>Ga0209425_10000896_pt1 | contig 35852 bp, 28 predicted proteins | sample COG_05_FD_184749 | JGI IMG/M metagenome (GOLD analysis project Ga0209425, IMG submission 184749) | Pelagic Microbial community sample from North Sea - COGITO 998_met_05 (SPAdes) (version 2) | ecosystem: Environmental > Aquatic > Marine > Neritic zone/Coastal water | place: Helgoland, sampling...
AAAACAAAATTCAAGATCTTGGCAACGTTCTATAGGATATGTTCCTCAACATATTTTTCTGTCTGATAATACAGTGTCAGCAAATATTGCATTTGGTGAAGACCCCAGAAGTATTAATCAAAAAGCCGTTGAAAAGGCCTCCAAAATTGCAAATTTACATAATTTTGTTATAGACGAGTTATCTAATCACTATCAAACAACCATTGGTGAGCGAGGAGTAAGATTGTCTGGTGGACAACGACAAAGAATTGGAATTGCAAGAGCTTTATATCATAACCCACAAGTATTAATATTAGATGAAGCAACAAGTGCTTTAGACAATCAAACAGAAAAAGCAGTTATGGATGCTGTAAATAATCTTAGTAAAAATATCACTATTATCTTAATAGCCCATCGATTAAATACTGTAAAGAATTGTGATATTATTTTTAAGCTTGATAAAGGTCAACTTGTTGCGCAAGGGACTTATGATGAAATTATCAATAATAATTAACATTTAAGCTTTGATAAAATGAAAAAAAAAAACCTACTTTTAGTATGTTTAAGCGTAAAGGATATTAATAAAATTTTTAAATTAGAATTATTTAATTATGAAAGAGTAATTGTTGCATCTGACGATTTAAGAGTGCATGAAAAAATTAAAAAGTTAGATTCAATAGATGAAGTTATATTTTTACAAAAGTCTATTTCTTATCCAAAAGTACTAGATAGTGTTGTTGGGATGATTGATAATGTAAATTTGTTTTTTGATAAGGTAGCTAAAGAAGGTATTTTTACTAAAAAAGATATATTCTGGACTTATCATGTTGAGAGTGGAGATAGTCAAATATTACAAGATTTATTAATTGCGATAGACTCAGCCTATCTAATTTTTGATGATTATATGATTAGCGAACTAATCACAATTGGTAATGAAAATAATCTAATAATAAAGATATTAAAAAAAATTGCATTTAAGAAAGGTTACAAAATATTTTCTTACAGCAATAAATTTTATTTAGATAAGAATAAAATTAAAAATTATTTGAAACCAATTTATTTTTTTTTCAGATCACTTTTTTTTAAAACAACATCAAAAAAACCAAATCACTCTAACGAAAGAAAAATAATTTTGTTTCAAGTTCATGGTAGTAATGCCAAGAATATCGATAACGTTCTTTTTTCACAAAATGAATTTTCCAAAAATGGATTTACTCCTCTAAATATATTGTGGGGAAACACAAAAGCGGTAAAAAAAATAAATAAAATCGGTTATAAAGCAATCGCAATAGAATTTTATTTAAAATATAATGATATCTTTTTTAGTTTTTGGAATTTATTATCTATATTAAGGAAAGTTAATAGTCTTAAGAATTTATTTTATCAAACTTCTACTTTTACCTACAAAGATGTTGAGATCCAAGATGTAGTTTTCGAAAATATCCTAAAATATTTGTACATAGATGGACCTGAAAATTACAAATATAGACTCGCAGCAGAAAGATTTGTTTTTGAATATTCTAAAAATATAGTTGCTATCAAATATTCTGCAGCAAAGTTTATAAATCAAGGCACTATACTTTCTGAAATTATGAAAGATAAATATTTAAAGTTTGACTATGATTTAGGATTAAGAACTTCAAGTCCCTTTACTAAATATATTTCTGAAAAACATCATAAATTTTTAACTAATAATTTTATTAGATTTTCTCCAAACGAAATTGAAAAAAAACATATAGTGGAAGATATCAATGTATCAGAAGATAGTGTTATAATATTCGGTGCTGGTAGGTTAATTAAGCATTTTGAAAAAAAAAACCTTGTAACAAAGGAAGAGTCCATGAAAGAAATAGGTATTAAAAAAGATTATGAAATCTATGTATTTCTACCATTTTCGAATCCACTCCCAGGTTATGCTTCTGCTGAGGAAGTTTATTATGTTTTAAATACTCTTGTCGAATTTGCTAAAATCCATAAAAACATAGCAGTTATAATAAAACCAAATTATTCAGCAGATCTGTCTTATTTATCTGATATAATTTTTAAAAAATATGACAATATATATATCCTTGATAAAAACGTGCCACCAGATCATGTTTTAAATATTACAGATATAGTATTTTGTAAGATTAGCACTTTAGGAAAAGAGGCCATGATTTACGATCAACAAGTTGTATCAACACTATTTGATAATGAAAAAATCTTTAAAGTTTTTGGAGATGCTGCTCATTATATTTATACAAAAGAAGAGCTAAGTTTTTTTTTGGAAAAGACGCTTTATTCTAAAGCAACCTTTATCCAATGGAAAAATTCTTTTAAGGAAAAAAGAAAATTTTTTATGCAAGAAAATTTTCCAAAATTAGAAAAAAATACTGAAAAAATAATAGTAGAAACAATAAAAAAAAAATTAAAATATTAAAAGTGAGTATTAAATGAAAAATATAATTGAATTATTAAATGGTCTTTTTCAAATAATCAAAAATAATTTAAGAAAAATCAAAGATACAAAATATTATAAACTTTATCCAATAAACCCAAGACATGATGATGTGTACATAGTAGAGTTTCCAAAATCGGGAGTAACATGGCTTTCTACATTAATAGCAAATGTAAATTTATTAGAGTCAAATAAAAATGTCCAAGCAACATATTATAATATACACCAATATGTTCCAGATATTCACACTTCATTAGAATTAAGTTATGACCCTTTATGGTCAGTCCCAAAATATAGATTTATAAAAAGTCACGATGTGTATAATAAGAAATATAACTTTATAATATATATTATTAGAGACCCTTACAGTGTTATGGTTAGCTATTACCTTTTTAATAAACAACTAGGAAGTTTTAATGGAACTTTTGATGAGTTTGTAAAAAATCCTCAATATGGAATTAAGGCATGGCTAAAACATACAAGTTCTTGGCTAGAAAAAGGAGTATCTAACCAAAAAATTCATTTACTCCGATACGAGGATTTAACTAAACAACCTTTTGAAGAAATTAAAAAAGTATACAAAAATCTAGGTATTTTAATTAATGAGGATATTATCAGAAAATCAATAGACTTAAGCAATATAAGTAATATGAAAATAGCAGAAGAATTACATAAGAAAAATAACCCAAATTATAGTAAATTTCAATTTGTGGGTAAAGGGCTAGATTCTTTCGAGGCAGTAATGTCTCAAAACTCAAAAGATTACATATATGAAAATATCAAATTAAGTAAAACATATAAAAGTTTTTATATAGATAATTTTAAAAAATAAACCTCAATATTTTATATTAATTTTCTTAATTTAGAAATACGATTGATCAAATTTACAATTAAATAATAATTTTAAAATTATTATAATAAAATTTATATTTGCAATAAAAATAAAAACATGAATTATATACAAATAATATTAATCACTTGACTATTATGAAATTTAATAAAATTAAATTATTATTACTTTCTTTAATCGTACTTTTTCTAAGCACTTTTGTATATATTAGCTATTCTATCGGAAATACTAAGTTTAATTATATAAGGTCATTATTAAGTTATGAGCAAAAACAGTTTTTAAAAAGGTATTTTTTTCCTTATAAATTTATATCTGAACAAGACAAAACTATTTCTAAATTATCTATGCTTAACCCAAGCTTTTCTGAATTAAAATTCAAAAAAAACTTAACAAATATTCAAATACTTAAAAATCTCACACTTAGTAACGGCATGTATCTTGAGCGCTTTAAATTGTATGGTGGATTTTATACAGGAACAAAAGGATATAAAAGTGGTTATATTGATTTTTTTGAGGACAACATGTTTATTTTATCTTCTCATGGTGTTCTAGCATTTAAAAAAAATTTGATAAATGGAGGATCAAATTTTAAGCAAATAAAAAATAATATTAACGAATTTATTAGTATAGATCAGTTCAAAAAATCTAAATCAGCCGCACTAAAAGATATGCTTGTCTTTAAAGATTTTATTTTCATATCATATACAGAGGAAGTTAAAGAAAATTGTTGGAATACAAGTGTGATATATGGGGATATCAATTTTGTAAACATAAAATTTAAAAAAATTTTTTCTCCAGAGGAATGCACTTACTTAGATATTCATGAAAGTCACCACGTTGGTCAGGCAGGAGGTAGAATAGTTAAATTTGATGATAATAATATTTTATTATCTATTGGAGATTATAGAAGCAGGCATCGTGCTCAAGAAAAAAAAAGTGTAAATGGAAAAGTTATAAAAATTAATATTAATAACAGTGAGTATGAGATCATATCAATGGGTCACAGAAATCCACAAGGTCTATATTTTGACGAAGAAAATAATTTTATTCTAGAGTCTGAACACGGTCCATTGGGTGGAGATGAAATTAATTTAATAGAAGTTGAAAAGATAGATAAAGATATAATTCAAAATTATGGTTGGCCAATGGTGTCTGCTGGAGAACATTATGGTGGAAAAAATGCAATAAAAAACAAAAAAGTATACGAGAAATTTCCATTGTATAAATCTCATACTAAATATGGTTTTATTGAACCACTTAAATCATTTGTGCCTGCAATTGCTCCTTCAGAAATTGTAAAAATCGGAAAAAATAAATACGTTTTAGGTTCAATGGGGAAAGATGGATTATCGGAAACAGAAGGTAATAAATCTCTTATATTTTTTGAATTAACTGATCAAAAAAAAATAATTAATTTAGAAAAAGTTAAAGTATTTGAAAGAGTTAGAGATTTAAAATTTCATGATAACAAATTATATTTATTTATGGAAAATACAGCTTCTATTGGAACAATAAGTTTAAAATAAATTTTGTATATTTTTAAATTAAGTTTTACTACACACTTAGCATCATTCTAATTATTAAGATTTTTCAAGAAATAATAAATATCTCTATATACCATAAAATGAAATATTAAATATATAGATATATCAGAAATATAAATTTTTGAATTTATGAAATAATTTTAAAATAATTTGAGAAGTAATATGACTTAATCTTAATTTTTAATCATACAATAGTTAAGATAAATCAACATAAAGCTATAGTTTTTAAATTGGTATTTAAATGATAAAAGATAGTTGACAATTTTTACAAATTAACCAAGTATCCTTAACAACTCAATTTAAAGGTAAATATATTTGAAAGTATTAATACTAGCAGGTGGCTTAGGTACAAGACTAAGTGAGGACACAAGCATTAGGCCAAAGCCAATGATTGACATTGGTGGTAAACCAATTCTTTGGCATATTATGAAGATTTATTCTAAATTTGGGTTTAATGATTTTGTAATCCTACTTGGTTATAAAGGTTATTTCATCAAAGAGTACTTTGCGAACTATTTCCTACATCAAAGAGATGTTACTATTGATTTAAAGGATGGAGGTATGGAATTTCACAATAATTCAAGTGAACCATGGAAAGTAACTCTTCTAGATACAGGCTTAAATACTATGACTGGAGGCAGAATTAAACGTGCTCAGAAATTTATTGGAGACGAACCATTTATGCTTACTTATGGCGATGGAGTTGGCAATATAGATATTGGTGAGCTTATAAAATTTCATAAATCTCATGGTAAATACCTAACCATGACATCTGCTCAGCCTGATGGGAGGTTTGGTGCAATAAATATAGCTAAAGATAATAAAGTTATTAATTTTAAAGAAAAAATAAAAGGTGATGGTAGTTGGATAAACGCCGGCTTCTTTGTTTGTGAGTCAAAAGTGTTTGATTACATAGCAGGTGATGATGCAATTTTTGAGCAAGCTCCATTAACAAATCTTGTAAGAGACAATCAGGTATTCACATATAAACAGCATGATTTTTGGCTACCAATGGATACACCTAGAGATAAAATCAAACTTAGACAAATGTGTGAAAGTGGTAACGCCCCCTGGATAACCTGGGATAAATAGTGTTTGCAGATATTTATAAAGATAAAAAAGTACTAGTAACAGGTCATACAGGTTTTAAAGGTACCTGGCTGACTACTTGGTTATTAAATTTGGGCGCAAATGTTGTGGGCATTTCAAAAGATATACCTACAAAACCATCCATGTTTGAAGAATTAAAATTAGAGGATAGAATTAAACATTATCAAGAAAATATTAGCGATTTATCTAAAATAAAAAATACTATTATTAATGAAAAGCCAGACTTTCTGTTTCACCTTGCAGCCCAACCTATAGTATTAACTTCATACATTAATCCTATCGATACAATAACTTCAAATGTGATGGGTACAGCAAATCTACTTGAGTCATTGAGAGTCTCAAATCATAAATGTACTGTTATTATAATTACAAGTGATAAGGCTTATGATAATATTGAGCAAATTTGGGGCTATAAAGAAAATGACTCAATGGGTGGAAAAGATATTTACAGTGGCTCAAAGGGTGCAGCTGAATTAATATTTAAATCATACTATCACTCGTTTTTTAAATTATCAGAATCTAATGTCCGTTTAGCAGTTGCCAGAGCAGGCAATGTGATTGGTGGAGGAGATTGGGCTAAAGATAGAATCGTAGTAGATTGTATAGCATCATGGAGTAAGAAAAAAAGAGTTGAGATAAGAAACCCAGATGCAACACGTCCTTGGCAACATGTGTTAGAACCACTCAGTGGTTATTTAAGTTTAGGGCAAGAGCTTCATAAAGATAAAACTCTTAATGGTGAGGGATTTAATTTTGGACCTAAAGCAGAACAAAACTATACTGTTAAAAGATTGATTGGAGATTTAAGCAAATATTGGAATTTTGAAAATGTAGATGATGCATTTACTGTTATTAATGATATTTCATTCCATGAAGCTAGGCTACTTAAACTTAATTGTGATAAATCTCTATATTATTTAAATTGGCAAGCGAACATGGATTTCAAGCAAACTGTTAAGTTTACAGGCGAATGGTATTATGATTTTTACAATAATGAAAAAAGTATATTTGATAAAACTATAAGTCAAATTAACGAATACGAAGTTATGGCAAAAAAAAAGGGGTTAGTTTGGACGGAATAATCTTAACACCACTTACACAAATTTATAATCCCAAAGGTGATATATTTCATGCTATGAAAAAAACTAGTGATGGATATGAAGGATTTGGAGAAGCATATTTTTCAACTATTAATAAAGATGATATAAAAAATTGGAGAAAGCATACTAAGATGATCTTGAATATTGTTGTACCGATTGGTGAGATAAAGTTTGTAGCTTATGATGAACAAATAAAAAAATTTTTCAGCGTAAAATTATCTCAAAATAATTATCAAAGACTTACAATAAAACCTGGCCTCTGGCTTGCATTTAAAGGACTAGCAGATTTTAATATGTTACTAAATATAGCTAATATTGAGCACAACACAAATGAAACAGAAAGTAAAAATTTAGAAGAATTTAAATATGAGTGGTAAAAAAGTTTTAGTTACCGGAGGATTTGGTAATCTAGGAAGTTATATTGCTAAACATCTCATAAATTCAAATTACGAAGTTACAATTTTAACTAGAAAAAAAAAAAATAGATTTAAAAATTTAAAGTACAAAGTAATCGAGTGTGATGTTAAAAATTTGAAAGAATTGAAATTAAAATTAAATTATAAATTTGATTTTTGTGTGCATTGTGCAGGATTAAACCAATCATCAGCAAAGAACTATCCTAAAAAAGCAATTGAAATTAATACACTCGGAACAAGGAATTTAATTGAAGCATTGAATTTGAATTATTTAAAAAATTTTATCTATTTTAGCACATTCCATGTTTATGGTTCAAATACAGGAATTATAAGTGAAAATACTAATGTAAACCCTAAAAATGATTATGCTTCAACACATCTTTTTGCAGAATACTATGTTAGCCAAATCGGACATACAAATGGTTTGAAATACACCATACTAAGACTTACAAATAGTTACGGGGTGCCTACATTTAAAGATACAGATAAATGGAATTTAGTAATTAATAATTTAGCCAAAATGGCATTTGAAAAAAAGAAAATCATATTAAATACAAATGGAAAAATAAGAAGAGACTTTATAGCAATGAATGATGTTGCAAAAATTACTCAGAAGATACTTAAAATAAATGCTACAAATGATAAGTATAATTTATCATCCAACAAAACTCTCAAAGTAATAGAATTAGCTAACATTGTTAAAGATATTTATGAAAAAAGATATAATAGAAAAATAAAAATAAACATTAACAATTCATCCAAAAAAAAAGAGTATCCCAATTTCTTTGTTCAAAATAAGAAATTAAAAAGATTGATTAAATTTAAACTAAATGATCATTTAGAAGGAGAAATTAATAAAATATTTAATCAATTAGAGAGTTATGAATAATCAGAATATAATTTAAATAATAAGAGATTTAAAATAATTAATTCAATATATAATTAAAATTATGAATTATATAATATGTGGAAGTGCCCCAGGATTTGGGGGGGTTCCAAAATTAATGGAGTATTTGAATGATAGACTAGATCATTCAAAGTATGTGATGGTTTATCCAAAAATTTTTAATTTTAAAAATAGATATTTACGATGGATTGTAAATAAAATTTCAAAACAAATATTTTTTTCTTTAAAACTTATAGGCATTAAAAATAAAAATATTATATTGATGCATCATCAATCAATTGGAATAAGGTTAACAAAATATCTAATCGAAAATAATAAGAATGTTGATTTTTATGTAATGGATAATTCATTTTTTTGTATAAAATCGTACAATTATATAGAAGGTCAAAATAAAGAATGCTTAGGTTGTATAGGTGGTAAATTTGATAATGCATTTAAAAATAATTGTAAAGCTTATCCTGTAAAATATGAAATAAGATATAATTTAGCTTTTTTAAGATATCTGAGAAAGAAATATAAAAAAATAAATTTTTTTACTTTGAGTGATTCGAATGCCTCGCTATTAAAAAAACATTTTGGAGAAGATGTTTGTGTAAAAGTTGTTTACCTTTTAACTAATGATATTTTATCATTTCAACAAAACCTAAAGTTACCCAAAAAAAATGTGAAACATTATGATATTGTGTTTCACGCAAATGATTTAGAGGCTAAAGGGTTTATTTACATGCAAGAACTAGCTAAAGAATTAGACCAATACACAATATTTATTCCTACTTCAAAAAAAGTTAAAAATAAAAAAGGAAATATATCTACAAATTTCATAACGTGGGAAACGGGTTTAAAAGAAGTTGTAATGAATGCCAAATTAGTATTAACACTATCATTTTGGTCAAATACTCCAGAAGCAGCTACACTAAAATCTCTTATTTATAATGGAAGCGTAGGACTCATAAAAAATCAATATGGATTTGCAAATGATATAGATCATATGGCATATTTACAATTATCAGGCGATAAGAATATTGACGCTAAAAAAATTGATAATTTTTTGAAAAAAAAAAAATACATCCAATCAAGAATATATAGCAAAATTTATTTAGAAAAATATTTTGAAAAAGCACAAAAATCTATGCATAAATTTTTTAAAATTAATTCTTTCAAATATTAGATTAATCATGGATTTTTAATTCAAATGATAAAGTTACAAATTTTATTTTTTTATTAATCAGATGCAAAATACTTAACAATTTAAAATTAATTTTTTTAAAGGTTTTAAAAAAGTGTCTTTTAATTTTTGAATTAATCTATATGATAAATTCACACATCAACCATGAAAACATCAAGTAAAACTAAAATAATTTTTAACCTAAATAGAGGGTGATTAGTAACAAATGGTGAGAGTAAATAATATATATATTATCTCAATTATAAAGGTTAAATGCTTATCTAAAGAACTTGTTTTTACAAATAAGATGTTGAATAGATGTTTTATCGAAAGAACTAAAAAATAAATGAAAGCTTTTAGTAACTATGACCTTATAAATAGAGATCCTTCCATAAAGGTAAAATTTAAGATAAATGATAATTTTCAAGTAAAACTAATTAAATTATCATATGAAAAAATTTTTTCATTTTTAAAATTTGCTTTACCAGGATTTAAAACTGAAATAGACCGAGATGAGTGTATTCATAATTTCTTATCTTCGTTTGAAGCTGCAAAAAAGCAAAACTTGATATCATATGGAGGAATTCCTGAAAAAAATTACCTTACATTATCTTTAATTTCACAGCTCTTAAATCCAACAGTTTATGTTGAATCGGGATTTTACAAAGGTTGCTCTATGCTTGCTGCTAGTGAAGCAAAAAATCTTAAAAGTATAATTGGTTTTGATCCTAATCATTCAAGTTTTGAAGCTACTTTACCAAAATATTTAGATGTTAAGTTATTGAAAACTGATTTTTCAGAATATAATTTTGAAGAACAAGATTTATCTTCGTCTTTACTCTATTTTGATGATCACATAAATACTGCACAACGTATAATCCAAGCTAGCAATAAAGGTTTTAAAAATTTAATTTTTGATGACTCTCTTGGATTAATGGGTTCAGTGCAAAGAGTGTATCCAAGTCTTCCTTCGTTATTTTTTATTAACCATGTAAATGACTTATCAGAGGATGATATAATACACTGGAGTCTAGACAGGAAGCGGACATTTAATTTTTTTAATAAAATAAGTGTTTGTTTTAAGAAAAAACAGCATTTTTCATTCAGATTTGATAAATCTACTATAGAACTCTGTCTAGAGGCAAAAAAAAGAATATCATCTATTCAAAAAATACCAAATTTAAATGATTATATATATAGTGATACTGCCATGACCAATGATCTTACGCAACACTTTGTAGTTTTGAAATGAGATGTTACTTAAAAATGATAAATGCTAAAAAAATTATTTAGATTATTTAAATTTGTTCTATTTCACCCTTTAAACCGAAATAATCGTTTAGCAGCTATTTGGAGAGTAATAAGTTTTCAAATTGTATCAAGGATTACCAATAACTCTATTTTATTACCCTATATTAATAATACTTACCTTATAACTAAACATGGTATGACTGGAGCTACAGGTAATTGGTATTGTGGATTAAGCGAATTTGAAGATATGGGTTTTTTATTGCACACACTTAAACCAGGTGATCTATTTGTTGATATAGGAGCCAACATTGGTTCTTATTCAATTCTAGCTGCATCATGTAAAGATGTAAAAGTTGAGGCTTTTGAACCAATACCGTCAACTTTTTTTTGGCTTCAAAAAAATATTCAAGTTAATTCATTAAACCAAGTTAACGCAAGGAATATTGGATTAGCAGATAAAAAAAATACTGTTTATTTTAGTTCAAATTTAGATACAGTTAACCATGTATTGTCTGACAATGAAAAAAACTATTCATCTATACAAGTTGATGTTTTTCCATTAGATGAAGTTTTGAAAGATAAGTGTCCTACAATCATTAAAATTGATGTAGAAGGATATGAATCTCAAGTGCTTGATGGGGCAAAAAATATAATTAATAATCCCTCACTTATTGTTATTATCATAGAATTAAATGGCAGCGGTAGAAAATATGGGAAAAAAGATAGCGATATTCACAAAATGCTAACAAGTAAAGGTTTTGAAAGTTTTAAATATGATCCTCTTGAACATAAATTAGAATATTTAAATGATGAATTTAATTCAACATCTAATACTTTATATATAAGAAAATTAGATGAAATTCAGCAAAGAATTTCCAGGAAGACCACTTTCATGTTGGGTTCTGGAAAACAAATATGAAAATTGATTTATTTACCAATAATTTTCTTACAAAGCTAAATAAGGATATAATCAAAAAAAAAAAGATTAATGTTCCTAAAATATCAATTGTAATACCAAGTTTTAATCAAGCAGAATTTATTGAAAGAAGTATATTATCAGTTTTAAATCAAGACTATTCAAATATTGAGCTCATCATTATAGATGGTGGCTCGAAAGATGGCACATATGAGATAATTAAAAAGTATAAGGATAAAATTACTTTATGGGTTTCTGAAAATGATCAAGGACAAAGTGATGCTTTAAACAAAGGTTTTAAGCATTGCACAGGCGATATTTTTGGATGGTTAAATTCAGATGATATTTATTTACCAAATACCTTTAAATGTATAATTAAGGCTTTAGGAAAAAATCCTAATAAAAAAATAATATTTGGTGATTGGTTATCGATTGATAAAAAAGATGAAGTTATTGAATATAATTACGCATTTAATTTTAATTTAAATCAATTTAAGTATGAAGGGTTTCATCTAAACGCACAGTCGATGTTCTGGCGCAAAAGTGTCCATGAAAATTTTTCGGGATTTGATATCAATCTAAAAAATACAATGGATTTTCAAATGATTATTGAGTTTGGAATTAATGAGGGCCAACAATCTTTCTTGCATATTCCCAAACCTTTTGGTGCTTTTCGCAGATATGATGGACAAAAAACAGGAGCAATGACAATAAACGTAATTAAAGAACATAAATCAATTGCTAAAAAATATAAATATTTAAATAAGTATAAATTAATTGGAAAAATAAAAAGATTATACTTTCGAATAAGACGTGCATTTTATTATATCAAGCACGAAGGATTAATAAATTTAATTTATAGATTAAAAAAATAAAAACTTATATCATTAAAGAATTCTTTGAATAAAAATTTGTTTATAATATTTTTTTTTTAATTACTGCTAAAAAAAATTAACTCTTCAATTATTTAAGTTTTTTACCAATGATAATATATATTCAATTAATATTTATTACTAAAATTCCACATTTAAAAAATAACTTTTTATGATGATTTGCGGCTAGCAAGAATGTGGGATGGATCTATCCAATCAACTTTAAAATTATTTACTTCTAATTGAGTTACTATTTGTTTTGGTCCATTAGGTATTTTTAAATCATCCATAAGTGAATGATGAATCTCTATAATAAGATTTCTTAAAGTTGTATCTTTAAGAAGTAAATCCATTCCACGTAAAACAAAAAGTTCAAATCCTTCAACGTCAATTTTTATAAAATTAGGAATATCTGCAACTTGAGATTTAAGAATATAGTCTGCAGTTTCAATTCTTGCGGTAATTGTTTTGCCTGCATAGTCATCATTCACTATTGAATTATACTCACTAATATCTTTACTGCCTTCTTTTGAGGAAAATAACAAATTACCTTTTTTATCTGATAAACCAAAATTTAAAGCTATTACATTATTTGATTTTGAAAAACTAAGTTCCTCAAATGTTTTAGGGTGTGGCTCAAAAGCATATACTTTTCCTTTTTTTCCAACTAAGTAAGAAAAAATTGAAGTGTACGTACCAATGTTAGCACCTATGTCCCAAACAATATCTCCTTGCCTTACACTATGTCGAATTGCTTCATTAACCTTTTTTTCATACCCACTATCATAAAAAAAAGGTTGTAAAAATTTTGTGAGATTAAGTTTTCTGCAAATTTTTCTTAATAAAGTAAATGTTGAATTAGAGTAATTCAATTCAATTTTAATCATTATAGGATAATTTGTATCGTAGTTTGTCGTTAAGTAAAATATTTATTAAATTAAAAAATAACATAAATTATGTAAATACAATGAAGATAATACTGAATACTTGAAAAACAGTCTCGGTTATATCTTTTTAGAATTTGGAAAACTAAGATTATTAATTAATTTTTTAGCACTTGTAATTGAATTTATTCCAAAAATTAATTTCACATTCTTTAATTGAGAAAAATATTTAAATACTTCTTGAGAATAATTGTTTTTTTTGATTTTTTTTTGTTCAAATTTAGAATTAAAAATTGAATTTAAATGGATAATATTTTTGTTTTCAAGAATTTTTTTTTCAAATTTAAAATATTGAAGTAGTGGAAGTTGAAATGTAAAGTTTTTATATTTTTTATTTATTAAGTTTTTTAAACTTTTATCATCAATATTAGAAATACCAGGCTTTAAATTATTGAAAAAACAAAATTTTTCAAATTTAACTAAGAAATCTTGAGATAGAATATTTCCATGAGGACTATGTAAAAAAAAAGTATCAATTAAACAATTGTTCAAATCTTTTTTAATTTTTATCAAATTTTTATCTATGTTTGAAATCAACCAAAACTTTTCTTCATTTTGAAAACTATAATTAATTAAATTTAAATTTGATTTTAAAAATGCATTAAAATTATTAAATCTATATATTCTTTTAAATAGCTCTCTAAATGATAATTGAATTTTTTGACCAAATTTTGTATTAACTTTTATTTTCTTATTTTTTAATACTTTATTAATAATATCTTGAGAATATCCAGAACCATAATTTTGAGCAGTATCGAACTGATTAAATCCACTATTCGTGAGCTCATTTGCAATATGATGTGCATCATTGTATGAAATTTTGGATCCCCAGGATGCAGTTCCAATTATAATTTTATTTAATGGTACCTGAACTGAAGACATAATCTTGGTTTTAAACTTGGTTTAAGAGCCCTATGAAAACATGAAGTATCTTCAATAAAACCATCTCCAGGTAATCCTTCTATTACAAAAAAATTTTCTTTACTATAAAATTTTTTTAAATCACTATCATTTTTTTTTGCTGAACCAATTAAATGTTTAAAAAATGATTTTTTATTATGTGAATTCTTGATTAACTCATGTGCTCCAGAATATTTATCAGCGCCAGAAATGTAAAAAAATATATAAAGAAAGTTTAAATCATGAACATCGTAATGCCATTTTACAGTTTGACGATATTTTTCTCTTTCAGAGTCTTCTAAATTTACTACAGTGCTATATGTTAATTTTGTATCTATTTTTTTAACATTTCCCAAATAATCTTTGGCAATTTTCATAAGTAATTTTGATCTTGAGATTTTATCAAATAGAGGAATAAAATCAGAATTTTGTAGTTCAAAAAATGGAATATCAATTTTTGAGTTTTTTAAATCAATAAAATTTTTAAACTCATATCTCTCTTGATTATAAATTTTAAAAGAAATAAATTTTGAATTTTTATAATTACTCAATATTAAATCATTAATTTCTTTTTTAAGATGTATTTTTTTTGAGAAACCTTGTGTTGCTAAACTTTTTAATATTTCACTTTGAGGAGTGTCACTAAGTACATAGTCATTCAAATCATAAAAAATTTTACTATTAAAAAAATTTTTATTAATAGCTCTGTATATTTTTCTTACTAGGTTAAATCTACCAAAAACATATTTTAAAAAACTTAACTTGAAGTAATTATTTAATCTTTTATAAAACATTTTTTATACAATATGTAATATTATCAATCTTAGTAATAAATAACCAGATTAATATCATTATTTAAATCTATTAGAAACTTTTTCTATAATCTCATTGTTGAATTAGTATTTTCAATTATCTTTATCTTTTAAAAATATTAGTTCTTAAACCTAACTTTTAGGTTGTTAAATTAATCTCCGAAAATTCATTAATAATAATGATCTTCATTAAATTTTGGTGGATGTAAATTTATTCAAAGAACATAGATTAATGCTTAAAAATATAAATATTTAGATAAGTATAAATTGATTGATAAAATTAAAAGATTATACTTTCAAATAAATTACGTATTTTTTTATATAATTTTATATAAACCATGAATGATTAAGAAATTTAGTTTATTAATTAAAAAACTTTATGTTAATTACATCTAGTACATCTTTAAAAATATCTACCAATAAATCCCTTTGGCTACCAATGATTGCTTTTTTAGCTTGCCTAAATTCATACACACAAAGCTTAAGTTATATTTTTATTGCAGGATATGCTTTGTTAGGAAAAGAAGAAGCAATACAAGCACTAGTTTTATCTTGGTTTTTTGCAGCCATAAATCCCGCAATAAGCCCTGTTTTAGATAATCAAGCACTTTTTAGATTTTTAATAATATTTTCTGCTTTCACATCAATTTTTTTTCGGACTAGTTTTTTAAAGTTTGATTTGTTGAGTATTTTCACATTGTCTTTATCAGCTTTAATCATAATACATTCAATTTTTTTTAGTTATCACAAAGATGTATCGATACTTAAAACACTTAGCTGGACAATTGTTATGCTCACATTGCTTAAAGCCTGGTCAGGATTAAATGTTTTAGAACATAGAAGAATGCAAAAGTGGATTGTAAGGTTACTTTTATTAATTGCATTATTAAGTGTCCCCACTCTATTCATTCAAGAAATTGGATTTGCCAGAAACAACTATGGCTTTCAAGGGATCTTAGCTCACCCACAAATTTTTGGACCAACAATTGCAATGCTTGCAGCTATTATTTTTGGTCAGCTCTTTGAAAAAAATAACAAGTCTTCAATATTTTTAATTATTTTAGTCTTATTCTGTGGTTGGTTGATATTTTTGTCAAAAGCTAGGACTGCAGGCTTAGGTTTGTTTCTCGCCTTAGCAACCTCTTTATTAATTTTTTTTATTTTAAATCTCTTTAAAAAAAAATTGCTATTATCCATTTTTAAAAGTAGGTCTGTATTTTATATCTCTATAATTATAATAATTTTTATATTGTTTGGTTCAGAGACATCTCAATTGATTAGTAAATTTATTACAAAGAGTGAAAGTGATGTAAGTGGTATCTATGATGCTTATAAATTATCTAGATTTATACTATTTGAAAAAATATTAATAAATATTGATAAAAATTTTATGACAGGTATTGGGTTTGGTATAGCTTCTGATCCATCTACTATGTTCGTTCAGCGAGATCCTATTTTCAACATACCAATTAGTGCTAGTACTGAAAAAGGAATGGTGTTTCTAATGATGTTAGAGGAAGTTGGGATTTTTATTTTTATTTTTTTTATAATGTGGCTTAGTTATATATTTTTTAAAGCTTTTAAAAATGGTCTTAAAGGATTAATATTTTTTTTTACTATAATATTTTTAAATTTTGGTGAATCAACATTTTTTTCTATGGGTGGTCTAGGGTTACTTTCTAATATATTGTTAATCTCCGTAATAACTGAACCTAAGTTGCAAAAAAATTTGTCTATGGAAGTAAACTTAAGGAATTAATGTCTAAATTTAGCCAACAGATTTGGTTCTGGCAAACCATGTTAACTCCTCATATGGGTGCACTTGCTGACTCATTAGCTAAATACGGTCATAGAGTTGTTTTTGTTGCAAATGAAAGTATGTCAAAAGAGCGTCTAGCTCAAGGTTGGAAAATAATAAAGCCTAGTAAAGTAACTATAAAATTTGCAAAAAATAAAAAAACAGCCATTCGTTTTGCTAAAGAGGCACCCAGTAACTCTATACATTTATGCCAAGGACTTGTGGGTAATGATCAGATAGGTGATGCTCAAAGAATTTTACGAAAACGAGGCTTAAGACATTTGATCATGATTGAGAAAATTGATGATAAAGGCTGGAAAGGTATAGTTAGAAGAATATTATATAATATACTTTTTTCTTACTGGCAGAAATACTTAGAAGGTGTTCTTGCGATTGGATATGGCACTAAAGATTGGATTGTGAAACGAGGAATGAAAAAAAATAGAGTATATAGTTTTGCATATTTTTTAAATAAGCCAAAATTTAATGAAAAAAAAACACAATTTAAAGAAAAAAATAAAAATTATCCTTACCGTTTTATATATGTTGGACGACTAATTGAATTAAAAAAAGTAGATTTATTAATTAATGCTATTGCTAGTTTGAAATTAAAAAAGATTGAACTTTTGATAGTTGGTGATGGACCTGAGAAAGAAAGGTTATGTTCTTTGGCAAATTTATTGTTGCCTGAACAAGTGTATTGGCTTGGAACATTACCGATGTCCAAAATTTCCAAAATGATTAGACAAGTTGACTGTTTAGTTTTGCCAAGTCGTCATGATGGTTGGGGAGCAGTAAGTTCAGAAGCTTTAATAGCTGGTACACCAGTTATTTGTAGTAATGCATGTGGCTCTTCTGTTGTGGTTAAAGCCAGTAGTGTAGGAGGAGTTTTTTTATCGAATAGCCAAAAGTCTTTATCAAGAAAATTATATAAACAATATAAAGTAGGAAAAATTTTAAATAAAAAGAGACAAAAAATTGCTAAATGGGCAAAATGTCTAAATGCATATTCAGGTGCAAAATATTTAGATTTAATACTTAATAGTACTGGTAAAAATTTAATTAAGGAACCTTGGAAAAATTAATTTATGAATTGCATTAATTATAAGAATAAATCAAATTAAAATGATTAGATAATTTGTAGAATAATGAAAATTAAATTTAAGATAAAGTTTGTATGTGTGCAATTATAGGTTTTGCTTCCAAAGATAGAAAACTTAATCGCAACATGTTAAATGTTGGTCGAGATAAAATGATTCACAGAGGCCCAGATGATGGTGGCACATGGTGGGCTAAAGATGGGTGTGTAGGACTGGGACATCGAAGATTGGCCATAATTGATTTATCAAAAGCGGGACAACAGCCAATGCAAGATACTACAAATGATTTTACTATTGTATTTAATGGTGAGATTTATAATCACCTTGAATTGAAACAAGAATTGATTGATAAAGGGCATAGCTTTTTCTCACATAGTGATACAGAAGTTATTTTGGCAGCTTATAGTGAATGGGGAAAGGATTGTCTTTCCCGGTTGAACGGAATGTTTGCTTTTGCACTCTATGACTGTAGAAAACGCTTTATTTTTTTAGCGCGTGATAGGACAGGTGAGAAACCACTTTTTTATTCACTGTCAGATGGCATATTTCGTTTTGCCTCTGAATTGAAGGGTTTGTTGATTGATCCTAATTTTTCTCACCAAATTAATCATCAGGCGCTTGATGTATATCTTACATTAGGATACGTGCCTGGGAATTTATGTATTGTGCAAGGAGCAAATAAACTGCCAGCTGCTCATGCAATGATATTTGATTTAAATAAGCAGTCATTACAATCTTGGAAATATTGGGAATTACCTTTATCGCCTGTATTAACTAATACAACACAATCTTATGAAAAAGTTTTGCTGAAGGATTTTGAGTTACTTTTAGAAGACGCAGTTAAAAAACAATTATCTGCAGATGTTCCCGTGGGTATTTTGTTAAGTGGAGGAGTTGACTCGAGCCTAATTACAGCCATGGCAGTTCGAACTTCAGATCAAGTAAAAACATTTACTGTGGGATTTGATGGTTATAAAAAATATGATGAGACAAAGCATGCACGACTTATAGCAGATTATTTTGGCACTGAGCATATTGAGCTTAATGGTGGAGATACGTCCCCTGAATTAGTAAAAATATTAGCACATCAATATGATGAACCTATGGCTGATTCATCAATGTTTTCGACATATTTAGTTAGTTGTTTAGTACGTAAATATTGCACAGTAGCTTTAGGGGGAGACGGGGGAGACGAGCTTTTTGGTGGATATCAGCACTATGATCGTTTGCTTTGGAGACAGAATAAAGTTGACTGGATACCCTTGATGTTAAGAAAAATTATAGCACAATCCGCCCAATTATTAATGCCAATTGGCTTTAAGGGACGAAATTGGTTACAATCATTGAGCTGTGATTTAAATTATGACCTACCACTGATTGCCTCTTTCTTTGATGATCAGACAAGACTAAATTTAATGGGAAACAAAAGTTGGCCTTTAGTAGGTGAAAGTATTTGGAGAAAAGGTACGCCTAAGAGTGGTGATTTATTACAACGTCTTACAAGAATGGATTTTTCTAATTTTATGACAGAAGATATCTTGGTTAAAGTTGACAGAGCCAGTATGCTAAATTCCTTAGAATTACGAGCACCACTTTTAGATTATAGAGTTCTAGAGTTTGCATTTGGTCGTGTTCCATCTAGCATGAAAACAACGCACAGTAATAGAAAGATTTTTTTGAAAAAATTAGCTGAAAAATTACTTCCACCAAATTTTGATAGGCAGCGCAAGCAAGGTTTTGGTGTACCATTAGATAAATGGCTTAAAAATGGTCCTTGGCGAGAATTATTTAGTGATGTCCTGTATGATAATCAATCAATTTTTGACAAAAAAATAGTTAAAAAGTTATTTAGTGGACAAGATAATGGATATAGGAATGGTGAAAGATTGTTGTGTCTGGTTCTATTTGAACTTTGGCGTCGAGAATATAAAATGTCTCTATAAATGATATTATAAATTTTAATTAAATACTACCCATCTTATAATTGGGAATAAATTTGATTACATTTTTGATAGTGAAGTTTTTAATTTAAATATTGGTATGAATTTTTTTTGATATACGATCAAATTAGAATATAACCATCAAAGAAAAATTTAAATTGTTGAACAAACAATATGTAGAAATATTAACTGAGATTATAGTTATTTAGATATTATATTGAAAAAAATTAAACAAAGGTTTCTATTAAATACAAGCAATGAAAAATAAATTAATTCATAAAATAAATAAAAAATCTGCTGTTATAGGTATATTTGGACTTGGTTATATTGGCTTACCACTTGCGATACGTTTTGCGGAAGTTGGTTTTAAAGTTTTAGGATTCGACATTGATAAGGGTAAGGTGAAAAAATTGATGAATGGTGAGAGTTATATTGATTATATAAAGCCTTTAAAAATTAAAAAATTATTAAATAATTTTGAAGCAACAAGTGATTTTTCTTGCTCAAGTGATGTGGATGCTTTGATACTTTGCGTCCCAACCCCACTTAAAAAAAACAAAAAGCCTGATTTGAGTTTTGTTATAAATACAATGAGTATGTTAGTGCCTTATATGCGCAAAGGTCAATTACTTTCACTAGAGAGCACAACATATCCAGGTACTACCGAGGAAGAGCTTTTGCCACGTATAGAAAAAAAAGGTTTAAAAGTTGGTAAAGATTTTTTTCTTACTTATTCACCCGAAAGGGAAGACCCTGGAAATTTAAATTATAAAACTAAGACCATCCCAAAAATATTAGGTGGTCATACTCGTAATTGTCTTGAGATTGGAAGGGAATTGTATGGTTCATCAATAGATGAAATTATATCAGTTTCATCAACTAAAGTAGCTGAAATGACCAAGTTGTTAGAAAATATACATCGAGCAGTCAATATTGGGTTAATTAATGAAATGAAAATAGTAGCTGATAAAATGAATATAGATATTCATGAAGTTATAAACGCAGCATCAACAAAGCCTTTTGGATTTACACCCTATTATCCAGGACCTGGCTTAGGTGGACATTGTATTCCAATTGATCCTTTTTACTTGACTTGGAAAGCTAAACAAATTGGCATAGATACACGTTTCATAAAACTTGCTGGTATTGTTAACACAAGCATGCCTAAATGGGTAATTAGTAAATCTGAAAAAATATTAGAAACTTATGGCAAATCTTTAAAGGGTTTGAAAGTTTTAGTCTTAGGAATTGCGTTTAAAAAAAATGTTCAGGATACAAGAGAGTCCCCTGGTATAGAGTTAATGAGATTACTAAAAAAAAGGGGGGCTAAAATAAGTTACTCTGACCCTCATGTACCAATTTTTCCAAAGATGCGTAAATATAGTTTTAATCTTTCTAGTATCAATTTAACATCGCAATCAATAAAAAGTTACGACTTACTTTTAATTGCAACTGATCATACAAAATTTGATTATTCATTAATTCAAAAAAATGCAAAACTTATAATTGATACCCGTGGTGTTTATCTTAATAAGTTTAGAAACGTTGTAAAAGCTTGATAGTTTAAATATAATTTAAGAATTTAATAAATTATTTATTTTAATTTATGAAATAGAATAACCAAATAAAAAAAATAATGAATATTCTTCATAATATTCCTCATATAGATAGCGAAGCATCTGGACCATCTTATAGTGTAAGACGACTTTGTCAGCAGGTTGCTTTATTTGATCATGATGTCACTTTAGCATGTTTAAAAGCTAAGCATGATATTCCTGGGGTTAAGCTATCCATTTACCCTTCATGGCCGATATTAAAAAAATTTGCAATTTCTCACAAACATGCTCTTTCATTAAGTCAGCATGCATCTAAAGTGGATATTGTACATAACCATAGTCTTTGGTCTATGGTAAACTTTACTGCTGGGTTTGTTGCAACTGGTAAGCATGCAAAATTAGTTACTTCTCCTCGAGGAACTTTATCTCCCTGGGCACTAAGACAAAAAAAATTTTTTAAGCAAATTTTTTGGCCCTTACAAAAACAAGTGCTTGAACGTGCTAATTTATTACATGCTACAAGCGAAGGTGAATATAAGGATATTCGAAGACTAGGCTTTAAGAAGCCAGTCTTAATTGTTCCTAATGGAATTGATCTTCCAAAACTTAGCACAAGGATTGTTAAAGATAAAAAAGTTTTACTTTTTTTTTCACGAATTCATTCTACAAAAGGTTTAGAAGTTTTACTCGATGCTTGGGCAAGTCTCGAAAAAGATTATACTGATTGGGAATTAAAAATTGGTGGTCCAGGTGAGGATGATTATATTAAAAAACTGAAGGATCAAGCATCAAAAAATAAGTCTTACAATGTTAAGTTTATAGGACCCCATTATGGAGCCGACAAAAATTTAATATACAGGAACGCAGATTTATTTGTTTTACCAACTCATTCAGAAAATTTTGGAATGGTAGTTGCTGAGGCATTAGGGCATGAATGTCCTACAATTGTATTTCAAGGGGCACCATGGTCTAAACTTGAACAAGAAAGATGTGGATGGTGGATACCAAATAATTTAGAAAGTCTTAACAATACTTTGCGAGCTGCAATGTCTTTGCCACAAACAGAATTACAAGAAATGGGTGCTCGAGGAAGAAGATGGATGAAAAGAGATTTTTCATGGGATAGAATTGGAGAGATGATGAATGAGGGCTATAATTGGATTGTCAAAGGTGGTAAGCCTCCTTCAACAGTCAAATTTGAATAATATTTAAAACGTTAAATTTTTTTAAAAATATTTTTTGAATTAATAGAGAATTTTTATATTTTAATTTATAAAAATTTTTTTTTATAAAAATGCTTTAAATTTAATTATATAATTTTAATTTTAACTTGATTAATTAATTAATAATCTTTACTAATTTTAGATGAATTGGAAACCAGGCACTTCTAAGATAGCAGTTGTTTTTATTACCTTAAATGAACAAGAAAATATCAAAAATGCTTTAGAAAATTTAAAAGGTTGGGCTAATGAAGTTTTCATAGTAGATAGTTTTAGCTCAGATAAAACAATAGATATTGCTAAAGAATATGGTGTTTATGTTTTACAAAATAAATTTAAAGGATTTGGTGATCAATGGAATTTTGCTTTGAAAAACTTACCAATTACCTCTCCCTGGACCATGAAGCTTGATCCAGATGAAAATTTAACAGAAAAATTAAAAGAAAATTTAACTTCTTCGATCGAAATGAATGAAGCTGATGCTTTTATTATGCAAAGAAGATTGTGGTTTATGGGTGTTCCTTTGTCTGTACGTCAAAAACTAATAAGAGTTTGGCGAACTGGAACTGTTAGTTTTAGCAATGTTATTGTGAATGAGCATCCAATTGCAAAAGGTAAAATTGCTGATGTTGAAGGAGATATAGAACACTTTGATAGCACAAATCTTGAAGATTGGTTTAACAAACAAAATAAATACACTTCCATGGAGGCTATAAGTAAAAGTTTAAATTTACCTTTATCTACAAATCCAAAATTATTTGGAAACACTCTAGAAAGAAGAATGTGGTTTAAGTTTCACTATCATAGAGTACCATTTAGACATATATTTTTATTTTTTTATTTTTGGTTGTATTTAGGAGGATTTCGATCAGGAAGAGTGGGTTATATCTGGTCACGTTTACGAGTTGATGTTATGAGATTTATAGAGTATAAAAAACACGAAATAGATAACAGTGACAAAATTAAAAAAAGTTATTTAAAAACTAATAATAAAGCACCTAATAAAAACTAATTACTCATTTGACAAAAAACATAATATATCAAAGAATTTCTCAAACTTTAAAATTCATTATATTTTAAATTTCATGTGTGGAATTGGTGGTTTTTCATTATCTTCCAAGACAGCGTTATCAAAAGACATATTAAATAAGATTTTAAATAAAATAAAGCATCGAGGACCTGATGATTGTGGGATTTATGAAGATCATAATAATCAAATTGGTTTAGTTCATACTCGCTTATCTATTCAAGATTTATCTTCACTTGGACACCAACCAATGTTGAGTAAGAATAATCAAATAGCTTTAGTTTTTAATGGTGAGATTTATAATTTTCGTGAATTACGATCTGAGCTTTTATCAGAAGGAATAAAGTTTAATGGACATTCTGATACAGAAGTTTTGCTGAACCTTTATATTAAGTATGGTCAAGAAATGTTAGCTAGATTAAATGGAATTTTTGCATTTGCTATCTGGGATAAAAGATCACAAAACCTATTTTTAGCACGGGATAATTTTGGTATTAAACCATTGTATTATAATTTTTCAAAGAGCAATTTTTTTTTTGGAAGTGAACTAAAATCTCTTACACCATTATTTGAAAATACAAAAAGTTTAGATTTTGAATCAATCCAAAGCTACCTGACATATCTTTATTGCCCTGGAAAAGGAACGCCAATAAAATCTATTAATAAACTTTTGCCTGGGGAAGCGATGATAGTGCATAAAGGTAAAATTAAAAGTTGTTGGAAATGGTATCGTCTACCATTTTTTCAAAAAAAAAATAAAAAAATAATTACTAAGGAGATAGCAATTAATGGTGTGCGCGATCATCTTCGTAATGCTGTTAATCGACAAATGGTAGCCGATGTGCCCATTGGCGCTTTTCTTTCTGGTGGGCTAGACTCAAGTTCTATTGTTTCATTTGCACGTGAGACGAATAGAGATATTCGCTGCTTTACAGTTGAAGCAAAAGGTGGACAGGAAAAAGATACTACAGAAGACCTTCATTATGCTCATAAAGTAGCGAAACATTTAAATGTCCCCCTTGATGTTGTTCAAATCAGTTCATCCAAAATGTCAAGCGACATAGAGTTAATGATTAAGACACTTGATGAGCCAATTGCTGATCCTGCGGCACTTAATGTGCTCTATATTAGTCAATTAGCGCGCGAGCAAGGAATTAAAGTATTATTGTCTGGAGCTGGTGGCGATGATCTTTTTACTGGTTATCGTCGTCATCATGCTTTGATTAACGAACATTGGTGGACTTGGTTGCCATCCAAACTAAGAAATGTTTTAAAAAGTGTTTCTTCAAAATTTAATCAAAAAAATTTGATTAGTCGTCGAGTAACCAAATTATTTAATGGTGCTAATTTAGAGGGAGATGAAAGGTTGGTTAATTATTTCAGTTGGATTGATCGTGATGATCTTAAAAAACTATATTCCACAGAATTCACCCATGCCATTAAGAATTCAATACCAAATTTAGAAATGATTAAGTTTTTAAAAGATCTTCCATCTGACGCAAGCAAGCTTGACCGTATGTTAGCGCTAGAACAACAATTTTTTCTTCCAGATCTTAATCTTCTTTATACAGATAGGATGTCAATGGCCACTGGTGTTGAAGTTCGAGTGCCTTTTTTAGATAAAGAATTAGTTGAGTTTGCTCGAAGCATTCCTGATCACTTTAAACATAAAGGAAAAGAGGGCAAGTGGGTCCTTAAAAAAGCATTAGAAAATCACTTACCACATGATGTGATATACAGACCTAAAACTGGATTTGGTGCCCCATTACGCAAATGGATGCAAAATGAGCTACGTGAACTTTTAAGTGATACGTTATCTGATGAGCGTTTACGAAATAGGGGATTGTTTGATCCAGCTGCAGTTAGGAATTTAATTATTAATAATGACAAAGGTAAAATAGATGCCAGCTATACTCTGCTATCTTTGGTTTGTATTGAGATATGGTGCAGAAATTATATTAAAAATTAAAGTGTTATTGTATATAGTATTATCGAAAATCAAATGAAACAAATTCTTCAATCCTTAAGAACAGGTTTAACAAAAGTTACCGAGGTTCCTGTTCCCAATGTTTCATCTAGATCGCTATTAATTAAAACTTCGAAAACATTAGTTTCTGCTGGGACTGAACGAATGTTAGTAGAGTTTGGTAAAGCAGGATGGATTAATAAAGCACGTCAGCAACCTGACAAAGTAAAAATGGTTTTGGATAAAATTTCTACTGATGGTTTAAAGCCCACAATAGAAGCAGTATACAATAAATTAGACCAACCTTTACCATTAGGTTACTGTAATGTTGGAATTGTTCATGAGGTAGGCTCAAAAGTAGTAAATTTTAAAAAAGGGGATAGGATAATCTCAAACGGCAAACATGCAGAGGTCGTAAATGTTCCAATGAATCTTTGTGCTAGGGTACCAGATGTAGTATCAGACGAAGAGGCATCTTTTACTGTACTTGGGGCGGTAGCATTACAAGGAATACGTTTAATAAAACCAACTTTAGGTGAAGTAGTTGTTGTAATTGGACTTGGTTTGATTGGTTTAATGACAATCCAATTGCTTAAAGCGAATGGTTGTAAGGTTTTGGGGTTAGATTTTGATCAAGATAAACTGTCCCTTGCAAAAAAAATTGGAGTTGAAGTAGTTAATCTTAATAATGAAGATCCATTGGCTTCAGCTAATATTTTTTCAAGAGGCCGAGGAGTTGATGCTGTAATAGTAACAGCTTCGACTTCAAGCGATGAACCAATTCAACAAGCAGCAAAAATGTGTAGGAAACGTGGTCGTATAGTTTTAATTGGAGTTACAGGACTTAATTTGACCAGAGATGATTTTTTTAAAAAAGAACTTACTTTTCAAGTTTCTGCTTCTTATGGACCAGGTCGTTATGATCCCAACTACGAAGAAAAAGGTCAAGATTATCCAGTAGGTTTTGTAAGATGGACTGAACAACGTAATTTTGAAGCCGTGTTAGATATGATGGCACAAGGTGCATTAGATGTTAAGCCTTTAATATCTCATAAGTTTGACATATCTGAGGCTGAAAAAGCCTATGAAGTCATTAGCAATAGTGAACCCTCATTAGGAATTTTATTATCTTACCCTGGATTAGAAATAACAGAAGCATCAAAGAAAGTTTTACTATCAGATAACAAAAATATTATTAAATCTAATACCAAAAAAAAAGTCAACAAAGTAAAAGTAAGTTTTTTGGGTTCTGGTAACTATGCTGCATCAGTTTTAATTCCAGCATTTAAATTAGCTGGTGCTGAACTTAGAAGTATTGGTTCTAATTTGGGAGTTAGTGGTGTTCATGCAGGTCGTAAACATGGTTTTTATGAAACCACAACTGATAATAACAGTCTATTAAATGATGATAAAAGTGATGCAATAGTCATTGCTACACATCATAATAATCATGCTGAGTCTGTTCTAAAGGCTTTAAAAGCAAAAAAACATGTGTTTGTTGAAAAACCATTATGTTTAACTTTGGATGAATTAGATAAAATTGAAGCTAATTATTCATCTTCAAATTTTCTAATGGTTGGATTTAATCGTCGTTTTGCTCCTCAAATTAAAAAAATGAAAAGTTTATTAGATATTGTTAGTGGTCCAAAATCAATGGTTATGACAATCAATGCTGGTGAAGTCGAAAGTAACCATTGGACACAGGACTTAGAGGTTGGAGGAGGACGTATTATTGGTGAAGCATGTCATTTTATTGATCTACTTGTTTTTCTAGTTGGTAAAACTATTAAAAAATACCAAATTCAATTTATGGATACCTCAACAAAAGATACTGCCACTATATTTTTAAGCTTTGAAGATGGCTCTATAGGTACCATACATTATTATGCTAATGGCTCAAAATCATTTCCCAAAGAAAGACTAGAAGTATTTGCTGGAGGCGGTGTTTTATGTCTTGAAAACTATCGGAAATTGAACGGATATGGATGGCCTGGTTTCACAAAAATGAATTTATGGCAACAAGATAAAGGTCAAAAGGCTTGTGTCAAAGCGTTCATTGATGCAATTTCTAAAGGCAATGATCCTCCAATTCCAGCAAAAGATATTTTTGAAGTCAGCAGAATTTCTATAAAATTATCAAAACAATAAATTATTGATCTCTAGATATTTTCATACTATTCGTTATTTAAAAGCCAAACAAATTTATTATAGAATTTGGTTTAATTTAGTAAAACCAAATATCAACAAAAGTCCTTTACCAAATATAAGAGTTTCAAAAAATAAATTTTGTTTACCAATAAAAAAAAAAATAAGTTTATTAAATGAAAATACATTTCAATTTTTAAATAAATCTGAAACATTATCTGAAGTTGGTTGGAATGAAAATAGCAACGCGGTTACAAAGTTGTGGCGATACTATCAACATTATTTTGATGATTTAAACGCAGTTGATTCATTAAAACGTAATAAATGGCATGATAAATTATTAAAAAGTTGGGTAAGTGAAAACAGCTTAGGTAAAGGAGTGGGCTGGGAGTCATATCCAACATCATTAAGAATTGTGAATTGGGTTAAATTTTATTTATTAGGAAATAAATTACCAGATACTTGTATACTAAGTCTAGTGTTACAATCGAAATGGTTAAGCAAACGAATTGAGTGGCACATCCTAGGTAATCATTTATTTACAAATGCTAAAGCACTAGTTTTTGCAGGCTTATTTTTTTCAAGTAAAGAGTCTGAAATTTGGTTGAAAAAAGGATTAGATATTATTAATGATGAATTAAAAGAGCAAGTTTTAAATGATGGAGGCAACTTTGAACTTAGCCCAATGTATCATTCTATATTTCTTGAAGATTTACTGGATCTTATAAATGTTTCAAAATCTTATCCTAATTTTGTTCAAAAAACAAAAGTTGATGAATGGATGCAGATTTCAAAAAAAATGTTTATGTGGCTAGATACCATGACTCATCCTGATGGTAATATAGCTTTTTTTAATGATACCTCCTTAGAAATTGCTCCAAAATTAGAGCAATTAAAAAAATATGCTCATCGACTAGGAATAAATTGTAGTCCTACTAAATTTAGCAAAGTTTCACATTTGTCAGATAGTGGATATATTCGATTTACCTCAAATAATGCAGTAGGATTATTAGATGTTGCCCCCATTGGACCAGACTATCTGCCTGGTCACGCACATGCAGATACGCTTTCTTTTGAACTTTCTTTATTTGGCCAACGTTTATTAGTCAATACAGGTATATCTGAATATGGATTCAGCCAAATTAGGCAATATGAACGATGCACAAAAGCCCACAATACTGTTGTCATTAATGATGAAAATTCCTCTGAGGTATGGAGTGGGTTTCGCGTAGCAAGGCGTGCATATCCTTTTGATCTTAAAATTGAAGAATTAGAAAATTTTGTTAACATAAGTTGCGCTCATGATGGCTACAAGCGACTTGATAATAGACCAATTCATAGACGAAATTGGCAGTTTTCTGAAAATTCATTAACCATTAATGATCATATAGATGGATCTTTTAAAAGTGCTTTTGCTTATTTTCATTTTCATCCTTCTGTTATTTTAACAAAAAGTAAAAACAATTTTTGGAAAATAGAAATGTCAAATGGTCAACAAGTGATTTTGTGTATAAAAATAGGTGAACCAATAATTGAAACAAGTTATTATGCCCCAGAATTTGGTAAAAAAATTAATTCACAATGTTTAAAAGTAGCCTTAGATAAAAAAGAAGGGGTCTGTGTTAAAATTTCATGGAACAATTTAAATGAGTAAAAGAAAAATAATGCTAGTTTTTGGAACACGTCCTGAAGCTATTAAGATGGCACCTCTTGTGCACGCTTTAAAAGATGAAGTAGACTATTTTGATTTAAAAGTATGCGTTACCTCACAACATCGAGAAATGTTAGATCAGGTTTTAAATATTTTTAACATTAAGCCAGATATTGATTTAAATTTAATGAAAAAAAATCAAAAATTGTCAAATTTAACGTCATCAATTTTAAATAAAATGCAAAAAGTACTTAAAAAATTTCAACCTGATATAGTATTAGTTCATGGTGACACAACTACAACTTTAGCATCATCGATGGCTGCATTTTATGCATCTATACCAGTTGGTCATGTAGAGGCTGGATTAAGAACATATGACCTAAAGGCTCCATTTCCAGAGGAATTTAATCGTCAAATAACAGGAAAAATTACCAAGTGGCATTTTGCACCAACTGACTTAAGTCAACAAAATTTATTATCAGAGGGCATAAATCAATCTTCAATAATAGTAACGGGAAATACTGTGATTGATGCTTTGCATTGGATATTAAAACGTATAGACAAAGATAAAGTTCGTCAAAAAAACTTAAAAAATATTTTAAATGCTTCTTTACCATTTGATTGGCAAAATGAACATTTTGTTTTAGTTACCGCACACCGAAGAGAGAATTTTGGAAATGGTTTTTTGAAAATTTTTACTGCCATTAAAGAACTTGCTTTAAAGTATCCTAAAATACATTTTGTTTATCCAGTACATCTTAATTCAAATGTAAGTAAACCAGTTAATGAAATTCTTAATGGATTTGATAATATATATCTGATTAAACCTTTAGAATATGAGCAATTTATTTATTTATTAAAATACTCATATTTAGTTCTTACTGATAGTGGTGGCATTCAAGAAGAAGCCCCAAGTTTAGGCAAGCCAGTATTAGTGATGCGTGAGTCTACTGAGAGACCAGAGGCAGTTGATGCGGGCACTGTTAAATTGGTTGGTTCAAATCAAAAAAAAATTGTTGAAGGGGTCTCACGTTTGTTAAATGATAAAAAACATTATCAAAAGATGTCTCGTGCTCATAATCCTTTTGGAGATGGATTAGCTTGTAAGCGTATACTAGATGTTTTGCGAACGATTTGATATCATTTAATCTATGAAAAAAAAAACTGTGTGTGTAATTGGCCTTGGTTACATTGGTTTACCAACAGCAGCACTTATTGCAAATAAAGGTTTTTTAGTTTCTGGTGTTGACGTCAATGATAAAGTCATATCAACAATAAATAAAGGAAAAATTCATATTGTCGAAGATGATTTGGTATCATCTGTAAAGATGGCAGTTTCATCAGGTCAACTAAAAGCATTTAATAAGGTACAGTTAAGTGATGTATATATGATTTGTGTTCCAACCCCATTTCATAAAAATGAAGGTATACCAAAACCGAACATTGATTACGTAATATCAGCAACTAAAAGTATTGCGTCATTTATAAAATCAGGTGATTTAATTATTTTAGAGTCAACCTCACCAGTAGGGACAACTGAAAAAATACAACAAATATTAATTGACTGTGGTGCTAATTTAAATGACGTACATATAGCTTATTGCCCTGAGCGAGTTTTACCTGGAAAAATCATGACCGAGTTGGTAGAAAATGATCGTATCGTTGGTGGTCTTACATCAGTATCAACAAAAAAAATTGTTGATTTTTATCGTTTATTTGTAAAAGGAAATATATTTGAAACGAATGCAAAAACAGCAGAGATGAGCAAGCTTGCCGAGAATAGTTTCCGAGATTTAAATATTGCTTTTGCTAACGAACTATCAATGATCTGTTCTAAACAAGATATTAATATATGGAATTTAATTGAATTAGCTAACAAACATCCAAGAGTAAATATATTACAGCCTGGAACAGGTGTGGGAGGTCATTGTATTGCAGTAGACCCTTGGTTTATTGTTTCACAAGATTTTGAAAATACAAAATTAATTCGAACTTCACGCGAAGTGAATAATTTAAAAACTAGATGGGTCATCGATCAGATTAAAAGTAATGTGGATAAATATTTTCTTAAAACTAGCATTAAACCAAAAATAGCATGCTTAGGTTTATCTTTTAAACCTGACATTGATGATTTAAGAGAGTCAAAAGCGTTAGAAGTTGCTGAAACTTTATTAGCAGAAGGATATGAAATATTCGCAGTAGAACCAAATATTCAGTCACACAAAAACTTATCAATATTAAACTCTTCTGATGCAATTAAACAAGCAGATATTATATGTATACTAGTAAAACACCGTGAATTTTTACAACCTGAAATAAAAAGTAAATTAATAAAATCTGAAGCACTTGATTTTTGTGGAGCACTTTCTTAAGTTTTAATGCATATTCTAGTTCTAAGTTTTTATTATCCACCAGATATTGGACCTGGGTCTTTAAGAGCCAAGTCTATAGTTGACGCTTTAATAGAAGAAGGACCTTCCGATCTTAAAATTGATGTCATTACAACAATGCCAAATCGTTATCATTCTTTAGACGTTTCAGCTTTGAAACATGAAGAAGATGGCAAAGTTATCATAAATCGTATTAATTTGCCTATACACAAAAGTGGAATATTTGATCAAGCAAAAGCTTTTGTCTCTTTTAGTTTTAAAGTCCGAAAGTTAATATTAAATAAAAAATGGGATATAATATATGTTACCTCTTCACGTTTAATGACGGCAAGTCTTGGCGCGTGGGTTGCAAAACAAACTTATTCAAAACTTTATATTGATATTCGTGATTTATTCACCGAAACGATTGATAATATTTTTGCAAAAAAAATTTTGCATGTTTTGATGCCTTTATTTTATAAAATAGAAAAATGGACATTTCGTTCTGCCAATAAACTAAACGTAGTATCTGCTGGTTTTTTAGATCATTTTAAAAAGATTACACCTAATTTATCTCCATCAGTTTATACCAATGGTGTTGATAAAATTTTTTTAGAAAAAGATTTTTCAATTAAAGAAACTAAACATAAACCTTTGGTTTTATATGCTGGCAATATAGGAGAAGGTCAAGGATTACATAAAATTATACCCTTAGTAGCTGATGAATTGAAAGATATACAATTTAAATTAATTGGTGATGGTAGTGCACTAAAACTATTAAAAGATCATTATTTGTTTAAATCACAAACAAATATTGAATTATCGAAACCAATATTGCGAAATCAACTAATAGATGAATACAAAAAAGCAGATATTTTATTTATTCATTTAAATGATTATGAGGCATTTCAAAAAGTTTTACCTTCAAAAATTTTTGAATATGCAGCTACTGGAAAACCGATTCTTGCAGGTGTATCAGGATATGCCGCAAAATTTTTATGTGAACAAGTAGAAGGTGTAGAGGTTTTTAATCCATGTAATATTAAAGATATGAGACTTGGATTACAAAAACTTTTAAATGGACCAAAAATATTTGATAGGAGAGACTTTTTGGATACTTACGATCGTCAATCGATAATGAAAAAGATGGCAAAGGATATTCTGTCTATTTTATAGATAAGTTTGAAACAAAAATTAAATTATAATTTATTGAATAATTAAGTAATCTTAATTTTTATATTTTTTTTTTCATATTTATTTCTTAAAATAAAAAAAATAACAAATGTTAATAAAAACAAAATTAACGATATCAATTCACTAATTAATAAAAAACTAAAATATCCGACTAAAAATAAAATAATGTTACCTGAAGTAAGTAAAAAATTTGTCAAAAATATAGATTTTGTCTTTTTAAATAATATATGATGTAAGTGGTCTTGCCCAGGTTTAAAGGGGTCATTTTTATTTTTTACACGAATAAGATTAATTGATAGGAATTCAAAAACAAAAATTACCACAGACCATGCAAGCAATATAGGATGAACTAAATTTTGATCAGCTAGATATATTAATACAAATGAAATTATAAATCCTATTAATAAACTTCCACTATCCCCCAAAAACATTTTAGGTAACCTAAATATAGAAAAATTAAAACATATAAAAATACTTATTGGTATTAATAAAATAATTAAAAATAATCGAAAATTTTCATTAGGGGTCAAAAAATATAAGATAGCCAAGACGGAAATGACTGTAAAACTTAATGCGCCATCAATACCATCAAAATAATTAAAAGAATTAATTAAAAACAATACACATATCAGCGTAAAAGGAATTTGAAAAGCTCCCAAACTTAATTCAAAATAACTATAATCTCCAATTTGACTCAAAATTAAATTTTCAAAAAAAATTACATAAAAGATTGGAAATATTTGCAAACTTAACTTGCCACCTACATTTAAATTATATTTATCATCAATTAGTCCAATTAATGAGATTAAAAATGCAAACGCTAAGATTATATTAAGTTTGTTATCAAAAATTTCGAATAATAAAATAGAAAAAATGTACACCAATGAAATTGCAATACCTCCAGTGTAAACAACTAAATTAGAGTGAACTTTTCTTTTATTTGGAAAATCAATAAGCCTTAGTTTATAAGAAATTTTTGCACATACAAAAATTAATAAAAAACTTAATAGTAAATAAATTGTTATCAAATATTCCATGTAATAAATATTTTTTGCTCTAAAAAGTATATTATTATTTTATGTATTTAAACAAATTTTAATTATTAAAAGTTTGTGTTATTTTATAATTTAAAAATAATTTTATAAAATTAAATAAACCTATATTGATACCAATTTTATTCATATGAATTTTTATTCTATTAAAGAGAGATTTATTTTTTATAATTTACCAGTTATATTATTTTCGTTAATTCCTTTTTTTTTAATAACTGGTCCTTTCTTAAGTGATTTATCAATTTCGTTAATTAGTTTATTATTTTTAATATATTGTAAAAAAGAAAAAAACTTTTCATTTTTTAAAAATAAATATTTTTATTTTTTTTTAATTTTTTGGGGATATTTAATATCTAATTCTATAATTAATAATTTTAATATCGACAGTTTAAAAATTTCTTTTTTTTATTTTAGATACGGAGTATTTGTAGTTGCTATATTTACCATATTAAATGTTGATGATAAAATTATTAAATATTTTTTTTGGTGTACTTTTATTTGTTTTACAATCTTATTGTTAGATGGTTTTTATCAATATTTTGTTGGTGAAAATATTTTTGGGCTAAAATCACCACAAAGTTATAGAGTTTCAAGTTTCTTTCACGACGAAATGATTTTAGGAAGTTATCTATGTAGATTATGGCCAATTTTTTTTGGCTTATCAATATTTGTTATTAAAAAAAAAAATAAATCATTTTTTTTGTTTATTTTAATTTTTATTTTATCAGAAGTTTTAATTTTTTTAAGTGGTGACCGAACAGCTTTTTTTTATGTAAATTTGTCGGCTATTTTTGTTATTTTATTTTCTAAAAAATTATTAAAATTGAGATTATTAATATTATTATCAAGTATTCTATTAATAATAATTATAAGTTTTATTAATCCAGCTGCAAAACAAAGAGTAATCGATCAAACTATAAAAGAAATGAATTTAGATAGAAAAAGTAAAGATGAAAAAATTTATATTTTTTCAGAAGGTCATAATGGGCATTATACTTCAGCATACAAAATGTTTTTAGACAATAAGGTTTTAGGTGTTGGAGTAAAAAATTTTAGAAATATTTGTAGAGACGAAAGATATTATGTTAATGTAAGCTCATGTTCAACTCATCCACACAACACATACATTCAAGTACTAGCTGAAACAGGAATAATTGGCTTTTTATTTTTAATAACTATTCTTTTTTATTTTTGCAAACATATATTTAAACATTTAATATATAAATTTAAGGGAAAATATTATCTAAGTGATTTTGAGATTTGTATACTTTCAGGAATTGCAATATTTTTATGGCCATTTGTACCAACTGGTAGCGTATTTAATAATTGGATTACTATTACAACGATTATAAATATACCATTTTTAATTTGGAGCAGGACATCAACGAATACATAGAGTTTAATAATAATCAAATACATGAAATTTTATAATGAAGGAATTAGTAAACTTACTTTTTGATATAAATTTAGATTTTCTATATTTTTAGGAGATATATGACTTTACATCATCAAATAATTTTAGTAATAAACCAATGCCTGGTGATTATTGCGAAAGTGTAATACCCGATCCCATTCCGAACTCGGCAGTCAAGCCTTTCAGCGCCAATGGTACTTTGTCTTAAGACACGGAA
>Ga0209425_10000899_pt1 | contig 35755 bp, 32 predicted proteins | sample COG_05_FD_184749 | JGI IMG/M metagenome (GOLD analysis project Ga0209425, IMG submission 184749) | Pelagic Microbial community sample from North Sea - COGITO 998_met_05 (SPAdes) (version 2) | ecosystem: Environmental > Aquatic > Marine > Neritic zone/Coastal water | place: Helgoland, sampling...
GGGCCAAGGCCCAACTCACTCTCAAAATCTTCATGCAATGTTTTCTCATATCCCAGGTTTAAAAGTCGTTATGCCTACCTCTGCCTATGATGCAAAAGGCATGCTTTTGTCTAGCATCTATGATGATGATCCCGTTATCTTTTTAGAGCACAGATGGCTTCATAATCTTGAGAGCGATGTTCCAAAAGGAGACTACAGAGTGCCTCTTGGAAAAGCTAAGCTAGTAAATAGAGGTAAAGATATTACGATAGTTGCGTTATCTTATATGTCAGTGGAAGCACTTCATGCTGTTCAGGAACTAAAAAAATTGGGCATTGGATGTGATTTAATTGATCTACGATCTACATCCCCGCTGGACTGGAAGACCATTAAAAGATCTCTACTGAGGACTGGAAGACTCTTAGCGGTTGATAGCTCTTCTGAAAGCTTTTCTGTTGCAAGTGAAGTGATCGCTAAAGCTTCTATCGAATGTCACAATGAATTGAAATCTGCGCCTGTGCGGCTTGCCATCAAAGATGCGCCTGCTCCAACGAGTTTTGGTTTAACAGAAAATTACTATATTGGCTCTAAAGATATTTTTAATAGCGTACTTTCGATCCTTAATAAACCTAAGGCAAATAGTAAAAAAATATTTGTTCAAAACCACCCGCATGATGTTCCAGGCGATTGGTTTAAAGGACCTTTTTAGCGTGATGATTCAACTTGAATTAATTATAAAATGAGCAGATCACATCATATTATCATTTCTATCTCAAGCGATATAGGATTTGCATTAGCAAAGAAATGGCTTAACGAAGGCCACTCAGTCACCGGAACATTTCGAACTAGATCGCTATTATGTGATGAGTTGGAAGATATGGGCGCAAACTTAGTTCATTGTGATTTAGAAGACAAGATTTCAATTAATTCAGCAATTAGTGTTATCAAATCAGGAATGCAATGGAATACATTAACAATAGCAACAGGTCACCAAGAGCCTGTTGGCAAATTTCTAACTTGTAATTTTGAAAGTTGGCATCAGTCTATAAATGTTAACTTTATCAATCAATTAAAAATTGTGCATGGTCTGATGAATCATAAATCTTCAATCCAATCCTCTGTCTTATTCTTTGCTGGAGGTGGAACTAATAATGCAACAGCTGATTATTCTGCCTATACAATTTCAAAAATTGCATTAATCAAAATGGTTGAGCTGCTCGATGAAGAAATTTCTAATACAAGTTTCTCAATTTTGGGTCCTGGATGGGTTAAGACCAAAATTCATGACTCCACCCTTAATGCACCTGAAAGAGCCGGAGAGAATTATCACAAAACTATTCAGATGCTCGAAAATAATGGAGCCGCATGTTATCCAATTGAAAAAGTTATAGATTGCTGTGATTGGTTGCTGTCCTCTTCAAGAGAATTAGTTGGAGGTAGAAATTTTAGTGCAGTTCATGATCCATGGGAAAGTGATAGAATCGATCTGATATTAAATGACCCCAACCTATTTAAACTAAGAAGATTTGGAAATGATTTTTTTAAAATTGAAGAATGACAGATAAGAAATCCCTAAAGAAAGTCTCTGATATAGTCGCAGAATTCTTGATTGAAGAGGAGATCACGCATGTGTTTGCAATCTCTGGCGGAGCTAGCCTTCATTTAATACACTCTTTAGCAGATCATAATAATATTCAGTATATATGTAATCATAATGAGCAAGCATCAGCAATGGCGGCTGATGGATATTCAAGAGTTTCTGGTAAGACTGGAGTAGCAGTCACAACGAGTGGTCCTGGTGCAACTAATCTGATTACAGGAATATGTTGTAGTTACTATGACTCAATTCCTTCTCTATTTATTACAGGTCAAGTTAGTACAATGAGAATGAAAGGTGATACGGGAGTTAGGCAGATTGGATTTCAAGAGACTCCAATAGTTGATATTGCAGAGGAGATTACTAAATATGCATACACTATTGTTGATCCAGAGGAAATTAAATATCAGCTTCAAAAAGCTTTGTATATTGCAAGATCTGGAAGGCCTGGCCCTGTTTTAATTGATATTCCGGATGATCTTCAAAGGCAACTAGTTGATCCACTGAAGCTCAAAAATTTTCAAGTGCCTGCGGCTGAAGATCTCCCTCATCTTAATAGCTCTCTTCAAGATACTATAGATTCGATCATGAATTCTAAGAGGCCCATTCTCATAGCCGGTTGGGGCGTGCACCTTAGCAATACCGAAGTTGAGTTTCTAAAGTTTGCTGAGTCTTTCAATATACCGGTTGCTCTCACATGGGGAGCGGCTGATTTAATTCCCTTTGATCATGATTTATATGTTGGTACCTTTGGAACACATGGGAATAGGCATGCAAATTTTGCCGTACAAAATGCTGACTTAATTATATCTCTTGGCTCGCGATTGGATACTAAATCAACCGGCAGCCCTATAAATACTTTTGCAAGAGCAGCTAGAAAAATCATGGTTGATATTGATATCAACGAGCTCAATAAATTTCAATATTTTGATCTGAAGTTTGATCAGCTCATTCACTGTGATCTTAGAGATTTTTTTAATAACTTTAGCAAATTAGAGCCCGCTGAAGATACTGTCAATAACTTAGAATGGTTAAAGCAAATAAATAAATGGAAGCATCAATTTATATCTTTTGACGACACAAAAAGTATTACTACAACTCAGGTTAATCCATACAGCTTTGTAGATAGCATTTCCAGCAACTTAAAAGGTACTGAGCAGATTTTTATTGATACTGGGTGTTCAATTGCATGGTTTATGCAGTCTCTAAGAGTAAAAGATCAGGTGAGAGTATTCCATGACTTTAATAATACTGCCATGGGATGGGCCTTGCCAGCAGCAATAGGAGGTTATTACGCTAATTTAAATCATCAATCACCAATTATTGCGATAGTTGGTGACGGTAGTTTTATGATGACTTCATATGAGTTAGCAACTGTGATGCATCATAATATCCCAATCAAAATATTTATTATGAACAATCAGGGCTATGGCATGATTCAGCAAACCCAAGATCAGTGGCTAGACTCAAATTATCATGCTTCCTCTAAAGAGGGAGGGCTTTCATTCCCAGACTATAAAAAGCTAGCCTCTACATACAACATCAAATACTTCGAACTCAATAGCGGAAAAGATTTTTTCCTAATTGATGAGATAATGAATGATTCTAATCCATTAATATGTAATGTTTGTATTGATAATGACTTTCGAGTCTCTCCACAGGTAAAATTTGGCAAGCCTAATGAGGATATGGGCCCACTTCTTCCAAGAGACATGTTTAAAGAAAGCATGATTATAGAGCCAATAGATTAAAATTAAGATAAAATTGCATTCAATCTAACTTCATACCATTAATTATTTATGAATACAGCAGTACTAATACAATCTCTTATTGAAAATCCTTCTCAACATTCGCGTGATAGCAGCTTTTATAAGGCTCATGAGCAAGACTTGCTTAATATGCTTGAAAATAGTGATTTAAATAGCAGTAAATCTGGGCATGAATCTTTTGAGCCATTTGGAGATTTGCATTTTCCATTTCGAGAGATGGGTGCGATCAATACTATCCATCTTTTTGGTCTTGATGAGATGATTATTTTTTCTTATTATTGGGCCAACAAATCTAGATATAAAAATGTTGCAGATTTGGGAGCTAATATTGGACTCCATTCTTTGGTAATGGACAGATGTGGTTTCTCAATAAATTCCTTTGAGCCCGATCCAATTCACATAGCTGTTTTCCAAGAAAATATAATAAATAATAAATCTACCAAAATAACGATTAATCAAAAAGCTATTTCTGATAAGTCAGGATCTATGGACTTTATTCGTGTTCTTGGGAATACAACAGGGAGTCATCTTGCAGGCGCTAAGGAAGATCCATATGGGGAGCTAGAAACTTTTTCTGTTGAGACTGTTGACATCAATACAGTGCTCTTAAATAATGATTTTGTTAAAATGGATATAGAAGGACAAGAAGCAACTGCAATCCTCTCTACCAAAAAAGATACATGGGCTAATGTTGAAATGATTCTGGAGGTTGGAACCGAGAAAAATGCAGAAATTATATTTGAATATTTGAATAAAATTAATGTAAACATGTTTTCTCAAAAAACTGGATGGAATAAAGTTTCTAACCTTGCTGAGGTTCCTACAAGCTATAAAGAAGGATCATTATTTCTTTCTGTTGCCGACAAGATGTCCTGGTAGGCAGAATTTATTATAAATGAAAAGAGAAGTTAACTTACTGGAGTTTTATCCTCAGTCTAAGCGACCTATCGATGACAGAGGTAACTTGATTACTGAGCAAGATAGAGCTACAGCTAGAAAGTTTGACATCGAATATTTTGATGGTGACAGACTAACGGGCTACGGTGGATATAATTATAGCCCTAGATTTTGGACAGAAACCGTTGCGCATATTAAAGATTTTTATAATCTTGATAATAATTCAAAAATTTTAGATATTGGGTGTGCTAAAGGCTACATGATGCATGATTTATCTCTTTTGATTCCAGGGGCTGAGATTAAAGGTATTGATATTTCAAATTATGCAAAGGAGAATTCAATAGAATCAATGGAAGATAATATTGTGGTCGCTAATGCTAATAACATTCCTTTCCCTGATGATTATTTTGATTTGGTTATAGCGATTAATACGCTGCACAACCTACCACTAATTGATTGCAAGCAAGCTTTTCGAGAACTTAGAAGAGTTACAGCCCGGGATTCTTTCGTAATGAATGATGCTTGGAGAGATGCCAAGGGGGAAGAAAATATGCTGAAGTGGAACCTTACAGCTTTAACTTATATGAGTTGCGACGACTGGATAAAATTCTTTGATTCAGTGGGCTACGAGGGAGATTATTATTGGTTTTTTGCCGCGTAATCTATAGTTAAAAATGGATCTTATAATCAAAGCTGCCGTACTTGAAACTGTCAATCAACCTCTCAAAATAAAGTTCTTAAAACCTGAATCATTAAAAACTGGGCAAGTGCTGGTTAAAATATTGTTCAGTGGAGTCTGCAGAAGCCAGGTAATGGAAGTAACAGGCATGAGAGGAGAGGATAAATGGTTGCCTCATCTATTGGGTCATGAGGGATCTGGAACAGTGGAAGACACTGGTCCTGGTGTCACTAAGTTAAAAAAGGGCGATGAGGTAATATTAACCTGGATTAAAGCCGATGGTCTGGAAGCCTCTGGGGCCAGATATCACTGCGAGGAACAGCAGATAAATTCAGGTGCAGTTACAACATTTAGTAATTATTCTGTTGTTTCAGAGAATAGATTGGTGATAAAGCCAAGGAATATTCCTTTTGACATAGCTATTTTGCTAGGGTGTGCGCTCCCTACTGGCTGTGGAATGGTTCACAATCAATTAAATATATCTCCAAACTCTAATGTTGCAGTTATTGGCTTAGGGGGCATAGGTTTGTCCGCGATTTTGATGCTGCTTGCAAAAAAAGTTCAGAATATTGTTGCAATAGACATATCAAATGAAAAACTAGAGATGGTAAAAAAGTGGGGTGTTACCAATATTTTTCACTCAGATTCAAAGGATTTACATAAAAAGATAATAAATTTGACTAACGGAGGTTTAGATTTTTGTATCGAATCAGCTGGTCAGATTAGTACAATAGAGCTCGGCTTTGCTCTGCTTAAAGAGCAGGGAGGAGAATTACTTTTTGCATCACACCCCCCTCAGAATGAGAAGATATCTTTATCGCCGCATGAATTAATTTCTGGAAAAAGCATATCAGGATCTTGGGGTGGAGGCACTCAGCCAGATAAAGATTTTCCAGTCCTCTCTAAAATGCTTATGTCTAGAAAGGATCTTCTGAATTCTTTAATTACAAAGAGATATTCTTTAGATCAAATTAACCTTGCTATTGAGGATTTATCTCATGGACGAGTATTTCGTCCCTTGATTGAGATGGAGCATTAAGAGATTATATATTTATGAGTAAAACAATATTTATATCAGGGAATTTTAATATCTTACATCCCGGACATTTGCGCTTGATGAGATTTGCAAGAGATCTGGGAGATGAGCTAATTGCTGGGGTTTATTCTGATAGTCTAGGCGGAGAATCTGTTCATGTGCCAGAAGATATGCGTTTAGAAGGCGTTCAATCAAATATATGGGTTACTAAAGCGGTGTTAATTGACAACATAAAAGATGCTATCAACTTAATTAAGCCAGATATTATTGTGAAGGGAAAAGAGCACGAGAACCAATACAATATAGAGTCTGATATTGTTAATGAGTATGGGGGAGCACTAATTTTTAGTTCTGGTGAGGTTGTTTTCTCTTCTCTAGATCTTTTAAGAAGAGATTTATCAGGGAATCAGTTGAGCTCTATACAATTTCCAGAAAAATTTGCTTTAAGACATGGTTTTAACAAGTCAGATTTAGCTAACGTTATAAATAACTTCTCTTCTCTCAAAGTGTGTGTAGTTGGAGATTTAATTGTAGATGAATATATAACTTGTGATCCTCTCGGCCTTTCGAAAGAGGATCCAACAATTGTAGTGACACCAATTGCTAATGAAAAATTTGTTGGCGGTGCTGGGATTGTGGCTGCTCACGCTGCAGGTTTGGGTGCGGAAGTTAAACTAATTTCTATAGGCGGAGATGACGAGACTCGCTTATTTGCAGAAGAGTCATTGAAATCTTTTTCAGTTAATGCAAATATCTTGGTTGATGAGGTTAGACCTACCTCTCTCAAGCAAAGATTTAGAGCAGAAGGAAAAACCCTTTTGCGTGTTAGTCACCTGCATCAAGGCAGTATCAGTCAATCTATTCAGGAATTGTTTCTTGAGTCAGCTACTGAAGCCATTCAGGAATCTGATATATTGATATTTTCAGATTTCAATTATGGATGTTTGCCTCAGCCACTTGTTGAACAGCTCATATCGATTGCAAAAGAAAACAATGTCCACACTGCAGCAGATAGCCAGTCCTCATCTCAGATTGGAGATATTGCGCGCTATAAAAATATGGATTTTCTGTTTCCTACAGAGCATGAGGCTAGGATTAGCTTAAGAAATTATGACGATGGCATTGTAGTGCTTTCGGAACAGTTATCTAAACTGACTAATGCAAAAAATATCATATTAAAACTTGGTTCTGAAGGCGCATTACTTCATCTTGATGATGGAAGCGCTGGTAGTAAAACTGATCGCTTGGCTCCAATTAACGTTGCCCCTAAGGATGTTGCTGGCGCTGGCGATTCAATGATGATGTCTACAATGCTTGGGTTTGTTGCTGGTGCAGATGTTTGGCAAGCAGCTTGTATAGGAGGAGTGTCAGCAGCTTTGCAGATTAGTCGAGTTGGTAATGTTCCTTTGCAAAAAAATGAATTACTTGATTGCCTTAAGTAGCCTGTATGGCAATTCATAATTATATTTTATTTGCTTCCATCAAAAGATTTATTGCAGTAACAATCTACTTTCCCCTAGCTCTAATTTTTAGAATATTTACAATCCAAGTTCCTTACTTTTTCACAGAACGCATTGGACACTTAGTTGTTGATCTGGATTCCTTTTTAAAAGAACAATATTTGCTCAATGGTAGATACCCATCGTCCGTATTGCTTGCGCCGCCAAATCTAGTTGCTAATTCAAAGCTTTTAGAATATTGGAAAGAATATTTTATTGTTATACAAAATCCACTTTTATGTAGATTACTTTTACCTCTATGCTTTCATCCCCTCCTAAGGTTAGAGGATAAATATGCGGCCACTATCAACGCATCTTCTAGCATATATAAAATTAGTGCAGAATGGGGCAACCAAGATCCGCTGCTTAGGGTTTCAGATCATGATTTGGCAGTTGGTTCAGAAACTTTGCTGAAAATGGGGTTAAATAAAGGCGATTGGTTTATTTGTATACACTCTAGAGAGGGTGGCTATTCTCCATCAGATGAACATCTTCATAGCTTTAGAAACACCCCAATAGAGGATTTTTTTCCAGCAATTAAATTTATTACTTCTCAAGGTGGAAAATGTATTCGCATGGGTGACTCGAGCATGAAGCCTGCGCCTAAAGATGTTGACTTGATTGATTATGCTACGAGCCCATTCAAATCTGAGTTGATGGACATATTTTTATGCAGTGAATGTTTATTTTTTTTAGGATCAAATTCTGGTATTTTTGAGCTGTCTACTTTATTTGGGACACCAGTCGCAACTGTAAATATGGCGCCAATGAGCATCCTTCCTAGAGGCTTGTATGATCTTAGCCTTCCTATGCTTTATAAAGACTCTAAGTCGGCTAAATTGATTTCATTTTCTGAAATTATGGAAACCAATAGATCAAATTATCGAACATCAGAAGAATTTAGTAACGCTGGAATAACTTTAGTCCCGAATAAGCCTGAAGAAATTCTTGAGCTTGCAACTGAGCAATTTTACAGAACTACAAATTCATATACCTCGGAAGCTCCTGAAGAAATTTTACAAAATAAATATAAAGCTCTATTTAAAGATGGCCACTATGCATGGAGATCACCTTCAAAAATAGGCGAGAAATTTTTAAAGCGTTATGCACAACTACTATCTTAGCTCTTGAGAGGAATTATCATCTATGAAAAAAGTAAAAATTCTAGTAACTGGCTCAACTGGTTTTGTTGGTCAACAGGTTATCAAAGCATTGAGCCTGCTAGAGGTAGAATTATCTCTGGTGTTAAGAGCCGATAAGTCTACTTTTTATAATAAAAATAAAAATATTACATCAGTCATTGATTCGAAGAATATTTTTGATGAATCAGATTCTTGGTGGCAAGAAAAATGTTTGGGCATTGATTTACTGATTCATTTGGCTTGGTATGCTGAACCTGGAAAGTATTTAGACTCTCCTATTAATGAGCAATGTTTCCAAGGCACTATGAAAATGGCTAAAGGTGCTGCTCAAGCTGGTGTGAAGAGGTTTATAGGTATTGGCACTTGTTTTGAATACCAATTTTCAGACCTACCTTTAGATATCTCTTCCCCGCTAGACCCACAGACGCAATATGCAGCAGCAAAAGTAAAAACTTTTCACCATCTCACTAGTTTTTTTAAAGAACATAAAACTGAATTCTTATGGTGTAGATTATTCTATCTGTTTGGTGAGGGCGAGGATGATAGAAGGCTTATTCCCTTCCTCAGAAAACAATTAGCTGCAGGAAAAGAAGTAGAGCTAACTAGCGGAGATAAGGTAAAGGATTATCTGAATATTGAAGAAGCAGGCAAAATTATTACTGGTCTTGCCATGAACAAACATACGGGCCCATACAATGTTTGCTCTGGCCAACCTATTACTATTAAAAAAATAGCAGAGGAAATAGCAGATGAGTATGGCCGGAGAGATCTCTTGAAGTTTGGAAATCTTCAGCGTGAGTCTGTTGATCCATCATATATAGTTGGAGTAAAAACAGACTCAAATTTTTAGATTTGAATTATTAAAAAAAAATGATTGATTATGGAAAAGAAGCAGCTTTGAGACTAGATAATTTTACGAATGAGATAAAGATGCTCGAATGCTCACTATGCTTTGGTATGACCGCCAAAAAAGGCTTTATAGTCAAAAATAAAAAAGTACAATGTATTACACTGATTCAGCATCTCTCATCATAATGATACGCGAAATCAATGCTTGGACTTTAATGAGGTTTGAATACAAAATATGTCAATAAAAGAATGTTATTTATTTAATATCGACTCTTATGAAGATAGTAGAGGCGGTTTGGGCATCCTAGAGGAAGGCTCAGGAATACCTTTTCAAGTTAAAAGACTTTACTATTTATATGATACAAGCAAGGAACACGTAAGAGGCGTTCATGCTCATAAAAAATTAGAGCAAATTATCATTGCCTTAAGTGGTAAATTTAACATTCTTTTGGATGATGGTCACTCTGAGGAAACATTCCTATTAGATACTCCAGCGAAAGGTTTGTATGTTTGTCCTGGAATTTGGAGAGAGGTTTATCCAATAGTGGATGGTGGGATTTGTGCCGTTCTTGCCTCCAGAAAATATGAGGAAGATGACTACATACACGAGCACCAGGAATTTATTAATTTTATAGGAAAGTAAATGAGTGTTAAATTAGAGCGGCTTAAGCCGACCAGCTGGTTTTTAAAAATAATGTATAAACTAGCAAAATTTACCCCGCTCCCAAATCAGTTGAAGTTTAAGCTATTTCTTAATTTAGAGTGGTTTTTTGATCGGATTGCGCATGAGTATTCCTTTAGAAATTATTCTCCAGATACACACCCAGTAAGAGTCTTTACTAAAAAACACTTGTTAGAGTGGATACAGCCAGAGCATCAAGTGCTTGATTTGGGCTGCGCTTCAGGTGAAATGGCATACTGGGCATCAGAAAAAGCCAAGAAAGTAGTTGGCATTGATTATGACTCAGAGCATATTTCTTTTGCTCAAGAAAATTATAAACGAGATAACCTTTCTTTCTATTGCAAAGAGGCTCATGACTATTTAAACACTACAGGTGAAAACTTTGACGTTCTTATTTTAGAAAATATTTTAGAACATCTAGATAACCCTAGCGACTTTATTAAAACCTTTAGCGGTTTTTTTAAATTTATTTATATAGAATTACCTGATTTTGATAAGAACTACCTTAATCAGTATCGCAAGGATTTTGATATGCCTTTGATATATACAGATTCAGATCATGTCACTGAATTTGATAGGTTTGATTTAAAAGCAATAATTGAAAGCAATGATTTAACAATCATTCATTCCTTTTACATTCATGGTTTTCAGAAGCTATGGTGCCAAGTAAATCAAAAAAATTTTTCTAATTAACTGTGATCAAAGTACCTTTCCTATCTCTTGATTTGGCATATAAAGAAATCTCACAAGAGATCGATGGTGCTATTAATTCAGTTATCCAGTCATCTGGATTTATAGGAGGAAAATTTTTAAAAGAATTTGAACAAAATTTTGCTGAATATACAGAGGCAGATTATTGTGTTGGTGTAGCTAATGGTTTAGATGCCATTCAATTAGCTTTAAAAGCTATGAATATTGGCCATGGAGATGAAGTGTTGGTTCCCTCAAACACTTTTATAGCAACTTGGTTGGCTGTAACCAATACTGGTGCTATTCCAGTACCTATAGAGCCAAATGAGAGTCAATACACAATTGATATAACAAAAATTGAATCTGCAATAACCAATAAAACCAAGGCTATTATTCCTGTTCATTTATATGGGCAGCCTGCAGATATGGATTCTATTTTAGAAATCTCCAAAGCATGTAATCTTTATACGATTGAAGATGCTGCTCAAGCCCATGGTTCTGAATATAAAGGTAAAAGAATTGGTTCTCATGGAGATGTGGTTGCATGGAGCTTTTACCCTGGAAAAAATCTTGGTGCATTTGGGGATGGCGGAGCTATAACAACTAATAATCAAAAGATTGCTGATCAGATTCGCACTATTGGCAATTATGGCTCAAAAAATAAATATATTAATGATCTTATGGGTGTAAATAGCAGATTAGATCCTATTCAGGCTGCGATTTTAGATGTGAAATTAAAATATCTTAATGAATGGAATCAAAGAAGACGAAGTATAGCAAAAATATATTTTCAAGAGATTAGAAAAGAAGATTTCATTTTACCAACTGGCATTGAATTAGAAAATTCAGCATGGCATTTATTCCCTATCAGGCATAAAGATCGTGATCGAGTCATGTTAGAATTATCGAAAAAAAATATCGAAACATTAGTTCATTACCCCGTGCCCCCTCATCAACAGAAGATCTATAAAAAAGAATTTTCTAAATTTAACTTACCAATTGCAGAAAACCTTTCTAGAGAGCTGATAAGTCTTCCAATTGGACCTCATATGAATCTTGCTCAGATTGAGCATGTGATCAAAAGTATTAATTTAATCTAATAAACCCTTTACCCAGATTATGAAACAACCATTTTTTAGTATCGTTATCCCAACCAAAGATAGACCTATTTTATTGGAAGAGTTGCTAGGTAGTATTTTTAATCAACAATTCCAAGATTATGAGATTATTCTTTCAGATAATAGCGATGATAATCTAACTCAAGAAATGCTATTAAAATTTTCAGATGAAAGGATTCAAAATATTAGAAGACATGGCTTAAATATGGCTGATAATTGGGATCAAGCCATTGAACTATGTCAGGGTAAATACATGCTTTTATTTTCTGACAAAATGTTGTTGAAGCAGGGCTCACTCGAATATTTAAAACAAAAAATTGATTTAACTCAGGCTGATTGCATAACATGGACCATCGATGTTTTTTGCGATACTGAGATGGCTTTTTTCCCTAAAGATATAGATGAAGATTTAATCCTCTCAACATATGATTTATTGTCTGATATGAGTAAAGGAAATTATCCCTCGTATATTCGATCTGCCTTTCATTGTTCGTCCTGTGTCTCTGTAAGTATTCTGGAAAAAATACGAGCTGCCCATGGGCGAGTTTCTTTTCAACTAAATCCAGACTTTACTATGTCTTTTCACGTCAGCCTATCGACAGAAAAAATCCATCGTTTAAGTGAATCATTAACAATATTAAGGCAAAAAGATTTTGAACATGGGTATGGTAATGGGCACAGCTTTGCAAGAAAAACAGAAGCTGTAGACGATTTCCTGGCCCGCAATAATGCATGGCTTGAGGAGAGAGAAGAAATTAAAGAAGTGCCTATTCACGGAAGCCATTTTATTATAGATATAATGCTTAAAGATTTTTATATGATTCTAGAAATGTATAACATTGATGCTAATCACTATGGTACTTTTGAGGACAGAGTGGCAGGCTACTATTTTAGAACTTTTAATGAAATTACCCATAGACAGAGCATGCATGTGGACATGAAATATGAATTGAGTTTATGGAAAAAGTCATTTGCCAAGGAAAATAACAATATTAAAATTATAGCTAATCGAGCAATTTCTAAAATATTTTTATATAGACTAAAAGTTAAATTAATTCGTTTTGCAAGAACAATACCTTTTTTCTATAGCTCTTTTGCAATGCTAAGAAACCTTTTTTACTCCAAGAGAGCTCAGACATTTTTTTCGATTAATGAGTTGTTAGAAAAGACTAAAATTTAGCATCTTGATTACTTGTAAAATGATGGGGTAAGGTAAATGTCTTACACATATATTTTTTAATGAATGTTATTTTACTATTAATTAATAATACCTCACCATCCTTATGAATATAGTATTCGTCATAGAAAGCCTCAGTCGCAAAGGTGGTGCTGAGAATGCTTTAATACAGCTAGCAATTGAGATGCAATCAAGAGAGCAAAATGTACAAATTGTCTATTTATGGGGCCCAAATGATTTCCAAGAAATACTAAATTTACACTGCATCGAAGTCCACTGCTTAAAATTATCTCATCGATGGAGTATCTTGCGAGGCTTTATTGGTATGCATAAAATTCTATCTAATTCAGATGCCAAGATAATAAATGCATTAAATTTTTTCCCTATGTTATATGTCGCCCTCTCTAAACTTAGCATTTATGGGAAAAAAAGAGTCGTCACTTATCATAATATGGGATATCAGGCGAATCCTGCTCAAGGTCTATTCCAGCATTTAAAAAAGACAATTGAAATAGTGGTCAATAGATTTTTTATGAATGGCCATATCGGTGTGAGCCAAGCTGTTTCAAGCTCTTATCAAAAGCATCTTGGCCTTCAAACATTTCATACAATTCCAAATATTATTTCTATGACTGAAATAAATAAAATACTAAATAAAGATTTTACCCTTCCTAGATCAACAGTAGACTATGAGATTATTATGGTTGGTAGGCTGATTTCTGAAAAAGGCTATCAATATATGTTCGAAGCAATTGAGCTATTAAAAAAAGAAAATCTAAGCTTTCAGCTGACAATTTTTGGAGAAGGTATATTAAGAAATGCTATAGATAGAGATATTAGCTCTAGAAACCTTCAGCAACACGTAAATATTCTTTCCTCAGCCCCACATTCTGAACTTTTTAGCTTTGTTGAAAGAGCTGATTTATTTGTCATGTCTTCAGTCTCAGAGGGATTTCCGATGGCTCCAGCAGAGGCTATGGTTCTTGGTACACCAGTTGTTGCTACAACTGCTGGAGGCATTCCAGAATTAATAGAAGATGGTGTATCTGGTATATTAGTCCCTCCTAGGGAAGGTAGAATGCTTTTTAAGGCGATCAAAGATGTTCTGTTGAATGAAGAGCTTAAAGTTTCCTTGGTTCAAAGTGCAAAAAAAAGAATTAAAGAAAATTTTGATAACCAGGTTATTTATCAAAAGTATGAGAATTATTTTAATAGTTTATTAGAGGACGCAAATGAGTAAAATTCTTATGTCAGTAACGATTGATACGGAATGTGATAAATCCTTGGATTGGTCTAATTCAAATCCTATGAGCTTTTCTTCAATCATTTATGGTATTCCAAGCATTCTTCAGCCAATTTTTAAAAAATTTTCTATCAGACCAACATACTTTCTCTCGCCAGAGGTTATAGATAATAATGAATGCGTAGATGTTTTAAATAATATTGCAAATGAATGTGAGCTAGGTACTCACCTTCACGCAGACTATATTGATCCTGAAAGGACATTTATAAATTTTGATGGTATGGAAACCCATGCTTTTCAAACAGATTTCTCGAATGAAATTGAATTTCAAAAATTACAAAATCTTACTCAAAACTTTACTAGTGCATTTAATTTTTCGCCAAAGGTTTTTAGAGCTGGAAGATATGCTGCTAATAGCAATACTATTAGGTCCCTATCTGAATTAGGGTATAAAGTTGACTCCAGTTTTACACCTCATATTAAATGGGAAAGCCCAATCGGTAGTTTGATAGATCATCAAGACTCACCAGAACAACCATACTTCTGTCATCACAGTAATATATACAAAGAAGGCAATAGCTCGCTTTTAGAAATTCCAGTAACAATTATCAAAGGCACTAAATTCTTTATTATGGAAAAGCATTTATGGTTAAGGCCAAAATTTTCTTCTCTAAAAGAGATTAAAAAGATTATTAAATATATGAAATCTACATATGCTGAAAATGAGTTTATAGTTCTCAATATGATGTTCCATTCTCAGGAAATAATTCCTAATGCAAGTCCATACACAAAAACAGAGGAAGAGGTAGCCACCTACATTAATTTTTTAGAGACAGTTTTTGAGATAGCTAAAGAAGAAAATATTGATTTTTTAACTCTAGAAGAAATTTATGAAGCATTCAGTGCCTCACCTTCGAGAACCTAAGCTGATCTCCAAGTTGAAACTTAAATTTTTAATGAGGCTAAAGTATTTTTTCCACTTAGCATCCTTTTATTTTTTTAAATTTGAGTCCTGGCATATTAGCTCAATTGAATCCCGGGAATACTGCTTGGATGCAGTAAGCTATATTAATTCTAAAGTTCAATTAGATGACTTGGTTGTAGAAATTGGCTGTGGTCTTGGGGAAACTATTAATAGAATTAATAGCAATAAAAGATATGGCTATGATCTATCTAAGCAGGTAATTTCTGCTGCCAAAATCCATCACATGTTTGGTAAAGCAGAATTTGAAGTCGGCTCTTTTAACTCTGTAGCTGGCCAAAAAATTCAGTATCTTATTGCTTTAAATTTTCTTCATGATTTTGATGATATGACAGTTGCCTTATGGCTAGATAGCATTATCAGCAACAACGAAATCAGTTATTTAATCTTAGATGAGGTGGCTGATCCTGCTTACGAAAACAATCATAATTTCAGTAAAATATTGCCTGATAATTTTTTATTTCTTGAGAGCATAGGTCGGGAATATAGATATAATCGTAGATTAAAAGTTTTTAAGAATAATGGCGCTTAATTTTATACAACAAAACAGTAGAAAGCCTATGGAATCAAATTATAGATTTACTGTTTTTACTTCTTGTTTTAATAGCGAACCATTTATTAATAGACTCTATGAGAGCTTGAAAGCCCAGTCTTTTTTAAATTTTGAATGGTTAATTGTCGATGATTTCTCTGAAGATTTAACTAGAGAAATATTAAAAAATATAGAGAAAGATGCTCCATTTGATGTTCGAATTTTCCATAATGATTCTAATCAAATGATTGCTTCTTGCTGCAATTTTGCAGTTAATAATGCTCGCGGACAATTTTTTTTATTCTTAGACCATGATGATGAGCTAGTGCCTAATGCGTTAGAGAGATTTGATCAGATATGGCAAAACATAGAGCAAGCTAAAAAAGCTAAGCTTGTAGGCATGATGTCAAATTGCCAGGATCAATTCGGAAATTATGTGCATGATGAATTACCAGAACTACCTCTTATTACTGATTTCTACTCTCTCTATTACAATTTAGGTATAAGAGGTGAAAAATTCTTTTGCTATTTAACTTCTATTTTAAAAGAATATAATTTTTCAACAGTTGATAGATATGTTCCTGAAAATGTAATGCTTTTTAATATTTCTGATGATTATGATACTTATTTTTTTAATGAGAATCTAAGGATATATCATATAAACCAAGAGAATCATGAGAGCCTAGCAGATAAGCTTGCTGGTGGTTGGAAGATAGCTTTTCCGAAAGGTATGAGGCACGCAAAATTAGAAGATTTAAATCGACGTTCAAGAAAAATGATTTCTCACCCTATATTATTTTTAAAAACTATTATTAATTTTATAAGGTTCAGCCTTCACTCAGATATTTTGTTGAAGAATACCTTTCAAGATCTCCATAACCCTATATTAAAAATCTTTGCTTTTTTTCTTTCGCCAGTCTCAGTAATTTTATATTTTCGCGATAAGGCTAAGCAGTGAATATACTATACATAACATACGATGGATTGCTTGAGCCTTTAGGCCAATCTCAAGTCTTAGCTTATCAAGAGAAGCTTGCTAAGGAATTTAATATAGTTTTATTTAGCTATGAAAAACCATCAGATTTAAAGAAAAAAGATTTATTTTTACAAATTAAAGAGAGAATTTCTCAATCTTCCATGAAATGGATTTTTCGTAAATATCATAAATCACCAAGCTTAATTTCTACATTTTATGATCTTGTTATTGGTATTATTCATTGCTCTTATCTTGTATGGCGGCATGATATAAAAGTTATTCACGCTAGGAGCTACCCACCTGCATTAATTGCAGTGGCACTAAAGAAAATATTTGGTATTAAATTTATTTTTGATATGAGAGGCTTTTGGGCTGATGAAAGAGTTGATGGCGAGATATGGCAAGAGGATAGTGCTATTTTTAAAGCAACAAAGAAACTTGAAAAATCATTTCTTTTAAATGCAGATCATATCGTCTCTCTTACACATGCAGCTATTAATGAAATGGAGAAATTTCCATATATAAAATCAGGCACTCTCCCTTTTTCGGTAATTTCTACGTGTGTTGACTTAAATACTTTCACTCCAAGAGAAAAAAATATTTCAGGAGAGAGTTTTATTTTGGGCTATCTTGGAACTGTTGGGACTTGGTATTTATTTGAGGAAACAGTCCGTGCATTCAAAATTTTTTTAATTCAAAGACCTAACTCAAAAATTTTAATAGTTAATAGAGGGGAGCATGAATTTATTTTGCATACTTTGCAAAGGTTGATGGTGCCGATGGAGTCCATTGAGTTAATTTCAGCCAACCACGCTGATGTCCCAATATTAATTAAAAAAATGCATGCAACTGTATTTTTTCTAAAACCATTTTTTTCAAAACAAGCAGCGGCACCAACAAAGCTTGGAGAATTCTTAGCATCTGGAGTTCCTGCGCTTACAAATAAAGGTGTGGGGGATATGGCAACAATACTGCAAGACAGCAATTCAGGCATCGTAATTGATAACTTTCAAGAAGCTATAATTCAAAAAGGCATAATCAACTTAATAGCATTAGCTGAGCAGGAAGATATAATTCATAGATGCAGAATGGCAGCAGAGAAAAATTTTGCATTAAATGATGGCATAGAGAGTTACAAGAATATTTATAATAGTTTACTTAAATAATGAATATGAAAAAAAATCTAGATAGGTCAACAGTTGATAGTTTTGGAGATGAATGGGGCAGGTTTGATCAATCAGAGCTTCCCCTGGCTGAGGCTCAAAGAATATTTGATCAATACTTTAAAATCTTTCCATTTGAATTGTTGCCAGATAATTCTTCTGGATTTGATTTAGGTTGTGGTTCTGGGAGATGGGCAAAGCTGATATGCGATAGAGTAGGGCACCTCCATTGCATTGATCCATCTGAGGCCATAGAGATTGCAAAGCTATCGTTGTCAGATAAAGCAAATATTACCTTTCATAAAAAATCTGTAGATGAATTCTCATTGCCGAGTAATAGCCAGGATTTTGGTTATTCACTTGGCGTATTGCATCATGTCCCAGATACTGGGGCTGCAATCAAGGAATGCTCCGCAATGCTAAAATCAGGCGCTCCTTTTCTTATGTATTTGTATTATGCACTTGAAAATCAATCTGCTTTTTATAAGTTTATGTGGAGATGCTCTGATGTCTTGCGACAAATTATTTGCAGACTTCCCTCGACCTTAAAGCACTTAGTTACCGATTTAATTGCCATCACACTATATTTCCCTTTAGCCAAAATATCTTTATTTCTGGAGAAGTGCAAAATTAATGTTTCAGGCTTTCCATTGAGTTTTTATAGAAACTGTTCTTTTTATACTATGAGAACAGATTCAAGGGATCGCTTTGGTACCCCGCTAGAGCAAAGATTTACTCAAGAAGAGATTAAAGAATTCATGCAGGATGCTGGGTTTAAAGATATTGTTTTTAACAACTGTGAGCCTCGATGGTGTGTAGTTGGCACTAAATCTTAGCGGCTAGGACGTGCCTACAACCTTTAAAAATAAAAAAATTTATGTAATTTGCCCTTTCCCGCAAGGTGAAGCTGCCGGCCAACGCTTAAAGTATGAGCAGTACTTTCAGTCATGGAGAGATAATGGCTATGAAATTCAAGTATCCTCTTTTATGGATGCTGAATTATGGGACGTGGTATACACTGAAGGCAATAACATTAAAAAATTTTTAGGGGTTTTTAAGGGTTACCTAAGAAGATTCGTTGATTTATTTCTAATTAATAGGTTTGATATTGTCTATGTCTTTATGTGGGGGACTCCGTTTGGCTCATCCCTTTACGAAAGAATGTTACGTTTATTAAGTTATAAGGTGATCTATGATATTGAAGATAATGTCATGATGGAGCAAAGCAGCGCATTAAATCCAATTACACGTTTTCTCCGTGGATCAGGAAAAACTAAATACTTAATCAAAACGGCAGATCATGTAATTACCAGCTCTCCTTTTTTAAATGATTATGCCCTTGAATTGAATCAAAAAGATCAAGCAACCTTTATTTCCTCCTCTATAGATACTAATAGGTTTATCCCTGTTAATAAATATACAAATGAAAGTATTCCAGTTGTTGGGTGGACAGGTACTTTTAGCTCAAAAGAGTATCTTGATTTATTGGCTCCAGTTTTTGTGGAGTTAGCTAAGAAAATTAAATTTAAACTAAGAGTGATAGGAAATTTTGAATATTCTATTCCTGGCGTTGATCTTGAAGTAATTCAGTGGACTAAAGAAAAAGAAGTTACTGACTTGCAGGGTATTGATATTGGGTTATATCCTTTGCCTCAAAATAAATGGGTTTTGGGTAAAAGTGGCTTAAAAGCATTACAATATATGGCATTTGGATTGCCAACAGTGGCAACAAACGTGGGCACTACTCCCAAAATTATTCAGCATATGGATAATGGGATATTAGTTGAAAAGGAGAATGAGTGGATAGAAGCTTTAGAAATATTAATTCAAAAACCTGAGTTAAGGAAAAAGCTAGGAAATAATGCAAGACAGACAATACTTTTGAGCTATTCCACAGACGTAATTGGTGAGTTATATCTAAAGGTTTTGAGAGAGCTAATTGGAGAGATAGAATGAGTGATATGAAAAAGATCTACATTGCAGGCGCTGGAGGAATGCTGGGCGAAGCATTTCATAAAGTCTTCAAGGATCAATATGAATTAAAATGCAGTGATATAGATGTTAATGAGCCTTGGCTAGATTATCTAGACTTTACTAATCGAGACGCATATATAGATGATGTAACTGCATTTAAACCAGATTATCTATTCCATCTTGGGGCTTTCACAGATTTAGAATATTGTGAAGAGCATCAGAATGAAACATACATCACAAATACACTGTCTGTCGAGAATGCAGTTTTCATTGCAAATAAATTAGACATTCCGATTTTATATATTTCTACTGCAGGAATATTTGATGGGCGCCAAGATACCTATGATGATTGGGACCTACCAAATCCGCTGGGTCATTATGCAAGAAGCAAGTATGCAGGAGAGCTATTTGTTCAGAATAATACTTCTCAACATTTAATTTGCAGAGCTGGTTGGATGATGGGTGCTGGACCCACAAAGGATAAGAAATTTATTCAAAAAGTAATGCAGCAGATCAAGGATGGAAACAAAGAATTATTTATTGTGAATGATAAGCTTGGAACGCCAACCTATACTCATGACTTTGCTCATAATGTAAAATTATTGTTAGAAAAAGAACTGTGGGGTCTATATAACATGGTTTGTGGCGGCACAACTGGTAGATTTGAGGTTGCAGAAGAGCTAGTTAATTTGCTAGGACTTTCTGAGTCAATTAAGCTAACAGCAGTTGATTCAGATTACTTTAAAGAAGAGTACTATGCAGAGCGTCCTCCCTCAGAGAGACTATTAGATACAAAGTTAAATTTAAGAGATGTTAATGTCATGCGTGATTGGAAGATATGCTTGACTGAATATTTAGATAATTACTATCAGGACTATCTAGATAATTAAAGCTCTCTCTAAATGCGCTCTAAATCTAATGCAAAACTCTGAATAATCAATGAAGTACATTCTTGCAGGGTTTACTTTACGTTTTTTAATAGCTATATGGAATGGTTTTTTTGGGCCGAGTTTTGGAGCAGAGGGAGACGCTCTTCTGTTTCATGACATAGCTGTTCAGTTTTCTCAATTTGGACTGTTTGATGCAAAATTTAATATTGGTTGGGTTTACTCAATTTTTCTTGGCAGTATTTACTTTTTAACAGTAAATTCTATCTTTATAGGCAGTTTTCTTTCTTGCCTAACTTGGTTAATTTCTGCATTAGTGCTGAATAAAATTATTAAATTATTAGGGGTGCAAAAAAAGTATCGTGATTTAGCTTTAATGGGATATGCATTTTTGCCTTCTTCTATTTTATTTACGAGCGTTACTCTTAGAGAGGTTTATCAATTATTATTTGTTAATTTATTGATCTATTCATCTTTAATGATCCTTATTAAAAAGAATAGAAAATTTTGGTTTTTACTATTACTTTCATCTGTTGGAATGGCGCTGTTACATTTTGGGCTAGTTCTTTACGGGATATTGGGCGCAATCTTAACTTTTTATTTCACCTCTGTTCGTGGAAATCGGGCGTTTTCATTAGAGCTGGTAATTTTTTATATGCCTGCTGGTGCTTTGCTAATTTTTCTGGGACTCTCTTTATTCAATCAATTAGTCCCATATGATTTTTCAGATGGTATAGGAGCAGCAGTTCAAGCCTATCAATCCGGTCACAATGAATCTAGAGCTATGTATGTATATAAACCTGAGATAAATGGTTTATTAGACTTAATTCTATTTATGCCTGTTAGTTTTTTGCAATACTTAATGGAGCCTCTCCCATGGAAGATCGTAACCCCATTAGATTTAGCGCTCTTTATTGAAAATTGTTTAAGGCTCGTTTTAATTTTTTATGCAATTAGTAATTTAACAAAAGTACATAGGTTCCTACAGACTCGTTTATTTTTTCTTATCGTAATGTTTCTATCTTTAGAGATGCTTTGGGCAATTGGTACAGTGAACTGGGGTTCAGCAGTGCGCCATCATATTCCAGCATTAGGCATTCTAGTAATAATAGGAATATGCTTTTTAGATAGCAACTTTCACGCTGTGACTAATTCAAGAAAAAAACGTAAAGTGGCAAAATCCTGATGTGTGGATTTGCAGGGTACCTTTCTTCCAGCCCTATTAACTCTATCTCTCAATCGAGATCTATGATCCAGGCCATGACAGATTCTCTCGTTCATCGAGGGCCTGATAGCGAAGGTTTTTGGCAGAATTATCCTGACGGTATAGTACTTGGCTTTAGAAGGCTCGCTATCTTAGATACTTCCTCCAAAGGAAACCAGCCGATGTCTTCACCCAATGGCTTATATGTAATAGTTTTTAATGGAGAGATTTATAATCATTTAGATTTAAGGAAAGAAATTCAAATTGAGCAACCTAATAAAAAATGGTTTAGCTCCTCAGATACAGAGACTCTTTTGTGTGCATTTGAGCAGTGGGGCATTGAGCAAACTTTAAAGAGGTCTTTAGGTATGTTTAGTTTTGCTCTCTGGAATACTCAAAACAAAGTTCTTACCCTGGGAAGAGATCGTCTAGGAGAGAAGCCGCTCTATTATGGTTGGCAAGGCAGGGATGATAAGCAAGTTTTTTTATTTGGCTCTGAGCTCAAGCCTTTTCATTGCCATAGCAGCTTTAGTAAAGAGATAGATAGAAATTCCGTTAGCTCATTTCTTCGGCACAGCTATATTCCTGCGCCAAACTCAATATATAGTGGTATTAATAAGTTACTTCCAGGGCATATAGTAGAGGTTTCAGTTGATAATCCTGAGCCTAAAATATATCAATATTGGTCAGCAAGTGCGTCTGTAATAGATAACCCAAATGTACTCTTTTTTCCTGATGATGCTTCAGCTACAGATGCATTAGAAGATACTTTAAAGCAATCAGTTTCGATGCAGATTATTGCAGATGTACCTATTGGAGCTTTTTTATCTGGTGGTATTGACTCTTCTGTAATCGTGTCTCTAATGCAAGAGCAATCCAATCAAAGAATTCAAACTTTTACAATCGGATTCAATCACAAAGAATTTAATGAGGCAGACCATGGCAAAGCTGTAGCTCAACACCTTAATACCGATCATGCAGAGCTTTATATTGATGCTCAAGATTTATTAGATGTTGTGCCAAATCTCCCTCTGCTATACGACGAACCCTTTGGAGATTCTTCGCAAATTCCTACATATTTAATTTCAAAATTTGCGAAAGAATCAGTCACTGTTGCGCTTTCGGGAGATGGTGGAGATGAATTATTTTGTGGATATAATCGGTATCAAATTACAGATAAATACTGGAATAAGCTGCAGGCTATCCCACCTAGTTTTAGAAAAGTAATGGCAAAAGCAATTTTAAAACTACCTCCAAAACTTATAGAGCAACTATTCAATTTTTTAAATCAAGGGCAAGGAACTTATTCAAACTTTGCTGATAAAATTTTAAAAGGAGCTAATGTCCTCTCCAGTAAAGATATTCCATCCCTATACAAAGGATTAATTTCGGCAGAAAAAAATCCAGACTCTTTTGTAATTCAAGGCTTCGAGACCAATGAATTTTTAGACTTTAATCTTCATGCTGCATCCAAACTTGATGACTTGTCATTGATGATGCTTTTAGACATGTTAACCTACCTGCCGGATGATATTCTTACTAAAGTAGATAGGGCGGCCATGGGAGTATCTTTGGAAACAAGAGTGCCAATGCTCGACAAGAATGTCGTCGAATTTGCTCAGAATTTATCCTTGGACTATAAATTGCGAGACGGCAAATCTAAATGGTTGTTGAGAGAAGTTTTATATAGGTACGTACCAAAAGAATTAATTGAACGACCTAAGTCAGGTTTTGCGATCCCAATAGGAGAATGGTTGAGGGCTGATCTAAGAGAATGGGCTGATGAATTATTAAATGAAAATATACTTATCGATCAAGGATTTTTCCATCCAGAGAAAATAAGGGAAAGGTGGCATCAACACTTATCAGGCACTCATGATTGGCAGCATTTTTTATGGAATGTTCTAATGTTTCAAAGCTGGTATAAAAATTTTCATGAAAACTCCTAAATTACTATTTTTAGTAAATGTTGATTGGTTTTTTATTTCTCATCGCCTGCCAATTGCTATCAAAGCATTATCAAAAGGTTATGAAGTTCATGTTGCTACGACCATTACTTCAAAGAGGGCAATGCTAGAAGAATTAGGTTTAATTGTGCATGATATTGATATCCCAAGGAGCTCCACCAGTATTTATGCAGCATTAAAAAATTTACTTGAGATTATTAGTCTTTTTAGACGAATTAAGCCAAATATTGTTCATTTAGTCACAATTAAACCCATTCTTTTGGGCGGAATTGCGGCTAGAATTGCAAAGGTTGATGGAGTCGTTGCAGCAATCTCAGGCTTAGGCTTTGTTTTTATCGATCAAGGTTATTTTGCTGAATTACGAAGATTGTTTGTGAAGATCATTTATCGTATATCTCTTGGGCATCATAATTTACAAATTATTTGCCAAAACGTGAATGATTTTCAGGATATTAAAGAAATTACAGATTTACCAAATACTGCATTTTCTCTTATCAATGGTTCTGGAGTTTCCCTTGAGCAGTTTAAATATGTGCCACTAGTTGCAAAGCAGATACCAAAAATCATTATGGCCTCAAGGCTTCTAAAAGATAAGGGTGTTAATGAGTTTGTTGCTGCTGCAAAAATTGTTAAAAATAGTAACGTTAAAGCAAAATTTATTTTAGTTGGAGAGCCTGATCCTGAGAATCCATCAAGTATTGAAATGGGAGTTATTGCTGATTGGATCGAAAGTGGAACAATAGAATATTGGGGACAAAGAGAGGATATGCATAATGTATTGTCACAAGCAACCATTGTAGTTTTACCCTCATACAGAGAAGGCTTTCCAAAGATTTTAATAGAAGCAGCTGCATGTGGAAGAGCCGTTATCACAACTGATGTTCCTGGTTGTAGAGATGCGATATATAATAATATTACAGGGTTACTAGTTCCTCCAAAAAATATTGAGGCTCTAGCACAAGCATTTCAAAGTCTGGTAAGTAATTTAAGTGATTGTCATAAGATGGGTTTAGAAGGTAGAAAAATGGCCGAAGAAAAATTTGATAGCAATATAATTACTGCTGAGCATTTCAGTATTTATAATCAATTGCTGTCAAACATAAAATGAACAATCTAAACTTAGAAAAAATATTTTACTAATGAAATATCTAATAACTGGTGGAGCTGGCTTCATAGGAAGCGCCCTAATTAGGCACTTGATAGCTACTTCAAATCACATGATATTAAACCTAGATAGCCTTTCATATGCAGGTAATTTAGAATCTCTTGAATCCGTCAGTCCGAGTCCGCGTTATTCTTTTGAGCGAGTAGATATCTGTAACTTTTCTGAATTATCAAAAGCAATAAATACATTTAAGCCCGATGTGATTATGCACCTTGCAGCAGAAAGCCATGTTGATCGCTCTATAGATAGCCCAAGTGCTTTCATGCAAACTAATATTATCGGTACATATAATTTACTTGAATCAATCAGAAGCTATCTAGCTAAAACTGATGATGATAAGAAATTAAATTTTCGTTTTCATCATATCTCGACTGATGAAGTTTATGGTGATTTAGAGGGCTCTGATGATCTTTTTAGAGAGGATACTCCTTATGCACCTAGCTCTCCATACTCTGCATCAAAAGCAAGCTCAGATCATTTAGTGAGGGCATGGGGCAGAACTTATAATATCCCATATATTATTACGAATTGCTCAAATAACTATGGACCTTTCCATTTTCCTGAAAAATTAATACCCCATACTATTTTGAATGCTATTCATGGAAAAGAAATCCCAATCTATGGCAGGGGAACCCAAATTAGGGACTGGCTATTTGTTGACGACCATGCAGAGGCCCTGAGTATTGTAATATCTGAGGGAATTCCAGGAGAGACATATAATATTGGAGGTTATAACGAGAAGCAAAATATAGAAGTGGTTGAGTCAATTTGTAATATTTTAGATAAATTAGTTCCTCAAAAACTAAATGGCATAAATTCTTTTAAAGACTTAATAACTTTTGTTCCTGATCGTCCCGGACATGATGCAAGGTATGCTATTGACTCGACCAAAATTACTAGAGACCTAGGATGGATGCCCAAAGAAAATTTTGAATCAGGGTTGTTAAAAACAATTCATTGGTATCTAGAAAATACTGATTGGTGGGAAAGAGTGCTCAGTGGTGAATATAAACTTGATAGAATAGGTAAATTAAAATAGATGATCTTTACATTGCTACAAAAAAACTATGAGCACTAAAAATTACAAAGGAATTATTCTAGCAGGTGGCTCTGGTTCAAGACTGCATCCAATTACTCAAGGAACATCAAAGCAATTGTTGCCAGTTTATGACAAGCCTATGATTTACTATCCTCTTTCTGTGCATATGCTTTCAGGCATCAAAGATATTTTGATTATCTCAACTCCGGTTGATCTACCTTTTTACGAGCAATTATTAGGTGATGGCTCACAATTTGGTATCTCTATTACCTATGCTGAGCAACCTTCTCCTGATGGCCTGGCTCAAGCATTCATCATTGGCAAAGGTTTTATAGGTAATGATAATGTCTCTTTAGTTTTAGGAGATAATATTTTTTTTGGACCAAAATTTTCTGATTCTCTTTCGATGGCATCTCTTAGAAACAAGGGAGCAACGATTTTTGGATATTATGTCCCAGACCCCCAGAGGTTTGGAGTAATGGAGCTGAGTAAAGTCGGGGAGTTACTGTCTTTAGAAGAAAAGCCCATCAAACCAAAATCAAATTTTGCAATAACTGGCCTCTATTTTTATGATAATGATGTAGTTGACATTGCCGCTGACCTCCAACCATCTGCTAGGGGTGAGCTTGAAATTACAGACATTAACTCGATATATCTTAATAATAATTCTTTAGAAGCTATTATTTTAGGCAGAGGTTTTGCTTGGCTTGATACAGGTACGCCTGATTCTTTATTAGAGGCTGGCAATTTCGTTCAAATGGTTGAAAAAAGACAAGGTTTAAAAATTGCCTGCTTAGAAGAAATTGCTTTTCAAAAACAATGGATCTCATCTGAGCAGCTTGAAAATAGCGCTTTTAATTATGGTAACTCTCAGTATGGAAAATACTTAAAAGATATTTTGATAGAAATTATATGAAGGTTATTGCTACCAGCCTTGAAGGTTGTTTGATCATAGAACCAAAAATTTTTCCTGATCCTAGAGGATTTTTTTTAGAAACTTTTCAAGCGAATAAATACTTAGAAGAGGCTGGTATTTCTGATACGTTTGTTCAAGATAATCACTCTCGCTCCTCAAAAGGAGTTTTGAGAGGACTTCATCTTCAGAATAAAAATCCACAAGGAAAATTAGTAAGAGTCTCTTGCGGCGAAGTATTGGATGTTGCTGTAGATTTAAGAAAGTATTCAGACACCTTTGGTCAAGCTGAGACATTTATTCTATCTGAAAAAAATTTTCGTCAACTATGGATTCCTCCGGGTTTTGCCCACGGGTTTATGGTTCTATCTGATGTTGCGGATTTTCAATATAAGTGCACCCAATACTATGATCATGCAGATGAAATATCTATTTTCTGGAATGATCCAGATTTGAATATTCCCTGGCCAATTGATTTTGAACCCATAGTATCAGAGCGAGATCAAGCAGCTCAATCTTTTCAAGAGTTTTGCAATCAATGATATTGATAGGTATATAAGTTGAAAAATATTGTAGTTATTGGTGCTGGGTATGTAGGGATGTCCTTGGCAGCATTGCTTGCACAAAAAAATGCTGTACAAATTTTAGAGATTGATGAACATAAAGTAGAAAAAATTAATCTCAAAGAATCAACCATCCACGATAAAGATATCAGTGATCTACTCAATACAGAGCAACTTAATCTTTCAGCAACTAGCTCTCCTGGCAATGCCTATATTGAAGATGCTTTTTTTATTATTGCAACACCTACTAATTTCAATGAGCAAAGAAATTTCTTTGATACCTCATCGGTGGAGGCGGTTATTGAGGAGATTATTCATTATACCAAGCGGGGATTAATTATTATTAAATCTACTGTCCCAGTTGGATTTACGGCAAAGATCAATAAGAGATTTAATACTAATAGAGTTATTTTTTCGCCTGAATTTTTGAGAGAAGGCACTGCTGTTTTTGATAATATGAATCCTTCAAGAATTATTGTTGGTGGCGAGAATCCCGACATGCAATTATTTCTTGATCTCCTTCTCGAAATTTCTAACAATCAGGATGTTCCTCAGCTATCCATGCAATCTTCTGAAGCAGAGGCAGTGAAAATATTTTCTAATAGTTTTCTGGCGATGCGAATTGCTTTTTTTAATGAGTTAGATAGTTTTTCAATGCCTCGAAATTTAAATACAAGAAATATTATAGAAGGAGTATCGTTAGATGAAAGAATTGGTTCTTTTTATAACAATCCCTCTTTTGGGTATGGGGGTTACTGCCTGCCAAAAGATACCAAGCAGTTATTAGCAAGCTTTGATGAGACTCCACAAGAATTAATAACGGCAATAATTCAATCTAATAAAACAAGAAAGATTTTTCTAGTTGATCAAATTCTTGCTTTGAAACCATCTTGCATTGGGATATATCGATTAGTAATGAAGAAGAATTCTAAAAATTTTCGTGAATCTGCTGTAATGGATTTAATTCATGAGCTTCAAAAATCTGAGGTAAAATTGCTAATTTATGAACCTCTGCTGAAGGATTCTGTTTTTAATGATGTAAAGGTTTGCAATAATCTAGAAGAGTTCAAAATTAGTGCTGAAGTAATTATTGCAAATAGGCTTGAAACCTGCCTAATAGATGTTGAAGAAAAAGTTTTTACAAGAGATATTTTTGGAAATAATTAATTATTCTATACTCACTTCAATAAAACTATATTTAAAGGCTCAAGATCAATGGTATTTAAATACTCAATCAGAAATTCATATATAATTAGACGTTAAATTTTTAATGGAGTCTCATATGCAAAAGCAAAATAAATTATCTACATATGCTGTATTATTTTCATTATTAGTCTTGCCATTCGAATCGATAGCTCAGGCATCAAACCCATTAACTTCAGAATTTCTAGAGGGCCTTCCTCCCTCAGTTCGTGAAGAATTAACATTAAATAATGCTGTAAAAAAAGAAGAAGATTTAGAAAAATTATTTCGTGCAGATACAGAGTTTGATAAAACTAAAGATGTTCTTGAAAAAATTAGATATGAGCTCAAATCCATTGAAAAGAGACTGTCTCAATCTTCAGGCGCCAGCTCTGATGGCTCTCTTCAAAGATTTGGAGATAACTTCTTTAGCACCATCCAATCTTCATTTATGCCAGTAAATATTCCTAGCGCATCAGGAAAATATATTGTAGACGTTGGTGATACATTGCGAGTCATGCTTACAGGCAATACTAAAAGTGTTAGTGCTGCTAATGAGCAGCAGATGGTTCAGCGAGATGGAACAATTAACTTACCAGGCATAGGCAAAATCAGGGTTGCTGGACTGACTTTAGCTGAGGTAGAAGTATCTGTTACTAAGTATTTAGAGATGACATCTCCTGGAGTTAGTAGCTTTATATCTTTGTCGAAGGTACGCGATATTCAGATCATAATGCTAGGAGGCGTATTGAGTCCTGGTATTTTTACTCTTAGTGGAGGCTCAAATATCTTGACTGCACTGAATGCAGCTGGAGGTATTTCAGAAAAAGGTTCATATAGACAAATTGAGCATAAAAGAAATGGAGAAACAATTGAAATTATTGATCTATATGATGTTTTTATCGATGGGAATATTAATTTTGTAAGTTCGCTTAGAGCTGGAGATGCAATACTTGTCAGTCCTATCGCAAATAGCATACCAGTTTCTGGCGGCGTTAATAATGAAGCCATATTTGAAGCATTGCCTGGAGAAACAGCCGCAGACTTAATTAAATATGCAGGGGGTTTTTCTGCTGCATTTCAAGGGCACAATCAAATTTTTGTTAAAAGAAGCAACCTATCTTCTCAGAGCATTATTGATGTCTCTTCGAAAGAACTAGAAACATTTAACTTAGGGCCGAGAGATATTGTTTTAGTCCCTTCCTATGCAAATATTTTAGAGCCGGCTAGAGAAGTTGTGATCGAAGGCCTAGTTAATAGACCTGGTAAATATTATATTAATGATAATGAGAGGTTGAGTGACTTGATTAAGAGGGCTGGCGGATACAAAGAAAATGCATATGAATTTGGTGCAGCTCTTTTTAGAAAAACTGCTACAGAAACTGAGCAGCAGTTTGCTCAATTGAGCTACTTCGATACTATTAACTTTATCATTTCAAATATTGCTCAGCCTGGCATGTCTTCATCGCCAGCTATCCTTACTTTGCTCACTGAAGAGCTTCGATCAAGGGAGAGCGCTGGAAGGGTTGTTACAGAGTTTGATTTAAAAAAATTGAATGCTAGCCCTTCTCTTGATATGACATTGGCTCATCAAGATAGAATTGTTATTCCTCCAATGCAAAAAGTTGTATATTTATTTGGAGATTTTAAGAAACCAACTAATTTAGCCTTTAATCCAAATAGCAGCATTAAAGATTACATAGAAATGGCTGGTGGCTTAAACGAATCTTCTCGAGACGAGCTAATTGTGATTGATCCCTCAGGAGTATCTACTGTCTATAGAAATAAGTTGTTTTTTAGTAACAAGGTTGAGTTATATCCAGGTTCAATTGTTTACGCTTCAAGGGACATTGGTAAAGTTGATCCTGTTAGATATGTTGCAAGCGTTTCTCCTATCCTGAGTAGCCTAGCTCTCTCTTTAGCTTCATTAAATAGCATACAAGACTAGCTAAAAGAGTTTCTTATTCTTAGAAAATTTTAAAGGTAAGAGAATTGTTAGAAACCTTATGAGAAATAAAAATTTTTGCTCCCTCTGCTTATTACTTTTTCTTTGCACTCCTCTGTATTCTTCAATAGATGACTATATTTATCCTTATGAATCTTATAGTTATTCTGAGTATGGGACGCTTGGTTTAATCCGAATGCCCTCAGCTCGGTTTAATGAGGCTGGAACACTAGGTTTCGTCTGGTCAAGTAATGAGCCATACACTCGAGGGAGTATTGTTGCCTATCCATTTAATTGGTTGGAGGCATCATATCAGTACACTGACGTTAATAATGCTCTATATAGTGATGTTGAGAGCTTTAGCGGCAAGCAAACTTATAAAGACAAGGGCTTTGATGTGAAATTCCGCTTGCTATCTGAAAATGGTATTTTGCCAGCTGTTGCGTTAGGCATAAGAGATATTGCTGGGACAGGAACATTTGCTGCTGAGTATTTAGTCGCCTCTAAAAGAATAGATTTCCCTACTTATTTTAAGGGTTTTAAATACCTCACGGCTGCTGATTTCACTATCGGCTTAGGATGGGGTGATCTATCTTATAATAAATTTAGCAATCCATTAACAGAATTGGATGCTAGTTTTGAAGAGAGAACGCTTATTCAAAATACACAAGGTGGAGAGTTTAGCCCAGGAAGATATTTTAGTGGTCCCATGGGTGTATTTGCAGGAGTGGAAATTCCTTTACCTAACCTTCGTGGATTAAGACTTAAACTTGAATATGATGCAACTGATTATGAAGAGGAAGGGTTTCCCTTTGGAAGAAAATCATTTGCTTTTGCATTTGAGCCAGTTAAGCAAAGTCAGTCTAGGTTAAATGCTGGTCTTACTTTACCTTTAAATGATTATGTTCAAGTTTATGGCGCCCTCACTAAAGGTAATACAATTAGCTTCGGTTTTTCATTGCAAGCTAACATGGGCCCGAAAGATCCAATTGTAAAGAAAAAAGATCCGTATAAGCCATCCAAAAATGCTGAAATTTACAAAGAACTAAATGATGGCAATGATGATTATTTAATGGTTGTGGCAATGACAGTACTGAATGAAAATAATATATATCTTCAAAAAGCTAATCGAGATGGAGATGAATTTAAGGTCTTATATGCCCAAAATAAATATGCGAGTCATGCCCTCGCTGCCGGAAGAGCTGCTAGAGCTTTAGATGAGATAAGTCCTGACTATATTAAACAATTTACCCTACAAAATATAAATGCTGGCATGATTCTTCATAGCATTGAGGTTGATAGAAAGTCATTCAGTAAATACAAGGATGATAAAATTTATAATTTAGCAGTCAAAGATATCAATATATCTTCTGAAGTATTAAAGGAAGAAAATTATACTTTTAGACCTTCAAATGAATATCCTGCTTTATTTTGGAGCCTAGAGCCTGATCTTAGGTCCCAGATTGGTGGCCCGGATGGCTTTTACTTTGGAGATTTAAGAATTGCACTAAAGAGCGAAATTCAACTTAGAAGAAACTTTAGCTTAATTTCATTTGCCTCCGCAGGTATTTACAATAATATGCAGGAACTTAAGCTGGCTTCAGATAGCATCATTCCACATGTAAGAACTGATATCGTGAAGTACCTCAAGGCTACAGATGATTTTGGTTTGAAAAGAATGCAGTTTAACTATTTCTACAAACCATCTCCTAATATTTATAGCAAGATCTCTTTTGGTTTGCTCGAAGAAATGTTTGGTGGGGTTGGAGGTGAGATTTTATATCGCCCAATGAATCAATCTTTTGCTATTGGAGCTGAAATCTGGTCCTTAAAGCAAAGGTCTTATGATCAGAAATTCAAGTTTCTTGACTATCAAACTGAATCTGGCCATATCAATCTTTACTACAAGGAGCCATTTTCTAACGTCACAATAGCTCTGAAGGGAGGCAAGTTTCTTGCTGGTGACTCAGGGATTAATTTTGATTTTTCACGAAGATTTAAAAGTGGCTTTAGAATTGGTGGGTTCTTTTCCTTAACAGATATAAGTAAACGAGAGTTTGGCGAGGGAAGTTTTGATAAAGGCTTTTACTTTACCATCCCGATGCAAGCATTCTTTACTAACTATGCACGAAATCAAGCGGCGTGGGGTCTTAAGCCTTTAACAAGAGATGGTGCTGCTATGGTGCAGCATTCTCATCATTTATGGGGCATGACCGAGCCAGGGCAAACATATGCTCTTACAAGAGATTGGGACGACATATATGACTAGAATTCCTATGGTGCTATTATTTCTTAGTTCATGCTCTGCTATTTCTTATAGCGAACTTCCTGGACTAGTTAAAGATTCTGTATTTGGAGTTGATTTTGAAGTTACTAATGAATTCTATGATTCGCAGCCTTACTCATTTGCAAAAATAAAAGTGGGTCGATCCATTGTTGCTATAACGGTTTTAGTTAAAGTGCAGAATGGTACATATACTTGGATTTCTCAAGATGGTGAGAGAATCTATACAAGGGATGGAAAAATAATTGAAACTGATGGTCTAGCGCACGATATTAAGATCTTAGATTCAAATAATTTAAAGCCAATTCCTTTCACTGAATTTACGTCCAATACTATGAAGTATCAAGAGATATTGCTTCAGCTTGATAGGCCTCATGCAATTGTTAGCCATTTCTTATCATTTTCTGAGGTAGGTGTAGACTCTTCTTATTTTAATACCATGCTTTATAAAGAAGCTTTTGATTCAGGCAAGCTTGCTTGGAAAAAAGATAACTTATATTGGGTAGACACTGAAGGGAGAGTAATTAAAACTGAGCAATATATTCACCCTAAGATGCCTAAAATTACTATGGAATTTTATTATAAATAGTAAGTATTAGTTTTTAGGCAAAAAAAACCCCGAATTAATCGGGGTTTTAAGTTTTAGATTAAATCTACTAGCTGCCTTCAGCTGTTCTTGTAGCAGTAGTTCCTGTGGCTTTTTCTTCGTATATGGTATCCGGAAGAGTAATTGGAGTCGCAACTGGCGGCAATTCATACGTATACTCTTCTATTGAAGCTGCTATTTCTTCCGTTAATACTACTTCGTTATATTCCTCTACTTCAGCTTGAATATAAAGGATATCATCACCAGCCGCATCATCGTCACCAGAATCGATGTAGTATGTACCAGTTTCTAAGTCACCGGCACCTAGTGCAGTTGTCTGGCCATCAGTTCCATATAGACTGTATCTGTAGTCAGTAAGTACACCGCCCAAAGTTGTTGTTGCAGATGCTGTGGCAGTAGATGTAACGATTCCTGTAACAGTTGGTGTTGCTGCTACTTCTCTAGTTGCTGTAGCTGTACCTCCAGCTTTGGTTCCAACTGCATTAGTAAATGTAGCTACCCCTACGAGGATATTGGTTGAAGTTGAATATTCTTCAATTACTGTCGGTGCAGGAGTCGGTGCAGGTGCAGGAGTCGGTGCAGGAGTCGGTGCAGGAGTCGGTGCAGGAGTCGGTGCAGGAGTTGGTGCAGGAGTTGGTGCAGGAGTTGGTGCAGGTGCACTATCGGAATCACCAGCTGCTGCTATTGCTGCTGCGGCCGCTACTGCTGCAGCGATTGCACCAGCACTTAGACCACCAGATGCTTTCGCAGATGCTTTATCTTCAGATCCAGCACTCTTTGGTTCATCGTCAGCATATGCATCGGTTGAGGATAGCCCCAGTCCTGAAACTGCTAACGCAAGTATGTAATTCAATTTGTTCTTTAGTTTCGCCATTTTTCCTAACTCCTATAATAGAAAACAGTATTATGTCTTAAATACATGCTTAGTTGCAACAATTATATTAAAAGTTTGTTTATATAATTATTACGTGTAAATCAGTATAACTTAATAATTGTATAACATAAATTTAAAAAATCGATTAATTATCTTTCCTTTAATTAAATTCAATTGAGTATATTAGGGCAAATTCTTATTATTACAATGAAAACATGTAAAAGTTTTTTAGTCTTGTAAGATAGTCTCTTATTAGGATGTAGCGCAGCCTGGTAGCGCACCTCGCTGGGGGTGAGGTGGTCGTCGCTTCAAATCCGGCCATCCCGACCATTATTGATTGTATGAATATTACTTTGATTTATTAATAACTTCTTCTGCATACCAGTTTATTTCAGCAATCATTCCTTCCAAAGTTCTTTCATCAGCCCCACCTTCATAGGTATTCCTGAATGCAACAATTACCTCTGTGGCTCCTAAATCTTCTAATTGCTTAACTCCATCTGGAGAATAAGCTGCCTCGCCCATGACTTGAAATTGATAATTAGGATGATCCAAGGTTCCATATTCAGCTCTAAAAACATTAATTTGATCTATTAAGCTTTTTGTTTCATCTAGACTAAGCCCTGCACTGATCCAGCCGTCACAGCGTGCAGCTCGCCTTAATGCAGGCTTTGAATGTCCGCCTATTAATATTGGCACTGGTTTGGTTGGAACAGGACATAGTTTTAATTCTGGAATATCATAAAACTCTCCTTTATAAGAGAAATACTCACCATTCATAAGACCTCTTAGAATGTCTATTTGTTCATCCATTCTTTTGCCACGTTTTTCCCAGCGCTCTCCTGTTGCCAGAAAATCTTCGTACCAGGGACTTACACCCACTCCAAAATGGAATCTGTTATTAGTCATTACGCCTAATGTTGTAACAAATTTAGCAGTTGTAACTGCTTGTCTGGGCGCTAGCTTATAAACTGATGTAGAAAATTCTAGCTTGTCAGTAACCGCAGCAATGGCTGGTATTATTGAAAAAGGCTCTAAGAAAGGCACACCATCTAAAAAGTCTCTGCTTCCATCATCATTGTAGGGATAAGTAGAATCACATTCTTTTGGATAACAAATGCTATCTGGGAAAGTAATAGCA
>Ga0209425_10000908_pt1 | contig 35555 bp, 41 predicted proteins | sample COG_05_FD_184749 | JGI IMG/M metagenome (GOLD analysis project Ga0209425, IMG submission 184749) | Pelagic Microbial community sample from North Sea - COGITO 998_met_05 (SPAdes) (version 2) | ecosystem: Environmental > Aquatic > Marine > Neritic zone/Coastal water | place: Helgoland, sampling...
ATTACTATAACCAATCAAAATTATAAAAATGTCAGTAGAAAAAAAACACGATTACCATTTAGTAGACCCAAGTCCTTGGCCAATTTATGTGTCATTTTCTTGTTTAGTATTAGCTATTGGAACAATCTATTACATGCATAATGACATTTCATGGGGAATGTATCTTGGATTAGCATTAGTATTATATGGAGCATATATGTGGTTTAGAGATGTTGTAATTGAAGCTGAGCATCAAGGACATCATACTCCTGTAGTTCAAATTCATCATAGATATGGAATGACATTATTTATTGCTTCAGAAGTTATGTTTTTTGTGGCATGGTTTTGGGCGTACTTTGATATCAGTTTATTTCCAAATGAGTTTGTTGGAAATGTTTGGCCCCCAAAAGATATAGAAACTTTTGATCCTTGGGACATTCCACTAATTAATACCTTAGTTCTACTATTGTCAGGAACTACAGTAACTTGGTCTCACCACGCGTTATTAGAAGATGATAGAAAGAGCTTTATTCAAGGGTTAACATTAACAGTTATTCTAGGTTTTTGTTTTACTTTGCTTCAAGCATATGAATATCACCATGCTACATTTGATTATTCAGGTCATATTTATGGTGCAGTATTTTATATGGCAACGGGCTTTCATGGCTTTCACGTAATTATAGGAACTATATTTCTAGCAGTATGTTTATGGAGAGGTAAATTGGGTCATTTTAATAAAGACCACCATTTCGGATTTGAAGCAGCAGCATGGTACTGGCATTTTGTAGATGTTGTATGGTTATTTTTATTTGCTGCTATTTATATTTGGGGAAGTTAATTTTAATCCTTGAAACATAAATTTTTATTTACAGTTTTTGTATCTTTTTTTATAATAATTTTACTATCTTTAGGAACTTGGCAATTAGTTAGGCTGAACTGGAAAATTAAATTAATAAATCAAATCGAAAACTCTCTTAAGAATGAACCCATTAATTTGTCTAATATACCCCTTAAAAATTATTTAAAAGTTAAGACTAAAGGATCAATAAATTATGAGTATCAAATCTATCTTTATAACTTAAATGAAAAAGGTGAACCAGGTTTTGAAGTTGTAAGTCCTTTGACCATAGATGATAAAAATTATTTATTAAATCGTGGCTGGATACCATTTGATAAAAAAAATAATAAAATTATAAATAAAGTAGATGAAAATAATATTTTCGGTATTTTAAAGAAACAGACGAAAGCTAATATATTTAAGCCCAAGAATGATATTTCAGGTAACTACTGGTTTACACTTAACAGAGATGATATTTTTAAATTTACGGGGCAGAAGTTTTCCCCATATATTATTTATCTTTCTAATAAAAATGAGTTGCCAAAACCAAAAATGATTACTTCAGATATTTCAAATAATCATAAAAAATACGCTATTACCTGGTTTTCATTAGCGGTTTCAATTCTTTTAATATATTTATATTTTAGAAAAAAAAATTATTAAATGAAATATATCAGCACTAGAGATAACTCAAAAGAATATAGTTTTGAGGATGTTTTTATTAAGGGTTTGGCAGATGAAGGTGGGCTATTCATACCCAAGACAATTAAAAAATACAATAATGCAGAGCTAAGTGCTCTTGAAAAGTTAAGCTACAAAGATTTAGCCAAAAAAATCATACTTCCATTTATTGGGGATTTTATGTCAGAAAAAGAACTATCTAATATAGTAGATAAGTCATACTCAACTTTTAGAAAAGATGAAGCTGTTAATTTGATAAAAGTTGATGATGTTACAGTTTTGGAGTTGTTTCATGGACCGACACTAGCATTTAAAGATATTGCGATGCAATTACTTGGAAATTTTTATGAATATTATCTAAGTAAAAATAACAAGAATATTAATGTCATTGTAGCTACATCAGGAGACACTGGAGCAGCGGCAATCGATGCAATAAAAGGAAAGAAAAATATGAATATATTTATTCTTCATCCTAATAATAAAGTTTCAGTTGTACAAAGAAAATTAATGTCAACGGTGAAGGAAAAAAATGTTTTTAATATTGCTATAGAAGGAAATTTTGATGACTGCCAAAATTTGGTTAAAGCCATGTTTGCAGATAAAGAATTTTCAAATTCAATTAATATGTCTGGAGTGAATTCAATAAATTGGGCAAGAATTATTGCCCAGACTGTTTATTATTTTTATACTTATTTTTTATTGAAAAAAAAAAATTTAATCAACTTTTCAGTTCCTACTGGAAATTTTGGAGATGTGTATGCTGGATATTTATCAAAAAAAATGGGGCTTCCAATAAACAAACTTATTGTTGCAACTAACCAAAATGATATTTTGCATAGAGCAATTTCAAAAGGAAAATATGAAATGGAAACTGTTTCTGAAACGATTTCTCCAAGTATGGATATTCAAATTGCAAGTAACTTTGAAAGATTGATTTATGATCTTAACAACTTTGATGATGTTAAAACAAAAAATATTATGAATAAGATTAGTAAAGAAGGTAAATACATCATACCAAAAGATAATTTAGAAAAAATCAATAAAGATTTCTTATCAGACAGTATAGACGAAAAAGAAATTTTAAATATTATAAAAGAAGTTCATTTAAAACATGGGGTGTTATTGGATCCCCACACAGCAATAGCATTTGGTGCTATGAAGAAATTTGATTTAGAGGGCAGTAACGTCGTACTAGCAACAGCCCATCCATGTAAATTTCCAGATGCAATTAATCAATCAATCAATATTAAACCAAAACTTCCTGAAGAATTAATGTATATTATGGATGAAAAAGAGAATTATGATATAATTTCTAATAACTTAAATAAGACAAAAGAATATATTAAAGAAAAAATAAGATGAAATTAAGAGAAAAAGATACTATTCCAAGTTCAGAAGTTTTTATTCTTGAAAGCGGTGAGCCAGTTAAGATAGATATTTCAGAGCTCTTAAAAAATAAAAAAGTTGTTTTATTTGGATTACCAGGAGCCTATACTTCAGTTTGTTCTGCAAAACACTTGCCAGGCTACGTGGAAGCTCATGAAGCTTATAAAAAAAAAGGAATTGACCAAATTATATGTATATCAGCTAATGATCCTTTTGTAATGAACGCTTGGGGCAAAAGTCAAAACGTAGAAGATAAAATTATAATGATTGGAGATCCCTTATTAAGTTTTACTAAATCGATTGGTGCAGAAGTTGACAAAACTGCAAGAGGGCTAGGTATTAGATCAAATAGATACACAATGTTGATTGACAACCTTAAAGTTATTAAAATTCAAGAAGAGAGTGATACAGGATCATGTGAAATATCAGCGGCTCAAAACTTTTTGAATTTAGTTTGATTCTGCTGCCTTTTTAGCTAATAAATCAACTTCCTCATTAAGTGGGTTTCCCGCATGTGCTTTTACCCAAATCCATTTTATTTTAAAGGATTTAGTTAAATTATAGAGCTCAATCCAAAGCTCTTTATTTTTAACAGGCTCTTTTTTTGAAGTAAGCCAACTATTTTTTATCCATTTATGCACCCATTCAGTAATACCTAGTTCGACATATTTTGAGTCCGTATAAATTTCAACTTGTTCGTTACTACTAATTTTTTGAAGCGCTCTAATTGGAGCCATTAATTCCATCTTATTATTTGTTGTATTTTTTTCACTGCCACTTATTCTTAGAATATTTCCATCATTATTAATGATTGCTGCCCACCCGCCATTACCCGGATTGCTTAAACAAGAACCATCAGTATAAATTTTAATCATTATTTATAATAATCACTATAGTTTTTTAGTTGATTATGAGTAATTAGTTTTTGAAAGTATTCCTTAGGATCTTTAATTTTTATCATTGCTGTTTTAGGAGTGTTGAAATAATCATAAATTCTAGTCAACAGATATCTTAAGGCTGCCCCTCTACACAAAACATTTAGAGAATCTTTTTCTTTTTGAGAAATTTTTCTTATAGCTTGGTAACCTTTGATTAAATTTTTAATCTTTTTATGATTTAGGAAAAATTTATTTTTCTCTTTATCGAAACATAATGCATTAATACATATAGCTATTTCATACATTGAATAATCATTACATGAAAAATAAAAATCAATAAATCCAGCAAACTTACCTTTATTAAAAAAAATATTATCTATAAACAAATCACCATGAATAATTGTTCCAGGTAATTTTTTAGGCCATTCTTTTTTAATTTCTTTTAAGTTTATTTTTAAAATAGATCTTAAATTAGAAGTAATTGTTTGAGACTTAAATTTAATACTTTTTAGCAATCTTTCTAGACTATTGATAGACATTGAATTTTTTCTATATAATTTGATTTTTTTAGACACTTTATGTAATTTTCCAATATTTTTGCCAATTTCATAACAATTCTTTACGTTTAATTTTTTTTTATCTCTACCATTTAAGAAAGTAACAATGCATGCAGTCTTATTTTTTATACGAGTTAAATACTTGCCATCTTTATCTTTCAATGGTTTTGGGCAGTTAATTTTTTGATAATTAAGCTCATCCATCAATTTCATAAAAAAAGGTAAGTCTTTTATTTGAACTCTTTTTTCAAAAATTGTTAGTATAAATTTTTTATTTTTTGTCTTTAATAAATAATTAGTATTTTCTATACCTTGTTTAATTCCTTGAAATTTTATAACTATTCCAAGATTAAATTTCCTAGCTAGATGTGAAACATCCTTAGTATTTATTTTTGTATATACAGCCATTTAATTTAATTTTCCTGGAACCTTAAAGACAATATCTTCTTTTACAATTTCAACTTCTTCGATTTTAACATTAAATTTATTTTTAATTGTATTAATAAAATCATCAACCAAAATTTCTGGTGCTGATGCTCCTGAAGATATTCCAATTGTCTTACAATTTTCTATTTTGTCAAAAGGCACACTACTTTCAGAATGAATTAGTTCTGAGTTAACGCAACCCGACTGCTGGGCAACTTCAACTAATCTTACAGAATTTGAAGAATTTCTGCTTCCTAAAACAAAAAACATATCGCATTTTTTCGCAATATTTTTAACAGCAGATTGACGGTTAGTTGTAGCGTAACAAATGTCCTCTTTAAAAGGCTCTCTAATATCTGGATACTTTATTTTCAGAGCTTTTATTATATTTTTCGTATCATCTATAGAAAGTGTAGTTTGGGTGACATAGGCAAGTTTTTTTTTATTTTTTAAATCAAATTTCTCTAATCCTTTTTCATTTTGTATCAAATCAATGGAGCCCCCTGGTAATTGTCCCATAGTTCCAATAACTTCTGGATGATTAAGGTGCCCAATTAAAATGATATGATAGCCAGCTTTATGCAAATTTTCAGCCTCTCTATGAACTTTAGAAACAAGAGGACATGTAGCATCTATATAGTCCATTTTATAATTTTCAGCTTCTTCAGGAACAGATTTTGGGACTCCATGAGCTGAAAAGATTACTGGTCTTGATTTGTCCTTAATTTCAGAGAGCTCTTCAACAAAAATAGCACCAATTTTTTTGAGACTATCAACTACATATTTATTATGTACTATCTCATGTCTTACATAAACAGGAGTACCATATTTAGCTACACATTTTTTTACAATTTCTATAGCTCTTTCAACACCAGCACAAAATCCACGAGGTGCAGCTAGTAAAATCTTAATTTCTTTATTTTTCATTTTTTTCCAAAAGATATTCCAGCAATATATGTGGAAAGGTTAAAGACGCCAAACCAATAAATATAATTTTTAAGATAGAATTATCTAAGTCATAAGCATTTCTTAAATAAAATAAAGCAATTAAACACAAAATTATTGTTAAAATTGTAAGAGGTAAAGCTTTTTTTAAAAATTTAAATAATCCATTTTTAAAACTATTTTGATCTAAATTAACGACCAAAGAGAAAGAATGCCTTATTGAATGCAAAAAGCAAAAATAAAATGTAAAAGCCACCAAAGGTGCTAAGTAATAATTTAATATTAATATAGAAAAAAAATCTAAAAATATTAAAATATTGGTTGTTTTAAAATTTTTGACAAATAAGTAAATACTTGCACACGTACTTAATACAAAAATAAGAGGTATTATCTTTGCGTTTTCAATGAAACCTAAAATAAAGTAAAATTTTTCACTTTCTACAAATAGAGTCTTAAAAATATTTATGGTTTCTGTAAAATGAAAATTCAACGGGGTTATAACTATTAATAATCCTTTTAATAGAAAAAATAATTGTTTGAATCTTAAATCTTTATTTATTAAAAAATCAGTATCCTCTTTACCAAAATGGTAGGATGCTATAAGAAGGAATATAAGAAGAGTAGATGCTGGGAATGATAACCATATTAGTATCAAAGATACACCTATAGAAACATAAGTAATATAAAAAATAGACATATTATTTATGTTTAAAATATTTAATAATTTTTTACCTTTTATATGATCTAGAGATCCATGTGTTATACCAATTGTAAGAATTAATATTAGGCAAATAGTTGGAGAAATATTTGAATTTTTGCTTTGATCTATAATTATAGAAAATAGATTAGCTAATAAAAAAAAAACTAAAGAATGATAGAGACTTAATTTTTGAATATATTTTGTCATTTTATTTAAACAAAGCTTTTATAAAAATCCATTTAGGCATTTTAAGAATTATTGACAAATCTTCTAAAAGATTACTTTTATTAGATAAAAATTTTATAACATTCTTTGATGAGCTCTTAAACATTTTAAAGAAAATATCAGGCATCATTTCAGGATTTTTTTCAATGACCCTTAAAAAAATATCATCTAAAAATTGATATTTTTTACTTATTTGGAATTTTTTAACTTTTGAAATATTTTCAATGTTTTCTCTTATATATCTACTGTGTTCTTGAATATTTAAAAATGTATATCCTGTGCTTAATCTGGTCATACCCCCCGCAGTTCCAATATTAATTTTATTTTTTTCTTCATTATGTGATGGATAGAACAGTGGTATTGCACCTTCTTCCTTATAAGTTATTTTGTAATCCTTTAAGTTTAGGTGATTTTCAACATAATCTTTTATTTGATGATTGTAATCTTTTTGAGAATTATCATTCATTTTTGATAACCAAGTAGTTTCAACTAAAGCCTTATTTCTTAAGTAAGGAAGCGTATAAAAGAAATGAACACTTTCTCTTTGTTCACAGTCAAAATCCATAAGATTAACAATTTCATTATCAAAAAAATCATTCTGCGTTTCAATTTCTACACCACAAAAATGTTGCCAAAGATTATGATAATCTTCTTTAATAGGTGGAACACTGTTAAAAATGAAAGAATTAGCTGAATTAATTTCTTTTAAATCTTTAAAAAAAGAAATATTTGTATTTTGATTTAATTTACTATTTATTTTTCCATAATATAAACCGCTATCAATGCTTTGATAAGGGTAATTAATACATTCTAAGTATTTTGTTCCATTTGGTACATTGATTGAAAAATTTTGCCAGCTTTTTTTAACACAATCATCAAAGTTATGATCTATAGTTTTCCAGAAAGACCAAGTTTTATCTTTTTTATATTCTGATCTTGGTTCAATAATTGCCAGTGTTTTATTTTCGAGCTTATTATAAATTTCTAATTCATATGCTAAAGATAGTCCCGCACAACCACCACCAATAATTATATAATCAAATTCTTTCATTTAAATTTATTTCTTCACAGATTAAAAGATGTTCATTAATCATATATTTACTTTTTTGTTTTGTTAATAAAAGTGTTATAAAATCAAATATTGAAAAAACTGTTTGAAAAATTTTTTCAAAATTATTTACATAAATTTTACCTGCTTTATTATAAGATTCTATATTTTTTGTTCTCAAAATTTTATCACCTATTTTTTTGTAAACTCTTCTTGCAACAAGTATTGCAAATCTAAATTTAAAAGGTATTTCCTTTATCGCTATAAAAGAACTTCTATAGAATAAATCAGCTAAAATTAAGGTGTCACGTATCGTCTCAAAATTATTTTTGATATAAAATCTATTAATCCTTGAGTCCCGCACAACATCTCTAGATATATTTGTTAATTGCATCGCAATGCCCAAATCTATGGCTGCTTTCATTGAGTTTTTATCTGTTACATTTAAAATTTTTGCCATCATCAAGCCCACTGTACCAGCAACTCTGTAAGAATAAATTAATAAATCTTTTTTATTATTTAACTGAACTTTTTTCTTCAAATCTGTCTCAACCCCACTGAATAAGTCTTCAACAATTTTTATTGTAATTAAATGATGATCCATAAGATCCCACATATTCTTAATTATTATATTATTGAAATTCTTATTGATAAAATCATCCTTAAAAGATGATAAATTTTTTATCTTTATATTTAATTCACCTTCATCGTCTGCAATATTATCTATAGTTCTACAAAAATCATATAGAGCTGAACATTTTTGATAAGTTTTTTTTGGTAAAAAGAAACCAGCCCAATTAAAAGACTTTGCATAAATAGACAGATAGTTTTTATTAGACATTATATAATCTTATCTAAAACTTTTGCTGAAGATAGCACACCAGGTACACCTGCACCAGGATGCGTTCCAGCACCAACAAAATATAATCCATCACAAACCTCAGATTTATTATGGAATCTAAAGTAAGCAGATTGAGTAAATTTTGGCTGTATAGAAAATCCTGAACCAAATTTAGTATTCAACTCGTTTTCAAAATAATCTGGTGTTAAATAAAAGTCTTCAATAATATTTTCTCTTAGATTAGGCAATAAAGCTCTCTCCATTTTATCTATTACTAGATCTTTCATTTTGTCACCTTCGATTTTCCAATCTATTTTAGACTGATTATTTGGAACTGGAACCAAGACATAGAAGCAATCATTTCCCTCTGGTGCCATAGTTTTGTCAGTTGCAGAAGGTCTATGCAAGTAATAGCTTATGTCATTATTCAATTTTTTTTTATCAAATATATCATTTAAATGTTCTTTGTACTTGTCACCAAACTTAATTGTATGATGTTCGACATTTGGATATGTTTTTTTAGTTCCAAAGTAGTAAACAAAAAGACCCATTGAATATTGCATTCTTTTTTGCTTCCATTCAAATAAAGCATTAGTTCTAGTTTGACTGAGAAGCTTTTCGTACACAGCAGGAGGGTCTGCATTACATATTACATTATTTGCATTTATTTCTTTTTGATTACCCAGCTTAACTCCCTCAATCTTATTATTCTTTGAAATAATATTTTTGACCTCTTGACCTTTAATGATTTCAATTCCTTCTTCCATCATTAATTTTTCTAAGCCATAAATTATGTTTCCAGTTCCACCCATTGAATAGTGTATGCCCCATTTTTTTTCTAGATACAGTATCAATCCATAAATTGATGTTGTTGTAAAAGGGTTTCCACCGACCAGCAAGGGATGCATACTTAACATTCGCCTTAATTTTTCATTTTTAATATAATTAGAAACTAACGAGTAGACTGACTTATAACTCTTTAATTTTACTAGAGCAGGCAGCTGTTTCATCATCATTAGAGGTTTATCAAAAGGGATATCCGCAAGCTCTGTAAAACCTTTATCAAATATTTTTTTTGTAAATTTTACAAGTTCTTCATATCCTTTAACGTCATCTTCATTTATTTTCTTAATTTGTTTTTTCATCTCTTCTTCATTACCTGAATAGTCAAATTGATCGCCATCTTCATAAATAAATCTATACCAAATCTTAAGAGGTATAAGTTTTATATAATCCTCTGGTTTTTTATTAAAAAGTTGAAAGAGCTCTTCAATTAAATAAGGTGCCGTAATTACAGTAGGACCAGCATCAAATGTAAAACCATTTTTTTTAAATATTCTAGCTCTACCCCCAAGGTCAGGATGTTTTTCAATTAATGTAACGCTATGATTTTTAGCTTTTAATCTTAGAGCTGCGGCTATTCCACCAAAACCTGAGCCTATTACAATAGATTTCATTATTTTAATTTATATTTTTTTTGAAAAATTGTAAGAGAATTATAAATTAATTTTTTTTAATGTAATTTTAGTTTCTTCTAGATCTTTAGTAAAAAGATCATCAAGTTTCGATTTATCTACAGAAGTAGTAATTATTTTTTTAACAGAATCCACTGCAATTTTAATTGAAACATCCTTAATTTCTTTAATAGCAATTTCTTTCATTTGAGCAATCTTGTTTTCTGCTAAGTTTTTTTTTATTTCAGATGATTTATGAAATTTATCATTCATTTCTATTACCAAATGGTTACTATCTTTTTTGGCTTGCTCTAAAATCTCTTTACTAAGTTTTTGAGCAGAATCTAATTTTTTTTGAGCATTGTCTAAAAGAATTTTTGCTTCCAATCTTAGTTTTTCACTTTCATCGATTTCGTTTTTAATATCTAAAATAAGTTTATTTAGAATTTCATTAACTTTTTGAGGTATTTTTAGGTAAACCAAACCTCCTATAAAAATTACAAATGATATCGCTACCCAAAAAGTTGCATCAATTGCCATAATATTTGTCCATTTTTTTTCTAGAAAAATCATCAACTATAGCCGAGATACTGCTACTGTTAATTTCTGTACCTATTAATTTTTGAATTAAGTCAGAAGATGTTTCAACAGCTATTTTATTAATTTTTTCATAAGCATTATTTTTAAGATCTTGTATCTCAGATTCTGCTTTTTGAATCTCAATATTCAATTCTTTTTCTAATGTCTCTTTTTTAAGATTAATATCTCTTATTACTTTTTCTCTAGCTTGATTAAAATAAATTTTAGACTCACTTTTACTATTTTGTACTATTTTTTCATATTCTTCTATTTTCAATTCACTTTCTTTTCTCTGCTTCTCTGCAGCCTCAATATTTTCTAAGATTTGTAGTTTTCTTCTCTCTAGATTTGCACTAATTTTTGGAAGTATAAATTTGGAAAGAATAACATACAAAATTCCAAATGTAATAGTAAGCCAAAAAATTTGCGAAACCCAAAACTCAGGGTTTAATTGAGGCATTCCACCATTTTCAGCTGCATAAGCTTCCATTAAAAACAGGAAGCTTAAAAATATTGACTGAAAAAATATTTTTTTAATCATTTACTTAAAATGCAAATAAAATGATTAATGCAACAACTAATCCAAACAAGCCAGTAGCCTCAGCTAAAGCAAATCCTAATAAAAGATTAGGAAATTGTTTTTGAGCCGCAGATGGATTCCTCATTGCTCCAGAAAGGTAATTACCAAAAATAATTCCTATCCCGACACCAGCACCAGCTAGAGCTATTGCTGCTAGTCCTGCCCCGATCATTTTTGCTGCTTCTAGTTCCATTATATCCTCCTTATGTTTGTTAATGGTGTAAATTTAATGCATCATTTAAATAGATGCAGGTTAAGATTGCAAAAACATATGCTTGAAGAAAAGCAACTAATATCTCCAAGCCAGTTAATGCAACCGAAAAACTTAGTGGAAGCCATCCACCAACTATCCCAAGGCTTATAACAAAGCCTCCGAAAACTTTCATCATAGTATGACCAGCCATCATATTGGCAAATAAACGAACAGATAAACTTATAGGTCTACTTAAATAAGAAATAACTTCGATGACAACAATTAGTGGTAAAAGAATAGCAGGTACACCACTTGGGACAAATAATTTTAAGTAACCCAAGCCATGCTTTATAAACCCAATTATTGTTACACCAACAAAAATAAAAGAAGCTAAAATAAAAGTAACAATTATATGACTAGTCACTGTAAATGTGTAAGGGATCATTCCAAACATATTACAAAACAGCACAAACATAAATAATGAAAAGATAAATGCAAAATATGGTTTTGCTTTTGACCCAGCTGTATCACTAATCATTTTTGAAACAAACGTATAGCTTAGTTCAGATAAAAGCTGAATTTTACCAGGTAGTAGTGAATTTTTTTTTGAACCAAAATTAAAGATAAGCAGTATTGCTAAAGAGCTAATAACCATAAATAAACTTGCATTAGTAAACGATATATCTATCGCACCTAATTTAATTTCTGGTCCAATTCTATAAACTTCGAATTGGTGCATTGGATTTGTAGCCATAATTTTTTAAACTTACTTTTGCATGCTTTTCGCAGATCTGAAAACATTTACAATACCTGCAATCACACCTATGAAAAAAAATATTAATATTAACCAAGGTTTAGTACCAAAGGTCCTGTCTAAAATAAACCCAATAATTGTCCCAACCGCGACTGCAGACACCAATTCTGTACTCATTTTAAAGGCAGTTCCAATAGATGACGATTGTTCTTTGTTTTTATACAAATTTCTCTTTGATATTTTTGCTTTTGCAATCTCTAAGCGAGTTTTAAATTGATCTTTTGGCATCTATTTATTAAGCCACCATTCCCTCAGCTTTTTGTAAATCAACAGCTACTAACTGACTAATTCCTTTTTCTGGCATGGTTACACCATAAAGTCTATTCATTTTAGACATTGTCAAAGCATGGTGAGTTACAATAATAAATTTAGTGTTAGTAATTTTTGTTAACTCATCTAGAAGACCACAAAATCTAGTTACGTTCGCATCATCAAGAGGTGCATCAACTTCATCAAGGACACATATTGGTGAAGGATTAGTTAAAAATACTGCGAAGATAAGAGATAATGCAGTCAAGGCTTGTTCTCCCCCTGACAGTAAAGTTATAGACTGAAGCCTTTTACCAGGAGGGCTTACTAACATTTCAAGACCAGCTTCAAGAGGATCATCAGAATCTACCAACTCTAATTTTGCGTTTCCACCATTAAACAGTTTTGTATAAACCTCATTGAACTTTCTATTAACTTTCTCAAAAGCTTCTAAAAGTCTTTCCCTTCCTTTTTGATTTAACTCAGAAATACTTTCTTTAAGTTTGATAATTGCTGAAACAAGATCTTCTCTATCTTGTTCCATTTTTTTAATTTCAACCTCATATTTATTGGTTTCCTCATCTGCACGTAAATTAACTGAACCTAGTTTTTCTCTTTCTCTTTTTTTTTTATCTAATTTTTCTTCTTGTGTAATTGAGTCTGGTAAGTCTTCTACACCATTTAGATTAGAATTTTCAAGAATATTGTTTTCTACTAGATTAAGTTCAGATTGAACTCTTTCTAGCAAATCATCTTTACGTTTTTTTAAACCCTCTATAGTTGCCCCTGAGCTAGCTTTTCGCTCTCTTATTTGTACAGATTTTTCTTGGACATCATTTAATTCAATTCTTAAAGAATTAATTTTTTTATCTGTTTCATCAATGATGGTTTCATTTTCGATTTTTTCTTTTTCTGCAATTCTCAATCCTTCAGTAATTTGTCCTTTTTTTTCTGCTTGAATTTTAGGCTGTTGATCACGTTCATTTAATTGTGATAATAATTTATTTTTTCTTTCACTTAATTCCTTTACCATTTTTTCTGAGTTTGAAAGTAGGTTTTTCCAACTTTCCACCTCTGTTTCAATAGTTTTAATTCTTTCATTTCTTTTAATCGACTCTTTTTTAATAGATTGATTTTTACTAAAACTGTCTGCATAACTTTCTTGTAATATTTTTATATTATCATTTTTATCATTAATCCTAGATAGTTTGTGTTTACTCTCATCATTTGCCAGGTTGTTCAGAAAATTATTCAATTCAATTTTACATCTATCCAACAATGTTAATGATTGGTTTATTTCATTATTCTCAATCAACTCTTTTGCCTTTTCAATTGTGTTAATGACATGTTTAATCGGGTCTATGCTAATATTTATATTTCCATTTGCGAACATGTCTATTATTTCATTTACAGATTTTTGTTCTTCTTTTAGATTACTTTTAGCTTTTTCAAGATCTTCGTTTGATAGTTTTTCAGTCTCAAAGTACTTTGAGTCTATTTCTATGAGTTCATTTTTTTCTTCTTTTAATCTTTTTTCATTAGAATTTGCATCAATTACAATACCCTTTTCCCTATCAATATCTTCTTCGATTGTTTTTAAAGATTTTTTTATATTTTCTATTTCATCTTGAGTTCTAATATTCTGTTCGTCTAACCCTTGTAACTCTAGATTCATTCTTTGAATTTTTGAAAGATTTTCAATATTTTTTTCTCTTAATGGAGAAACTTTATCCGTTTCTATTTGTATTAAACTCTCAAATTTAGAAATTTGTTGATTAAATTCAGTTACTTCTCCCTCTGCTTCAGTATTGATTTCATTTTCAATTCTAATTTCTTTATCAATATCTAATAATTTTAAGTAATATAAACCAGCCTCAATTTTTTTTATTTCTTCAGATATAGATTTGTATTTTGAAGCTTCTTCAGCTTGCTTTTGAAGATTTGCTAACTGCTTTTCTTGTTGTCGTCTTAGTTCATCTGCTCTTTTGAGATTAGTATCTGCAGCATTTAACCTCAGCTCTGCTTCATGTCTTCTTACGTGGAGTCCTGAAATATTTGCCGCTTCCTCCAAGATAGCCCTACGATCTGTTGGCTTTGCAGTTACCAAGGCACCTATACGCCCTTGACTTATCATTGATGGTGAGTGGGCCCCAGTTGATAAATCTGCAAAAAACATTTGAGCATCTCTTGCTCTTACCTCTTTGTTATTGATATAAAATTTAGAACCTTTGTCCTTTTCAATTTTTCTCCTTATTTCAATTTGATCTAAACCTTTATATTGAATTGGACCCTCATGATCTTCATTTGTTAAACTAATTAAAACTTCAGCAATATTTTTTGAAGATTTATTAGATGTTCCAGAAAAAATGACATCTTCCATTCCTGATCCACGCATACTTTTTGCTGAGGTTTCTCCCATGACCCACCTTAAAGATTCTACTATGTTGGACTTTCCACATCCATTTGGACCAACTATACCTGTAAGCCCCTCTTCAATTAAAAAGTTAGTTTTTTCAGCAAATGATTTAAATCCGTTAAGTTGGATTTTTTTAAACTCCATGGTTTAACTTATATCAGTTTTTCCAGGTATTTTTTTAAATTTTTATAATTTAGGGTTTTATTAAACTTTTTGTTATTAATTATTATCGTAGGGGTAGCATTGACCTCAAATTTTTTTACTCCTTCGATTCGATCGTTTAAGACGTAATCTTCAATATCTTTATTAGTTAGGCATTTTTCAAATTCTACACTGACACCTTCATTTGATAAGAATTTTTTTAAATGTTCAATTGCTTCTTCCTGAGTGTTACCTTTGGCCCATTTTTTTTGACCTAAAAATAAAATGTGTAATAAGTCTGATTTTCCATCATTATTACATTGTCCAATCTTAGATGCATTAAGAGCAGCAATATCTAAAGGAAAATGTCTAAATTCAATTTTAACCAAACCTTTATCTATAAAATCTTTTTTTAGTTCCGGATAAACATTTTTATGAAAGTCTGCACAGTGACTACATGTTAATGACTCGAAGGCAATTATTGTTACTTTAGCACTTTTATCACCTTCAAAAATTCTTTTTATTTTTTGGTTATTGTCTGCAAACAAATTAGTGGTAAGGCCAATGATAAAAATTAACAATATTGGAATTTTTTTTTTCATCTTTGCTTGAATAATTTAGTTAATTCTAATAGTGAATTTTTCACTTTAACGTTTTTAATATGCATAATTCTGTTTTCATATTTGCTATTTGTCACATAGTTAACATTTTCACTTATCTTTTTAAATTTAGTTTGAGCGTCATCAAAACTTATAAATTTTAATTTTTCAACAACAGTGTACCCAAAAAAACTATTCATTTTATCCATTATATCTTTTTTTGAATATTCTAAATCTACCTCATGTCCTCTTTTGACCATTACATTAAGAGTACTCACACCAAGTTTATTAGAATTTTTAAATGATTTTGGGTAACAAACTTTAAAAAGATTATCTCCCACTATGTATTTCCAATTACTTAAAGTTTCAGAGAATATATGACCCCTTTTTTTTATTATCTTTTTAATGTTTTTTGGCAAAGTGTCCTTAAAAGACCTTAAGCCTTGAATAGTTTTAAACCTCTGCTTAATATTGTTTTTAAACTGCATATGTCTAAATCTATTCTAACAAAAAAAATTCTTAATTGGTACGATAATAATAAAAGATCATTACCTTGGAGAAAAAAGTTTTCTCAAGTTAAGAGAGAATATTACACTTTAGTCAGTGAATTTATGTTGCAGCAGACACAAGTTGCAACTGTAATTCCTTATTTTGATAATTTTATTAAAGACATTCCAAACATAAGTTCGTTAGCAAAGATTAATGAAAATAAACTTTTAAAATATTGGGAAGGATTAGGTTATTATTCAAGAGTTAAAAATTTAAAAAGAACAGCTCAAATATTAGAAAAAAATTTTAAAGGAAGATTGCCCAGCACTATTGATGAACTAAAGTCATTACCTGGAATAGGGGAGTACACAGCAAATGCAATAATGGCAATAGGATTTAATAAACCATTTATTCCACTTGATGGAAATATTGAAAGAGTAATTAAAAGATTATTAAATTTAAAATTAATAAGTCAAGTTTCAAAGGAAAAGCTTTTAAAAAAAAAAAAGATTTTAGGTACCTCTGTTAGGTCGTGTGACTATGCACAAGCTTTAATGGAATTAGGTGCACTTATATGTCGACCCAAAAATCCTTTATGCAAACAATGCCCTATAAAAAAAAACTGTAAATCTTTTAAGAATAATGATTTTAGAATTGTTAAAGATAGAAAAAAAAAGATTGATAAATTTTATAAACTAAAAGTTTATAAAAAAGGTAATCAATTTTTATTAATAAAGAATACTAAATTTAATTTTTTGAAAAACTTTAAGATATTTCCCATGTATGAAATATCTAAAAAGAATAATTTAGAAAAAAACTTAAATTTTAGAATTTCAAATATGAATATGAATATAACCATCAAATTTAATAAGATAAAAGGAACAATTCCAAACTCTTCTTGGATTGATAGCACTAAACTTGATAGCTATACTTTACCAACTTTTACCAAAAAAATTTTTAGCTATTTAGAAAAAAATATATGAAAAAAATAGTCATTATAGGTGCTGGAATATCTGGATTGTATATTTCAAACCTTTTAAGAAAAAATCCAAATTATGAAATTATAGTATATGAAAAAAATAATTCTGTTAACTTAGATAAGGGTTATGGTATTCAACTTTCAGTAAATAGTATCAAGCTGTTAAATACAATAGGTTTTCAAAGCATAAATTTAAAAGAAAAATTCCATCCTGATAAATTAGATTTTTATTCTTTAAAAAATAAAAAAAAAATATGTGATTTGGATATCTCAACTTTTAATACAAATGAGGCTAAGTATACTACCTTGCAAAGGTTTACTTTAATTAATTTTTTGAAACAGATGCTGCCTGATAACTTAATAAATTATAACAAAAAAGTTAGACAGATTAATTATGAAGCAGAAAATATTAAAGTAATTTTTGAAAACAATACCTCAATCAAATGTGATTATTTGATTATATCTGACGGTACTTTTTCAAAAACAAAATCACTAATTGCTGACAAAGAAATTAATCCAAAATATTTTAATTCTATTGCATTAAGAGCAACCATAAATAAGGATAACCTTAAAAAGCTGAACCCAAACAACATATCTCTATCTTTAGGTTCCAACCTTCATACAGTATCGTATCCAATTAGTAATGGTAGTCAGTTTAATTTTGTTAGTATTATTAGAAAAAAGCTTACTGCCAAAGAATTGTCTGATTATTCTTTGTTTAAAAATGAAGGTTTTATCTCATCAGTTTTATCTGAAATCTCAAAACAAGTAGACCCGGATATTATTAAAAATTTAAAAGATATAAGGTGCTTCCCAATATTTGTTAGTTCAGAAGTATATCAGCCAACAAATAAGAATACTTTCCTTATTGGAGACGCCTTTTTTGCTTTACCACCAACTTTTGCTCAAGGCGCATCCCAATCAATAGAAGCAGCTCATGAGATATATAGAAATTTAGAAGGAGCAACTAATAAATTCAGTAATGAGAGAATTAAAAGAACAAAAATGATTAATACGAAATCAAAACTTAATTATTTTGCTTTTCACCTATCTAATCCACTAATAATTTGGGTTAGAAATATTATGATGTGCTACTTAGTGAAAAATAAAAAATTTATTAACGCTTATTTAGGTAAAATATATAAGGACTAGTTTTTAGCTATTAATCTTTGCCTTAAATTATCAATTGGAACTGAAACCCCATTAATATTACAATGCCAATAAGTCCATCCATTGCAACTTTCAGAACCAAGTATTTTTGCAGCAACTTTATGAATAGATCCTTCGGCTTGGTTATGTTTGATGCTTCCATCAGCCATAATTTTAGCAACAATTTTTTTCTTTTGATCAAATATACTTGTGCCAGGTTTTATTATTCCAAGTTCAACCAATGATCCAAAAGGTATTCTTGGTTTAGATCTATTATTTTTTAGAGTATCTAAGAAATTGTCTTCTATGGGTTTTGTATTTTTTAATCTTTCTTCTGCAGCTTTAAAATAATTTTTTTCTTTTTCTATACCATAATAACTTCTACCTAGTTTTTTAGCCACCGCTGTTGTTGTTCCCGATCCTAAAAATGGATCTAAAATCAAATCGCCTTTGTTTGAAGATGCCAATAAAACTCTATGAAGCAAAGATTCAGGTTTTTGAGTAGAGTGAATTTTCTTTCCATTTTTTTTAAGTCTTTCCACACCATTACAAATAGGTAAATTCCAGTCAGACCTCATTTGAAGATCATCATTTAGACATTTCAAAGATTGATAGTTAAAAGTATATTTTGATTTTTCACTTTTGGATGCCCAAATTAAAGTTTCATGAGCATTGGTAAACCTTGTTCCTCTAAAATTAGGCATAGGGTTGTTCTTGTTCCAAATAACATCATTTAAAATCCAGAAGCCCAAGTTCTGTATTACTGTTCCTACTCTGAAGATATTGTGATAACTTCCTATAACCCAAATAGCTCCATCTTTTTTTAAAATTCTTTTACACTCAGAAAGCCAAGCAAATGTAAACTCATCATATTTTTTAAAGCTTTCAAACTGGTCCCATTTATCATTAACAGCACTAACTTTAGTTCTGTCTGGTCTTATAAGTAAATTTTTTAATTGTAGATTGTATGGTGGGTCAGCAAAAACTAGATCAAAGGTTTCACTTGGAATTTTTTTTAATTCCTCAAGACTGTCGCCATTAATAATTTTATTTTTAAAAATATTTTTCATTTTTATATAAAACAATTAGACTCCAAACTGATTCTACGGTCAACTTCAGATTGAATTAATTGGATTCGAATTGTGGTAAAATTTTTTAGACAACTAGATATAGTGTTGTCACACGTGAAACTTATAAAAGATCAGAAATAGGTGAAAAAGTTTTTCGATGATACTTGGAAATACCGAGTTTCTTAATCGCTCTTAGATGTTCTTTAGTTCCATAACCTGAATTTCTGTCCCATCCATAACCACTAAATTGTTTTGAAAGTTTTTTAATAAATTTATCCCTGCTAACTTTCGCAATAATTGATGCTGCAGAAATGCAAGGGATTTTTTGGTCTCCCTTAACCACATATTCTAATTTATAATTTTTAAGATTTGGCAACCTATTGCCATCAATTAAAACAAGAGAGGGCTTCTTTTTTAATTTGAGGATAGCTCTTTTCATTGCAAGTAAACTTGCATGTAAAATATTTATTTTTTCAATTTCCTTAGCTGATGCTTGACCTACTGCCCATATTGAATTTTTTTTAATATACTTATCAAGCTCTTCTCTCTTAATTCTAGAAAAACTTTTTGAATCTTTCAGTACTTTTTTATTAATTGATTTTTTTAATATGACTGCAGCAGCATAAACTGGACCTATTAAACTTCCACGACCAACTTCATCAACACCAGCTAATATCTTCATTAAATATTTAATTTTAAGTCTATTATTTTTTGTTTTATTTTTTTTAAGTCCTCCCATGCATATTTTTTATTTTCAGGAAACCTTAAAAGATAAGAAGGACTAAAAGTTATTATAACACTATAGTTTGTATTATTTACGATAACTTCTTTCCATTTTCCTCTTTCCATTGAGATCTTACTATTTAAACCAGTTAGAGCCTCCATAGCTATGCTCCCCATAAGAATTATTATTGAAGGTTTTATAATTGCAATATGATGTTGTAGAAATTGTGAGTATCTTTTAATTTCAAATGATGTAGGTTTTCGATCTTCATGGGGTCTAAAATTTACAGCATAAGTAGAATAAATATTTTTTCTATCTATATTTATTGCAAGAAGCATCTTTTTTAGAAGATCACCAACTTCACCCATAAAAGGTTTTCCACTTTTTTCTTCATCTAAACCAGGAGTGCCACCAATTAGCATAATAGGGCTATTCATGTTTCCTTCACCTATAACTATTTTTTTAGACTTATTTTTTAAATCACAATCTTCAATTGAATTTATTTTGTCTTTTAATTTTGTTTGACTTTTCTCTTTTGCCTCTTCTTCTCCATAATTTTTTGTAATATTTAAAGTGTTTGTTTGGAGTCTATTGATTGGTATTTCATTAAAAATAAAGTCAGATTCAATAGAATTAAGTAATTCTAAGTCATAATTAGAATTTTGATTTATTACCTTTTTAGTCATAGAATAGTTTTTATGTTTACAAAATTTGTTAAATTTTTTTTAATATTATTATTATATCAAGGTCCATTATACTCAAAAAATGAGACTTTAAAGGATTTTAATTCCAAAGACCTATCTAATTATTTTTCTGGTATTGTAGCATATGAAAATGGAGAAAATTCAAAAGCCTTAAAATTTTTTAAATCATCAAAGCCTTTAATAAATCGCCACAACTCTTATCTTGAACGATATATCTATTCATTAGTGCAAGATGGAGAGGTTAAAGAAGCCATTATACAAATCAAAAATAATATAACAAAAGATAACTCTAATTCCTTCGAGTTAAATTTAATAATGGCAATAGATAGTCTAAAAAAAAAAAATTATAAGAAAACAAAAGATTATTTAAAGGCATCATCTAAATTCATTAATAATAATAGGCTTAATTTGATATTGATTGAAACATTAAAGCAATATTTATACACTTTTGAAGAAAAAAAAATCCCAGTCACAAAAAAAAATTTTGGAAATTTTTCTTTTATTAATGAAACATTTCAAAGGTGTTATTTAAATGATGAAAATACCGAAATGTATTTCAATCAAATGATTAATGCTCAAAATGAAGCGAATTATTCTAGATATATTTTTTTTTATATGAATTATCTTTTGGAAAATAACAGATACCAAGATGCTTTGAGAGTATCTAATAAATTAGACTATTTAAACTCATCACTTTTAATCTCTCAAGGAAAAAAATGGGTTGAAGAAAAAAAATTAGCAAATTTTAAAAAAATTTTTTCATGTAAAAGTCAAGATGACGTTATAAGTGAGTTATTTTTCTTAATTTCAAATCTTTATGCTTCACAAGAAGATTATGAAAAATCAAATTTTTATTTAAATATTTCAAACTTTTTAAATCCAGATTTTTACTTTAATTTATCTTTATTGGTAGAAAATTATTTTCAAAAAAAAAATTATAAAAAAACAATAAAAATTTTAAAAACATTTAATGAGAAAGATGAATTTTATTATTGGTTTAGATTAAAAAAAGAGTCACAAATAATTTCAAAAAAGAATAACAATGAGGGTAAGGCTTTGGACTTTATTAATTTAAAGTTTAAAAAAATTGAAGATGCATCTTTAAAAATGATTTTTGATATTGCCAATTTTAATAAGAATGCAAAACAATTCAGCGAAGCTATAAAATATTACAATCAAATTCTTTTAAAAATTGACATTGATTCTGAATTATACGCAGAAATTTTATACAGAAGAGGAGGTTGTTATGAAAGGATAGGGGATTATAAAAATTCAGATAAAGATTTATTGAAAGCATTAAAAATTAATCCAGATGATGCATATGTTTTGAATTATTTAGCTTATTCATGGTTAGAACGAGATTATAAAATAGATGTTGCCCTTAAGATGTTGAAAAAAGCTTATAAAGATAAAAGTAATGACCCATATATAATAGACTCAATTGGTTGGGCACACTATCTAATTAAAGAATATGAAAAAGCAGAAAAATTTTTAAAACGTGCAGTTGAGTTGATGCCTAATGATCCAGTCGTAAATGATCATTATGGAGATATTTTATGGAAGTTGGAAAGAAAAATTCAAGCAAGATATTTTTGGGAAAGTGTTTTAAAATTTGATGAGACAGAAAAAGACATTAAAAAAAAAGTTAGGGATAAATTAATATATGGATTAAAAAATTATAGTCTATGAATACCTTTAAGATCAAGTCTTATGCTAAAGTAAATCTTGCTTTAAATGTAACAGGGAAGACAGCTAAGCTTCATAAGATAGAAAGTATAATCACCTTTGTAAATTTACATGACTCAATTTTTTTAAAAGAAATTTTCAATAAAACTCATAAAATATTTTTCAAAGGCAAGTTTTCTAAAAACATAAATAAAATAAATACAGTCACAAATTTATTTAAACTTTTGGATAAAAAAAAACTGTTAAAAAATAAAAAATTTGAAATAAAGATTATAAAAAATATACCTCAAAAATCAGGTATGGGAGGTGGTTCAATGAATGCAGCAAGCTTGATTAATTTTTTTGTAAAAAAAAAAATATTAAAAATGAAAAAAAATGAAATAATAAAATTAGCGAACAGCATAGGCTCAGATGTTATACTTGGTATTAATCCTTCCATTAGTATATTGTGTTCAAATGGAGTAATAAAAAAATTTAAAAAAAACATTAATTTATATACTTTAATTGTAAAACCTAATTTTGGGTGTTCTACAAGTTTTATTTACTCTAAAATTAAAAAGTTTTCCAAGTCTCAGTTTAACTTTCCAAAAAAAGAAATGTTTAAAACTAAATATTTAAAAGATCTAAATAATGATCTAGAAGATGTTGCATTTAAAAAACATCCAAATCTTAAAAAAATTAAATTATTTTTAAAGAACACAGCCAATTCCAAATTTGTGCGTATGACAGGTTCGGGATCATCAATAGTGGCTTATTTTCAATCTAAAGGGGCTTGTGTCGATGCATACATCCAATTTAAAAGGAAATTTAAAAGTCACTGGTGTATTATATCAAAAACTATATAATTTTTTTTTTTTATGTTATACGAAATTAATATTGGGGCGTAGCCAAGCGGTAAGGCACTGGTTTTTGGTACCGGCATCCTAGGTTCGAATCCTAGCGCCCCAGCCATATATGATTAACTTTATAAATAAAATTTTTTTTAGATCTAAAAATCTTAATTATATCAATCAAGCATTTAGAAATATTAACAAAGAAACCGAAGTTAGAAAAATATTTAGTGCCATTAGCCTATACTCAACGAACAGTGAGATAAGGTATGTTGGAGGGTGTGTTCGAAAGATAATAAAAAAAGAAAAAGTCGATGATATAGATCTAGCAGTAAATTTAGACCCATTAGAGCTATGTGAAGCATTAGAAAAAGCCAAAATTAATTATTATGAGAGTGGAATTGATCATGGAACAATTACTGCAATAATTAAAAAAGAAAAATTTGAGATAACATCTTTGCGTAAAGATATTGATACAGATGGAAGACATGCAAAAGTAGAATTTTCTAAAAGTTGGAAAGAAGATGCATCTAGAAGGGATTTTACAATGAATTCTATTTATGCAGATGCAGAAGGAAATTTATTTGATCCCTACAATGGTAAAAAAGATTTAGAAAGTGGAAAAATTAATTTTATAGGTAATGCTGAAACAAGAATCAAAGAAGACTATCTGAGAATATTAAGATATATAAGATTTTTTCTCAATTATTCAAAAAATAAGCACGATGAAAAAATAATCAAAATAATAAAAAAAAATTTAAGTGGATTTTCAAAAATCTCTCCCGAAAGATTACTTGATGAATTTCAGAAATTATTTAAGTCTAAAGGCTTTCTGAAATTAACAAAAGACAAATATTCATTAGAAATTATAAATCTTATTTTCCCTCAATTTAAAAATATTTCTATGTTCAATAGGCTTAATAATTTTGCACTAAATAATTTTAGAAATTTAGACTTTATTTTTTTATTATCTCTAATAGTTATTGATGGTACTGATAATGTTGACTATTTTATTTATAAATTCAATATTTCCAAAAAAAACCAAAAAAGAATTCTTTTTTTAAATAAATTTAACTCTCAGAAAGTCACAAAAAAAACTTTTTCAGAAGAAAACCTAAATAAAATTTTATATTTTGATGGAAGAGAGGCATTGCTCGATGTTATTTATTTTAAAATATTTAAATCAAATAAAGTTGATAGTAATTTATTAAAGATGTTAGAAAACTTTAAAAATAAAGAAATTCCTATTATGCCGATAAATGCTAAGATATTGATGAAAAAACACAATATTCCAGAAGGCAAAGAAATAGGAAACAAACTTAAGATCATAGAAGAAATTTGGGTAAATAATAATTTCAAAATTTCAGATAAAGAAATTCAAAAAATAGTGAGTAATTAAAGGTATCTAACATTTTTGATTGCGAAATTTTTAGCACCTGCTGGTGTTGAGATTTCAACTAAATCATTTTTATTTTTACCAATTAATCCCCTGCCGATGGGAGACTGAAAAAAAATTAGTTTTTTTTGTAGGTCGGCTTCATCTTTTCCAACAATTTTGTAACTAATTTTTTCTCCTGTATCAAGGTTTTCTAAATCTACTGTTGCACCAAAAATAACCTTTCCATCATTATTTAACTTTGTAACATCAATTACATTAGCTCTTGCAATGATATCATTAATTTCAGCAATTCTTCCTTCATTATGTGACTGCTCTTCTTTGGCGGCATGATATTCAGCATTCTCCTTCAAGTCTCCATGTGATCTTGCTTCAGAAATTGCAGCAACTATTTTGGGTCGTTTTTTTTCTTTTAAAAAAATTAATTCTTCTTTCAAGCTTTCAAGCCCTGCCAATGTTATTGGTTCTTTTTCCATTTTAATTCCATTTTGCTATTGGAGGCAATGACATTAAGATAGCATCAATGTTACCACCGGTTTGTAATCCAAACTTTGTTCCTCTGTCATATAATAGATTAAATTCAGTATATCTTCCTCTTTTAATATACTGAATCTCCTTTTCATTCCTAGTCCATTTTTTTTTATATTTTCTTTTTATTATCTGATTAAATAGTCTATTGAAAGTGACACCTAGATCACAAATAAACTTAAAATCTTTTTCCCAATTATTTTTTTTATAATCAAAAAAAACCCCCCCTATACCTCGATTTTCCATCCTATGAGGAAGATAAAAATATTCATCACACCATTTTTTATATTTGTTATAATATTTTTTATCATGACGGTCACACATCATTTTTAATTCTTTATGAATATAAATTTTTTCATTATTATCTTTTAAACATGGTGTTACATCCATTCCACCACCAAACCAACCATATTTTGTGTAAATAAATCTAGTATTAAAATGTATTGCAGGAATATTTGGATTATTAAAATGCATAACTACTGAAATTCCTGAAGCCCAAAAATTTAGATTTTTATTAGTTCCTGGAATTTTTTTCTTAATATGATTAGGAAACTTTCCATGTACTTCAGAAAAATTTACCCCAACTTTTTCAAAAATTTTTCCATTCTTTAAAATTTTAAATTCTCCACCACCTTCATTTTTTTTTTTATTTCTAATCCATGTTTTTGAGCTAAACTTAACTTTATTATTTTCTAATTTTTCAATGTCACTACAAATAATATTTTGTAATAGTTTAAACCAATTACTAGCAAGTTTTTTTTTAATTTCTTTATCCATTAATTCATGAAGTAGTTTTGTCTTAAGTTTTCTGAAAGGATTATAGCAACAGACGATGCTATATTTAAAGATCTTTTGTTGCTTACCATGGGTATTTTTAATTTATGTTTAATTGAATTATGAACAAGTTGTGGTACGCCCGCACTTTCTCTGCCAAATAATATTGTGTCGTTAGCATTAAATTTAAAAGTTGTATATGAAACGGATGACTTTGTTGTCATTAATATAATTCTTTGATCTTTCTTTGATTTAAAAAATTCTTCATAATTTTGATAAAATTTTATCATTTTTTCATCCATATAATCCATAACAACTCTTTTAAACCTTTTATCACTAAATAAAAATCCGCATGGCTCAATAATCTCCAAATCAGCCCCAAGACAAGCGCAAGTTCTAATAATTGCTGCGGTATTTTGAGGAATATCGGGTTGGTATAAGGCTATTTTAGGTCTTAAATTCATTGTTTATGTGTCATTGTTTCAGTAGAAAAAAAACTTTTTTCTTATATGAAATCATATAATAGATAACAATAAACAAATAAATTTAAAGATGTCTGAAAAAAAACCTGAAAGAAGAGATTTTTTATTTACAGCCTCATATGTGGTAGGAGCTGTTGGGGTAGGAGCAGTTGTTTGGCCTTTAGTTGATCAAATGAACCCTGATGCTTCAGTTAAAGCATTGGCTAGCACAGAAGTTGATGTTAGTTCGGTTGAACCCGGAAAAACCATAACTGTACTGTGGAGAGGAAAACCAGTTTTTATAAAAAGAAGAACATCAGAAGAGATAGAAGAAGCAAGAGCTGTTAAAATGGAAGATTTAAAAGACCCACAAAAAGATGAGGATAGAGCAAAAAATCCTGAGTGGTTAGTGATGTTAGGTGTTTGTACTCATTTAGGATGTGTACCTTTAAATGATAAAGGTGATTACAATGGATGGTTTTGTCCCTGTCATGGATCTCATTACGATACGTCTGGAAGAATTAGAAAAGGTCCAGCACCAACAAATATGGAAGTTCCAAAATATGAATTTGTCAATAGCAACACAATTAAAATTGGGTAATAAATTACTATGAGTGATCACGAGTATGTTCCTAAATCAAAATTCGGTAAATGGTTTAATGATAGGTTACCCCTTTTATCTTTAGCTAGTCATTTAACTGATTATCCAACGCCTAAAAATTTAAACTACTGGTGGACATTTGGTGGAATACTAACCTTCTGTTTAATTACTCAAATTGTTACAGGTTTAACTTTGGCAATGCATTATATTGCTCACGCTGACTTAGCATTTGAGAGTGTTGAGCACATTATGAGAGATGTAAACTATGGGTGGCTTATAAGATACATTCACTCTAACGGTGCATCAATGTTTTTTTTGGCAGTGTATATTCATATATTTAGATCTTTATTTTATGGGTCATATAAATCTCCTAGAGAAATAATTTGGATTATTGGAATAATAATTTACCTTTTGATGATGGCTGCTGCTTTTATGGGTTATGTCCTTCCTTGGGGACAAATGAGTTTTTGGGGAGCAACAGTTATTACCAATCTTTTTAGTGCAATACCTCTGGTAGGAGAGGGAATAGTAACTTGGTTATGGGGAGGTTATTCTGTAGATAATCCAACTTTAACTAGATTTTTTACACTTCACTACCTTATACCCTTTTTAATTTTAGGACTAGTTGTTTTGCATATTTGGGCCTTACATGTTCCTGGAAATAATAACCCAGTAGGAATTGATGTCAAAAAACCTTCTAAGGATACTGTGCCATTCCATCCTTACATTGTTATTAAAGATGGATTTGCATTATTAATGTTTATGATTGTTTTTGCATTTTTTGTATTTTACTCCCCTAATATTTTAGGTCATGCTGACAATTATATTGAGGCAAATCCGATGGTAACGCCAGCACATATTGTTCCAGAGTGGTATCTATTGCCTTTCTACGCAATTTTAAGATCTGTTCCTGACAAGTTAATGGGTGTAATTGCAATGTTGTCAGCAATTTTGATTTTAGCTGCATTACCATGGTTAGACACATCAAAAATTAGGTCGGCGGTATTTAGACCTTTGTACAAACAGTTTTATTGGATATTAGTTGCAGATGTGTTGATACTTGGATATGTGGGTGCGATGCCAGCAGAAGGTTTATATTTACTAATTGCTAGGGTTGCAACAGCGTATTATTTTATTCATTTTTTAATGATTTTACCGATATTAGGATTTAAAGAAAAAACCACACCTTTACCATTAAGCATTACAGAGCCAGTATTAGGAGGAGCAGCAATGGCTTCAGCTGTTAAAAAAAAAGAAAGTTTAAATTAATTAAGTGAAAAATACTTTTAAAATAGTTTATTTAATAATTTTTTTATTAGCAGGAACTATTCAAATAAATGCAGCAGAAAAAGTTGAGTTTTTAAAAACTGATTGGAGTTTTAAGGGCTTAACAGGAAAATTTGATAGAGGGTCTTTGCAAAGAGGCTATCAAGTTTATACTGAAGTTTGCTCATCATGTCATTCAATGAAATATGTTAGTTATAGAAATTTAGCTGAACCAGGAGGACCAGAATTTACTGAAGATCAAGCTAAAACTATAGCGGCTAGTTTTGAAGTTGAGGATGGACCAAATAGTGATGGAGAAATGTTTACAAGACCAGCAAAATTATCAGATAAGTTTGTTAATCCGTATGAAAATGTAAAAGCCGCACAGGCAGCCAATGGTGGAGCTTACCCCCCAGACATGTCAGTTTTAGCAAAAGCAAGAAGTGGTGGTGTTGACTATATTTATTCATTACTTTTAGGATACGAAGATCCACCGAGCGGAGTAGTACTTGATGATGGTGTTTATTATAATAAATACATGTATGGAAACAACATTAAGATGTCAGAGCCATTAACTGATGATTTAATTGAATATGGCGATGGTACTATTGCCTCAAAAGAACAAATGGCTAAAGATGTAACAACATTTTTGATGTGGGCGGCTGAACCACATTTAGAGTCTAGGCATAAAATGGGTTTTAAAGCTATTTTATACTTAATTATTCTTACTATTTTAGTTTATTTCAGTATGAAGAAAATTTGGTCACGTATTGAATCTGAAGTTTAATATATCCCCATCTCTTACAATATAGTCTTTTCCTTCAAGTCTCATTTTTCCATTAGTCTTTGAGTTTATCCAGCCATTATTAGTTATAAAATCTTCATAAGCGATTGTTTCAGCTCTTATAAAACCTTTTTCAAAATCAGTATGAATTTCACCAGCAGCTTTTGGGGCAGTACAGTTTTTTTGAATCGTCCACGCTCTAGATTCTTCTGGCCCTGATGTAAAATAGGTATTTAACTCTAAAATATTATAGCATTTTTGAATTAGCATATCTAAACCAGTTCTTTTTAATCCAATCATTTCCATGTAACTTATTTTTTCCTCATTTTGCAATTGATTAATTTGATTTTCAATATCAGCTGAAACTATTAGAGTATTTCTGTCTCCAAACTTTTTAATGAATAATTCTGTATATTGATTACCATTTTGAACACTAGCTTCATCAACATTACAAACAAAAATTTTAGGTTTCAAAGATAATAAGCCACTCTGTTCTAATAGTTTTTTTTCAAACTGCTCATGAAGAATTTTAATATCTTTAGAATTATTAATACAATCTGAAGCAACTTCTAATATTTTAAGTTGATCTTTTTCTACGTTTTTTTTATTATTTTTCTCTAGTCTTTTTTGAATAGACTCAAGGTCTGCTAGCATCATCTCAGTTTCGATTATCTCTAAATCTCTTATAGGGTCTACTGTAGGATTTACATTTTGGATATCATCTGAGTCAAAACATCTTATCAAATGTATTATAGCATCTACCTCTCTAATATGTGATAAAAATTTATTTCCTAGGCCCTCACCTTTAGAAGCACCTTCTACAAGCCCTGCAATATCAACAAATTCAATTGTAGTATTTATTTTTTTTTTTGATTTGGATATTTCCACTAATTTATCAAGTCTTTCATCTGGAACTAGAACAACACCAATATTTGGTTCAATAGTGCAAAAAGGAAAATTAGCAGCTTGTGCTTTACTAGAATTTGTAAGGGCATTAAATAGTGTTGATTTGCCTACATTAGGCAATCCTACAATTCCACATTTAAAACTCATTTATTTATTATTTATTGTGCTTGAAAATAAATCTAATTTTTTATCCATTAGTATAGATATTGAATTGACAATATTATCTGTAATTTTTTCAAGCTGTAGCATTTCATCTTCATCAAAATCTTTTAAGACATGATCCGTGACATCATTTTTTATTTTTGGTTTTCCGATACCTATTCTTACCCTAGAATAGTCTTTTCCAATAAATTTATCTATAGACTCTATTCCATTATGACCTGCACTTGATCCAGCAAATTTTGCTTTAACTTTTCCAAACTCAATATCCAAATCATCATGAAACACAATCACATCTTCAGCGTTAATTTTAAAATATTCAATCAATTCTCTTATACAAATTCCTGAATTATTCATAAAAGTTAGTGGTTTTATAGCATAAACTTTATTTTTATTAATATCCCCTGTTGTAAGTAATCCCTTGAATTTAGGTTTTTGTTTAGAAAGATTAAATTTTTGATTGATTGCATCAATCATTTTAAAACCAATATTATGTCTATTGTTTTCACTGTCAGGGGTTGGATTTCCTAAACCTACGAATAGAAGCATAATTTTTTTAGATCGTATCTAGAGAACTTCACTATAGTTTGATTATTTTTTTTCTTCAGGGGCTTTTTTTACTTCACCTTCTTTTTTATCTCCATCAGCAGTAGTTGGAGCTGCCTCCTTGCCATCTTTTCCTTCTTCTGCAACACCTTCTGTACCTTCAGCAGCTTCAGCTTCAACTGGTTTTTCTGGTTCTTTCATTACTGTAGGAGCTGCTAATGTTGCAATAACAAAATCTCTTCCCAAAATAGTTGGGGTAACACCTTCTTCTAGTTTAACTGAAGATATTTTAAAGCTTTCGCCTATGTCTATTCCATCAAGATCTATCACAATTGTTTCTGGAATTCTTTCACTTGGACAATTTAATTCAATTTTTCTTCTAACTATATTTAACACTCCACCTCTCTTTAATCCAGGAGACGTTTCGTGGTTAATAAATTGCACTGGTACTTCTATTCTAATTTTACCTCCAGGGACTACTCTGAGAAAATCAATGTGTGATGGTTCATCTGATAAAATATTATACTCCACCTCTCTTGGTAAAACATTTTGATTTTTACCATCAATATTAAGAGTAATTATACTTGATAAAAAACCCTCTTTATCTAAGAGAGATCTAAGAATTTTTTTTGATATAGAAACTTTTTCATTTTTTTCATTGCCACCATAAATAATACCAGGAACAATGCCGTTAAGTCTAAGAGACTTTACGTCACCTTTTGATTTTGTATTTCTAGCACTTGCTTCAAGAGTATTCATAAAAACAAAGGTTTTTAACTTATGTTATCTGATAACTCAAGATAATTATTTAAATAAGTCAGATACAGAGGTTGAATTAGAAATTCTTTTAATAGCCTCGCCCATAAGGCTCGAAATAGGTAAAACTTCTATATTTTTAGCTTTATTTATTTTATCGTGATTGTCTATAGTATCAGTTATTACCAAATTTTTTATAACTGATTTTTTTATTTTATCAACTGCTTCACCACTTAGAACCCCGTGGGTGATATAAACATAAACATCTTTTGCGCCCCTATCCTTTAAAGCTTTAGCAGCATTTACTATTGTTCCACCTGAGTCAATAATGTCATCTACTATAAGGCAAGTTTTATCTTTTACATTACCTATAACATTCATTACTTTAGACTGACCTGGTCTAGGTCTTCTTTTATCTACAATTGCAAGCTCAGCATTTAAAATTTTACCAAGAGCTCTTGCTCTTTCAGTTCCCCCAACATCTGGAGCAACACAAATGATATTTTTACTTTTAATATTTTTTTTTGCATGTCTTGCAAAAATAGGGGTAGCAAACAAGTTATCAACAGGAATATCAAAAAAACCTTGAATTTGTCCTGCATGAAGGTCTACTGTAACAACTCTATCAGCACCAGCCTTAGTAATAAGATTAGAAACAAGTTTTGCAGATATAGATGTTCTTGGTACTACCTTTCGATCTTGTCTTGCATAACCAAAATAAGGAATTACAGCAGTAATATTTTTTGCTGAAGATCTTTTTAATGCATCAATGCAAAGAAGCAATTCCATCAAATTATCATTTGCAGGTGAAGATATTGACTGAATTATAAAAATACTATTACCCCTAATATTTTCATTAATCTCTATATAGATTTCTCCATCTGAAAATTTTCTAATACTGGAATTTATAAGTTTATTTTTTAAAAACTTAGCAATTTTTTTACTTAAAGGTTTATTGCTATTTCCAGATAATAATTTCATGTAATATCTTTAATTAATCATAATTACTGAAATATTTCTACCATAATCATTCTCTTTGCGACCAATAGATCTTCTCGCACTAAAAAAATTGTTTTTTTCATCAAATGTATCTTTATTGATAATCTCAATACTCTTTATATCTAAGCTTTTTAATTGAGAAAAAATATATCTATTCAAACCGAAGTAATTTTTTTTTTTAATTTTTTTAAAAAAAATTTTGTTTTTTTTGTCTTTTTTTATAAATCTTTTTATAAAATCTTGTTTTACCTCATAATTTTTGAGTGCAATACATGGTCCTACAGCTGCTGTCATGCTTTCTGGCGAACAACCTTTTTTTATCATAAATTGTACAACTTTTTTTATAACATCTTTTAAAGCACCCTTCCATCCAGCATGAATTGCTGCAATCATTTTAATATTATGATCATGAATTAATATCGGTGCACAATCAGCTGTTAAAACACCAATAAGTAAATTTTTTTTATTTGTAATTAACGCATCACCGTGAACTTGATTTCTAGTTTTTGAGTTTTTATCTATAAAATAAAATTTATTACTGTGAATTTGTTTTAAAAAAAATATTTTTTTAGATTTTGATTTAAGATATGATTTGTTGAAGAAACTATGAGTTACATCTTTAAATTTAGATAATTTTTTTGATTTGATCAATTTAAAATCCTAATTTAAATTTGTTTTTTTTATTAGTTATAAACATTGTTTTAAACAAACTTCCCATTTGATTATTATCAATTAATCTTTTAACTCTAAAATAAATATCAGCTTTTCTGCTAAAAGGCATATTTTTTGATAAAAATTCAGCTCTTTGAAGTATGCCAAGCCTTGTTAGAAATTTTCCTTGAGTAGTAATTAAAGAACAAACAGAATCAAATTTATTAATTATTTTTTCAATTAAATTAAAACTTATATTATAGGTAATATCTGATTTTCCAAAATCAACTAGAACGTTACTAGGTTTGTGTTTGGAAACAGCCTGAAGAGTATTTTTAATTTCTTTATCAGTGTAACCATAATCTATTATTAAGATTCCACCATTATTAAGTTTTATTTTATCAGTCATATTTTTTAAATATCTTTTTGCAAGAGGTGAATATTCTATAAATTTTTGTTTATATGAAATCTTAAATTTTATATTTTTTTCAAGTTTTCTTATACTAAAAGGAATATCTAAAAATTTAAATTTTTTAAAGTTCGAGATGTCAACATATCTTTCATACCATTTGTTTTTCTTTTTAATAAACTGTTTGATGGGTAGTGCATCTAAGAATTCATTAGCAATAAAAATAGATGGTAAATTTTTTAATTCATTTAAACTTCTTAACCATTTTATATTTTTATCTTTTATCTTTCTTTTTTGAATTTTTTTTAGCAATTCACTTTTTTCTAAAATATTAATTTTGCAAGCATTTTTAAATTTAGGAAATCTATTAAATGTATTTATTAGTATTTTCATCATTTCACCATTGCCAGCTCCTAATTCAATTAAATTAAATTGTTTAGGACATTCAAGATCTTCCCAAAATGAAATTATCCAAATTGCAATCATTTCAGAAAATAATATTGATATATTTGGAGCAGTTACAAAATCTCCTTTTTTTCCAAATGGATCATTTTTCATATAGTAACCAAATTTTTTATTGTAAAGGGACTCTTCAATGAATTTGTCTAAACTTAATATTTTTTTTTTAATTTTCATTTTTTTTTTTTTAAAAATAGAAATATACCAATGATTAAAAAAATTAAGCTAATCAACTGACCTAAGGTTAGATCAAAAATTAGATAACCAATTTGTGGGTCTGGAGACCTAAAGAATTCTAATATAAATCTAAATATAGAATATAAAATTAAAAATAACCCCGAAATCTGTCCTGGTTTTTTTAAAAATTTCTTTTCAAAAAAATATCTAAGTATGAGGAAGAGTAAAATCCCCTCAAAAAGTGCCTCATATAACTGCGAGGGATGTCTCTTGATATTATCAATTAGTAAAAATTGTACGGACCAAGGTACTTCAGTTGCCCTGCCGTATAATTCTGAATTTATAAAATTCGCTATTCTTCCAAAAAAAATTCCTATTGGAGCAGATAAAGCAACTAAATCTAAAAAAATAAATTGATTAATTTTATGCTTAATGGAAAATAATTTAGATGCAACAACAACTCCAACTAAACCACCATGAAAAGACATTCCACCATTCCATACCATTAGAATTTCTATTGGATTTTTTAAGTAATATTCAAAATTATAAAAAAAAGTGTAACCAAGCCTTCCACCCAAAATTATTCCTATGATCAAGTAAGTAATAAAATCATCAAATAAATTGAATATGTATCGATCTTTTATTAATATTTTTTTACAGTACACCCAACCAAATAGAATTCCAAAAATATAAGCTAAAGAATACCATCTAATTTCTAGTGAAAAAATCTGAAAAGCAACTGGGTCAAAATTAATAGTAAACATTTTAAAAAAATAATTTATAAAGTATATTAATTATATAAATGAATATATGACAAAATCCAAATTCGTAATTGATAAATTAGCAAAGTTATTTGAACAAGGACTTATTTCTTACAAAGATTTGAGCTCTGAAATTTTTAGCATTTTGCGATCAAAAAGAGATGAAATAGTTTTTAAAATGAAACTAACAAGTAAAGAGGAAACTGAAATTTTAATTAAAAGAGTTGAAAAACTTGAAAAAAAAATTAAAAAAATAGAAAAGAGTTATCCAAAAAAAAATTCTATAAGGGTAAAAAAATCTTAACTTGCAATCCACTTGAGGGAGAATTTTCTAACAATATATTTCCACCATGTGACTTTATAATATCAGAAGCAATAGATAGACCTAGACCAACACTTGACTTTGAGCCTCCTCTACTTTTATCTATTTTATAAAAAGGTTTAAAAACATTTTCACGCTCATTTTTAGGAATACCTGGGCCATCATCATCTATAATAATTAATATACCACTGTTCTTTTTTGATAATTGTAAATTTATCATATCTGCATATTTGATTGCATTATCTATTAAATTGTTCAATGATCTTTGGATTAAATTTTTTTTTCCATTCATGTAAACTCTAGGCATTATATTTGTTGATATATTATTATTATTATATTTATTAATTATCTCTTCTATTAATTCGGATATATTAAATGTTTCATTTTTTTCTGAATGAGTAGAACTAGTAAATTGTAAATATTCATTTAGCATTTTTTCC
>Ga0209425_10000909_pt1 | contig 35508 bp, 34 predicted proteins | sample COG_05_FD_184749 | JGI IMG/M metagenome (GOLD analysis project Ga0209425, IMG submission 184749) | Pelagic Microbial community sample from North Sea - COGITO 998_met_05 (SPAdes) (version 2) | ecosystem: Environmental > Aquatic > Marine > Neritic zone/Coastal water | place: Helgoland, sampling...
CTTTCAAAGAAAATTTGAGCTCTTTCTGCCTCAGATGAAATAGGATTTATTTTATTACTAAATCCACTATATAAAATTATTAAATCTTTGTTTGTGTTATAAAATTGAATAGCAGTTGTTAATCTTTCTACCTGGCTATTTAAGGCTATTTCTGAATTATTATGATAGGATTTTTCCTCTAATGGACCTCCTAGAATAAGCAAACCATCAATCCCGTTTAAATTTATTTGAGATTTTGAATATGCTTTTTCAAAACTATTCAAAATATAACCACTTATTCCAGTATTTCCAAAAAATAAGATAGCAAAAGTTATAAGATAGATAGTTATTTTTTCATAAAAATTATTCTTGAGTAAATAAAAAAATAAAAAAGAAAAATGTAAAAAAATTATCAAATATAATGGGGAAAGAAAAAAACCAACAAATTTACTTAAGACAAACTCCATTATTCAAATTTTTTAACAATATCTTCAATTTGTAATAAATCTTTATCGGATTGATAGTTTTCAATTTTTTTAATTAAATCTTGTGCGATTACTTTATCAATTTTTTTTTCATTTGAATAATATATATTATTAATTTTTGTTTTTAATAAAGTGCCATTAGATAATATCTCATGTTCTTTTTCACCTTCTCTTAATCCAATTATTTTTATAGGAGTATTTCTAATTTGATTAGAGTCAAGAGAACTTAAAAAAACTAATTTTTGAGCTATCTCAATTATTTTTACAGGTTTTCCCATTTCAAAAATAAATATTTCATTTCCTTTAGCAATTTTTTGTGCACTTAAAATTAATATTACAGCCTCTGGAATTGACATGAAAAATCTAGTGGCATTTTTAGAGGTAACAGTAATTGGCTGACCTAAATTGATTTGTTTTTTAAAAATAGGTATAACTGATCCAGAGGATTCAAAAACATTACCAAATCTCACTATAAAATAAGCATTGTTATCTTGATCAATAACGTTTTCCGAATAATACAATAAAATTATTTCACAAATTCTTTTTGTTAGACCCATAAAGCTTGTTGGGTTAACGGCTTTATCAGTTGAAATTAATATAAATTTTTTAATATTTTTTTTAATTGAAATTTTAATTAAGTGGTTAAAAGCAACTACATTATTAATAAATGCTGAAGCTTTATTTTCTTCAACAATATTGACATGTTTGTAAGCAGCAGCATGATAAACAATATCAAAATTATATTTATCAAATAAACTGATGATTTCTTTTTGATCATTAAGATTTAATAAAATAAAATCAACCTTAGTTTTTTCTTTTTCTACTTGTTTGATTAATAAATCTCTTAATTTAAACATATTAATTTCACTAAAGTCTAACAAAACCAATCGTTTTGGTTCTTTTTCTAATATTCTTGAAGCAAGCTCACTTCCAATTGATCCAGCCGCTCCTGTTACTAAAATACATTTATTTTTTATCTCTTCTAAATCAACATTATTTTTGTATTCAACTGTTCGCTCAATTAGATCCTCTAATTTAACATCTCTTAAAAAATTTTCAGAAGCTGAATCAGATTTTAATTTTAAAATTTTTTGATCAAGCACCTTTAAAGATAAATTATTGTTTTGTACATAATCGTTTAAATTTTCTAAATTTTTATGTTTTTGTAAAAATATTTGGCTAAATATAATTTCATCTAGATTATTTTTAAAAATTTTTTTATTAATTTCTTTAATTTTATCAAGATTTAGTGTCTTAAGATTTTCAATATGTGAAAAATTTTTACCTTTACTTGAATTTAAGAAAAAATTAGTTATTTCATCTTTTCCTATAACCAAAATATTTTTTTTTCTAAAATGAACAAATGAATTATAAAATATTACTGCAGAAGTTCTTAAAAATGATGAAAAAAATATAAAAAAAATTGAATAAATAAATACTAAGGAGTATGAAGTTCCATAAACTAAATTAAAATTTAATTTTTGTAACAAAAAAATTAAAAAAAATAAAAAAATAAAATTATAAATTCCTATTTTAATAATCTTAAAAAAATTAAATATATTAAAGTATCTAAATATATCTGAATACATTCCAGAAAATAAAAAAAATAAAAAATATGAAGTCGAAGTAAATAACTGAAAATAGATATAGCTTAAGTTGCTTGGAATTATAAGGCCATACAAAAAAAAGAAAGCTAAATAAAAAGAAAAAATAGAAAATATGATGTCAAATATAATAAATAAAAATTTTTTATACGTACGACTTAAATTAAATAATATGTGGGAAATGTTATTCATTAATGTGTTATACCTCTTGACATAAATACTCTAATAAAAGTTTTAAAAATTATTTTAATGTCTAATAATATTGTCATATTTTTTTTATAGTAATTGTCTAATTCAACTTTTTCTTCTATTGACAAATCATCTCTTCCATTAATTTGAGCCCATCCAGTTATTCCAGGCATTAAATTGGAAACTCCTTTATCATTTCTGAGATTTATTAAATCTTTTTGATTAAATAAAGCAGGCCTCGGTCCAACTAATGACATTTCACCTACCAGTACATTATACAACTGGGGTAATTCATCAAAGCTAAGTTTTCTTAAAATTCGTCCAATAAAAGATGTATATTTTTTAGGATTTTTCATCAAATGTGTGGCCAATTGAGGTGTATTCAATTTCATAGTTCTAAATTTATACATATTAAAAACTAAGTTTTTTTTACCTATTCTTTTAGAAGCATGAAATACATTTCCTCTATCAAAAAAAATAATTAGTAAAATAATCATTATAATTAATGGCAATGTTATGAAAGATGTCGAAATTATTAAGATAATATCAAATGCCCTCTTTAAATTTTTCATATTTGTTTTTGAACTTATTTAAAGTATCATTCTAACATATTCAGATTGAATACTAAGGTATTTTTGTTGACTAAAATTTTCTCTTATAAAATTAGATGAAATATTAGAGATTTTTTTTATTTTATTTTTTTTAAATGTAAAAACTTTAATCATTAATTCTAATAGTTCATCATTATTGTAATATATAAAACCATTTATATTGTTTTTAATTAACTCTCTAGATCCGCGGACATTTGAAGAGATACAAACTAAACCACTGCTCATTGCCTCAATTAAACTTCTTGGCATTCCCTCTCTTTTTGATGGATGAATATAAATATCATTTTTCTCTAGATACTTGGATACATTATTTGTAAGGCCGGTAAATTTAATTTTTTCTTTAAAATTTTTTAATTCATATTTATGGAACAAATAACGATAATATTTTTTATCTTCACTATTTCTTGGGCCTCCAATAATTAAGAGTTTGGACATTGGAAATAATTTTAAAATTTTTTTAAAATTAATTATTAAATCTTCTAATCCTTTACCCTTTGAAACTCTACATATTGTACAAAAATTAAAGCTATCTTTTTTAAACTTTATTTTTTTTCTACTAAATTTTTTTATATCAACACCATTTCCAATATATCTAGTTTGAACATTAAAAAATGAAATAAACTTTTTAAGACTATTTAAATCTTCTTTATTTTGACTCAAAATTAAATTAGTTCTTAAAAGAAATAATATTTCTATTAATTTGCTTAAAAATTTACTTAAAAAATTTTGATCATCATGAAAATACATTCCACGAGAAAAATAAATTGATTTAATCTTTGTACTTAAAAAAAATATTGCAATTCTTGAACAAATACTTGCGTTTCTATTATTGTGAATAACTGCATTATATTGATTATTTTTAATAACTTTATATATTTTATATGCAGCTGTGATAAATCGATGAAAAGTTAATATAGAATTTGTTGGCATTGGTATAAAAAAATTATTATTTTTAATTTGTTTTTCAGTTCCTATAACAACATCACATTCAATTTTTTTTTTTGTATAATAGCTTAGTGACTCTTTGATAAATTTTTCAAATACAAACTGTGAATTACATACAATTAATATCTTTTTTTTATTTGATAATACTTTCATAAATGTTCTTAAATGTTAAAAATTTCCATCCTCTTTCTTTCATAAATTTAATTAAACTATTAAATTTACTAGGAAGACTTTTTCTTCCGATATTCATCCTAAAATAATTTTTTTTAGACAATTTACTAAAATTAATATTCTTTTTTGAAAATTCGAATGGATGCAAATACATAAATATTGGTTCCTGGTTGACTTCTTTTTCCTTAATAAATTTTTTAAGGAAATAAAGAGGAAACAGTCTTATATATCCACCACCACTAAACGGTATCGTTTGATTTAGAAATTTTGTAGTTGGTAGCTGAAATTCTATCTTGTTACTTTCTTTCAAAACATGAATATTTTTTTTGTATTCAGTAAATCCTTCAAGATCTAATTTACCATAAAGCTTATGATGCTTGAAATCCATTTTGCTAGAGTCATAATTGTAATCATTTTTAAAAAGTAAATTTAACTTATCTCTATCTAAACTAAAACATGGAGCTCTAAATCCCTCCACCTTTTTATTAATTAAATTTTCAAGAATTTTTTTTGTTTTTGTAATTTCATCAATAAATTCAATATTTGTCATCAATAATGGTCTTTTATGTGTATAGCCATGACAGCCAATTTCATAACCATTGTTAGTAGCTTCTAATAACTTTATTTTCATTAAATTTATTATCTCCCCAACAACAAATAATGTAGCTTTACAATTATTTTGATTGAGAATTTGCATAATCGTATCAAATCCGTCGAGCATTGAAATATCGATATTTTTTTCTTTTTCACTTAAATAATCAAGATGATACCAATCTTCAACGTCTAAACCTATAACAGCTGTTTTAGAAAAGTTTATTTTATTAAAATTCACTGATGACAAAAAATTCCCTATCATTATCAACTATTTGATAACTTTTTACACCAATATCTTTCATCAACTTTTCAATTTGATTTTTTGTATAAAAGAAAATGGGACATTTTCTATAATTGTACTTAACATATCTCTGTGGTGTTAAAATATGATATTTTTTTGGAAAGGATGATAAAGAAATTTTACAGTCTTTCTTTAGAGATTTATAAATTTTTATTGGATCTTCTATGTAATCAAAAAAACCCATCAAAATTGCATAATCAAAAACATTATTATTTTTTTGAGAAAAATTTAAATAATCAATCGTTTCAAACTTACAGTTATTTTCAAATGATTTATTTAATTCTCTAGAATTTTTAATCATCGTTTCTGCCACATCAATTCCTAAAACATTTTTATTTAATTGAGCAAGTTTATTACAGTATCTTCCTGTACCACAACCAATGTCTAAAATATTTTTTGAATCTTCGTCTTCTTGTATTTTGTTAATAGTCAATTGATATCTATTAAACATAGAATATCTTAAATATTTATTAATTAATCTTTGAATAAAATTATTTGATTTATCATCATAAATGTTATCAAAATCTGACGAATAACCATCAAAAAATATCTCAACATTTTTAAGTTCTTTTGGATCAGAATTCATTTTTATTATTTTTGATTTTATAAATTTCTTTTAAACCAGTATCAATTCTAAATCTAGAATAATAATTCAAGTTATTTATATTTTTATCATAGGCAAATAAAAATTTGTCTTGAATGACATTCTCTATACAGTAATAATTTTTATCATTTTTTCGATAGGAAAGATCACCAAATTCAGAGATATTCTGAGCTTTTTCCATGGGATAATATGCAGAGTCCATTTTTTTAGTCTTTTAAAGTTGCCATAAATCTAATTTAAAAAAATTTTGTTCCTTTTTAGAGTAGATACTTTTTATGTCAAATATAATAGAATTTTTTTTAAAAATTTTATTCATAAAATATTTTTTCTTTTTAATGTAAAATTGGTGTGACACTGAAATTATATTAAGATCTGCTTTCCCCATATCCTTAAATTTTTTTACGAATGTTGTTTTGTTCAAAAATTTACCCTCATAGTAAGGGTCATGTAAATCTATTTCAAAATTTTTCCTTAATAACTCATACATTTTTAATGATAAAGAATTTCTAAAATCTGAACAATTTTCCTTAAAAGTAACACCAAAAAAATTAATTTTCTTTATTTTTTTATTTCTATTTTTAGCTTTTATTTTAGAAACAATATAATTAGGCATATTATCATTTATTTCTCTTCCAGATAAAATAAACTTTGGGTGATATCCAGCTTTTTTTGATTTATAAGTTAAATAATAAGGATCAACGCTTATACAATGTCCACCAACTAAACCTGGTTTAAAATTGAGAAAATTCCATTTTGTGGATGCAAGAGATATTACTTCATTGGTATCAATATTCATTTTATTAAAAATTATTGATAATTCATTCATATATGCAATATTCAAATCTCTTTGAGCATTTTCAATTATCTTTGCACTTTCTGCTATTTTAATAGAACTAGCCTTGTAAACTTTTGCTTTAATGATCTTTTTGTAAACTAAGTAAATTTTATTACATATTGAGTCTGTTTGACCTGAAACAATTTTTGATATTTTTTCTATAGTATGTACTTTATCACCTGGGTTAATTCTTTCTGGACTATAACCAATACCGAAATCTTTTGGAGATGATAGTTTTGAATAATTTTCAAGAATTGGTTTGCATATTTCTTCTGTTAGGCCTGGGTAAACAGTAGACTCAAAAATTACAATAGACCCCTTTTTTAAATTTAGTCCCACAAGTTTACAGGCAGTATTTATACTTTTTAAATTTGGTTTTTTTCTTTTGTCTACTGGGGTAGGTACGGTTACAATAAAAAAATCTGATTTTTTTGTTTCTTCAATATTTGTTGAAAAAAATATTTTACTTTTGACTAGAATTTTTTTATCAACATCATTATTTTTATCAATCCCTTCTTTTAATTCTTGTATCCTTAAACTATTAGTATCAAAACCAACAACATTAAAATATTTTGATAATCTATTTGCTAATGGTAGGCCAACATAGCCCAGCCCTATAACTGATATTTTTTTTTTATACTTCATAAAACAACTTCCATTGATGAAAGATAATTAATGACCATAATTGCTGACCATAATTAGATTTAAAATTTAAATGATCTTTGACCATCTTATCTATTTTTTCGCAACTGAATATTTTATCTTTTTTAATATTCTCCATATTTAAATGATCTATCATCCAATCTTTTAATGTTGTTCTTAACAAATCGTCAATTGGAATTGAAAAACCTGACTTAGGTCTATGTATTAAATCTTTAGGTAAGTGCTTTTCTAATATTTTTTTTAATATAAATTTTTTATTCTTGAGTTCTTTATTATTTTTAATATCATTCCAACTGAATTCTATCATGCTTTTATCCATAAAAGGTGTTCGTGTTTCTAGTGAAACGCTCATAGAGGCTCTGTCAACTTTTGTCATTATATCATTATGAAAATAATTTATAAAATCGTTGTACATAAAATTCTGAACATTATTTAGATCTAAATCTTTATTTTCTTTATACAGCTCAAAGTCATTCTGCTCATCACCAATCAAAATTGAATCTTCAAAACTATCTGAAACTAGATTTTCAAATAATTTTTTTTCATTTTTAGCACCAAATGAATTGATACTTTTAATAAATAAATTTTGTATACCAAGAGGAGATTTTTTATTTTTTGATAAAAAAAATTCTATTTTTCTTATAAATAAATTAATAACTTTTTTATTTGAATATATTAAGAAATCAGAAATTTTGGCTCTTATACTGTAAGGTAACATTTTAATTAAGGGCCAATACCTATTTATAAAATGATATCTATTATATCCTCCAAATAACTCATCACCTCCATCACCACTAAGTGCTACTGTAACTTCTTTTTTTGCTTTCTGACTTAATAAAATAGTGGGTAGTTGTGATGAGTCTGAAAAAGGTTCATCATAAATTACTGGAATTTTATCAATATTCCCAAGTAGTTCGTCTTCTTTAAAATAATATTCAAAATGTTCAGTATTTAAATTTTTTGCAATCTCTTTTGCAATTTTTGCTTCATTAAATCTTGGATCTGTAAAGCCAATGGTAAACGTTTTGATTTTATTTTTAGAGATTTTTGAAGCCAAAGCAGTAATGGTACTAGAATCTACTCCACCTGATAAAAAACAACCAATTGGTCTATCTGAAATTAATTGTTTTTTAATTGATTCAACTAATAACTCTTCGGCTTTATCTATTAAATTTTCATTCTTATTTATTTTTTGATCAGATGGTTTAAGAATTGCATCGTTTAGTGACCAATATGTTTTAATTTTAAAATTTAAATTGTTTAGATCTAAAATTAAATATTTTCCGGGATCAAGTTTCCAAGTGTTTTCAAAAATTGAAAAAGGACTTGGTATATTTTTTAACTTTAGAAAACTTTGAACAACTTTTTTATTTAATCTTTTTTCAAAAACATTACTATTAATTAAAGCTTTGAGTTCAGAACCAAATAAAAAAATATTATTTTGAAGTGAATAATAAAGAGGCTTTTCACCTACTCTATCCCTAATGAGAAAAATTTTGTTTTCAAGTTTATAAAATATTCCGATTGCATACATGCCTTCAATCATTTGTAATGAAGACTCTAAACCATAAAAATCAAGCAAAACTGCTAGGGTTTCAGTGTCTGAGGTACCAACCCAATTGTTAAATTTTTTATTTTTTTCAATTTCTTTTCTTAAATCTATATGATTATAAATTTCTCCATTTAATACTACCACATAGTTTTTTGAAGGTGAAAAATAAGGTTGGTTACCTTTATCAGACAAATCTTGGATTGAAAGCCTTCTATTTCCAATCGCAATAACTTTTTTATTATCAATCCAATACCCCTGATGGTCTGGACCCCTATGCTTTATCGACTCAAGCATTGACGAAATTGCTTTGTCTATATTAAAATCATTTTTTGACTGATTAACAATTCCAGCTATGCCACACATAATTTTATTTTTTAAATCCTATGGCACACCAAAATGGAGCTGAGTTACTAAATTTAATACTTTCTAAACCGCTATTCTTCATCATCTCAAAAATTTGTTTTTTAGAAAATCTTTTTTCTAATGTTGTTCCAAACCTGTCCAAAGAGTCATTTCTCAAAATATACATCTTTTTATCTTTGTAATAAGATAATGGAAATTTTTTTGTATCTACTCTAAATTTATCAAAAATTAATGAAATTCTTGATATTGGAAAGTAAATCAAAAATGCCAATAAATCTGAAAAAAAAGATTTTAAACCAAATGGTAAATTTGATATTATAAATCTTAGGATATTAGATAAATTCCATAAAAATTTATACCAAACACTTCTGTTTTCAAAATTATAATAAAGATAAAGTAAAATTGGAGATCCCTTCTTCAATTTTTTAACACATTGAATAATACCTTTTTCAGTTTGAGGTATATGATGTAACACGCCTAAACAATAACCAAAATCCATTGAATTGTCTTTTATATCCATTGAAAAAACATCTTGTTTTTTAAATTCACAATTATTATTTCTTGATAAATTTTTCTTTGCAACTTTTATGGCATTGCTTGGTTCTATACAGTAAAGTTTCTTAACTTGTGGAGCAACAAATAAAGCCCATCGGCCAGTTCCACACCCTAAATCAAATCCAGTCTTATTTTTTTTTAAAAAACTTTTTGGAAAAATTTTAAAATAATCATTAAAAATTTTTTTTAATTTTTTGTCATTGGAATTAAAATTAGAAAATTTTTCCCATTCTAAACCAAAATCATCTATGACTTTATTGCTGCGCATATAGCTTAATATATATTAAGATTTAATTATATATTCCTCATCTTTAAAAAAAGACACAAAAAAAAGAATTAAAATAGGAATAGCTGTTGTATGATGCCTTAAAGCTGTTCCCCAATTACTGGTTCCTAGTGCCCAAACTATTTCAATAAAACAAAAAGTAAAAAAGAGATATGATGTATATTTAAGATTTATTAAACTTCTTATTCTAAACAAAAGTATCATGCCAGTAAATATAAAAAAAATTCTCAAATAATTTTCAACAAAGGCTAATAAATCTCCTATAGAAAGAATTTTGCTAAAAAAAGGTTGAACAAAATAATCATAAGTTGCAATAAAGATAAATGCTAGTAAATCAGAATAATTATAAACTGATATAGGGTATGTCCGCATGTCAGCTCTTGAGTTTGAATTTATTAAAAGACCATTTTGATAAATTTCAACAGCAATAGGTAACCCTTTTGCAAACTGCTTATAACCAAAGTTATCATAATTCTGGATCAGAATAAATAAAATTAAAATAATTAGAAGAGAAAAAATAAACTTTATTTTTAAAGTTATTAAATTTGAAACTAACGGAATAAAAGCAATTAATAAATTCCATAATGCAAAGAAAAAAAAAGCTTTATGGAAAAGTGATAAAATAATACTACAAAAAATTAGTAATAAAAAGTGCCCTATTTTTTTGTAATATAAAATTTTAATAGTTAAAAAAATAGAGGCACATATTAACATTATCTGAAATGCTTCTCTTGAAACAGCTGAGGTAAATAAAATAAGGCTTGGCCAAAAACACAACAATACTAAACCAAAATAAATGGAGGTTTTTTTTACTCTAATCATTTTCATTATATCTAAACAAAATAAAACACTTACGAACCAACAGAATACTGAAATTAAAGAAGCAAACGTATAAGAAGTAAATGGAGAAATTTTATAAAATAATGGGACTATAAATAAATAGAAGTTATGTAAATGATAATTTTGGCTTAAAATAAACAAAAAATCTCTTTTTGATAGCATTAATGCTGTATGATGCAAGCCGTAGGAGTCAGGTCCAATAAAACTATTTGTTCCAGAAAAATAATTAATTGATATCATGATTAATCTTATGATAATTCCTGAAAAAATTATTAAATTAATTGTTGTTAAATACTTATTTAAGGTCATTTTTTTCATCAATATTAATTATTAAATATTTTATTTTACTTAGGTGGTAGTAAAAAAAAAATAGCGGACTTTCTTTTAAAAAATATAAGTTTGTTTTTGCTGTAAAAAAAAATCTTTTAAAAAAAGATAAAAAATCATTTTTTTTATAAAATCTAAAATTTTTTAAGTAATATAATTTAGTGTTTAATTTAAAAGTTTTAAATAATTTTTCTAAATTATGAGTTTTATGATTAATATTGTGAATAAGCTTTAACATTTTAAAGAAATTTTTATAGACAAATCTCTTATTCATTAAATTTTTTGAGGCAAAGCCATCATTTTGAAGTCTGTATCCACCCAAAAATTTAGGAATAAAAATTGACCCATGCTGTAAAGCTAAATTTATAAAACAACTAATATCAGTATAAATGCTTATTTTAGGATATTCATTTATTGTTTTTAAAAAAAATTTAGTTCTAATTATTGTCATATGACCATTAATAAAATTACCGTAGTGTGTAAAAATTTTTAGAATTTGATTAGGTTCAAAATATTTTGTCTTATTGGAAACTAATGGTGATTTAACTTTATTTTTTATTGAATAATCATCATTTAATTGAAATACTAAACTTGAGGAAAGAGATGCTTTGGGAAACTTTTTTAATTCATTTATACTGAGCTCTATTGCATTATCTTTTACAATTAGATCGTCAGCACCATAAACCATAAAAAATTCTGTTTCAATATAAGACAGTCCTTCATTCATTCTCTCTATAACACCAGCATTTGTTTGATTAAGTATTATTTTAAACTGATCATTTTTAATATATTTAGATAAGATTTGATGACTATTATCATTGGATCCATCATCAATGATTATTATTTTTTCAGGTTGCATTGACTGTCTATTGATCGACTCCAAGAGGTTCTCTATAAAACAACCATGGTTATAATTTGCAATTAAAATTGATAAATTAGAATTAGTTTTCATAAAAATTAAAAATTGTTTTTTTTATACGATCAATTTTTTTTGATTGCAGTAAGAGATTTGTAAATTTATATTCTTTTATAATATTCAATTTTTGACTATCATTGAAAAAGATACCTTTGCAATTTGCATTTTCAGATGCCATCATATCTCTTATATCGTCTCCAATATAAATTGAATTAGATAAATTTATCATATATTTTTTACTAGCATCATAAAACATTCCCGCTTTTGGCTTTCTACACCTGCAATTATCATCCCAATGGTGAGGACAAAAAAATAAATCAAGTATAGTGATATTCAAGTTTGTTAGATCTTTAATTATTTTGTCATTAATTTTTTTAAGTTTACTTAAACTTAATTTATTAAGAGCAATCCCAGCTTGATTAGTTATAATTATAAATTGGTATCCTTTTTTTGAAAGAACTTTCATCATTTTAACTATTTCTTGTTCATATTTAATCTTTTTTTCATCAATCAAATATTTTCCTTTACCAGGACTTTTATTTATTGTTCCGTCCCTATCAATAAAAATAATTTTTTTTGGTTTTAAAAATTTTTTTGTTTCAAGAAGTCTTTTTGAATCTCCAATGCTACAGTATAAATCATCATGAATTGAATATCCGACTTTTTTTTTCCTAAAACTATCTAAATAAAAATTGTTAATTGATGTTTTGTTACTTTTGTTAAAATAATTAATCAAGGATTGAGACTTAATAATTGAAAATCCTAATTCTACAAAATTTTTTTTTTTACTTCTCTTTATAGAATAACTTTTAATTTCATCTTTAAATATTGAAAAATTGCCAATCTCTTTTTTTTTCAAAATGAAATAAATATTTTTTTCTTTATTAAAGTTTTTTTTTATTTTTTGTAAATTAAATGAAAAAATATTATCTGAATAAAGTAATAAAAAAAATTTATTTAGTTTTTTTTCTGCTTTAAAAACTCTTGTACCAGTATCCCAATCAATTGGTCCATTTGAATATTCAATTTTAACACCAAAATTTTTACCATTTTGAAAATAGTTTTTAATTTGTTCAGATCTATAACCACCAAGAATTAGAATATTAGTTAATCCATTTGATTTTAATTGATAAATTAAATACTCCAAGAATGGCTTTTTATTAATCATTACCATTGGTTTTGGCGTGTGCTTTGTTAATGGCATCAGTCTTTTTCCAAGACCACCACATAGAATTACTGCTTGGTTAACCATTAAAACTTTTTATTTCTTTTATTCCTTTTAAAATATTTTCTTTTGGTTTCCAGCCAAAATTTTTATAAAATTTTTTCATACAAGCTCTAATATAAGGCAGCTTTGTATGCAATTTTTCTTTAAGTTCTTTTTTTCTAAAAATTTTAAGACAAATATTTTCAATTTTCAAATTTGTTTTAACTTCACCACTGCCTAAATTATAAACTCCTCTTTTAATTTTATAAATTGCAATATGATTAATAGTTTTTATTAAAAACTTAATATTAATATAATCATTTGCCTGATTATAATTATCAAGCTCAATGTTTTTATTATTTTTAATTTTTTTTATACAATATGGTATTAATGATTTTGCTCTTTGGTGTAATCCATAAATATAAAATATTCTAATCCAATACCAATCTATTTTTTGATTATTATTTGCTTTTACTTTTAGATATTGTAAAATTTTTTTTTTTGTTTTTGCAAAGTTGGAATGTGGATTAATCTTCATACTTTCCTTTCCATATCCATAGATACCTTCATATTCTTTACAAGTTCCAGCAATTATTATTTTTTTACAACTTTTACTTTGAAAAGCTGCATCAATTAAATTTTTTGACATTTTAAAATTTTTTTTACAGTTAGACTTATTAAAATTTGGGATACCTTGCCATGAAAAGTGAATGATGAAAGATGGATTAATATCATTTATTACTGATATTAATTTTTTTTTATTATTTAAATCACAAGAAATATAATTTGTATTTTTGTTGTTATTACTTTTTTTTCTTTGAATAGAAAAAATCTGATATCTTTTATTATTATAATTTTTTGAAATAAAATTTTTTCCTAAAAAACCAGTTCCCCCAGTTAAAAGAATTTTCATTTTATGTAAGGAAGTTTTATATCTTTTTTTGAAATTATCTTAATTTTGTATGGCCATTTCACTTTTATATTAGGATCCTGATAGTTAATGCCACTACCACTTCCTGGTATAAATTTCTTAGACATATAATAAAGAACTTTGGTATCATCTTTAAGTGTTAAAAAAGCACTTGCAAAACCAATGGGCACATACATTGCTAAACTATTTTTTACCTCAAGTGTTTTTGTAAAAATTTTTAAATATGTTTTACTTTTTTTTCTAACATCTAACAAACACAAGAAGATCTTACCCGACAAACAAGTTATTACCTTAGCCTCTCCATGAGGATTTTTTTGAAAATGAAAACCTCTAAAAGTACCAGCTTTCAAATTTTGTGATAAATTTATTTGATTGAGATTATTAAATATCTTATTTTTTAAAAAAATTTCTTTACAAAATATTCTAGTAAATGAACCTCTATTATCTTTATTTTTATTGAATTTAATTAATTTTAATCCATTACTAGATTTAAAATTTAAAATTTTCATATCTTTGTTTCAATTATTTTAGGGAAAGGTTTTAAAACTAATCCTTCATATTTTTTATTTTTAAGATACTCAATAATTTCTTCATAAAAATTCCAAGATAATATAATTACATAGTTTTCTTTTTTCCATTCCACCCTGGAAGGGTTAATTATTTTAATTTTTGATCCAGGAGTATACTTATTATTTTTTAATAAATTTTTATCACAAATATTTTTTATTAAATTGTTATTAATCCTGCAATAATTCAAGAATGTAGAACTTCTTGCAGAAGCACCATATGCCATTATATTTTTTTTATTTTTTAAAAGATTTTTAATTTTTAATTTATGATTTGCAGCGTGTATTGCGAAATTCTGCCAAGTTTTTAATGAATTTATTTTTTCTTTACCCTCTTTTACCAACAAATCTTTTAATTTTTTTGAAGATAGGTATTTTTTTTTAGAAAAAAATATTATTAATGATCCGCCACTTATAGGACTATTTTCCACGTGATAAAGATTGAATTTGAATTCTTCCAATAAATTTTTTAAATTTTTTAATGAATAATAAAAATAATGTTCATGATAAATGGAGTCGTATTGAGTTTCTTTTAAAATTTCTTTTGCATAATGAAATTCAATTACACCTAAAGATTTATCATGCATACACTCATTCATGCCTCTCAAAATTTCCTTTGGATTAGGGACATGTGGAAAAACATTTCTTGCAAAAATTAAGTCAAACATTCCATGTTTTTTTTTCATTTCATTGCCAAACTTTTTGTTAAAAAAATTTGGATATGTTTTAATCCCATCTTTGTTAGCTTTTTTTGCAATATTTTTTGCTGGATCAACTCCTACACATAAATTTTTTTTATTTTGAAATTTTTTTAAAAAAGTTCCATCATTTGAAGCAATTTCTAAAATCTTTTTAATTTTTATTTTTGAAAATTTATCAATATGATCTTTGAATTTTTTTGCATGTTGTTGTGCTACTTTTGAGGTTCCTGTTACCCAAAAGTATTTTTCAAACATTATTTTTGGATTTACGTTATGTGAGAGTTGGCTAAGTTTACATTTTTTACAAAAAACAAGCTCTAATGGGACTAAATATTCTTTTTTAGATTTATTTGAGATTAAATTATTTGCTAATGGCTGTTTACCTAGGTTTATAATTTTTATTAAACCTTTATTATTACATATTCTACAACACTTAATTTTTTTATGCCTCATGCTTGTAATTTTTTTATGCCTCATGCTTGAGCCATTCAAGTTTTTTATCTAGATAACCATTTTCCATTAAATATTTTAATTTATTTAATCTATTGGTTTTAATCCCAAATAAATCATCTTTCGTAAAATTTGTTTCTTTAAAAAAATTATGCATCTCTATTGCTCCATAATCTAAATCACAAATCGGTTTATAAATATTATAATCATTATGAATTTTTTCAAAAGATACCTTATATGTTCTTGAGTCTTTTCCATGCTCGCCAGAGTAAAATATATTAGCTGTTGGATATTTTTTTTGTACGGAGTCCGCAATTTCTTTTACAGTATAATTTCCACCACGTTTACCTACGTTGTAGCAATGGTTATTTCGTTCCATCGAAAAATCTGTTAAAACGGCTTTTGTTGCCAAGCACATATCATTGACATGAACTATTGGTCTTATAGGTGATCCATCACTTTTAATTTCTATGGATCCAGTTGTAAAAGCATTAGCCATAAAATTATTGAAAACTATATCTGATCTTAATCTTGGGCTTGAACCAAAAACTGTAGCTGGCCTTAAAACACTTACATGAAATTTATCATCTCCTAAACTTGTTATATGTTGTTCCGCATCCCATTTACTTATTGCATATGCGGTAATAGGGTCTTTTGTACTATCGTATTCATCAAGTTCTTCAGATACCTTTGAAATTCCATAAATACTTTGAGTTGAATAGTATATAAATTTTTTCACACCACCCTTTTTACATAAATCTGCCAACTTAATTGTTGCATCTCTATTAACACTATAAGTAATATCTTTCTCAAGTTCACCTAAAGGATCATTAGACATTCCTGCTAAATGAATTACAGCATCATACGACGTTAAATCATTTAACTCTAAATTTCTAATATCTTTTTTTATACTTTTATAATTTTCTCTAATCTCTCCTGAAATACAATTTTCAAAATATCCAATATCAATACCTTCTATTTCATAATTTAATTTAATAAGGTAATCTGTAAGTAGTGTTCCAATATAACCTTTATCACCTGTCACTAAAATCTTTTTAATCATTGTAATTACTTTCTTGTAAAATTTTGTTATTTATATTTTTTTGACCATCTTTTATACCAAATATATACAATTTAAAGATAATTACTGTCAAAAAATTTTCAAAAAATTTAGACTATATATTAATTAAATTATCTAAAATTTATATTACTTATATCTTTTTAAAATTTTAGTTATTAAAAATATATTTACTTATATTTTATGATCTTTCATCATAATAAGTTATTCGTGAGCCTGTCAGATCAAACTGAAAATCAAAAAAAGGAAAGTTTTTAAAAATTTTTTTAATTTTATTCTGTTTCTTTTTATCAACATATAACAGTAAGAAACCACCACCTCCTGCACCACAAATTTTTCCACCAGTGGCACCATTTTTTTTTGCTAAACTATACATTTTATCAATTCTTGAATTTGAAATATTTTTTGTAGAAAGGTTTTTCTTTAGTTTCCAACCTTCATCCAATAGTTTGCCAATGTTTTGAATTTTACTTTTTCCCTCAAATATTTTTCTAAATCCATCAACTTGCCCAACCATATTTAAAAGTGTTTCATTTTTTTTATTGAAGTTTATATTTCTAATTATTTTAGAGGCATTCCTCTGAATTTTTGTATAAATTAATATAAAGTTTTTTTCTAGAGTGTTCACGATCTGCTTTTTGTAAAATACTGGCTCTACCTTGACTGTATCATTAGAATTGAAAGTTATTTCATTTATACCCCCATATGAAGCAGCATAATGATCTTGTTTTCCAATTTTTCTTTTAAGTTTATTTATTTCTAATTCAGCAGCAAGATCTGCTATGTATCCTTTGGTTTGCTGAATGTTTTTGTATGCTAACATTGCATTTATTAATCCAACTGTAAAAGTGCTAGAAGACCCAAGTCCCGAGGACTCTGGGGCATCTGAAAAAGTTGATATCTCAATAGCTTCATTAATTTTAAAAAATTTTAATGTTTCTCTTATAATTGGGTGCTTTATTTCATTTACACTATTACACTGTTCATACTCGCTCCAACGAATCTTATATTTAAAATCAGTAATATTTATTTGTTTTTTAACTATTACGTAAAGATATCTATTAATTCCAATGCTTATAACTTTGCCAAATTTATTTTTTTTATAATACTCAGGAATATCACTCCCTCCTCCAGCTAAGCTTATCCTAAGAGGAGTCCTTGAAATAATCATACTATTTAAATTTAATTATATAATCAACAATCATCAACAGCCAAACATGATGAGTCATTTCAACTTTATTATAAGATTTTGAGTTACACCAAAAATTTATTTTTCCTAGTTTTCTTAAATTATTATTTTTATTAAAACCTGTAAAAGTAATTAAATTAATTTTTTGTTTTTTACAGAAATGTGCGGCATTAATCATATTTTTTGATTTCCCGCTACTACTTACTAGGATCACTAAATCATCTTTTTTTGCATAACTTTTCAATGCTTGAAAAAGCCAATTTTCATAACCATAATCATTCGCATAACAAGTAATTAAATCTGCTTCATTAAAATTAATAGCTCTTATTTTTGCGGCTTTAGTAAAATCTACAGCTACGTGACTTGATAAAGCTGCACTACCCCCATTACCCGCAAGTATAACCTTTGAATCTTTTTTTTTTACTCTTTTTATAAATTTAATTGAATTATTTAAATCTTCAATATTTATATCGTTTAATAAATCATTTAAATCTTGATTATAATTATTAACAAATTTTTTATTCATAAAGTCCTTTTAATATTTTTTTTAATTTATTATTGCAACCAAAAAAGTTCGTTGGTTCATAATTATACATTTTTAAAGCACCTGTTCTTATCTTTATTTTAGATTTTAATTTTTTTTTCCAACTATTCACTAATTTAATTAATTTTACTCCTTTGCCTGAGCACAGATTAACAATTCCAAATTCTGAATTTTGTATTGTTAGTTTAAATATGAATTGAGCTAACTTTTCAACAGGAAGATAATCCCTTATTTGGGTACCTTTCGACATTTCAAAAGTTTTTTTGTTTTTATTTACACTGTCTATGAATTGACTATAGATTGTTTTTTTACGTTTGTTAACTCCATACATGTAAAATATTCTCATCCAAGTGAAATTAAAATTAGAGTTTTTCTTTAATATTTCAGTTTTTTTTCTTAACTTATCTTTTCCAATTGCATAATTTGTTACTGGATTAGATTTATAATTCTCTTTAAGTAGGCCCTCTCTACTTCCGTATTCCAAACAGGTTCCTACAGTATAAATTGAAATGTTTGGATTTACTTTCACTAAAGATTTGTAAAAATTCAGATGTTCAGAAACTTGAATTTGAGTGTGAGTTTTTGAATTAAAGTCATTTAAATCATGCCATGCCAAATCTAACAATATGTCAAATTTTATAATCTTAAATTTATAAGAAGAAAGTTTTTTTGTTTTAATCCAAGTAATTTTATTAGACTTATTATTATATTTATCTACATAAGTGCAATAAACTTTGTATTTATTTTTGAGGAACAGATCTAATACATATTGACCTAAAAATCCTGTAGAACCTGTAATAAGAATATTTTTCAAAATATTTTTACTTTTGGATGATAAATGATAAATTTACCACCCCATTTCCTTATATAATTTAATGATAAAGATATTTCTTTAGCAATATTCCATGGGAATATAACTATGAAGTCAGGCTTAATTTTTTTTATAAATTTTTCTGATACTATTGGAATTCTACTGCCTGGAAGATATTTATTTTGTTTAAATTCATTTTTATCAATAACGTAGTTGATCATATCACTCTTTATTCCACAAAAATTTAACATCGTATTACCTTTGGCTGCTGCCCCATAACCAAATATAGTTTTGTTTTGTTTTTTAATTTTTATAATTGTAGATAAAAATTCATTCTTTTTTGAAATAGTTTGTTTTGAAAATTTTGAATAAAAATTCAAATCATTTACACCAAGTTTTTTTTCATTTTTTATTATTGATTTTAAAGATGTGGTTTGCTTAAAAAGATGATTTGAATTATGAGTAATATATACTCTCAAACTACCCCCTTGCGTATCTACTTTTTCAATATCAAAAGATTTTAGCTTATGTCTTTTTAAAACTTTAGAAAAAGCTAAAAATGAATGATAAAAATAATGCTCATGATAAATATTATCAAAAACATTTTTTTTTATTAAGTCAACCACGTACTGGAACTCTATAGTGGCTATACCTTTGTTATGCAGTATTGTTTTAATTCCTTTAACAAAGCTATTTATGTTTGGTATATGAGCCAAAACATTGTTTGCAATTATTAAATCAAATTTTTGATATTTTGATTTAATTTTTTTTGCTTGTTTACTGTCAAAAAAAACTTCCAAAGTTTCAATTTTTTTTTTTCTTGATATTTCTGCAGCTTTTGATGTTGGTTCAATACCCAAAATTTTTGAAATATTTTTTTTGGACTTAAAAAATTGTAACAAATACCCATCATTAGAAGCAATTTCTAATACTCTATTTTCTTTTTTATGTTTTAAAAATTTTTCATAGACTTCATCTACATATTTTTTTGAATAATTCAAAAGACTCTTCGAAACACTACTAAAATATGGGTAATCTTTGTTAAAAATTAATTTTGAATGAATATTATGACCTGCTTGAACTAGCCAGCAGCTTTTACAAATCAAAACTTTTAATGGATACCATTTTTCTGACTCACTTGAATCATTTATATAATTATTTGCAATTGGTGAACTGCCTAGATCTACTAAGTTATAATTAATTTTTTTTTTACAAGATTTGCAAATCATTTTAAGTTAACCTTATTTTTTTATTTTCAATTTTATAGATCTTTTCACAAATTTTTAAAGTTCTTCTCTTATGACTTATAATTAAAAGTGTAATTTTACCCTTGAACTTTACCAATTCATCTAATATTTGATCTTCACTTTCGTTATCTAGCGAACTAGTGGACTCATCTAAGATAAGTAATTTAGGAGAATAATATAATCCTCTTGCAATACCAATCCTTTGGACTTGGCCACCAGAAATAAGTGTTCCTTTTTCTCCAGTCAGAGATTTTACTCCTTTTTTTAAAGATTGTACAAAATCATTTAAATTTGATTGAACTAGAACTTCTGAAAGTTTTTTTTGTTTATCTTCTATATTTCTCTCACCAAATATAATGTTACTTTCAATATCATCATCTTTTAAAAAAATATTTTGTGGAACATATCCCAAATTTTTTTGCCAGCCTTTTAAATTATTGTTTATATCAATTCCATCTACTAAAACTTTTCCTTTATCAATATTTTTTAATCCACATATAATATTTATTAAGGTACTTTTTCCTGTACCACTTTTTCCTTCTATGCCTACTATTTCACCAAATTTTATTTCTAAATTTGCATTATCAAACAAAACTTGATTTTGATCATACTGAAAAGAAATATTTTCTATTTTTAAATCCTTTTTAAAGTCAAATATTTTTTCTTTTGGGTTTTCAATATTTTTTTCATTTTCTTTTTGAGTTGAATTAAAAAAAAGGTTGTAGGTTGTATTAATAATTGGGCTAGCAAATCTAAAATTTACTAAGCACATTTGCAAAACACCCAGTGCTGGAAGAATTCTAAAAGATGCTGCTGCTAATAATGCCATTGTAGGTAAAATTACAACATCGAGATTATTTGAGACATACATGAGAAAAATTATAAATGAAAAAACTATAATTGCTGAAAATTCAGCAAACAATCTTGGGATTGAAGTAATAAAAAATTGCTTTTTAGTAACCATTGTAGACTCCTTGCAATAAATATTATACAAATCCTGGTATTGTTTTTCGAATGATCCTAATTTAATATTTTTAAATAATCCTATAATTTCTTGAAGTTGTTTAATTCTCTTTGTTTCATTTTCAATCTTTGTTTCTGACCATGTCTGAGCTCTTTTTTTTGTAACCAGATTTACCAAGTAAAAAGATACTCCAATAAAAATGAAACTAATAATTGATATTTCTGGCTCTAATACTAATAATAAAATTAAAATTCCTAATATCAAAAAAAAATCTGAGACAAAATTTATTAAAGATTTGACTCCATAATCTACAAGTAGGTTGCATTGTGTAACCACAAGATTAAGCACATCAGAAGAATTATTTTTAAGAAAATAATCAAGATCTTTATTAATCATAAAATCTAAAAGATTTTTTGATATCTCATATTCTGTTATATAAATAATCTCACCCTTAAACCATGCCAACCAAGACAAATATACAAATTTTAGAAAAAAAATTATAAATAATAAGATAACTAGTAGTAAAATTATCTGTCCTGAATTATAACCCATTTCCAACATTTTTAGTGTGAAACTATAATCGTTAAGCTGACTTGGATCAGATATAAACAAAACTATTGGCAAAACGATTCCAATACTCATTGACTCTAAGAAAATTGCAATAAACAAACAAAAAAATAACAAATATAGTTTTTTTTTTTGAAAACTTAATAGCTTAAGTACCTGTTTTATATTCTTATACATCGTGAAAGTTATCTCTTATCAAATATTACTTAGTCCAAACTTGCCAATTTGCTTTTCCAGAGCTCCATAAATCTTCGAGATATCTTTTATCTCTTAAGGTGTCCATTGGATGCCAAAATCCTCGGTGTTTATAAGATGAAAGTTGTTTTATTTTTGCCAAATGCTCCATAGGTTCTCGTTCCCAACTTATATTATCACCCGAAATAAATTTTAATACTTTAGGTGATAATACAAAAAAACCACCATTAATATACTTATCAAGACCTTGTTGTTTTTCAAAAAAACCTTCCACAATATTATTTTTATTAATCTTTAATATACCAAACTTCTCAGGTGGCTTAATTGCAGTAACAGTTGCTAATTTTTTATTCTTTTTATGAAATTTAATTAGTTCTTTTATATTTACGTCACTCACTCCATCGCCATAAGTGAAACAAAAATCTTTGTTACCCAAATATTTTGAAACTCTTTTTAATCTTCCACCTGTAACGGTATCTTTGCCAGTATCCACTAGGGTTACAGTCCAGGGCTCTGATTTTTGATTTAAAATTTTTAATTTATTGTTTTTAACATCAATAGTGACATCTGAATTATGAAGAAAGTAATTATAAAAATACTCTTTTATCAAATATCCCTTATAGCCAAGACAAATAACAAAATCATTTAATCCATAGGTAGAATAAATTTTCATTATATGCCATAAAATAGGTTTGCCCCCAATTTCAACAAGAGGCTTTGGTTTTATTTCAGTTTCTTCTGACAGTCTTGTTCCATAACCACCAGCTAAAATTACTGTTTTCATTAAATTATATTTTTTGACTTAATTTAGAGTAATTATAAATTAAAAAACCTAAAGGTAAATACATTATCATGTTAATCCAGTTATTAAAAAAATTACCTGAAGTAACTAATGGCCAAAAATTTGAGGAAAAACTAACCAAACAAAGAATAAAAGAGTCTTTATATTTTTTATTATTATATTTATTAAACGTCTTAATAAAATAATATCTAAAAGATGAAAAATATATATAACAAAAAATTAAAAAGCTTAATAATCCACATTCAGCTAGTAGCTGAATATAAAAATTATGTGGATGAGTTGAACAAGAAAATCTTCTATCTAACTTATACTCTTTTTTGGAGCAGAGCTTTCTAAAATTATTTGGACCAACACCTGAAGCCTTATTATTTAAAAACATTTCTTTAGAAGTCTCAAAAATTTCAACATGTTCTGTCGTAAAAGGTCTAAAGTTCTTATTTGAAAAATCTATCTTAGTATATTTTTTTGTGTCCTCAATTATTCTTAATTTAATTGACGTATTAAAATTTATAAATAAAAAAATAGAAACTATGAAAACTAAAAAATTAATAAAAATAATATTTCTCAACTTAGGAACAAAAAATAACATTAATGTTTTTTGAAAAAATATTAAAAAAAAAGATGTTCTTTCGCCAGTAATTAAAACTAAAAAATCAGTTAATATAAATAGAAATAGAATAGAAAAGTTCAATTTAATTGAAAATTTTTCATAATAAATAAAGATAATTAAAGATATTAATAATGGAAATAGCCTGACCAAATAACTTCCAAGTACTAATTCATCTCCAAAGAAACTTGAGACACGATTAGAATTAATTTCTAATCCAATAATATTTTCTCTAAAAAAAAATTGAAAATTTGCATCGATAGCTAATAAAAAAAAAATAATTAAAAGAACATATAAACTTACAATTAAAATTTTATCTGAATGCATTAAAAAAAAACTGATTGCTAAAGAAAAAAGAATAAATCTTGGATATAGTAATGAACTTTTAAGTGAAAAAAATTTATATTCAGAGATTAATGAACTAATTATTAATAAAAAATATAAAATTAATATTAAATATAAGTATATTGAATTTTTTTTTTTAAAAAATTTAAATTTATCTAAATATAGATAAGATAAAATTAAAAAAAACATTCCAATTTCAGCTAAGAATGGCCCAGAAATTAAAAGTAAAGGAAAAATTGAAATAATAATAAAATTTAATTTCAGAAAATTATCATTATTCCTTTTAAAAAATAGCATTAGTTATTTTTTTTGAAAAAATAGAAATAGTAAATAATATTAAAAATTATTAACATAAAACTAACTAATAAAAAATATTTTATAGTTTCAATAATTTTATATTTTAATAAATATTCTGAATTTATTAGTTTAAAATCAATATAGTTAAATTCTTTCACAAATCTCATTTGCTCGTATATTGAATCCAATATTTTGTCTATACTTTCATTTGATAATATTATATTATTGGCTACAGCTGTATCAGTCCATTTTTTTAATTTTTCAATATCCATAAAATAAATATTATCTCTAATATAATCGAAATAATGAGACAGAAATTTTTCCCTTCTCATTTTTTTTATATCTATAATTGGAAAAGCACTTTCAAGTGACAAACGGTCTTCAATATACTGAAATTTATCAATTATTCGAGAGGGATAAATATCCATAATATTTTTATTAGTTATGCATTTGATATATTTATATAAATTATTAAGGTCATTAGGGTTACTTAAAAGAACTTTTTTATGACATGAACTGTTCAACTCATCAGGATAGGAGATGTAAAAATATCTTTTTGTTTCACCAAAAATCTGTTTGGTGAAATCTATTTTTAATTGATATTCATTTAGCGCTTTTTCAAATAAATAACTTCTATCTACATTATCAAGATATTGCTTTAAATCACGAACAATCCTTTCAAATTCTTTTAATCTTTTTATATAAAATTTTGAAGCATTATGATTATACTTAACTTGATAATCTTTTATTTTAAAATTATTATTTGCTTTTAAAATTTCTATTTTTTCTCTTTCAAAATCAATCTTGCTTCTCTTAACATAAAAAACATTTCTTGCTTCTGAATATCCTAAATCTAAAAAATCTGATGGATCTTTAAATTTAGCAAATTTTTCTAAATTTTTTAAACTATAATTTTCAAAAAAATCATAATGAACATATCTTTCTATCGCACCCATTCTTTCAACTATTCTGTTATATTCAAATCGTATATAATTCGATTTATTTTGAATTTTTTGCCACTTAAAATCTGACTTATAAAATAATTCATAAGAAACGGTCTCTTTAAAATTGGGTATTGCTAAAGAAAAAGTTAAGGTAATTAAAATTATGAGTTGAATAAGAAAAAAAATTTTTTTTTTTAAAAGAAAATTAAATAAATATAATTTTAGATTCCTCATTATGCTAATAAGTTTTTTAAATATTGGACAAAAATTTCTTTATTTATAAATTTTTCATGGCCCAAATGTTGAATCTTTATTGCCGCGGCGAGATTTCCAATAAAGCTTGCTTCTTCGATTTTTTTACTCACTAATTTAAACATTGATGAATAAGCAAAAAAAGCATCTCCAGCCCCCAGGGTATCCACAACATTTTTTGTTAGTGCAGGAATATGGGTCACTTTACCATTCTCATAAGAATGAACACCCTTACTTCCAAAAGTAATACATCCAGTATTAAATTTCATTTTTTTTCTTATTTGTTTAAAAAGTTCTGATGTATTTGCAAATCTATTTTTAGTAGCAAGTCGTGCTTCTGGTTCATCAACTGTGAAATAGCTACAGCTTTTATAATTTGTAATTAAATTATATCCTAGGTTAGCACTATTAGTTTGAACGTTAACAAATACATTTTTAAAGTTTTTAATTATAAAATTTCTTATACGGTCAGTAATCATTCCATGTCCAAAATCATTTATCATTATACAATCAAATCTTTTTTTGTTCTTTTTAAGAAAGTTTATAAATTTATCCTCTGAGCTTTTTTTGATTTCATGAATATCTAATTTATTGTTTTGAAACAACTTTTGCTTTTTATTGAACTCTAAATATCTAGTTTTAATTATAGTTTCTCTGGTAGAGTCATATATGGCATTTAGTTTTATTTTTTTATTCAATTTTTTTCTAATAATATTATTTAAGTTTTTATCTCTTCCAAGAAGAGTTAAAATTTCTATTTTTTTTGGAAACTCACTTATTTGAGAAGCACTTGCCAATATACCACCTAAATATATTTTACGATTTAATTCTTGGACTGAAATAATTTCTTCTTTAGGGGATTTGGCCATTGTTTTTGTGAAAACATATTCATCTAAAATAGGTTCACCCATTAATAAAATTTTTTTTGAAGAAATTTTTTCTAATTGATTTTTTATTTTATCAAAATTATTATTTTTTTTATAATTTGATAAAAATTTTTTTGTTTCTGTGTCAAAATTATCTCTAAATAAATTTATTTTATTTGATGAACTAAAACTTTTTTCATTTGTGGTCAAAAAAATTCCATTATTTTTTTTTAGTGTCTTAATCTCTTCTTTAATTTTTCCAGTATGATCTTTTTCAAGGTTTTTGTAATCACTACCTTTAACATATATATTTGGTTTTAATTCTTTAATAACTTCAATAGCTGAAGGGAAATTGACGACACATAAATGATCTACAAAATTCATTTCTTTTAAATAATTTATTCTAGTTTTCTGATTATAAAATGGTCTTCCGGGGCCTTTTTTAATAAATTTATCAGCTGTCAATGTTACTATTAATTTATGACCTAATTCTTTTGCTTTTCTTAAATGTAGAAAATGACCATAATGAAAAAAATCAAAAGTGCCATGAGCCAAAACAATTTTTTTTTTATTATAAAGGCTTCTAATTTTAGCAAGTTTATTAAAATTAATAACTTTGGTTAAATTTTTCATGTATAGATTTTTAAATTATATACATTAGACTTATTAACTTTACAAATTATCTAAAGATTATAATTACCAGTAGTTTAATGAATAAAATAGCATTTATACCGACATCCAGATTTTCAAAAAATTTAGGATATGATTTAAGAAATTTAATTTTGTATTCAAAATTAAAAAAAATTACAATACATAAATTCAGAGAAAATCAAAAATACGATTATTTAGTTTTACCACCAACATATGATATTTCTAATTTAAATTGGCTTAGAAATAGGAAAGAAAAAATAATTTATCAACTTGTAGACGACTACTTCTCAGAAAGAAAATTAAGTTTCAAAAATTTATTTAGAGGGTTGTATAAATTTATCAATAGAGAACATAAGAATATAATATTTGATTATAAAAAAAATTTAGAAGAAATTTGTAAAATATCAGATGCCGTAATTTGTTCTAGTGAAGAACAGAAAAAAAAAATACTAAAGTTCAATAAAAATGTAAAAATTTTCTTTGAGGGTAATTTTAAAAATATAAAAAAAGTAAAAAAAAATTTTAAAACAGAAAAAGTTTTTAAGATTATCTGGGAAGGAAGATGTGAAAATATTTCTTCATTAAGTATTTTTTATCCTGCCTTTAAAAAATTAATTCAAAAGAATAATATTGAGTTACATATTATTTCAGATTTTGAAATAAAAAAAATTTTTTCATTAACAAACTATAAATCATTAGTAGAAATCAAAAAAATATTTAAAAGTGAATTTTCTACAAACACCACATTTAAAAAATCTAAAGTTTATTTTCATCAATGGAGCTTAAGTTTTGTAAATCTCATGATACATAATTCTGATATGGCTATAATACCTCTAAAACAAAATAAAAATTTTGAAAAAGGAAGAAGTAATAACAAACTAATGATGTTTATGAGGAATAGAATTCCAGTTTTAACATCAAAAATTAATTCTTATGAAATTCTTTTTAAAAACGTTAATATCGATGCCTGCTGTTCTTCAACTAAACAATGGGTGAATAAAATACAAAATTTGATAAATTCAGAAAACTTGAGAAAAAAATATGCTATTAGTAGTTTCAAATATATTAAGAATAACTTTGGTAAAAAACAATTTATAAAACAATGGGAAGATTTATTTAAAATATGAAAAAAACAATCTTAATAACTGGAAGTGAAAGTTTTGTTGCTTCATTTCTAATTAAAAACTTAAAAAAGAGATATAATATAATCGGTATTGATTTTTTAAAAAAATCAAAAAAAACAAAAAAGACAAATTTTAACATAGATATTAGAAAACCTTTTTTAGAAAAATTAAAAAAAATAAAAGTTGATTACATAATTCACTTGGCTGCTGTGAGTAATGATAACGATGCAAAAAAAAACCCCGTAAATTGTTTTGAAACTAATGTTATTGGCACCCTAAATATGCTTGATTTTGCAAATAAAAAAAATGTTAAAAATTTCATATTTGCTTCAACGCAATGGGTATATGACTTTAGTTCAAAGAAAAATTACCAAGTTAACAACAAAACTATTATAGATCCATTTAATGTTGAGTCTGAGTATGGTTTATCAAAATTAATTTCTGAGGTTAACATCAAACAAAACCATATAAAACATTCATTAAACTCTACAATTTTAAGATTTGGAATTATTTATGGTCCAAGATTGAAAAATTTATCCGCCTTTGAAGGAATTTTTTTTAAATTAATGGATGAGAATAAAATAACAATTGGCTCAGCTAAAACAGGAAGAAATTTTATACATATTGAAGATATTTGTGTGGCTATAGAAAAATCTATCAAAATGAAAGGTCTAAATACTCTAAATTTAGAAGGTGATGAATACATTACTTTAAAGAAACTAATTTTATCTTCATCTAAAATTCTTAAAAAAAAAATAGAGATAAATGAAAATAGTCCTAAAAATGTTAGTAAAAGAAAAATTTCCAATAAAGCTACTAAAAATAAATTGAATTGGAAACTGAAGTTTAATTTAAAAAAAGGTTTAAATAATATATTAACTTATAAAAATCAAATTAATAAGAAATAATTTAAATTTCTTTTTTTTGAAAAACTATTGTGTAACAACTACCTTTAAGTTTTTTATTTTCAAAAGGGTATATTAAAATAGTTACAATTTTACCTATAAGTTTCCAAAAATAGTATCTAATATTTTTTTTCTGAAAATTAAAGGTTTCATTTTTATTAAAAAAATTAAATAAAAATAACTGCCACGAAAATGAATTATAATATTTTGAACTTAAGTCATTAGTTGTTTTAACTATATCCTTAAGTTTTTTTTTTTTCATATAGGTTTTTAAAGTATCAATTGAAAATAAGTTTATATGTCTTGGTGCATCTAAATGTGGCCAATTTTTACTTGTAATTTTAAAACCAATTGAGTTTGGGTTTGGACATGCAATGATTATTAGCCCATTAGGCTCAAGCTTTTCTATGCAAGCATCCAGTACATCTCTAGGATTTTCAATATGTTCTAAAGAGTGCCAAAGAAAAAAGGCTTTTTGTTTTTCAATTTTTCTTATTTCAATTTCAGGGGTGTTTGTATTAATTGCATTAATCTTTAGAGTTTCACTCATGAATTTACAACAATTTTTTGACATTTCAATTCCAGTGCAATCTAAACCATTTGATTTTGCATTATATAAAAAGACACCAACTGAAGGACCTATTTCACATATTTTGTCTCCTTCATTAAAATAATCTCTTACAATATCAAATTTAAACCTTTCATTTAATGCAGTTTTTTTTAAACTTTCAATCGAGGGTAAATCGTAATACTCATCACCATAATATTCTCCCAAATTACTTGGAATATCTCTCAAAAATATATGGCCACATTTACTACAATTAAAATAATTAAATGTTTCTTTTGAAATCTTTCTATAAATATCCTTTACAGAAAACAATTTTTCAAGATTTTCACTTGATCTACACTGGAAACAATCTTGGGTTTTATTCATTTAAAATTTTTTGATCTTGTAAAAGAATAGATATCTATGTCCTCTTTTAAGATAATCATATTACTGATGTCACCAGAAAAAAACCTCAGTAAACCTCTATACATCATATTAAATTTTAATAAAAGCGTCATAAGTCTTAGTTTATCTCTAAATTTTAAATTATAAAAAAACTTTAATACTAAATCAAATTTAATATTTTTTTTAAAATACTGTGATAAAATATAATAAAATTGTCTTTGGACATAAGCTGCTCTGGGAATCCTCACTGAATTTAAATAATCAGCATAATCTGTTTTGATCTTCATTAGCCACATCATCATACAAGTATTTAAAATAGATCCAGATACTGAATTGGGAAAATCCATCTTATGACCAAGATATTTTATTCCATCACTAGTTTTTTCATTAAAGTAAAAATGACCAAAGGAATTGCTTGTTATTCCTAAGGCTACTACTTTTTTATAAGAAACAATCCAAGACTCAGCTGTCAGTAGCAAAGAGTTTAAAGCATAATGATCTGGAAATGGTGGCTGATATAAATTTTTTTTTAATCTTTTTAATGCTTTTCTTGAAACAATATGGGGCTGCATATTAAGTGGTAGTCTATTATCAAAATTAAACATATTTTTTACAATATCTAATCTAACTTTTCTTGACAGAACACCTTCGACGACCCCATTTTTTTTGTAATCAAAATATAATTTAGAATAAGCATTTGAATTTATCTTTAATAAAGAACCCTTATTATAAAATGCAATACCATTAAGACTTAAACACTCTGGATAATTATTTTCTTTTATTAAAGAAAAAATGTCTTTTAAAGAGTTAGGCAACAAACAGTCATCATCTCCCAACATAATTATATAATCTCCAGTAGAAGCATCCAGGCAAGATTGCCAACTGTCAGTCACTGGGACATCTTTTTTATGAGTAATAATTTTAATATTTTTATGGTTACTATATTTGGAAATTATATCTTTAAATTCTTCATTATTATTATTATCACCAATTATAAGTTCAAAACTATCAAATTTTTGATCTAAAACTGAATTGATACAGCCATCTATGTCTTTTTCGCCATTTTTTGATGGAAGTAAAACACTAAAAATCATCTTTTATTGATGAATTTTTGATAAGGGTTGCTGTTTAGGTGTGGTGCTTATGTGTTTATTGTAATCTTTGTGTGTAAAATTGTGATAAGAATACATCATTTCATTCCATCCAGCTTTAAATTTTCTCTCATATAAACATCTAAGTTTTGAAATCTTTTTATTTTCATGAGTTGAGTTAAAATCATTTATAGCAGCAAGTTCGCCTGAAAATTCATTGTATAATTCATCCTCAGAGCCCAAAGTATCATCAAAATAACATAACAATCTTGGAAGGAAAAAATCATCTGGTCCATCAAAAGTTTTTAATGCATCTACAGTCGATGAATAGTAATCTAAGTCTACAAACACACATCCAATTGGAGCAGGTTTATATTTTGCAATAAATTCAGGGCATGTTTTTTTAACATCTCCTAAAACTAACTTTGAGAATTTTAATTTTTTTTCTAATTCATTTTTTTCCATTTTAAAGAAGCCCTCTTGCCAATGATAACTTAGATCTTTTTTGTCTTTTGGTGGAGGAAGTCCTGTTTCCAAATCAAATCCATAAACTTCAAATTCTATATCTATGATTTTTTTTATCTCCTCAATATGTCTTTCAATATTCACAAGGCCATTCCCGCCAGCAACTCCAAATTCTAATATACTAACAGACTTATAATTTAATGCCTTGGCTATTTTTGCTGCATGAAAAATACTATATCCATACCAAGGTCTAGTCACTAAATCATAATTTAATCTAATCTCATAAGGGATAACTTTATGCAATCCGGTATAATCAAAGCCCTTTGCAATAAATTTTCGCATAGGTAGTGTTAAAGATTTTGGGTAAAAAGCTATTTTTTTTAAAATTTCAAAAATCACCGGGACTGTATATTATCTCTTAGTATTTTTGTAAACTGTTAGTTAATATTGATATCACAAATAAATTTAACAGATAATAATTTAATATTTATAAAATTATTTTTGCCATTTTTCTCAAACCAAATCTTATATTAGATTTGGGCGACCATTTTAGATTTTTTTTAATTTTATTACAGATCATATAACTTTTTAATTGTTTTTGCTCTTTTTTATCAGGAATTGCGCCAAATTTTAAAAATTTTTTATTAAATCTTATTAACTTACAAAATATTATTATAAAATTTCTTATAGTAATACATTTTCCAGAACCAAGATTATATATACCTGTTTCTATTTTTTTTTCTTCTAAAGCAATTTTTACAATTCCTTTTGCAACATCTTCTACATAGATATAGTCTCTGTAGCTGCTACATTTGGACATTTTTAAAGTAGTTTTTTTTTGAGAAGCTTTAATTAATAAATCAATTAAAGTGCCTTCTCTTTGATTGGAGCCATAAACATATGAAGGTCTTACACAAAAAAAATCTGTTGTACTTTTTTTAAAAAATTTTAAACCAAAATTTGTTAATTTATATTTGCCCTTGGCATATAAAGTCTCTAATTTACCAGACTTCATTCCCTCTTTTAACGGACCATATTTGTTTCCATATTCATTCATTGATCCACAAAAAACAACTTTTTTAAAGTTATTTTTTTTTGCAGTTTTGAACAATTTAATTGAATTTTCGTAATTATTTTTTAAATGAAAATTAGACCAAGGGTCTTCCATTTTACCCCATCCAAGATGAATTAAAATATTATCATTTCTATTCTTAGGTTTATTTAAAAGATTTAAATCTTTTTTTAATATTTTATGTCTTATTTTTAATTTTTTATGAATAATTCCTTTCAAATTTAATTCTTCGACAACTGCTTTTCCAATAAATCCTGATGAGCCTGTAATATATATCATAATTTTTACTATTTTAATTTGAGATTGCATGTATATAACTTAATTTCATTATTGTAAAAAAAAAGAAAAATTAATGTTATCAATATTATTAAAACCAAAACATACATATGATTTAATTCGTCTAGGACAAGATAACGATGGTGGATATCTACTTGAAAAACAGTCTGCTAAAAAAACTAAAAATTTAGTAAGCTTTGGTTTGGCTGACGATTGGAGTTTTGAAAAAGATTTTAAAAAATTCAACCCAAACACTTCTATTACTTGTTATGATCATACAGTGAACAAAAGCTATTGGTCCGTATATTTATGGCATAATATAGGTAGACTTATTTTTTTTAAAATCTCATTTAAAAAGTTTTTACAGCAATTAAAAAAATATTTAGATTATAAAAAGTTTTTTTCTGAAAAAAATATTCAACATCTTGAGCGCGCTCTAGGAGTTGGAGATTTAAATAATGCAATTGATATTATAGAGGCTACAGATGGTCTAGATAATATTACACTAAAAATAGATGTGGAAGGTGCGGAATACAGAGCTTTAGATGATATTGTAAAAATACAAGACAAATTGGAAAGTCTTATCATAGAGTTTCATAGTATTGATGTACACATGAATTCAATTTTAGATTTTATAAAAAAATTTAATCTTGATATTGTTCATATACATGCAAATAATGCAGATTTTGTTTATAATAAAATGCCAGCTATGATTGAAGTGACTTTTTCAAAAAATCCAAAAATAACAAGAGATTTGCCAACAATTCCACACGAACTTGATCAAATATGTGAACTGACAAGAAGAGATATCGAATTGTTATTCGATGAATAAGTTATTTTACTAATAATTTAAAAGAATCTAAATCAAGATTATTCAATTTAAAAAAGTAATTGATATTTGTACCAACTTTTAAGTCATAGTCTTCTGGTGAAAATGATTTTAATTTAAATGATACATTATAATTTACTATAAGCTTACATATTGAATCATATAATCCATTTGATGAAAAATGATCTTCTACAATATAAACTTTTTTGTATTTTTCTAAAATATTAATAATTTTTGATTTATCAATTGGATGAAGTTTGTTAAACACTAACATCGATTGATTATGCTCCTTATACAAAGGATATAATTCTTCAACCAAAGCTCCATATGTTAAAAAAATATTGTCACTTTTTTTTTCTAAAAATTGGAAATCACTCTTTTCATTTATATTATCAAATCCACCTTTTGGTATTCTTAGATATATAGACTTTTTAAGATTTATTAGCTCTGAAAATAAATTATCACAATAACTTATATTTGAAGGACAATAAACATTAAAACCTGGTAAATTTTTTACGTAACCCCAATCATCAATTATATGATGGGTTGGTCCTAGTGGGGCATTATCAAAACCACAAGAGGTTCCAATCATAACTATAGGTTTTTTATGTAAAGAAATATCGTTTCTTAATTGTTCAAAACATCTATGAACTAAAAAGTTAGATATAGTATAAGCTACAACCTTAAATCCTGAGTTTATGAGACCTGAAGCAACACCAATTAAGTTTTGTTCTGCAATTCCAACATTTAAAAATCTATCAGGATAATCATTTTGAATTTTTTCTACTAAATTAATACCCATATCTGCTGTTAAGAAAAAAATATTCTTATCTTTTTTCATTTCAATGTAAATTTGATCTATGATTTGGTTTCTCATGTTAAATTGATTTTTTTAGTTCAGTTACAGCTTGTGTGTATAATTCATCTGTTAAAGTTCTGTAATGCCAAATTGGATCATTCTCTGCAAAACTTACTCCTTTTCCTTTAATAGTATGACAAATAAGTGCTAGTGGTTTACCTTTATCTCTATTAATAATTTCGTCATAAATTGAATTAACATTGTGCCCATCAACTTCAACACTACTAAAACCAAAGCTAGAAAATTTTTCACTTAAAGGCTCTAAATTAACAACTTTATTAGTTTCAGTAATGCTGCTTATTTTATTGTAATCAATTAAAACTACAAAATTATCTAACTTTAAGTGTCCCGCTAACATAAAAGCCTCCCAAACTGAACCTTCCTGAATTTCCCCATCACCACAAAGGCAAAAACTCATAGGATCATTTTTATAATTTTTGGACTTCATCCCAATTGCGGCTCCTAAAGCTACGGAAACACCATGGCCAAGAGCTCCTGTAGAATGCTCAACACAGTTTACTGAATGGCTAACATGGCCTGCCAAAAATGAGTCATTAGAGTGATAAGTTGATAGTACCTCATCATCAATAAGACCAAATGAATTCATAACCGAATATGTTGCGCAGGCACAATGACCTTTACTCACAAAAACTCTCGATCTGTCAGGTGAATTGAGTTTGATTTTATCAATATCTACTAAACTATATATCGCTGTAAGTATTTCAACAACAGACATACCAGAGCCTAAATGACTAGCTTTAGCGTTATATAATAATTTAAGTATTTTTAATCTTATATTGTTCGGGTTTGGATAATTGTCTTTCATATCTAAAAATTTTTTTCAGTGCATAAATCAAGCCAATTGAGCTATTAGTACTGGTCAGCTGCACGCATTACTGCG
>Ga0209425_10000911_pt1 | contig 35483 bp, 25 predicted proteins | sample COG_05_FD_184749 | JGI IMG/M metagenome (GOLD analysis project Ga0209425, IMG submission 184749) | Pelagic Microbial community sample from North Sea - COGITO 998_met_05 (SPAdes) (version 2) | ecosystem: Environmental > Aquatic > Marine > Neritic zone/Coastal water | place: Helgoland, sampling...
TTGAACCCGGGTCGCAGCCTCGACAGGGCTGCATGATAGGCCACTACACCATCGGGGCAGTAGCGTTACGACAAAGGTCGTGTATTTCAATCGCACTCTCACGGGGGTTTCAATTTTGAAGTCATTTCAGCGGATAATTCATGACCCTCTTTCCACTCGATTGCGTTGTGTCAGAGGAGAAATTGGTCATAGATGTTATTGATAACGGCGGCCAATGGACACATAGGGAGTGGAGAATGCTGAGATATTTAGGTGTCGATACCCAGATATTATCTAATAAAACACCACTTTCAGATTTAAGAAAGGTAGACGGATTAATTCTCTCGGGTGGAGCAGCAAGAGTTGGCCTAACAGGACAATTAGGTAATTGTGCCGAATATTTAACCCTAGAAGTTCCAATATTAGGGATATGTGCTGGACACCAATTTATGGCCGGGTATTATGGGGGCAAATCACAAGAAGCCCCTCATCCTGAATTTGGAGCAGCCACAATTGAATTAATCGATGGCGGAGGCGAATTATTTGCTAATACTCCAGATAAACAAGGAGTTTGGGAAAGTCATAATGATGAGGTAATATTGGCTCCAAAAGGCTTCAAAATTACTGCAGTAAGTGAGAATTGTGCAATACAGGCAATGGAGAATGAAGAAAAGGATAGATTTGGCCTTCAGTTTCATCCAGAAGTGAATGACTCCGAGTATGGTGCTAAGATTTTTGAGAACTTTGTCGAGGTCTGTTTTAAAGCCCGTAGGGCTTGATAATTCAACCACAGATTGAAGAAGGGAGCGCTGGTCGGCCGGTTTAATGGCAAAGAGCGCTGAGAAACTAATTCTTCACAAATGTCGTCAGTGTAATCGTACTGATAGAAGACCTTGGAGTGAAACTGACCTTCCAAAGTGTACTCATTGTGAATCCACTATGGACCCACTAGAAATTAGATACAAGTGCCTTCGTTGTGGACACTTAGCTTGGTCTGAAGCAGGATCTACTGGTAAATCCTGCAGGTCATGTGGATACCGTATATTTGTCAAGCCTCGTAAAGGCGGCCGTCACAAGATTCTGAAGGCAGAATAAGAAACGCTCACTTCAAGACCCTCCTCTTTGACGCTAACTCGTGGCGAGTTGGCTCAGTGAACATTCACCTCAGACATTCGAGGCTCTAGCAATACCTGAAAAATTATGCCAAGCACTAACTTCTGCTAGTATTTCAGCCACTCCACCTAATTTCTTAATCACTGGACCAGCAGGAGTAGGCAAAACTGCATCTTGGAAATTAATTGCTAGACAAATGCTGGGACCCGGTTGGAGATCTACAACACACATACTTCAGTGCCGCGACTTAGCTAGAACAAGTGGCGCTATGGCTAAATTTGAAAATTTTTTGAGACCAGGGGGATTAGACTCCTCGGATACGTTAGCCGGACGAATGTCGCTAGATGCATTTGATAGGAATATAACTTCTTCAGATTCATCAGATATCGCACCTGCAGGTCAAGAGATAGAACTCGAAGAAGGGAAGTTACCTGTAAGTCGTCTAATCGTTTTAGAAGATGCAGATCATTTAGGGCATATTCGACAAGCATATCTTCGAAGAATGATGGAAACGGTGGGAAATGCCTCTAGATTTATTCTGGTTGCAAGAGCCCCAAGTAGAATAATCGATGCTTTGAGATCAAGGACTCAAATGATCAGAATTCCTTCTACTTCTAAAAATCAATTAATATCTACATTAGAATCAATTTGCAATAAAGAAAACATACTTCAAGATGAAGGGGTAATTGGAGATATAGCCTATGTTTGTGCAGGAAACTTACGGAAATCTATTTTCACATTGGAAATGCTAAATTCGAGACAGTTGACTTCTGATCGTTCGGCAGTACACAAGTTAGTCCAAGCAACAACTCTTCAAGCAGGCCGCCATTTATTGGAATTAGCATTAAGAGGCAAAGTAGTAGAATGGAAGTGGGAAAAACAAAATGGCAAGAATAGAAAAGTACTCACGGGAGCAATAGCCGAAGTTGATAAATTAATGAATGAACATGGATTAGACTCAGACGATGTCATTTCTCAAATACATGAAGTTGCAATAGGGCGCAGACTTTCCATTACCGACGATCTTCGTTGTGAGATATTAGATGCACTAGCTGATTGCGACACGAATCTAAGAAATTCTATGCATGCCCGAATCCCGATAGAACATTTTCTCCATAGAGTCGCTAAAGCAGGACGAAGCCATGGATTGGCTTTTTCTTGATGGCGGGCGATCCAGGATTTGAACCCGGGTTCTCGGCTTAGGAGGCCAAGGTGATATCCAGACTACACTAATCGCCCAGCCGTGCGAGAGGATATGCTTCAAGAAGGGTAAGGGTGCTCAAAAGTGGTTTTTTCTTACTTATCTTCCGATGCCATCAAGGATATTAGACACTTCGTAGTAACGTGAAAGGTACTCGAGAGGCGTTACCCACTCCTTATGCGGAAGATATAGGCAGCCTTCCGAATGAATCGAAAGCTTTCTCAAAAAGAATTGCCAGAATTGAATCACAAAGAAAATTCTGGACTTGGATTTCGACTATTAGATACACTCCTTCAATAAGATTTTGGTTTTCAATAGCCGCCCCTGTATCTGCCGGCGTGATATTGACAAATTGGGAATATTCATCGGTTGAATATGCAATTATTATTTCTTCAATCCTTTCATTTCTTCTCTTGCCACCTCATTTTTCTTCTGTATTTGCTAAAATGTCTGCCAGACACCGTTTACAATTAAGAGTTGAAGGATTCAAATCAAAGGAGGCATATCCCGGTGTCGAAAGAATACTGAACACCCTTCACGAAAGAGTTTTGAGAGAAAGAGTTAGATTGTTTTGTTCAATATTATCAGTATTAGCATTATTCGCAGTTTGGGAAATTGAGACTGGTTATGTGCTAGGCCAAATTCTAGTCAGTTTCTCGGTAATATTAGGTTTTATTTCTTGGCTCAATACATTTTACTTAGAAGGATCAATCCCAATGCGTTCGAATAAATTCCCCCTTCTTTCTCTTCATGCCCCTACTTTACATGAAAGTATCTTGAATAGAGTTTTGACAGATGTATTAGTGGCCCATTTAGATCCTGAAACGGCTGGAAATTGGGACGAATGGACCGACTCTCTATCATCTCAAGTGAGAGATGGCCAAACTTCCGAATCTGCTTTGGAACATCTATTGACTGTATTACATTTGAACGCTAGAGGTTTGATAACAATGGATGAGGCCATGAGTTCAATTAGAGGAGTATATAAAATATCAGCAATAGATAAATTGACAGATATATCTTCTAAAATCAATATTACTAGTATTCAGAGCCTCTTAGCGCATACTAGGGCGTGGCAGCCTGGATTATTCCGTCTAATTGATAGATTACATGATGCATCAAAGAATGGTGAGTTAAGTTTGAGCAAAAATAATTGGCGGACGGACTTAGACCTACCACCTCGCTCGTCCGATGGCCAATCCGATCTCTTCGTAATGGTCCATAACGGAGGAGATGTTGATATGACTATTGAAGTAGAAATAGTCACAGCCCACGGCGAACCAGAAGTTCAGACATTGAGGGTACCTTGTAAAAGGACTAGGACAAAAGAAATCATTAGTTTAGATGGGTTATTGGAATCCGCACTTGTTCTTTGGATAGGTTTGGCATGGCCAAGTACAGTATCGGGGCCACACCCTGTTCAAGTCACAATAAATGGAGAAGATGGCAACACACTATCTTCTACAATAGTCCAAACTACTTTGACATCTAGTTTACATCCAGAAAGTGCTGGAGTTAGAATGGCAGATGCAGCAGAAGAAGTGAGAAGACTGGCCCTTTCAGTATCTGAATAATTGATTTCAGGAAACACCTCTAAGCGTCATCTTCTTGAGAAGGAATCTTCTCGAAGAGTCCGAGAGAACATGGAATCATGGGATGTTGTAATCATTGGTAGCGGCCCTGCCGCACTCCGCGCAGCCATAGCGTCTTCTGATGCTGGGACAAAACCAATTGTGATAGATGGTGGAAGTGTAGGTTCTGGAACAGGTGCTGCACCTGTTAGTGGTATTGCAATATCTTTCGATGAAGTCGACTCAACGGCACATCGAGACGATACAATTTTAGCAGGTGGTGAATCTTCTGATAAATCAGTAGTAGCAAGAGTTTGTGGCGAAGGAATTAATGTTTTAGCACAATTAGAAAATTGGGGTTTAGTGCTCCAAAGACGTGACGGAGGACTGCCTTTTGCTTCCACTAGTCATGGGCATACTAGACCAAGACTGGTAGGCTGCGGCGACTCTACAACCCGAGAAGTAACAAGAATTCTCGAAGAGCAGACGATGAAAAGAGGTATTGTTAGAAGAACAGATTTACAGGTAACCTCACTGGTCATGGATAATAAACAGGTCCGTGGAATAACGGTATTAAATCTACAATCAGGAGAACTCTTTGGCATTCAAGCGAAAGCAGTCATCTTAGCAACTGATGGCTATCAAGGCCTATGGAATAATTTTGCTGAAGGCTCGGGCACTGGAGCCGCATTGGCAGCCTCCGCAGGAGTAAAACTCGAGGGAATGTCAAATATTCCAAAGCATAAACTAACAGTAAGAGACACAAATTTACATCTTCCTTTGGATATTCTTAGTTCAGGAGGAAGGTATAGGACAGAGTCCGGAGAAGACATACTTCCAGGAGAAAAATCTGATGAAGAGTGCGTATTAGATTTAAGAAGTTTAGATTCGGATGCGAAAATATGGTATTCTCAAACAATTAGAAGAATAGAAGAGAGAACTGGACTAAATCCAATGTTAGATGTAATTCCTCTCATGGAGTCTGTAGCATTTACCTTAGGGGGCGCTCCTATTGATGATAATGGGCGTGTCACATTCAAATCAGAGACTATGTGGTTCACTGGGCTTTACGCCGCAGGTCGATCTGCAAATACTGGTATGCATGGTGAGGGATATTTATCTGGGAATTTACAACTAGAAGATTTAGTCACAGGTGAATCAGCAGGGCTTCATGCTGGCAATTGGTCAAAAACAATACAATTCGGAGGTAGTGATAAAATTACTAAAGAACTGGTAAAAATGGATAAAAAAATATCTAAATATTATTCTCCTAATGGAATGCCAGTTGGAGAAATTTCAAATAAACTCTCTACTGTAGCCAGGAGTCATAATAGCAATAATAGCACCAGTACTTTGTCTAGTATCAAAGAACTCAAAACCACTCAAATTAGTTTAAATGATAACTCCAAAGTTATGAATACGGAACTTTTACATGCAATTCAGACAAATGCTATGTTTAGTATTTTAGAATCAATAGCAAAAACAGGTTGAGAATCACAATGAATGATGCCCCTAACAGCATCTTTTCTTCGATATTGAGTGGCGATATCCCATCTCATAGAATATATGAAGATGATTTTGTCTATGCCTTTCTAGATATTAATCCTTTAACCCGAGGTCATACTTTGGTAATACCTAAAGAAAACGCTCCAACTATGGATACTTTATCAGAAGACTCCGCAGCATCTTTAGGGCGTGTACTGCCAAAGATTTGTCGTGCGATTATGCAAGTAACAGGAGCAATAAACTACAATCTCATTCAAAACAATGGCGAAGCAGCGGGACAGACTGTAAACCATCTTCACATCCACATCATCCCTAGATATTCTGATTCAGAACATTCATTTGTTTGGGCTAACCAACCAATAGATCATTTAGATGCAAAAAACATTGCTGAATCTATATCTGCAGCTATAAAATAGTTTTTTTTATAATAATAAATGTAAATCACAATCAATATTTACTAACCGGTGTATTCTCAAACTTAGGCCAATTCGAAGAGATGTGAATGAGTCGAGCGGAGCACCAGAGATTCTTCCTGAATTGTCTTCTGCAGCCCACAAATTCGACCGTAAAAAATTGGAAAAAGCTCCATATAGTCATGATGGAAAACATCCTGGAAATTTATTTTTTGGATACATACTCAGATTGATGATATTTGTAGGAACCTCGATAATATTTCGTAAATTTGAAACAGATAAAATTCCTCAAAATACCGGGGGAAGAATATCAATAGCTACACATATCAATGGATTAGTTGATCCAAGCGTGATGATAAAAACTCAAAGAAAGAGAATTATATCGCTCGGCCGTCACGATTTAATCACCGGCCCTTTTATTGGATGGTGGTCGCGAAGAAATGGGGCACAGCCTGTATTAAGAAAGGCAGAAATGGAAGCTGGTTTGACAGACTCAGATTTTGCTAGAAAAATAAATCATAGAAGTATGTTGACAATTGCCAATTGTCTAGCAGGTGGTCACGGAGCAGTGATTATGCCAGAAGGCAAATCGCACCAAGACTCTCAATTACATGCACTCAGAACCGGCGCAGCGAGAGCGGCTTTGGTAGCAGCAGCGATAGCTAGTGAAAGGCAAAATTCACCGCCTGTTATCCAACCAACAGGACTTCATTGGAAAACTCATTATTGGTTTAGGACCAATTGCTTTGTTGAATATTCAGAACCAATCAAGATTGATTTGGTATTTACAGAAGCCGAATCTGCTCGGTTAGCGGCGGGAGAATGGATTGAACCAACTTCCGATGCAGTATATGATTTGAGAGAAGAAATGTATAATACATTGTCCCCTCTAACTCCAGAATCTCCAGATTGGGAAACTTTTAGAGCATTGAAATTAATCGCTAATTTAGAAGCTAATAATAACCAATCTCCTATAACAAAACTCAGCGAAGAAGTATTTTCGGCTCGAGTATTACGAGATAAAATGAAAACCGAATCAGGCCTTCAAAAAATTATTCCTGACGCCATCGAAGCCGCAGAAATACTCCATTCGCATAATCTTGACGCCGCCTCAATTGGGCCAAACCAGAAATTGAAAATATTAGATTTAAGAACACTAATTAAAGCCATATTCGGAATATTTCTGATGATAGCCATGTTCCCTGCAACATTACTTGGATCCGGATTTCAATCCGCCCTTGCTCGTTATATGGCCAATAATAGTGATGAAGGACTAGATGCCCGGACAACATATTTTTTCCTAGCTGGTATGTTTTCTCCGATTATTTTTTGGCCATTTGTATCTATCCTCGTTTTGCTTTTTTCCGGCACTAATATATTTTCTTTAACGTCTATCTTTTTTATTGTCATAATTAATTTAGTATTTTATATATCTTCATTAATATTTTTGTATGGATACGACCTTTGGTCAGATTATAGATTAGCATTAGTTAGAGTAAAACTATCCAAATCTGATAGTGGTAAGAGATTGAATATGCTAGTTAAAAATCTGGATTTACAATTAGGACTTCTCATATAGGTCGAGGTTAAACAATGGATATGGACGAGACCGGAGCCGCCGACTCGATTAGGAAATGGTTAGATAGTGAAAAACTAGAGACAAGGGAAGTTCAAGACCCTCAAAACTACTTACATTTACATGTCCGTTATCCTCCTACAAAGGCTGCTCATGTATTCAATATTGTAATACCTAAAAATAGAAGTCTAGTATTAATATATTCTATTACTCGCGTAGACGAGGGTCAACAATCAGAGATGAAAGATCATTTTTCTACTGATCAACATGGTTGGGAAACATGGTTACATGATACTCGAATACTTCTAACACAAGCAGATTTAGATTGGGTTCTCCACATAGGGAAGAAGAACGAAACTCCAGGGCCACTCCAAGCATTCAATCTTTCAAGGCCTATTTGGTTCGACGGATTAAGTCAAAACGAATTCATGCACACAATGAGGCACGTATGGCTTACCAAGTTGGCTTTAATCCATAAAATAAAGTTTGGATATGGGCCGGGAATCGGCAAACCAGGGCCGGTAGATGATTGGATATCAAAAAAGTTAGAAAAAACCTCTAAAAGAACTAAAACAGACCAAGAAAAAATGAATATTGATATCGATGAGACGGGTGGCTTTGGCCGTAGTTTCGATAGAGATGAATGGGCATAATTTTTCTCACTATCTAAAATAGTCAAATGACCCGTAAGGGTCGAGGTTAAGTATAGTGAATCCTCGAATTAAACTGTTACAGCGTTAGCTGGAGGGAGAATCATGGACAGGAATAAGAAAAGAAGTAGTGTAATGATGGCTACATTGATGTTAATGAGCATATTTGTTGCAATGGGTGCACCACAAGTTATGGCAAGTGAAGTCGTACTAACAGATGCGGTGCAAATTGTTAATGGCGGCGCCCAAAATGATAGAATGGTTGCTCTTGACTCTGACTCTGAAGGAAACGTCCATTTTGTCTGGAGTCGTAATACTCAACATTTGTATTATAAATTAGTCGACGCTAGAGGAGATACTCTTATTGAAGCGACTCAAATTTCTAATCCTGGTCAGAGTAGAGCATGGCATCCAGATATTGCAATTGATGATAATGACAGAGCTCATATTGTTTGGGCGGATAGAGCGGGTAACTGGGCGATCAAATATACCGTAGTCGACCCTTCTCAGGATGATCTTGATGGTAGCATAGCTATCGATGCTTCAATATCCGTAATTGATGATTTCGAAGTATCTCGTCATACTCAGAATAGAGATTGGCCCGCAATCGATGTAGACTCTTTTTCAAATGCACATATTGTCTGGGAAGATTCGTTTGAAGAATTAGATAAATATTATCAACAGCCACAGATTTACTATGCAATGATAGAAGCCGATGTAATCGCTAGAACTGCAATCGTTGCAGTTGATGAAACATTGTTGACGCCAATTATCGGGCACAAAGGTCATCCGGATGTAGCCGTAGATTTGGATGACTATGTTCAGGTAGTTTGGGATGATACTCGTGGAGGAAAAGTCGAGATGGTAGTGCCAATCGATACCTCAGGTTCGATGAATGCAGAATGGGCAGATATGTGTGCGGTGTTCTATGGTGGTTCTTTTGCTAGTGGTTATAATTTCGAGGGACTCAAACCAATGCTTGAAAGAGCAAATATGACTGTTTATGAGACACTTTATGCACTGAGCGGGAATTGGCCATCAGCAGCAACAAGTGGTAATTGTGCCGCTGCATACGCAACAGGAGGTAGCGGAAATCAGGGGCCAAGGACAACATCTCTTGGTTTACAACCGAATGATGATTCCGGCGGGATCCGTGAGTTAACTGAGGTAGTATATTCAAATGGAGCAATTGATCTTCCAACCGATGGAGGTTATTACAGTGAATTTTGGGGTCCTGCATCAACATGGGCTTGTTTTTCATGGCATGATAATTTAGGAAATGTACCGGGCAATCCTCCAACTATGTTAGATCATAAATGGAACCCCAATGCTACAAAGATAGTCATACCAATTTCCGATGAAGGGCCGTATGGCGGAGACCCAGCGGGCGACTCTGATGATGCCCAATCAATATTAGAGGCACACAACGCTTGTGTAAATGCGGGGATAATTCCAATCCCTCTTTTAGCTGCTGGATTTGGTAGTGGGTCTACTGAAGTCGGCTCCCATATGATGGACTTAGCACAATGTCCAAACGGATTTACAAGTCTTAATTCTAGAACATGTAGCGGAGCAACTTTGGCTCTAACTAATGCTGAAGGAATGATGTATAGTTTCCCAACGGGTTCTCAGAATCAAGCAGAAATGCAACTGATGGTGGAAGCCTTGGTATATCTCTCTACAAACAATTCAAGAGAGATTTTCTTAACTGTTCTTGATCCACTGGGCCTTCTCGACTCACCATGGCCAGGTTGGAGTAAAGGAGAACCTGGGACAATTGCAGATTCAGATTCAGACTCATATTTCGAAGATTTAGGTGCATCTCCTGATGCATTAGGATATGGCCATCTAGTTGTTGTTAACGACACTCGTATTACATTGAATGATGCATATAGTTTACATCCTGCAATTGCAATAGACAATTCAGGAAATACTCATGTTACTTGGATGGATGGCCGAGCTTATGGTTTCGATATTGATGTTAATTATGAAATATATTACACTCGCTTAAGGCTGAGTTCAGCAGGCGCATGGGACGGAGTAAGTGCAGGTCTCCCTTCTTATGCAATTAAACAAATTGCAGACGCCGCAATATCAAATGTTGAGGGTTATGACGGGATAGCTCCAGATAGACCATTTAGCGCCAATTCTCACATGCCTTCGATACTTACAGATTCATTCGATAATGTTCATCTGACATGGTTAGATAACTACAATGGAACACAAGGCGAGACTCTAATGTATTCTCGATTAAATCATACTAACAATGATTATCCGACAGGTTTCCCTCTTAATTCAATAGCATCATCAATCTTTGACCCATGGGAATTAATCCCAATTACTGAATGGCAATCTGATAAATTAGGTCCAAACTCTCCAGCACTTCCTGAGTTAGGACAGCCGCCCGCCTTTGCTAATGACATGGGTAGTGGCGCACACGTTGGTTGGTCAGATACTAACAAATGTAGTGATGAAAATAATGGTGGCTCCTACACTCTTTGTTATGTCCATATTTTAACAGGATTAGTTGACGTTTCTCTAACAGATTCTGAAACATTCTATCATACCATAGAACCAAGTGAACAAACTACATACAATATGACGATTTCTAATCCCACACCAGGTCCCGCTGAATTAGTTGCAGATATATTTTCATTAGCGATTGAAGGCGTTCCTACAAATTGGAGCGCTAGTATATTCTTTGCCTCTAATCATACTCCGATTTTTGATTCAACACCAGTTTCTCTTCAAGGCGGAGATAGCCTTTCTCTCTACATGAGGGTTAGGGCACCTACAATTTACCAAGCACATGGTGATGAGTTAGCAACAATCAAAGTTTCCGCAATTTCCTACAAAGATCCTGCTATAAGAGACGAGGCAATTACTCTTACATTAATGGACGTTGTTCACGGAATTCAATTAGATACAAGTCATTTCCAAGCAGATGTCGAACAAGGCCAACAGGCAACCTTCTCAATATCTATAACAAATACAGGGAATGTATATGATACATTTGCGTTTTATGACCCAACTACGTTGGAAGGCCAAACCGAATGGGCTCTGCCATTCGGCTGGGGAATTACGTTCCCAACTACGTTGTCGTTAGATCCCGGGCAATCAATGACTAGGAATTTACAGATTGATGTACCTACTTCACAAGAACCGGGTACGTTTGTGATATATCTGAAGGGTTGGTCGACTGGTGAACCAGTTTTATCCGTCGACAAAGGAACTTTTGATATTCTTGAACTATGGATAAATGTTTCAATTAAGAGTACTGGAAATATAGTCTTTGAGTTAGGAGATACAACAAAACATGTTCTTCCCGGAGAATGTTCTGAGTTTGAAATCGAAGTAACCAAACATTTCACACCCGGCCATCTAGTTTTCACAACACCTGGTGGTCCAGATGAAAAACCTGATGAAGTTTCCGAACAAACATGGAGATTTGATCATTGGACTGTAAATTTAGACTTCTCCGAAGCACCCGGTGGCAATAGCATCCCTGAAGAGACTCCTCGTTATTGGGCAGTAGTCGATTTACCATACAAGGTAACTGCTGAAATGTGTGCACCATTCAATGCAACGGCAGGAATCGGTGATTCCGTCACTGTTAAAGCAACTTTAGATGGAGCACCAAAGGTTAGAGATTCTGTAGTATTAGTAACAAATGTAATCCAAAGATACGATTTAGAAGCAACAAGTAAAACGATATTATCCTTATACCCTGGACAAGAATATCAACTCGATACAGGTATCGAGAATACAGGCAACGGAGCAGACCGTTACGAAATAGCAGTGGGTTCAATTACAGATCAGGATGGTAATGCTGATGTATGGGATATAGTAATTCCCCGAATATTATTTGAAGAATTAGATCGCGATGAATCACAACTTATTCCAATAATTATAAATGTACCAGAACAAACATTAGCGGGTCAATACACTGTAGTCCTTGAGATATTTAGTGAAGAGTCATTTGAAGGAACTAAACTTAGAGATTTGGTAACATTACAGGTGGAAATTGTAGAATTCCATGACATGAGAATAACTGTAGATCCTACTGTTGAGAGTCGGATTAAAACAACTGCACCAGGAAGGGTGGTTAGATTTACAATGAATGTGACCAACTTTGGCAACGTTGCAGATCAACCCACTGTTCACAACCATACTGTTGATGGCGCGGGTTGGGACGTAGTCCCTGGTTTGAATACTCTAGGGAAATGGAATATCGAATATGCATTATTAGAAGGATTTGGTTCTGAATATCCTGTAGAACGGCCATGTGTTGTTCTGATGCAGGGTGACCCAATTCCTAGTGAGGGGTGCTTCAAAGATTCCAAGGGACGAATTACGTTACCGGAAATGCCATCATACACTACATTACAATTAGTAGCAATAGTTACTATAGATCCTGAAGCAGCCTTAGCTGATAGGGAAATAGGCATAAAATTGAAATCAAGTTTTGGTGATTCTTTAGCGGGAGGAGATTTTGACGAAACTCCAATTTGGGAAGATTCTTGTACAATTGATATGAATGGAGACGGTTTACCTGATAATTACCGACCAAATTGCGATACTAATGAACAAGTATTAGAATTAAGGTTGAGGGCACCAGACTTGCAGATTTTAGAAGCTAAAGTAGGTGACCGTACTGGACAAATTGGTGACATGTTATCTGTTACTGTTTCAATTTTCAATGATGGTAATTCTCATGCCACTGACGTAAATGTCATATTGTGCGTTGATCAATCCGTTAGTTCGATTAAGAAGGATGGTTGTAAAGAGTCTAATGTGGTATATCGCCAATTAATTGAGGCAATAATGCCCACAAGAGATGGCGATGAACCGCCTTTCATTACTCTACTATATTTAGTTGAAGCAGGAACTCATGAAGTGGTAGTAGTGGTAGATCCTGAAAATATAATCGTAGAGACTGATGAACGTAATAATTACCAGTCAGTGGGCGACATGGGTTCGAATAACGGTATTCTCGATGTTGGAGTTGAAGTTATTGCCTTATATTCAGTACCTGCTATTATTCTCGGAGCAACCTTTGCTTTAATTTCAGTTGCTGGAGTAGTTATGTATGGTAGAAGAATAGAAGCTTTAGATAGATTTGCTGAAAAAAGTAGTATGTTGTCAAATTTAGATGATGAATCAGATACGGAGTTCTAATCTAGGAAGATAAAACTGATTAACGAACTAACCACCAAGGCAATGGAGTATCCTTATCTGCTGAAACAAAGTTTTTCCCATTAGTTACAAAATCTTGCATTAGCCTGTCTTGTATATTTTCCATTATCTCTTGAGCAGCCTTTGGTTGTATTCGTATATTTTGACAAAATATATCTAAATCCAAAGGTCTTCTTGGCTGTGTCATCATTTCTCTGGCCATAATTCTCTCTTCATAAGATTCTGAATTTTCTGACACTACTTTAGATGCTTTATTCATTACTTGTTGGTGTAGCGCAATAATTGCGTCTCTTTGGCCGTCAATTTTTTCTAATGCGAAATCTAGATCTGATAAAATATTCATGGCCTCTGACATTGGTAATTTCCTTCTAGTTCCCAAACGGTCAATCACTGGATTTAAGTCAGTTGGCAACTTATTAGAAAGCCTCATTGGCCCTCCTGATGGCATCTGTCTATGCTCTGCTCTGAACAAATCGGGGCCTAAATCTAGACGTAAAGAAAATGACTGATTTACCTTATACATTTTCTTCGGCGGCCCGCCTTTTTCAGAAGGCATTTTTTCAGATTCAACAAATCCAGTTTTTTCTAAAATTTTGATATGTTTCATGACTGCCTGTTGACTTATTTCTAATAATTCTGAAAGTTGTAATGGGTAGTGTGGCTCCTTAACTAAATGCTTCAAGATGTCTCTTCGGGCCTTATTTTCAAGAATAGCCATAGCCTCGTCAAAGTCCACCATCACTTACCAACCCGGAGTTGGGTAGTCGGGCTATATCTAAAAACCCAACTTATATCGATAAAATAGATTTTAATGAATTAAAGATCAACCTTCATCCCAGTTTTTCCAGTTATTTTCAGATTCTTCTCTCTGAGATTCTGTTTCTTTTTTGTCGGAATTTTCTATATTTATATCCTCTAATTTATCTTCTTCTGTTAATTCAGGTAATGAGCTTTCATTCTTTATGAAAGGATTAGCGACTTGATTACCTTCAATTGAATTATGTTTCTTAAAAAGTTCATCGGTTGTCATTATATTTTGTTGTATTATTATTTCTTTTTCGGGAGATTTATCCTTTCTTCTCCATAATATCAATCCCACTATTAGAGTTATAATAGCCATCGGGAAACCTAAAAAACAACTAATCATTGATAAAACAACCCACCAATCTGATAACAGACTTGCTTGAATATCTAATTCATCAATTAACCATAAAGTAGTATTCCCATCGTTTATTAAAATATATTCGGCATCATTTTGGATTTCAAAAACTCTAACTGGAATATATACAATTTTTCCACTTGCATTAGGTCTTTTATTATTAGATTCAATTAATCCAGGCTCTCTGCCTTCTATATTGTTACCTTCCATGTCCGTCATTCTTAATTCAGGCTCAATTTGACTGCCATTTTCATTAAATCTAAATGCAATATAGTATCCTATCTTTGATAATTCAAGACTTCCTTGCTCGCCACTTTCTAATTTTATTATATGATTCTCATCTACATCCATTTTTTCTACAATACTTTCAGTAGATTGACTCCATGAAGCCACAAAAATAATGATTAAAAATAATGAAACGCCAGTAAATCGCTTAAGCCAGATTTTACCTCGCCCCTCCATGACACCAAGGCAACGCCCCCCTCATTTCAGATTTGGCTATTAATAGTTCAAACCTTCATCAGCTAATTTTTCTGGCAAATAGGTATCAGTTACGAAATCTAGACCATATTTAGCGAGCGACTGTTGTTCTGCCTTTTTACCAATCTCTTTCATTAGATTAATTTGATCTTTCCAATAACCTGTATTAAATCTTGGATCAGTTAATTCTGAATCTAATGCACCTAGGTCCTGTTTTGTCAATTCATCACTTGGCAAATCATATGCTAATATATCGTCAGCAGTGATCCCCAGATATGTGGCTTCTTTAGTTGCTAAATATTCAGAAATATGGGCAGTTTTAATAGCCCCATATGCAATACTCGCAAATATTCTAAATGACCAGGGATCACAGTCAGCAAAAACCAATATTGGTTTATTCCATTCCTGACTCATTCTTTTCATTATTCTTCGAGTTGATCTTGCTGGCTGCCCTTTAAGATGAATCAATGCACATCTTGCTTCTTCATCAAATCCATTTTCTACAAGTCTATCAAACATTCCTCCTGTTTCAATTGCCATTATAAAATCAACATCCTCTTCAATCAAGGTCAATTTTTCCGCCTCAACATTGTATGGTACTCCATAACCAGAGTCTCCAACATCATCTCTACAGTTTATTTTCATCCAATCTCCTTTCCGATTCCTTTCTTCAAAGGTGACGTTTCCAATTATTCTAGCACCATCTTCTTCGGGTCTCAATTTGAAATCTTCTCGTAAACATTTTGTTACAATTTCTAAATCTTCGGCTAAATTATTGCTTTCATTTTGTGAACCAAATTTTCCATGTCCCCAACCTTCACTGATGTAGTACATTTCTCTTAATGTTGAGGATTTACCTGAATCAATCATTTGCTCAATAAATTCGGTTACGTGTAGAGATCTTAGTAACTGTCTAGCTGAACCTAAACTCGTAGCATCCCTAGTACTCTTCTTCTTTCCATATTTGTAAACTCCTAATTTATTATCAAAGCCAATATTTGTTTTTGCTCTGACCGGCAAAGTCATTGATGGAGGAACTCCTCTTTCCATCTTATTATGCATTTCTGCAGCAATACTTTTCAAAGCTTCCTTGACTTCAATTTTTGTCTTTCTCTGCCCTATTTCGCTCATATTTCTTCCTCCTCAAATTTACTAAAGATATCTATTATTTCTGAATCATCATTATCGTTGAAAACAACTTCTTGTACATCTACTTGATTATTTTCTGTAGTTATATTGTTTACTTCAAGCATTTCTTTCCGAACCACATTTATGGCCTCATTTTTTCTAATTTCATCCAATAATTTTTCATCAATTTTCGTGGCGCCAATAATATCTCCATTTCCTCTGAAGAATACATCTGTATCCGTCCAATCTCCTTTACTTAGTCCAGAAAGCGCGATGCTAATAGTGGTCGAAGAACCAGGATTTAGAGTATCTAATCTCCAAGCCCATATCCCTCGAGCTTCTTTTCTCCCGCCATTTGAGTTTTCTACAATTGATACCGACTCACTTTCTGGCCATTTAAGTAGAATTGTATAAGCTCTAGCCCTAGCGGTATAATTGAATACTTTAATTGAACATGTAGCAACTTTTCTCTCTTTATCCCAACCCAATTCTTCTTCACAAAATACAGCATTCATTATTTGAGTTATTACAGGGGCTAAGTCGGGTACTTCTCTGTCTAATATCTTCGAGGTTTTTTTTGCAATTTCCGGCAAAATAACGTTAACTAATTCGAATTTCTCTCTTGCCTTTTTCCTTTGAGTATTTTTCTTTAGATGATTTTTCAAACCTCTTCCTACTTCTAGAAGCCCTTTTCTGATTTCATCAAAAACCTCTTCGTTATCTGATACTGCCTCTTTTGCCTCACTAGTAAATTGAACATTCGTTGATGCTAAATGTATCAGTACTGCTGCTGCCCCTTTAGGTAATCCTTTTCCGCCAGGATGATCTAATCCATATTGTTTCCAATTGATAGATTCTATTGCTTTAGTCAATGCACAACCTCCTTGTTGGTACATCAAAGGTACTCTGTTAGCAAATCTTAGTACTTCTATTGGCCCATCTGAAGTCAAATCTCCTCCGAAAACAAGGCCTACTTCAATTTGAAATGGATTTCCTTGACTTACTGAAGGCAATCTTGTAACCGTAGATGCAAATCTTGAATCAATCGCTTTGGATAATCCTTTTTTAATCAATAAATCATCTATGGGAGATAAACAATCAGTAGGGGGCGGTAGAAGCTTAATTTCCTGAAATGAATGAATTAATCTCTTTGTATCTTCCGAATTTATTCTTTTTGGGTTTCTATTTTCTTCAATTTCAGATTTAGAAAGTAATTCTTTTGCAGCTCTCACACTAACTCCTGAAAAATTATGTCGAAGAAATGAGGTCATTCTATTTTGTTCAGATTCTCTCAACATTCGTTGTAAAGTACCTAATTGGATTCCATGAGGATGTGGCTTAATTTCTTCCACGACTCTAGGCAATTTTTCACTCGTTCTAATCCATTTTGCATCTTCTAATATATCTCCATCCCTATCTTTGACAACCAAAGTTATTGTAGCGTGTGGATTGACAATAGATGTCATTCTTAGATATTGGAAAACAGATTGTTTTCCACGTTGGTACTTTGCCTTCATTACAGTTGAAATTTTTAATCCATGTGCAATTTCTTCTCCAGTATTTTCATCCGCCCAAACTTCTCTTCTTTCTCTTGATTTGATAGCTTTATTCTTCCTTGTATCTAACCCTAATTCTACAAAAACAGCAGAGGATTCTTTTGCTATTTTTGATATTACTCGAGTTTTAGCTCCAGTAGTTAACTGAGCATACATAACAACTCCTGTTATCCCTATTCCTTGTTGGCCTCTAGTTTGTCTTATGGCATGGAACCTCGAACCTAGCAAAAACTTTCCAAAGACATTTTCTATAGCATCTCGTGGTATTCCAGGGCCATTATCTTGAGAAATTAACTCAATATCATCTCCCTTCTGCCTATTTATCTCAACTTTTATTTCTGGAAGGATCCTTGCTTCTTCACAAGCGTCTAATGAGTTATCCACGGCTTCTTTAACTGCAGTTATTAAAGAACGTTGGAGGGAATCAAATCCTAAAAAGTGCTTATTCTTTTCAAAGAACTCACTTACAGCAATTTGTTTTTGTTTATTAGAAATATCCTGTGCATCTACCATTTCAAACTCTCCACTTGGTCCTCCCATGTCCTAATGACCTAGGGCCAACTTGTGATGAATGAAGCCGAACTCCTTAGGCTATTGAAGGATGCGCTCAAAATTATGACCAAAGACTATATTTTCGATGATTTTAGGAATGGCATGATTGAACAGATTGTTGATTTTGCCCATAGCGAATTAGTTGCATACTTTGGTATGATACTTATTCTTAGCGCATTCTTTTTAGAAACTAGAGATATATTAGAAAGTAAAGCCATAACATATCTAGGATTAATGGCAGGAGGTTCTGGATTATTGGCAATAAGAGCCTACCTTATTTCCGAATGGGCCTTCTTCATTTTAGAAATAGCATGGTTTGCTGCAGCAGTACTCGGCATACTAGCTTTAAGAAAATAATTCAGGGTCCCATGCAGTAATATATCCTGTAAAAGCACTACTCATTACTGTAAGGGGGCTCGCCAGGTAGAGTTTACCTGGCCCCGATCTTCCTTGAAAATTACGATTTATTGCAGAAATAGATACTTGCTCATTATTATCGCTGACACCTGGCCCTGCTCCAATACAAGCACCACAACCAGGATCTATTAATTTCACACCTGCTTTCTCAAACATTTCGCTCCAACCATTTTTTTCCGATAAATCTTTGACTGTTTTAGATCCAAATTGAATATAACATTCTACTCCATCTGCTATTTTTAACCCTGCATCAAGAGCGGCTTTTGTAACTTTAGCATAGTAGGCAAAATCATCATCTTTTCCTGCAGTACACGAACCAGCATATGCAATATCAATATTTACCACTCCTAAATCTTTGATATATGCTCCATTTGTAGGGTCAGAGGGTATTCCTTTGTCAGGATCTCCAGGGTGAGCCACCATTGGCTGGATTTGATTCAAGTCAATGTCATGTACCCCTCCATCATATGTAGCACCCTCGTCAGCAAAAACAAAGGCATCATAAATATCTTTTTCAGTCAATGACGACCTCCTATCCATTAACCATTTGACAGTTAGTTCATCAGGATCACAGATACCAGTTTTAGCACTACATTCTGTTGCCATATTGCATAATGTTGCTCTTTCATCCATTGACAAACTTGAGAGCCCCGGGCCTCCGAACTCCATACTTCGATCTAAGGTCTCTGAATTAGCAGCATATTTCCATAGGATATGTAATATTACATCTTTAGCGGTACAACCAGGATCTAAATTTCCTATTAAATTAAATCGTATACTTTCTGGAACCTTTACAAAAGCAAATTGATTATGAATTAAATTAGCATATTCTGTAGAACCTACTCCATATGTCAAAGCATTACTAGCGCCACCCATACAAGTGTGGCTATCAGTTGCTTGAATGAAATCTCCAACATCAATAAATTCTTCTCTAGCTACTTGATGGCAAATCCCTGGAGAGACCCCATTTACAGCTGAATAATCTCTGACGCCCGTATGTTTTTGAAAGATATTTTGAAGGTCTCTTAAGGTTTGAATTTTTTCAGTAAACTTCCCAAATCTAGGTACTCCGGTTGCATATAATAAATGGTCTTCAAATACAGCAAACTTTGGAGGGTTTGGTATAGAATAATCCTCTCCATATTCTATTTTTAAAAACTCATGAACTTGCGCAGTAGTAAATTCGTGAGAATAACCTCCATCTACAGATGCTAAAACCGCATCTCCAGGTTTAAGATATCCTTTATTTTTATCTTCTTTGATTAATTTATTAGAAATAATCTTTTCTACAATAGTCATTGGATGAGGTATTTTATTAACCTCTGGGAGTTTTATTTTATTAGCCTTTAATTCTTTAGCGAAAGGAAATATTCCCCCATTTTCTAATATCAACTTAGTAACTGGGTCATATTTGTCTGTAAATTCATTTAGAGAAATACTTTCTCCATTCTGTAACCTTTCAAGCATATCGTGATTGCCCATTAGTTGCCCAAGATTGATGTTATTTCTTTCATGTATGGGAGCAAATGATGCAGCAATGACTATTTTAATTCCAGACCATTTTTCACATTGCGGAGCTGTTTCTCTACTGGACCCTGTTCCTTTACGGTGTCCAGAAACTATTACTTCAAAACCACCATTTATCAATGCATGCGACTCAAAAACACGCCTGCCATCATGTAACAATCCAGCATACGCATTTTCAGCAATCTTAGCCGGATCATAATCGAAACAAACCCATGCAGGAGTCATCACATCAGTGTTTATATCATCTAACAAATCATCAACAGTTAAATCTTCCATTTTCAAGTTTAAACCTTCATACAATTGTTTTTTTATCAATCCGAGATCTTTTGTTAGAAAGAGTACTCTTTTATTTGGATTTAGAGAAATTTCCGATTTCGGCCATTTTTCTTCACTCATGCACAACGCCCCGAATGTTCTTGCCAAGGTTGGGTAATATATCACCATTCTCAATTTTTTATTATAGAAAAAATAAGATTTAGTATCAATTTTTATTTTTTCTGAATATGTTAACCTTAAATAACATCGTCATTCGGGATATTTTACCTTTCTTACGAAAGAGGATGTGATGGGATGGCAGATTATCTCGTGGAAGACACTGTAAAATGCGATGAATGTGGAAGCCGTAATCTAAATCGAGACGAGACTCGCGGAGAGGTCGTTTGTGAAGACTGTGGGTTAGTCCTTGAAGACAAAGTAATTGACCAAGGTGCCGAATGGCGTGTTTTCAGCCCTGAACAAGGAGATCAGAGAGCACGTACTGGTGCGCCAATGACTGTTATGCTACACGACAAAGGGCTCTCTACAGACATTGACTGGCAGAATAAAGACTATTCTGGCAAATCAATTTCATCACGCTACAGGTCACAATTTTATCGAATGAGAAAATGGCAAAAGCGCTCACGAGTGAGTAATGCAACAGAAAGAAACCTCGCTATGGCTTTGGCTGAATTGGATAGAATGGCAAGCCGATTAGATCTTCCTAAATCAATTAGAGAATCTGCAGCTGTCAACTACAAGAAAGCAGTTGAAGCCAGACTTATTCGAGGCCGGTCAATTGAAGGAGTAGCCGCGGCTTCATTATACGCTGCATGCCGTCAATGTCAGAATCCAAGAACTTTAGATGAAATAGGAGAAGCAAGCCGTACCGGTAGAAAAGAAATAGGTAGAACATACCGTTTTATGGTTAGAGAATTAAAAATGAAAATACCTCCCACTAAACCTGAAGATTATATTCCAAGGTTCTGTTCAGGCCTAGATTTAGACGCTGAAGTACAATCTAAAGCATATGAGTTAATTGCAGCAGCCCAAGAAAAGGAACTAACTAGTGGCCGTGGACCAACTGGTATTGCGGCATCAATCATTTACATCGCTAGCGTTTTGTGTGGTAAAAGAAGAACACAAAGAGAGGTTGCAGAGGTTGCTGGTGTAACAGAAGTAACAATCCGAAATAGGTACAAGGAATTAATCCAAAACCTGAATATTGAACTTGAAATTTAATTCGGTGACATAATGGCAAGACGAGAGGCAAAAGCCCTCGTAAGGGAACACTGCAATAAAATTTTGATAGAAAGTATGACTCTATCTTTTGATTTCCTTCCTTTGCCAAATCCTCCTTTAGAATTACCAGATTTTCCTGCAAGACCGCCTTCGGATGTATCAAAAATTATTCAACAGGCACTGGGAATTTCTTCAATCGATACTGCAGGGTTTCTTTTTCGCCTTGAAAAAGTAATTGAAAAAGATGAACCTAATTTTATCAAACGTCATATTGACCGAGAAACAGAACGTGAGAAATGGCTATCGAAGAATTTTGAATTAATCGCCGAACAAATATTAATACTACAAATAAAAGATTGGTTTTACTCTGCTTTAGATGAAAACTCTCCTGATACTGATCGTTGGTATCTGGCTGTAAGTATTTTCATTGGATTAATTTTGAAGGGATCTAAAATTACAGAAGCACAGTGTTTCCCTCTATTTAGCTCAATTATCGTTGCAAAACAACCAGACGAGCCCACAATGAAACAAATTTCAGGACCACATCACATTTCATGGTCGGGAGATAAGAGCGATATTTTCACAGAAGAAGTAGCGCATCCTAGTGGTGTTTTAGCCGCAAATTCTATATTGGATATTACTGAATTATATGAATTAAATCATGAAACAGTATTGCCGTATTGGTTAGAGAGGCTATCTATAGGAGAACATATTTCTAATATACTAAATATCCCAATGCGAATACAGAATTTGATATTTGATATTAATCAAAAAAACTCTGAAAAATTACTTATGGCAACAATCTTATTATTCCCACATCATCCGAAAGAATCCAAAGAGATTCTCTTTGAAATTTGTAATAGTGAACAGGTTTCATTGAGGCGCTTTTTAGCCTCCAATTTATCTCGTATAGGTTCTGAAGATAGGGAATTCTCTGAGAAAATATTGGCCGAATTATTGAATGATGAAGACTCAGATACTAGAGTGATTTCTACAACTTATCTCGGAACACTAGCTCGTGTGGAAAGTCATAGTTTTATTTTACTTGCTAAAAAAATCTTTCAAAATGAGGACTCTCGAATGATTCAAAGACTAATAGAGTCTGGAATTAGGCACTATTTTTCTATGAATCCAGATGATAATGAAGGATTAATTCCCATTGCCTGGGTGTCATGTAATTCTGAATCTAAGTCAAAACTATCTGGTATGTTGATTGAATTAGCAAAAATAAATCAACAATCATTCCAGAAAATATGTTCTAAAGTTTTAGACTTAAGTCCCGAATCTTATGATGAATTATTCAATAGAATCAATCTTCGTAACAAAGATATTTCTTCTTTGATCAGGAACAACCAGTAGTAGCGCCGCAAGCATTACATTTCAAACAGGTTCCATTTCTAACCATTTGACTGCTCCCACAGTCTGTACAAATATCACCAGTAAATCCATTCTCTCTTGCTAGTCGCCTAGTTTTAGAGACAGAGTCTTCAACCTTTTCAAAAGCCCCAAGAGTTTGTTGGACTTCTCTGATTTCTCCTTTGTTTCTAACGACACCTTCTTCTGTAATTTCCGGTCTACTTATTGAGTATGGATCTAGATCTTCTTGGGAAACATGGGCTAAATCATGTCTTCCAAGGTATCTTATTGCTAATTCTCTAAATATATAATCCACTATGCTGGAAGACATTTTAACACGTCCACTGCCGCCCATAACCATTCCACTTGGTTCGAATTTTTGGAATGTAAATGAGTTCACGAAAGCATCTAGTGGGACTCCATGTTGTAGTCCCAATGAAACAGCAATTGCAAATTGATTCAACATCGACCGCCAAGCAGCACCTTCTTTAGAAGTAGTTAACATAATCTCTCCAAGCCTCCCATCTTCGTAAGAACTATGATTTAGATATACTGTATGTCCGCCTACTTTTGCCTTCATTCTTCCACCCTCACAGTTATCTGGCAAAGGTCTTCTTGAAGCGATATAATCGTGCACCATTGCCTCTGCAAGTGGTTGAGCTTTTGTTTCTGGTAGAGGTAAAGTTTCAACAACTTGCTCTACCATTTTTTGAACTATGATGACTTCTTCTTCCTCTTCTTCTTGTAGTGCACTTGAATCGACAAGTTGATTCATTAATGGCTGTGATAATTTCGAACAATCACGATAAACTGCACATGCCTTAATCATGGTTGAGAAACTTAAATCGTAAGCTTCTTTTATTTCTGAAACAGTTGAATTGGATGGCATATTAATGGTTTTAGAAATTGCGCCCGAAATAAATGGCTGTGCTGCGGCCATCATGTGTACGTGAGCCGGCCAATCAATAGAACGAACTCCGTATTTACCGCCAGGTGTTGCACAATCGAAAACTGCCAGATGTTCATCTTTCAAACCAGGGGCACCTTCGATAGTGCCTCTGCCTAGAACGTAATTATTTACTTCATTAATCTGATCTGAAGATAAGCCCAAAGAGCCAAGCACATCAAAGAAATCATCTCCAAATTCTTCTTCACTCATACCTAGAGTTCCTACACACAATTCTTTACCGAGTATACTTGGTGAAAAGGCAGATCTAATATCAAACACGTCGGGTAATTTTTTCTCAATATTCTTAATTTGTTCTTTTGAGAATCCGATAGCATCTAATTTTTCTATAGACAAATGAGGACATCCTCCGAGACTTTTCGTTCCCATAACAAATTCTTCGATATTTTTTGTTTGCTTATCTGAATAACCAAGTCTTTTTAGGGCCATAGTTACACCTTTATTTATAATTCTCAGAGAACCTCCACCCGCTAGAGTCTTGTATTGCACTAGAGAAAATTGTGGTTCTACTCCTGTGGTATCGCAACCCATTACAAGCCCAATAGTTCCTGTTGGAGCAATTACTGTAGTTTGCGCATTTCTATATCCGTGCTCTTCACCTTCTCTTAGTGCACGGTCCCATGCGTCTCTAGCCGCCAATAGTAAGTCTTCAGGGCACTTCTTTGAGTTTATTCCTCTTGGCAGTACAGTTAATCCTTCATATTCCGAATCATCAGCATTGTAAGCAGCTCTACGATGATTCCTCATAACCTTTAACATATGTTCAGAATTTCTTTCGTAATCTGGATAAGGGCCTAAGATAGAAGCCATTTCTGCACTTGTTGCATATGATTCGCCACACATAATTGCGGTTAGAGCGCCACAGATTGCATACGCTCTTTCGTCATCATATGGTATTCCCATGTGCATTAGTAAAGATCCAATATTACAATAACCTAATCCTAATGTACGATAATCATATGATTTTTGTGCAATTTCAGCAGACGGGAATTGAGCCATTAATACACTAATTTCTAGAGTCGCAGTCCAAAGCCTAACGCTGTGTTTAAAATCTTCAATCTGGAAAGTCTGATTATCTAAATCATAATAATGTAGTAGATTTATACTAGCCAAATTACAAGCAGTATCATCAAGGAACATATACTCTGAGCAAGGATTAGAACCATTTATTCTGCCTCCTTCTGGGCAAGTATGCCACTCATTGATAGTGGTATCAAATTGTACGCCTGGGTCTGCACAAGCCCAAGCTGTATAAGCAATTTTATCCCATAATTCTCCGGCATCTAAAACCTTGCATGCTTCTGGTTTACGATTTTCTTCTGATGCTTTATCTTTTTCAGTTCTCCAAACTAAATCCCAACTTTCACCATTCTTCACGGCATTCATGAAAGAATTAGGCACTCTTACTGAATTATTACTATTCTGTCCTGAAACGGACATATATGCCTCTCCTTGCCAATCAGTATCGAAGCATTCGAAATCAACACCTTTCCAGCCCTGTTTAGCCAAATCTAAGATTCGCTGAATATGTGGTTGAGGGACATTATCTCGAATAGCCTTGATTATTGATTTTCTTAATGCGAGGTTTTCTGATTGATCCAGCCTGGTCGCCTCATCTTCATGCGCCCAAATAGATTCCATTAGGGAGTTAGCGTGTCTCTGTAATATGTTTGAACCAATTACCAATGCTGAAACCTTTTCTTCTTCACTAGATTTCCAGTCAATATATTCTTCAATATCTGGATGATCTAAATCTAAAGTCACCATCTTTGCAGCACGACGAGTGGTGCCTCCTGATTTTATCGCACCTGCCGCTCTATCGCCAATTTTCAGGAATGAAAGTAACCCAGAAGAGCTCCCTCCTCCAGAAAGAGGTTCTCCTGCACCTCTAATATTTGAGAAATTTGAGCCAGTACCTGAACCAAATTTGAAAAGTAGCGCTTCACGATTCCACAATCCCATGATTGAACTGGTTCCTCCTACTAATGAATCGCTGACGGATTGGATAAAACAAGCATGAGGTTGAGGGTGCTCATATGCATTTTGAGATAGACAAAGCTCGCCTGTTGATGGGTCAACATAGTGATGGCCCTGAGCTGGCCCCTCAATACCATAGGCCCAATTTAAGCCAGTGTTAAACCACTGTGGGCTGTTAGGGGCAGAACGTTGGCTAGAGATTAGATAACACATTTCATCAAAATATGCACGTGCATCTACCTCACTGGCGAAATATCCATATTTGTATCCCCAATAAGTCCATGTTCCTGCTAACCTTCTGAATAAATTCTTGCCATGTATTTCACCAGTATATCTGTCTTTAGCATCTAATGTCTGTAATTTCTCATAGTCCGGCTCACTACGCTGTAGCCAAACAGGGATGCCATCTTCCGCCACCTTGCGCAGATAGACTGGCACCCCTGCTTTTCTCAGATACTTCTGAGCAGCAATTTTACCAGGCACTCCTTCAAATCCTGAGGGAAATTCGACTCCTTCTATTGAATCAGCCATAGTTCCATCTGGATTTCTTATCTCGACATCCATAGAGATCCAAGAAAACAAATCGAAAGGGTCTTCGCCAGCAGTAGTAAATCTTCTTTCAATAACCATTCCATTATCATTAATTTCATGGTTTACTGTTGTTTTTGATTTATCTTTTACTTTGCTCTGCATACTATCACACTCCTCCTTCATTTCGTCTCGATAATGGCTTACCCGGTTAAAGGGAATTCTTCTTCCGAATAGAGGGTGTTTAATGCTTGAGGCCAAGCCCTCTATATTTTTGCAGATTTTCTTATTTAATACTGAAAACGACAAACATAGAAATATTGTTAATTTCTAATATTATTGCCTTAAATCTAAACTCCAATCTAATGTTGTTCCAGATCTTGTAATCATCACTCCGACAGAACAATATTTTTCATGGCTTTGCGCAATTAATCTTCTTACAAGTTTCTCAGGGACATCACCTTCGACAACATATTTCATTCTAACAGCAGTGAAAACTTTAGGCCTTTCTAAAGACCTATCAGATTCTAATTCAATCCACATAGCTCTTACATTTTCCATTCTATGTTTCAAACCATCAATTACATCAATTAGTGAGCAGGCACCGTGGGCTTGGAGAACGATTTGCATAGGGCTTGCAGCAGTATCGCTATGAAATTGAGTGACCTTTCCATCCTCCGTTTCACCTTCTATTTCTTCACCAGTTGTCCATCGAACAATCCCCTTCATCTTAACTCCCCTCCTATTATGCCAGAAGGGTTGGCTTCATCAATGGGTGGTAAGTGCCCCCTCTGAGAGCAATGACCATTGGCGCAGATATTTCAATCAAAAATGGCAAATTAATAGTCCCTAATGAGCCATTAGTCCATTATATTGAGGGCGATGGTATTGGAGTTGACATTACTCCGGTAATGATAAGTGTCGTTAATGCCGCAGTAGATAAAGCATATTCTCAATCTAAAAAAATTCATTGGAATGAAGTTTATGCCGGCCAGAAAGCATTTGATTTGACTGGCGAATGGTTACCTGATGAAACATTAGATGCAATGCGAACTGGATTAGTTTCTATCAAAGGTCCGTTAACAACCCCCGTCGGTGGTGGAATTAGAAGTCTCAATGTTGCATTACGTCAAAAATTAGATTTGTTTGCCTGTGTTCGTCCAGTGAGATGGTACGATGGCACCCCAAGTCCAGTAAGACGTCCTCAGGATGTAGATATGATAATCTTCCGTGAGAATAGTGAAGACGTCTATGCAGGTATAGAATGGGAAGCAGGAAGTCCAGATGTGAAAAAAGTAATAGATTTTCTTCATAAAGAAATGGGCGTTACCAAGATCAGATTTCCTGATACTAGTGGAATTGGAATAAAACCGATTAGCAGTGAGGGGACTTCTAGGATTGTAAGGGCCGCGATTAATTATGCAATAGATCAAGATAAGTCAAGCGTAACTATAGTGCATAAAGGAAATATAATGAAATTTACAGAAGGTGGATTTAGGGATTGGGGTTATCAATTAGCGAAAGACGAATTTGGTGCTATCGAATTAGACGGAGGCCCTTGGTGTACTATGGTCAATCCTAAAACCGGAAATCAAATATTAATCAAGGACGTTATTGCTGATGCTATGTTGCAACAAGTCCTGACAAGGCCTAAAGAATATGGCGTATTAACAACAATGAACCTCAATGGCGATTATATCTCAGACGCGCTTGCTGCCCAGGTGGGGGGAATCGGCATTGCCCCTGGTGCTAACATCAATTATGATACTGGAATTTCAATATTTGAAGCTACACATGGAACCGCTCCCAAATATGCCGGGCAAAACAAAGTTAATCCCGGCTCATTAATTCTTTCAGCGGAAATGATGCTTCGTCATATGGGCTGGGATGAAGCTGCAGATTTGATTGTCAAAGGGATGGAAGGTGCAATATCCGCTCGAACAGTAACTTATGACTTCGAGCGATTAATGGATGATGCCACACTACTTTCATGTTCTGCATTTGGAGAGGCGCTAATATCTCACATGTAATATCAGAAACATCATACTCTTGAATTTAATTGCTGAGCGTCAGAAACTACTCCAAAGCCATATTTTTCTTGCAAAGCTCTGGATACTAATCTGAAATCTGAATCTCTTGTTGCGACAAGAATACTTCCTATCTCTTGTAAAGGTGACAAGGCGAGTAAAGCCGCATCGCACATTATATCCATATCTCCTCGCTCTGGATATATATCCTTGCCATTTATCTCTGTTCGAGGCGGAATTTCTTCTGATCTACTACGTTTTTGTTCATCAACTAATTCAAAAATCTTCTCATGTTTTATCAAGAACTCCTCTAAATCAATTTTACTTCGTTCTTTAGTATACTTTTCTTGGGGCCAAGTAGAAAATGATTCACATATTTTCGCAACTCTTTCTTTAAGGAATTTAGATGTAATTTTTTTCTTCCATTCTTTCCTATCAATGTATACGTCGTTGAATAAACTCAGAACTATGTCAGGATTCTTGGTGCGATTAGTAAATTCTCCTAAAGCTGCAGGAGGTATTGAAAGGAAACTTCCTCTTCCACCTTGCCTTCTTAGCATCATATGAAAAGATCTTTCAACCGACCAATCAAATGAACCATAGTCATCATTTGAAATCTCTTGCAACAAATCATCTTTTAAGGCATGAATTAGTATATTTGTATCTACTAATATCAATGGTTTTAATCCTAGATTTCGCAATGTTCTCCTATCTTTTACAGGAATATTATTACTTTGACTACCGAAAACAGCCCTCTGAGTGTCTCTTAATCGTTCGACTTCTTTATCTTTGAAGTATCCAGTATCGATTGCTTCTTCGAATCTTCTAATTCCTCTAAGTGGATTCTCATCTGCAATTTGGCCACCTAAAACAGTTAATTCAAATATATCTTTCATTTTATGTAGTTCTAGTTGGAATCGTCTTTCTAAATCTGATTGTCTCCCATTACCTGACTTTTCGAGAGTCTTAATGGCCGCTTTGACTCTACCCTTGAAATTCTTATCAGGCAGATTGTGTTCATCTGGATATTTTTGGATTAACTCCAATGCTTCTTTCCTTCTCTTGTTGAAATCAGAGTCATATTCTTCTCCCTCTTTCTTTTCTTCATCACTAACAAATTGTATGAGTCTCTTTGTTGCAGATACGGTATTGCCCGCAGTGTTATCTGCACAAGTCCTCAAATATAATTGAAATCTTTGTGTCAGTAATGTTTCTAATTCTGGTTTCTCATCTAATAATTCGACAGCCTCTTTCCATTCTCCAGCATGAGCGTATTCGATCATTGCTTTCCTAAGAATAAGGGACGATTGTTCATAGTCATCCTTTACTTTAAGAGCCCCTTCTTTGTATGCTCGAGCAGCATTTAATCGATTACCCTTGCCTTTTTCTAGAGCAGCTCTAATGATTTGGTACTCCGCAGATTCTTTGTCATAAACTCTATACCACTTTTCTAATGACTCGATTCCTACACTATGTTCTTTAACTAAATTTGTAATTTCTCGAATAGTACGAATAGTTTTATCTTCTCTAGCAGCTAATCTTTCAAGTGTTAATAATGCAGATTCATATTTTTCATCATTACCTGATTGTAACTGCATTGCTGCATAATTTAGATATAATGAATTGATTAATGATCCAAATAACCTTTTATCTAAAGCTGCCATATCTGTATTAATTACTGAATCATTTAACGATTCAATTAACGAATTTTTTACGACACCATCTCCGTCGGAAGACAAGGCTCTTCTTACTTCATTGAGTTTTACAATTGATTTAGAATCTAATAATTCATGTATCGATTCCATATCTGAAGAGACTCCTCCAAGTAAAGAGATCAATGCTATAGAAACATCTGAAAGAACATCGTCTTTTTCTGAATCTTCTAGAGCAACTAATGCCCTTTTCCTAAGATCAAACATTTGCTCCAGTCTATCTATGCCATTTTCTGCAGGCATTAAATGCCAAATCATCAATGCCCTGAAAGGATATGCTAAGGCAAGAGAATCATCTGCTTCCATATTCTCTGCTAACCCCTTTACATCAGCAGTACGGGTAAGTACAGATAATATTTCATCAGTATACCTAATAGAATCTAATTGAGAAAGTATCTTAGATGATTCCAATTGAATGGATATAGGTGCTTTCTCGCACCTCATTGCAAACACAACAGTTTCTTCATCTGAACTTTTAATAGCCTGAATAATAGCATTCTCCAACTTCTTAGAATATACATTAGATATCAACTCAATAGCAAAAACAACCTCATTTGATTTATTTAAGGGTAAGTCTTCTATTAATAAAATCGATTCTGAATAGTTTTTTTCTTCAAACAATGCTCTACTAATTTTCCAAAGTAATGACGGAGGGACTCTCTCATTATTTTGCTCTAACAGTTTCTTACCCTCTTCCAATAATTGTAAACTTAATTTTTGTTCTAATCCATCAACTCGCTTCCAACCTTCAATTTTAATGGTTAAAGATAGAGCATCATCACCTTTGTGTGACAAAGAGTCAACCAAAACACTTTTTTCATCTTTTCTAAGCATATCAAGTAGTCTTTGTTTCATGACTACTTCCGTCATTAACTCATTATTTTCAATACTCTTTAAAACCTGCTCGGCATCACTAGATTTTGAACTTAGTAACAATATCGCTTCCAATAGCGCACCTTCATTTTCAAGCCCTCTAAGTTTACCTTTCATTATTTGAGGCCAAGATGCCGGTCTTGGTTTCCCTGCTAAATCTTTGCGAATTTTTTCCAGTGAAAGTGCTTGAGAAGAGGTTAGTCGGAAAGGCAAATCCATTTCTAACCATTTTTGAATACTAATATTATTTCTTGGATCAAGATTAGATGCTTTAATCCATTCACTAGAGTCTTCTGAAAAGTCTTCATCTTCATTTATATCGAATCTTTCTAACTCTGCAAATATAGGGGCTTCTCTAGCCAATCTACTCCATACTGGATGGATGCCCTGATTACATTCAATTCTTAATAAATTCATTTCATCTTCAAAAGTAGCCTCCCAAGAATTCATTTTATGTTTTTGAGCAATTAGTACAGCCAGTTTAAATGCAGCAGAATTTTTAGATTCAAGCACTTCTTTAGGAGACAATAAATAATCTTCAAAACTCCTCTTAATTTGTCTGCCGCCTCTTCTTCCAATTCTATTTCTCCGATTTCGATTTCCACTATTAGAATTTTCTAAATCGTCTTTATCAATTGCTTTAGGAGCAGTTTTTTCAGCTGCCAATAATGCTAGAGCTTTCCAGTTTTTATTTAGCAATTCCCAAGAACTACTAGATCTTTGCATAGCGCGTTTCCTTCGACCTTCGTCATCACCTGCAGGTTGCAGGGATTCAATACAATCTAGAAGATACTGCTCCAAATGAAGACACTCCGATAAATCGCCCCAATGCCCCACCTACATGAACGCACCGCTTTGATATGCAAGGCTGGAAAAGGGAGAACTCAAGATATGGCACTATTCAGCAGTCCTCATGGAGGTTGCGGCTACGGTAATCATCCTCCTCCATCCATTATCTGCTTTAACAGTAATTTGGCTATTTGTAAATCAGCGAAAATGGCGTCAAACAAGTTTAAAAATTAAAGATGCGGAACGGAAAAAAGCAGTTGAAAATCATGAAAAAAATGGAAATAAACTATTTTTTTATGTAATAGGGGTTATTTTATTAGCATTTATTTCAAAAATATTTTATTTTCAAATAATCAATGGTCAGGTGTATTTTACTGATTTAACCCCCAATCATTTTCATGGTTGGGCGGGATTATTAGGCCTAGTTTTAATGATTTATCTTAGAAGATTGGGAATTAAAGCCAGTAAAAATCGCGAGGCTGGAAAATCTTTTTCTAAAATTAGTAAGTTTCACGGAAGAGTTAGCGATATAATGATTTACTTAATTATGATACATGCTTTTTTGGGGTTTCTTTACCTCTTTACTTATCTTTGAGACCACATTTCTAACCATTGATTTATATTTTCTTGAATATCCCCTCCTGTCACTTCTCGATTGACTACACTTCCATTGATTATTGGTTTAATCCGACAACCACAAGCATTGGCATGTCCGCCGCCATCATTATCAAATTTAGTTGCTAATTTAGTCAAGTCAAATATACCTCCAGATTTATGAATAAATGAATTTGTATAAAATGATGCAGAAACAGGATAACTTCCTTCTTCACTAAATCCGGCTCCTATATCTCCATGAATTACTAAACAGGCATCACAGTCTTTTCCAGCAATTGCTGTAACATGATATCCATTTGATCTCAGTTTTAGGTTTTCTAATCTGGCTATTGCTAATCTATCAATAATTTGAATATTTTCAGAAATTACTTTGGTAAGGACATCTTGTTTCCTCCTTCTTTGTTTAATTTTTTCAGTAATCTCTGGAATTAATAGAATCTCCTCGACAGAGATTCTTTGTTGTATTTTTTCTAGAATTTTGAGTGTAATGTCCTTATCATCTCCAATAATTCTACCCAACCACATCACCGAATTATTTCCCATAAAATCTTCAATTGTAATAGTCCCTCCATCTAATTTATCTACCCATATCATCATTTCTGTTAAATCACTTAAATCGATTTTATCTTTTAGCATATTATATGCAATTCTCGCAGCACTAGGGGTCTGTTGCCATAATACTACGGTATCGGAAATCACTCCTTCTTCAGGCTCATTAGATTGATGATGATCAATACTTAAGCCACAATTGGGATGTCTTGGCAAGTCACAAATTGCAGTATTTCTATTAATCAGGTGATCCATCATGCCCGCACGTAAATTTCCGGGATGTCCAAATATAATTTCTGAATTAGGCCACCATCTTCTCAATATTGCACCTGTTACAACACCATCAAGATCACTATCGGTAATGATATTGTCAATATTTAGGGCCAACGCTTCGTCGGACATATTCAATTACTCAACACACCTATTCAATTGTGTTTGCGTATCCTTCCTCTGATATAATTGAATATCGATGACCTCTTCGGTTAGACATGGAAACGTCGTGCGGTTTCATTTTAATTAATTATGACAGCGTTCTTTTATTGCAATATCCTCAAGGGCATTGGAGTTTTCCTAAGGGGCATGTAGAAGACTCAGACTCAGATCATTTTTCTACCGCTCAGAGAGAATTACTAGAAGAAACAGGAATTTCTAAGGTTTCTTTGATAGAAGGTTGGAGTTCAAGAACAGAATATAGTTTTTCAGTAAAAGGCGTACCAATTTCTAAACAGGTATTTTGGTATCTTGCAGAAACTGATGAACTAAGTGTAAAATTATCTCATGAACATACTAACTATATGTGGCTTAGTTTCGATGAAGCTATTGAACAAGTAACCTTTGATCAAGAAATCGAATTACTACAATCTTCTAAAAATTATCTCCAATCGGTTCAATATGGTGGAATATAATTACCAATCGGTCATTTTTAATACGGAACCCCTTCATTCGATAATAATCAAGAAGATATAAAATACTCATGAATCTCTAGAAGAATTCTACTATATTTTGGAAATGCGGCCCTATTATAACTCCGGCAATTACAAACATCATACTTGCTATAACTAAATCAATAACTTTCCATGAACTAGGATTATTCAAAATAGGAGACATTAATTTGGCTCCATATCCTAAGGAGAAAAAGAAAACAAATGAAGCTGTCGCAGCTCCAATCCCAAAAGCCATTTTTTCATTTCCTACATACCTACTAGACGCACCTCCGATTAGTAGTAAAGTATCTACGTATACATGAGGATTTAGATATGTGAACGCCAACGCAGTGAGTATAATTTTACCTCTACTTTCTTCTTCTTTTTCTTCTATTTCCATACCGACTGGATTTAATGATGATTTAATCCTAAGACAGCCATAGAATATTAAAAAAAGTGCCGCAAAAATCGAGACCCAAATCTCAACTCCATTGATTTCAGAAAGAAACAGGCCAACGCCCAGGACCCCTGCCGCAATTAGCAAAGCATCAGAAATAGAACATACTAGACACGAAACCAAAACATGACTTTTCATTAGCCCTTGTCTAAGGACAAAAACATTTTGTGGACCCAATGCAAAAATCAATGATATACTAATGATAAAACCTTCGAACCCAGCAGATTCGAAACTCAATCAAAACACCTCTATCTTTTGCCCAGTGGTGTCCATAGAACTTCTTCTTCGCCGTTCTTTGCTGTAATCCATCTTCCTAATACAAATAGCCAATCTGAAAGACGATTGAGATAACAAATTATTTCTGTTCTCATTGCATTTTCACCCTCTATTGATATTATTTCACAAACTTTTCTTTCTGCACGCCTAGTGGTAGTCCTTGCTACATGCATTGTTGCAACAGGAGGAGATCCTGTAGGCATTATGAATGAGGTCAAAGGAGATAAGTCCTCGAGCATTTCATCCATCTCGGTGACTAAACGATCACATTGTTCCATCCCAATTAGAGCCATTTGAGGAGGTAGCTTTCCAGGCGAACAAGAACATTCACCACCGATGTCAAAAAGCTCTTGTTGAATAATGCCTAATTTATCATCGACATCATCTACAAAATCACTATGATTATGCCTATTTAATTCCATACGTACGACACCAATTTGTGAGTTTAATCCATCAATTGTACCGTAAACACCAACTCTTAAATTTTCTTTCCCCACTCTTTTACCATCTAGAAGAGACGTCTTACCAGTATCTCCTCCGCCGGTATGAACCTTAGTAATTCGAACCATACTATATCCTCGGATAGGGTTACACGATATGAATAATCGTCTGTTGCATTAACTCAAATCTAAGTGTTTTCTTATGGTTTCCGTCCATGCTTCATCTACTGCTCCCCATCCACCGATTTTTTCTAGTTGTACAACATGTTCCATTCTAGATTTTTCATTATTTTCTTTTTCATAAATTAGTGCCAATGCAGCGTGACTCATAGCATTAATCCATTGTTGTTCCATATCCCAAGATTTTTCGAAATGCGAGATGGCACCATTATCGCCATGAATTAATCCTCTACTAATTTGTCTAAGGCCAGATTTCGACCATGAAATTCCTTGAACCCCAATAATCAATCCTC
>Ga0209425_10000919_pt1 | contig 35308 bp, 50 predicted proteins | sample COG_05_FD_184749 | JGI IMG/M metagenome (GOLD analysis project Ga0209425, IMG submission 184749) | Pelagic Microbial community sample from North Sea - COGITO 998_met_05 (SPAdes) (version 2) | ecosystem: Environmental > Aquatic > Marine > Neritic zone/Coastal water | place: Helgoland, sampling...
TAATGCTATACACCTTTCTAATATGGAGGGAGAAAGTCCTATAATTAATATGGGACAAACACGTTGGTATAAAAAACCAGACCCTCAGTATAGCTATGTTGTTGCACTAGATCCTAGTATGGGTACAGGTGGAGATAATGCTGCTATACAAGTTTTTGAATTACCAAGTTATAAACAAGTTGCAGAATGGCAACATAACACTACTGCTATACCAGGACAAGTAAGAATACTAGCAGATGTGTGCAAATACATTGAAACAGAAATAAAATCATCTACTAGTATATACTGGAGTGTAGAAAATAACGGAATAGGCGAAGCGTGTTTACTTGTAATACAAGATTTTGGAGAAGAAAATATACCAGGACTATTTGTTAGTGAACCTATGCGTAAAGGACATGTACGCAAGTTCCGCAAAGGATTTAACACTACACACAGTACCAAAGTATCTGCTTGTAGTAGGTTAAAAACAATGATAGAAAATAGTAAAATGGTTGTTAATTCTAAACCATTAATTAGTGAGTTAAAGTCATTTGTAGCAACAGGATCTAGTTATAGAGCAAAAAGTGGTGGTACTGACGATCTTATCTCAGCAACACTTTTAGCTATTAGAATGATGGCTGTACTTAAAGATTGGGATCCTAGAGTATATAATACTTTCAATCAAACAGAACAATTAGACGAATATGAAGCACCAATGCCTATATTCATTACAAGGAATTATTGATAAATATATTATAATGAGAAACTTAAATATCATAGCAGAAGAACTATTCAATAAAATTAGGGGAAGATTCCCTTCAGTTACTATTGGCAATGCCGAAGGTAAGGTTACAAATATTCCTAAAGAAGCAAGGTATTATGACTTTGATTTTAAAGAAGGTGATCGTAACTTAGGTAAAGTAAGCGTTAGTATAGACGAAGAAAATATCGCTGTAATGTATAGTAACGATTTTGTTACACAAGAAGATACACTTACTAAAAATTCTTGGTATGATTTTTTAAAAGAAATAAGAGTATTTGCAAAAAAACGTATGCTTAGTTTTGACACAAGGGACATAAACAAAAGTAATTTAGATAAAAGGGATTATCAATTCTTATCTGCAAATCGAAACGATATTACAATGGAGAGTATGATGTACGGAACAAGTAAAACTAGCTACCAAAATATTGGTGGCGCTAGATTAGCAATTAAGCATTCTAGTCCAGTGAATCCTGAAAGACGAACACAACATGTTAATTCAATTTATATTGAAAGTGCAGAAGGCGAACGTTTTAAATACCCATACAAACATCTTAATGGTGCAAGGGCAATGGCCAGACATGTAGCTGAAGGCGGTACTCCATACGATGATTTTGGTAAACATGTTGTTGGCTTGTCAGAAGAGCTTGCAAAACTAAAGAAATTTAAATCTTATATGGGACGTAGTGCAGTAATGGCAGAAAGTCTTAAAGATTATGTAGGCGTTGTAAAAGAACGTGCAAACTATATTAGAAAAGAAATTACAAATTTACAAAAAGCTAATCATTACAAACAAGCATTTGAGTCATTTGAGGCTCCAATACTAGAAGACGTACCTGTTGACGTTGCTGAAAATTGGATTGATCAATTAACTATTAAACAATTTAATGAAGAACTCAAAGACGTATTCCCGTACATATATAAACTAGTAAGTGAAGCTACAAGAGCAAAAGAACTAAGTGTTGACGACTTAATAGACGAAGGCCATATGAAAGGCTATAGTAAGTATCATTGCGAAGACTGTGGTTGTCAAATGCATAACTGTAAACCAGATTGCGATTGTTCACATGATTCACACGATGAAAAAGGTAGTTGGTGGAAAGATGAAAACGGTAACGGTATTAATGATAGAGTAGAAGAAGGCGAAGAACAGCCAGCAGATTCATATATGGTTAAGCCAGGTGATACCATATATAGTATTGCAAAAAGATTTGCTGATAGTAATTACGATGGTGATATCGAAGCAGGCGTTAAAGATATTATGGAATTAAACAATATTACAGATCCAAAAGGTTTACAGCCAGGAGAAAAATTAGATATTGGTTACTTTATGGGCGGAATGAAAAGCGGTGCAACAAGAGGTCTTCCATCAGGTGGATTTAAATCATACGACGAAGAACTAGATGCTGCTTTTGAAAAGTCAATGGGTCAGTTTAAAGATATGGAAATAGCACCAGAAAAACCACAACTACCTGTAACAGAATTTATTATGTCAATGTATGATAGAGAAACAGGAAATTTTCCAAAAGGCGAAACAGCAGTATTAACAGCAGTAGAAAAAGACTACGGCGAACAGTTTATTGAGCCAAGTAAAAATTTCATAGAAAGAATGACTACATTATTTGCAGGACAGAACCAACCCCAAAAAGATCCAGAACTAGCAGCTTTTGAAGCTAAACTAGCAGAACGTAATAAAACGATGAAAATTGATCCATTAGATTGGGAACCAGAGAACCCTGGAGATATGACGAACGATGATCCATGGGAAGATGAAGACGACGACATCGAAGAAGTAAATAGAATCAAACATTTATCAGGCATTTAACCAAAAATAAGCAGATTCAGGTTGACTTCTGCTAAATACTAGTGTAGTATATAACATGTGCTACAAACTTAGGCACTAGAGCAGTATAAGCTGTTCTACAACATAGGCAATATAACAGGAGAAAAGGCACTATGGCAACACTAGCAGAAATCAGAGCAAAACTGAAAGAACAAGAATCACGCACAGGTGGTTCACAAAGCGGCGGCGGCGACAACGCAATTTACCCATTTTGGAATATTAAAGAAGGCGAAAGTGCAACACTTCGTTTCCTTCCAGATGGCGACGAATCAAACACTTTCTTTTGGAAAGAACGTTTGATGATTAAACTACCTTTTAACGGTATTAAAGGAGAAACTGATTCACGTCCAGTACAAGTACAAGTTCCATGTATGGAAATGTATGGAGATACTTGTGATATACTTAACGAAGTACGTGCTTGGTTTAAAGACCCTTCATTAGAAGATATGGGTCGTAAGTATTGGAAGAAACGTTCATACATCTTTCAAGGATTTGTAACAGATAATCCTTTATCAGAAGATACTACTCCAGAGAATCCAATTCGAAGGTTTATTATTGGTCCACAGATTTTTCAAATTATTAAAGCGGCTTTAATGGATCCAGACATGGAAGAATTACCAACAGATTATACTGCTGGTGTAGACTTCCGTCTTAACAAAACAAGCAAAGGTGGATATGCTGATTATTCAACTTCTAATTGGGCACGTAGAGATCGTCCATTAACAGATGTTGAAATGAAGGCTATTGAAGCTAATGGTTTGTTTAACTTTTCAGACTTCTTACCTAAGAAGCCAGATGAAGTAGCAGTTAAGGTTATGAAAGAAATGTTTGAAGCATCAGTAGATGGTGAAGCATATGATTCAGAACGTTGGAGCAACTACTTCCGTCCAGCAGGTATGCAGGCAAGAACTGGTGATCCAACTAAAGCAGCAAGTCCACAAGCAACGGCTGTAAGTCAAAGTGCTCCAGTAGCAGAAGCGGCTCCAGCACCGGTTGCAACACCTGAAGAGATGGGTGCAACTCCGGTAGCACCTGCAGCTGAACCAGCAAAAGCTGAAGCATCAGGTGATGCTGCTGACATTCTTGCAATGATCAGACAAAGACAAGCACAATAAAATTAAGTGGAAGTTCCGGCAAAAACCTCCATCCGGTAATCAGCGAGGTCTTCCACTTTATTATTTTAATTAGGAGAAACTATGGCTAAATCATTTGACGTTAGTAAGTTCCGTAAGGACTTGACAAAAAGCATCTCAGGCATGAGTTCCGGCTTTAACGATCCAACAGATTGGATCTCAACAGGATCATATGCACTTAACTATCTTATTAGTGGAGACTTCCACAAAGGTGTTCCACTAGGTAAGGTAACTGTTTTTGCAGGAGAATCAGGCGCAGGTAAAAGTTATTTCTGTGCAGGTAACATTGTAAAACACGCACAAGATCAAGGCATCTTTGTAGTTCTAATTGACAGTGAAAATGCACTTGATGAAACTTGGTTACAGGCATTAGATGTAGATACATCAGAAGATAAACTACTTAAACTTAATATGAGTATGATTGATGATGTTGCTAAAACAGTATCAACATTTGTAGCAGACTACAGAGCAATGGAAGAAGAAGACCGTCCTAAGGTATTATTTGTAATTGATAGTTTAGGTATGTTGCTAACACCTACCGACGTTGATCAGTTTAACAAAGGTGACATGAAAGGTGATATGGGCCGTAAGCCTAAAGCACTAACTTCATTAGTCCGTAATACTGTTAACATGATTGGTTCACTTAACGTAGGCTTAGTATGTACTAATCATACATATGCATCACAGGATATGTTTGATCCAGATGATAAAATTAGTGGCGGACAAGGTTTTATCTATGCATCAAGTATTGTTGTTGCAATGAAGAAGTTAAAACTAAAAGAAGATGAAGACGGCAATAAGATCTCAGATGTTATGGGTATTAGAGCTGGTTGTAAAGTAATGAAAACTCGTTATGCAAAACCTTTTGAAGGTGTGCAGGTTAAGATTCCTTATGAAACTGGTATGAATCCTTATTCAGGATTAGTTGAATTGTTTGAGAAGAAAGGCTTGTTAGTTAAACAAGGTAATAGACTCAAATACATTGACTTAAACGGCGAAGAACATATTGATTATCGCAAACAATGGTTAGGATCTAAACTTGATTTAATTATGTCAGAATACACACAAAAAATATCCTCTAAGGTAAATACCGCAGAAGCTGAAGAAGTGGAAAATGTAACCGAGGAGATAAATGGAAATGGATGAAACACATATTGTTGAAGTATGGACAACCTTTAAGGAATATCTTGATAAAAAATCAGTCTATGCAGCCGCTGAAAGATATGTTGATCTTTTAGCTGATATGGGTGTAGATGATCATACGTTTACTGAAATACTTGGCTCTGATGCCGAGTTAGATGATGCAATTAACTATTATCTAGATATTGAAGAAACCGACAGCGACGATGACGACATCGACGATATGTATGAAGAATAAACAATAATGGGATTTTATTCAGAAGTAGCAAGAGACGTTTCTAAGATTCCTGACGCTATAAAACACTTTGAACAAGAGTTATTAGATGCTCGTACAGAAGTAAAATTAAAAGGCAATGTTGAACGTGCCGCAGCAGAAATGCCCGGTATCGTTGAGCATCGTTTTAATCAGCTACAAGAAATAGAAGCAATACTAAACTATTTAAATATTGAACTACGTAGGTTGCGTAGTTCGTTTTTTAAGAAATATCTCGAGAACTATCAACGAGCTTTATCAAGCCGTGACGTTGAAAAATACGTAGATGGTGAAGCAGATGTAGTTGACTACGAAAAGATTATTAACGAGTTTGCACTATTGCGTAATAAATGGTTAGGATTACTTAAAGGTTTAGATCAAAAACAATGGCAGATTACTAATGTTGTTAAACTTAGAGTAGCCGGCATGGAAGACGCAAGCCTTTAAATAACCACAACCAAAATGTGTGAGATAAGTAATATATAATTATATATGAAAGAGGTCCTATGCATTCAGAAAAATATCTAAAAGAACTACAACGCCTACATAGCAGAAAAGGCTTTGGAGTTGCAAAAAATATCCCACAAGGTGTACAAAAGTTAATTTCAGAAAAAGGATTAACATCTATTTTAGATTTTGGGTGTGGTAAAGGTATGCCGTTCACTCAACTGCAAGAACAGATGAATGTATATAATTACGATCCTGTAACATCGCCTATAGATTTACCAAAAAAAGCTGACTTAGTTTATAGTAGTGATGTACTAGAACATATTGAAACTGATCAACTAGAAGGCGTATTAAACAATTTATATAGTATAGCAGACAAATATCAATATCATCTTATAGCTTGTCACCCTGCAAAGAAAAAACTTAGTGATGGACGAAATGCACATCTAATAATTGAAAAACCAGAGTGGTGGAAAGCTATTCTTGAGCGTAAAAATACAGAACTTGGTTGGAGAATAATTAGCGAAGACATTACTGAACGTTGGGTACAAATTAAAAAAGGACCTGAAATATTTGTTGTAAAATATATCGTGTACTTAGAGAAAGTGTAATATGAAACAAGTATATAATTATTGGATGCCGGATACTGATAATCACTTTTATAGAATGATTACAAAAAGAATCAGTCAAGGAGGACCAGCAGAGTATCAAGATGATGTTAGAGATGCAGCATATAACTATGTTACTGACTTTGATGTAGCACTTGATATAGGTGCAAACGTAGGATTTTGGGCAAGACCCTTAACTAAAAAATTTAAACAAGTAATTGCATACGAACCTATGCCGCAAGTACTTGAATGCTTAGAATTAAATATTAAAGATTTACCTGTTACAATAAACAAGTATGCACTAGGTAAAACAGAAAATACTGTTAATATGATATATGATAGTGTTAACACTGGCAATAGCCATGTAGACGAAGATACATTTGGTTCAGGAAATATTACTGTAAAAAGATTAGACGATTTAGATGTGCCTAAATTTGGCTTAGTAAAAATAGATTGCGAACGACACGAACTGCCTATTTTAGAAGGTGCAATACAGACTATATTAAAATACAAACCGATAGTTATTGTTGAACAACATGCAGACACAGAATACTGTGCAGGAGAGTTTTTAAAGAAACATGGGGCAAAAGAACTTACAAACGTAAGAAGAGACTATATATTTGGATGGTAATATGCAACCGCATGAAATATTAATAATACAGAAGATAGATAAACTTAAAGAACAACTTGATCGTATAGAAAGTAATCAAGTAAAACTTGATGAAAAATTAAGCAAGCACATTAGTTTTATCGATAGTACATACGAAGGCCTTCGCAATCCAATTGATGCAGCAAAGAGATGGTTAGGTAGATGACATATGTTTTAGTCACTGGTGGATTTGATCCTCTTCATTCAGGACATTTAGAATATTTTAAAGAAGCAAAAAAACTTGGCGATGAGCTAATAGTAGGAATAAATTCAGACGAATGGTTAACTAGAAAAAAAGGTAGACCGTTTATGCCGTTCAAAGAACGTTTAGCAATTATTAGAGCACTAGAAATGGTAGACGATGTTCTTTCGTTTGATGACTCAGATGATACTGCTTGTGGAGCAATTTTTAAATTGATGTGTACAACATCTAGCAGAGATCAAATTATATTTGCTAATGGTGGAGATAGAACACAAGGCGCAGTCCCTGAAGAAAAAACATATGCTGATAAGGTTAAGTTTGTTTACGGAGTTGGCGGCGATGATAAGAAAAACTCTAGCAGTTGGATTTTAGAAGAATGGAAAAATCCAAAAACAATTCGTAAGTGGGGCTGGTATAGAGTACTTGACGATAAAGTAACTTATAAAGTAAAAGAACTAGTTATTACACCTGGATCTGCGTTATCTGATCAAAGACATTTTAAGAGATCAGAACATTGGTATACATTAAAAGGAAAATGTATATTAGATACAGAATACGATAATCGTAAAGATAGTAAAACGTTAGATGCGTGTACTAATGGATATAATATAGGTTGTGAAGTATGGCATAAGGCCAGTAACCCCTTTGATGAGCATTGTCATATACTAGAAGTACAGTATGGGGAGAAATGTGTGGAGGAAGATATTGAACGAAGAGATTAAACCATTAAAGATTTTTGTAGGGTATGATAGTAGAGAAGATATAGCTTATGAAGTTTGTAAACAAAGTATACTACAAACAGCATCTGTACCTGTAGAAATTATTCCGTTAAAATTAGATAAGTTACGTAGTCAAAATTGGTACTGGCGTGAAGAAGATAAACTTGGTTCTACTGAGTTTACGTTTAGTAGATTTATGGTACCATTCTTAACAGACTATAGTGGGTGGGCGTTGTTTATTGATTGTGATTTTGTATTTAAAGAAGACGTTGCAAAATTATTTTCTCTTGCTAATAACAAGTATGCAGTAATGTGTGCCCATCATGATTATACTCCTCGAGAAGGTGAAAAAATGGACGGACAAGCCCAGTTACCTTATCCAAGAAAAAATTGGTCAAGTATGGTACTTTGGAATTGTGGACATAAATCAAATAAAGCAGTAACACTAGACTTAATTAATCATAAAGATACTACTGGAGCATATCTACATAGATTCAGTTGGTTACCTGATAATCTTGTAGGACAAGTGACACACGAATGGAATTGGTTAGTAGGTTGGTATAAACAGCCTGCAGACGGAATCCCCAAAGCACTACATTATACTGAAGGCGGTCCCTGGTTTGATCATATGAAAGATTGTGAATATGCATTAGATTGGGTAAGTGTGCAAGCAGATTATTTAGATACCCTTGTTAAGAAATTAGAAAAAAAAGAAGAGCGAAGAGGATTACAAAAAGTTGGCGTTGAAGATTTAACCCTTAGTTCTCATGCTAAAAAATTACTAGAATATACTTTACAGGAATTAGTAGATCCTAGTGAAATAGTATACAAAGAAACTAAGTCTAACATACAAAGACTAAAGGAGGATGCAATGGGAATTAAAGTTGCAGCAATTAACATGCCTGATTTTAATAAATTAGGCGTAAAGTCGAAAGGGTTAGCATATGATCCTTTCTGCGAAGACTTTATACTAGGCAGTGGAGGTGTATTAAGTGATTTTGATAGAGAATCAAAAACTCAAAATGCTCTAGTTATTAGAGGCTTAGGAGGCGGTGGACAAAAAGCAATTAAGTTTTGTCGAGAAAATAGTAGAGACTTTTATGCTATAGATACAGGATATATGCAACCTGTATGGACTACAAGAAAAGACTATCACAGAGTTACAAAAAATAATTTACAAAATTTAGGACCAATTATAGAACGTCCTGATGATAGATTATCTAGACTTGGCTGGCGTCCTAGCAAATTTAAACGAGGAAGTTATATTTTAATTTGTCCTCCTAGTGCAAAAGTAATGAAGTTTTATGGAAAAGATGTTGATGAATGGATGAGCTTTACATTAGAAGAACTTAAAAAACATACTGATAGAGAAATTAAAGTAAGACTAAAACCTTCTAGAAGAGAACGAGTAACACAAAATACTATATGGGACGCACTACAAGAAGCACATTGTCTTGTTACGTTTAACAGTATTGCTGCTACAGAAGCATTATTAGTCGGAACACCGGCTATTGCATTAGCACCCAACGCTGCTAGTTTATTATGTAATAATAGTCTTGACGCAGTTGAAAATTTAAATCGTCCAAGTTTAGATGAAGTACATGCATTTGCTAGGCATTTATCTTACTGTCAATTTACTCCTAATGAATTACGTTCTGGGTATGCTTGGAGCATAGTCAATGAAGGTAGTTAGTTATTTAAAATCTGTTCCAGGCAAGAACATTAACCCTCAAAAAGAACAACTATTGTTTGACTTTGCTGAAGGAGTGCGACAAGCAGGCGACAACGGAATCGTACATACAGAAGAAAACTTGATAGAATGTGATGCCGGCATGATACAAGGTTGGGTATATGATAAAATTACAACACCACATTTAAGACTTCGAAACAATGTAATTAGAACCCAAAAAGAATACGGCAAGCATACAATTACTGCTGACGCTAACCTTTTCTTATTTCATGATCCAAAGAATACTAAAGGTTATTTACGATATAGTTTTGACGGTATATTTCCAACAACAGGAAATTACTGTGATACAACAATAAATGAAAAACGGTGGCGTAATATTTCTAAGACATTAGGGTTACCATTATCTGATTATACTAACTACGGTAATCATATTGTATTAATGTGTCAAAGACAAGGCGGTTGGAGTATGAAAGGCTATGATGTTGTTCAATGGATGCAAGATACTATTAGACTTATCCAATCTCATACTAATAGAAAAATTATTATAAGAAGTCATCCTGGAGACAAACTAGCTGTAGATTACCTAGCAAAAAGACCAGGACACCCACTAGAACACTTTGCTAACGTAGAACTAAGTCCTCCAGGACGTACCTTAGATGAGGATTTAAAAGGTGCGTGGGCAGTAGTTAACCATAATAGTAGTGCAGCAGTTGGTCCAATAATTAAAGGATATCATTGTTTTTTAACAGACCCAACTGACAGTCAATGTAGAGAAGTTGTAAATACAGACTTTAGTAAAATTGAACAACCAGATAGGTTTGATAGACAGCAATGGCTTAAAAGAATTAGTATGTTTCATTGGTCTTTTGAAGAATTAAGATCCGGAGCATGCTGGAAACATATGAGGGAATTTATATAATGGAAATTTTAGTATTAACAACATTTCACCAACCAGGCTTAGAAAAATATGGTCAACGGTTTTTAGATAGCTTTGCACAACAAGTTGATAAACGCATTAAGTTAATTGTGTATGCAGAAAATTGCAACCCAACTAACCCTGATCCAAGTCAAATACAAATTTTAGATACATTTGAAGCATTGCCTGATCTTAATAGATTTAAAGCAACCTGGGGAGATATTCCAAAAGCAAATGGAAAGTGTCCGTGGCCAGAGCGTAGACCACGCGATTATCATAAAGAATTTAAGTGGGACGCTGTACGCTTTGCTAACAAAACATATGCTGTGTATGACGCTGTAAGACGCTCTAAGGACTGGTGTATATGGATGGATGCCGATACGTTTATTCATAGTCCGTGGAGTTACGAACAGTTTGCAGAATTACTACCAAACGATAAATGGATTACATATGTTGGTAGAGGCAAAGGCTCAGCAACATGGCCCGAATGTGGGTTTTACGGACTTAATGTAAACAATAAAGTATGTAAAAAATTTATGACAGAATTTGAACGAGTATATGAAGAAGCAGAAAACGGAATCTTTTTATTAGACGAATGGCATGATAGTTTTGTTTTTGGTGATATTTTAAATAAAATGAAAGTTGAAAATCCAAACGTATTAGACTATACTGAAGATATGATACTAAAAGGCGCAGTAACAGGCGGCGGAGGACATCCATTAATTAACTGTGAATTGGGTAGATGGATGGATCATCTTAAAGGAGCTCGCAAAGACACAGGAAAAAGTTTAACAAAAGACTTAGTGCAACAAAGGAATGAAACATACTGGAATGAAGTTTAGTTTATGGACAGATTATGGTGCAGGTAATAGTCGACCTATTTTTGATGCTTTTGCTGCTGGTTGTATACATTACGGGATTGATGTTGTGTATAATGATCCTAGTGCCGATGTTAATGTTATCTGGAGCATATTGTTTAATGGTAGAATGGCGCCTAATCAAAGTGTCTGGGATCAATCCAAACCCACCATCGTACTTGAAGTAGGCGGCATTAATCGTGGCACTACGTGGAAGGTGGGATTAAATGGTATCAATCGTGATGCTTACTTTGGTGATACTGGTAATGATGATAGTCGTGCTAGGTTACTTGGACTTAATTTAAAACCTTGGAATAAAGAAGGTAAACATATTCTATTATGCGGACAGCATGATAAAAGTTTGCAATGGCGTAACATGCCACCCATGAGTAACTGGTTTTTAAATACGTACGATGAAATACGTAAACATACAGATCGTCCTATAATCTTTAGACCACATCCACGATGTAGACTAGAACACATAGAACGAGGGTTACGTTATGTAGAAAGACAGGAGCCAAACCACATTGCAAATACTTACGATGATTTTGATATGGGCTTTGATAATGTGTGGGCTACTATCAGTTACAGCTCTAATCCGGGGATTCACTCGTGTATCAATGGTATTCCAGCTTTTGTTAGCCCCTCTAGCCTTGCTTATAATGTTGCTAACGACATAGACTTTTTACACAATATTGAACAACCTTTAACGCCAGATAGAACACAATGGCTTAACGACTACGCACATACCGAATGGACAGTTGAAGAAATTTCTCAAGGATTACCACTTAAACACTTGACTTCTAAGCTAATTTAAGTTATAATACTATTATGAATACAGAAACTATTGAAGATTGTCTTGAACTTTTAGTCGGTTTGCAGAATGCACCGACCGGACAGTTTGTTGTAAGAACTGAAGATTATAATATTCTAACAAGCATAGGTAGGCAAGTTGTTAGAGGAATTGGATTAACTGATAGACAATACGAATTAGTTAAGACAAAACTTTTAACTTATAGCGACATGTTTGAACACGATTTATCTAAGTCGTTAGATTCTTTACGTATTCCATTAAGACATCTTAATAGAGAAAAAACAATTAAATTAGTTAATTATGGTCAAGATAACGAATTATATATTGCAGTAAAATTTATATTTCATAAAAGGCATTTAACTGCTATTGAAAAAGCAAAGACTGGGATAATTGGACATCTTTATGATAGTAAACAAAAAGTACATTATTTTCCGTTTACTGAAAAAAACACATATCAAATAATAAAACATTTTAAGAATAATAATTTTAATATTGAACACGAGTTGTTATCTTATTTTGAAAAGGTAGAAACAATGAATAACAATAAAGAAGATTACATACCAGGCATTTATTCTTTTAAACTAAAAAATTTATCTGATCGAACAATTAATTTTATGATTTCATCAATTGGCGAACCATCAAAAGATAATTTAGCAATATATAATGATCGTAAAGATCAACTAGGACTACACTATTTTGATCAGCAAGAGTTAGAAGATAGTTTAAATAGTTTAACCATATTAAGTAAAAAAATTGTAACAAGAGAAGAATATAATGTAATAGTTCCCCCAAACATATATCCAATTGAACGGGTGCTAGAAAGTTTATTAGAATTAAATAGGTTTCCAATACTTGTTATATTGCCAACCGAAAACCCATTAGATAATTTAATAAAACTGCACAAAGGCTTAACTAATATCATATTTGAACAAGATATGAGTGTATTGTTTAGGGTAGATAATGATAAAGATACAGGAAAACATTTTAACGATTATATAAGATTAAACAAATTAAATAATCCACTTGACAAAAATACAAAAGTAGTGTATATTAATAGCAGTAAGTTTCCTAAACCGTTACTTAAAAGTGAATGGAAACCTAATGCAGTTTTGACTATTAGCAGTCAAAGGATGAATACTAAGGTTAGTGATTATGTTAAACCGCTAGATTTAGTTATTCATTATGATACTGACATTAGTCCGTTTCACCGTGTAAAGGCACAAACTTTATAATATGACAACATGCAGATTAATAATTGAAGACGAAGTAAACATTAAGATAGAAGGTCTTGAAGTCGACGTACGAAGAAAACTTGCAAACGCACTAAAGTTTGAAGTACCGTATGCACGATATATGCCACAGTATAAACTAGGACGCTGGGATGGTAAAGTGGCATTCTTTGGTATTGGCGGTACAGGTTATGTTAATCATCTTAATGTAGTACAAGATGTTCTTGCAAAAAATAATGTAGAAATCGTTGATATTGACGATCGCAGACAAAAAATACAACTAGACTTTGAACCTATTACAGAAACCTTTTGGGGCAACAAAACATGGCCTAAAGATCATCCTGCTGAAGGTGAGCCTATTGTGTTACGTGATTATCAAGTTGAAGTAATTAATAATTTTCTATCAAATCCCCAATCATTACAAGAGGTTGCAACTGGTGCTGGTAAAACTATCATCACAGCAACTCTGTCTAAACTTACAGAAAAATACGGGCGTAGCCTTGTAGTAGTTCCAAACAAGAGTCTAGTAACGCAGACTGAAGAGGACTATGTTAACTGTGGATTAGATGTAGGAGTATACTTTGGAGATAGAAAAGAGCTAGGTAAGACTCATACTATTTGTACTTGGCAAAGTTTAAATATACTTGACAAGAAAACAAAAGACGGATCCGCAGTATTGAGTCTTGCAGAGTTTTTAGAAGGTGTAAGCACAATTATTATTGACGAAGTACATCAAGCAAAAGCAGAAGTACTTAAAAACTTGTTAACACGTAATCTACGTAATGCTCCAATTCGTTGGGGTCTTACTGGTACTGTACCTAAAGAAAAATTTGAGTTTGAAAGTATACATGCAAGTTTAGGACCAGTTATTGGTAATATTAGTGCTAAAGAATTACAAGACAAAGGTGTACTATCAAACTGTCATGTTAATGTTGTACAATTAATTGATACACAGGCACATAGCGATTATCAATCAGAATTAAAATATCTCGTAACAAACAAAGCTCGTATTGAATATATGGCTAGTTTGTTAAACAATGTATCACAATCAGGCAATACTCTAATCCTAGTAGATAGGATTAGTGCAGGCGAAATGTTAGCAGAACTAATACCTAATAGCACTTTTGTAAGCGGAAGTGTAAAAGTAAAAGACCGCAAGGAAACATATGACACAATACGTGAAGGAACTAATGAAGTCATTATCGCAACATACGGAGTTGCGGCAGTGGGCCTTAATATACCTAGGATTTTTAATCTTGTACTCATTGAACCTGGAAAATCTTTTGTTCGGGTAATTCAATCTATCGGTAGAGGCGTAAGAAAGGCAAAAGATAAAGACTTCGTGCAAATTTGGGATATCACTTCAACGTGCAAATATGCAAAGAGACATTTAACTCAACGTAAGAAATTTTATAAAGAAGCAGAATACCCTTTCACTATTGAAAAAGTAGACTGGAATTAAAAGGAATAATATATGAGAATATTAACATTAGAGGATAAGTGTTTTCCATTAACAAACTTACCCGATGAACTTGAAGATGATATAAGGTTTGCAGTACTAGATAATAGTGATCCAAAAGATCCTGATTTCTTTTTTATACCTTTAATTTTCTTAGAAAGTTTTAATGCACCAGCAATGGTTTTAGAAATTAACGGAAAAGAAATTATGATGCCATTAGATTGGTCTATAGCAGTAGGCGATAGTACCAGCGGTAATGATTTAGAAGTGCTTCCGTTAACAAGTATAAACAATCGAGGATTTGAAGCATTTCTTTTTAATCCGTTATCAAGTTATAAAATTGACTATGGAGAAATAAAAATTATTAATTTTTATAACGATGTAAAATGGTATTTTCCTAAAGTAAAAAACGGACAGTTATTAGCAGTACCAATTACCGACGGACCTAAACCGCTATGTGCATATTTCATTAAAGAAATATCACGACAATCAGAATTAATAGATTATGGACTAATATTATAAAGGAGGTTATCCATGGGAATTAAAGCAGGTAAAGTATGGGGTGGAACAGAACTAATACATGCTAATGGTGTATTAGAATTTCATCGTATTGAATTTAATGCGGGGTTTAAATGTTCAGAACATGAGCACCAATTTAAATGGAATGGATTCTTTGTTGAATCGGGCAAGATGCTTGTTCGAGTTTGGCAAGATGACCAAGATGGACTCGTTGATGAGACTATTTTGGAAGCAGGGGATTTTACTCAGGTTAAGCCTGGTAAGATCCATCAGTTTGAAGGACTTGAAGATGGAGTTGCCTTTGAACTTTATTGGGCAGAATTCAACCACAATGACATTGTGCGTAGAACTGTCGGAACAAAAGTAAAATAACAGGAGAAGATATGTTAACAAAACTTTTAGAAGGTGTAGATAGAGCACTAGCCACTAAACTAGTAATCTTACACACACTAGTAATTGCAGTTAGTAATTACTTAGTGACAATTAGGTTTGATTTATTTCCAGGTGCAGAGTTGCCTTTATTTGGATCATTCCCACTAGCAGCGGCGGCGTTTACATTTCCGATCGTTGTTGTAGCAACTGACTTGACAGTACGTCTTGTTGGTAAAGAAGCAGGTAGAGCCGTTGTAGCAATGGCAATTATTCCTGCTATTGTAGCGTCAGTATTAGTACTATTAGCACTAGGTGACGAACATGCATACAGAGTAGGTCTAGCCTCTGGTACAGCATACGCAATTGGTACAATGCTTGATGTTTATGTGTTCCAACACATTAGAGAAAAATATACACAAGCATGGTGGGCGGCACCAGCAATTAGTACAGTTGTTGCTAACGTCATTGATACGTATGCGTTTTTCTACACAGCGTTTTACCCAGCGCCGTGGGTAGCAGATGTAGCGTTCAATAATACCTTAACAAAAATTGTTATTGGTTTAATTGTATTCCTACCAGCATACGGCTTGTTACTTTCATTTTTGAAAAACAAGTTTGGTGTAGATGCTTTAGTACTTAAAGACGATGTAAAGCCTAAGAAGAAGGCAACTAAGTCTAAGAAAAAGGCATAAATGAGTTGGGTAAATTAATACCCAACCAACCACTGATATACGAGCGGGCCAACGGTGTTGTGTTCGCTCGTTATCGTGATCCGCCACATAATACAATACCTCGTTGGATAATAGGTGGCGATCCAGACGAAGTTTCTAGGGCACAAGGTAACTTGTTTTCACATGCTGAATGGCAAAATATGTTACATATTGCTAAACATAATAAGGCATTTAAAAAACAACTTGACAGATTGTTAATAATGTATTATACTATAAAAGATGAACAAGAATTGTTAGAATAAATGACTATAGAACCTATTAAAGAAAAACTAGACGATAAAATTAAAGCACTTAATTCTACTCGTGTTTTTAAAAAAGTAACACCCAAAGGCGACCTATCTTGGTATATAAAATGGGTATCTGTTGTATTAATACTTTTTGCTACTTCAGCAAGAGCAACAGGAACTATGCCAGAAATTGATCTATGGTTTGGACTATTTGGAACAATAGGATGGGCTTGGGTAGGCTACTTATGGCACGATAGAGCAATCCTATTACTTAACGGTGTGCTAGTTACTATTATTGTTATGGGCTTAATGAAATATTATTTTGGAGTTATAGCGTGAGATTAAAAAATTTAAGAGTAGCTATTTGTATTCCTGCTAGAATGGCTAGCACAAGATTTCCAGATAAGCCTCTTGCATTGTTAAACGGACAACCAATGATTAAACGAGTGTATGAACGATGCCTTGAAAGTAATCTAGATACATATGTACTCACAGATAGCAAACGAGTTGCAAGTTTATTTCCAAATGAAAATTGTGTAATACAAGATGATCCTTTTGAAAACGGTACTGAAAGGTGTGCAGGCTTTCCGTATATGAACAGGTACGATGCTATTATTAATGTTCAAGGTGATATGCCTGATATTACTGTTGATATTATTAAAGCAGTAGAAAATGGAATTTTTATAAACGACTCGCCAATAGTAACAGTTTACACAAAGATGAATAAGGACTTGCAAAAAGATCCGAATAGTGTTAAACTAATACATACCCATGATAAAGCTCATTGGTTTTGTAGAGCAGGATTAGAGTACGGTGCTCATCACTTAGGTGTATACGGATACACAAGACAAGCACTATCTGCATATTCTAAACTACATGTATGCAACGAGGAAAACATTGAAAAACTAGAGCAACTTAGATGGTTGCAAAACAACTACACTATGTCAGTTTATGAAGTTAAATTTAATGGCATGGAAATTAATACACCCGAGGACTTAATAGAATGGCACAAGCAAAACTCCCAATAAAAGATATACTTGCAGCAATTGATATGAATGCTAAAAGTGTGTGGAAAGAGTTATCTGATGACGAACGTAAACAAGTGTCGTTCTGGCTTCTTAACCGCTATATAAGCGCCGTACAAGGGTCTAGAGAAGATATGGAGCTCGCAGTATTCAAAACTAATGAATACTATAATAAACACTTTAATACTATCGGAGTTGGTAGAGAAAATGGACATCAACAACTAATGTGGCAACTCTTATGTATGAGTGGTTCTTGGGGTAAGATTAAGTTCCATCCGTATATTGGCTTTAAGAAAAAAGGTGCAAATAATAATGTTGCAATAAAATTTTTAGAAACAATTTATCCTAACATGAAAAGTAAAGAGGTAGAATTACTTGCTGGAATATCTACAAAAAAAGAACTTAAAGAACTTGCAGAAGAATATGGTATTGAGAATGTCAAGTTCTGAAAAACCATATGTATGTGAATACTGTAATACAGGATACACAAGAGAAACAACTCTTGCTGTACACATGTGTCAACCTAAACGTAGAGCATTACAAAAGAATGAGAAACGTGTACAGCTAGGCATGTATGCGTTCAATCAGTTCTATAAACTTAGTGCAGGTGCAAAGAAAGATAAAACCTACGAAGAATTTTGTAAATCACCTTACTATAATGCATTTGTTAAGTTTGGAAGTTTTGTTAACAACGTAAGACCATTGTATCCAGAAAAGTATGTTGACTATGTTGTTACTAGTGGAGTAAAATTAGATCATTGGTGTAGAGAAGAAATGTACGAAAAGTATGCATTAGGACTAATTAAAAAGGAAGGAGTACAAACTGCGTTAGAACGTTCAATAATTACTATGATGGAATGGGCTGACGAAAACAATAGTGTATGGAATCATTATTTTAATTATGTAAGTCTGAACAGAGCAATTTATCATATTAAAGACGGTAAAATTAGTCCTTGGCTTATTTTAAATTGCAAGTCTGGAAAACAAATGATGAGTAAATTTAACGATGAACAATTAGAAATAATTTATAATGTAATGGATCCTCAGCATTGGGCTAGGAGATTCCAAAAACAAATTAATGATGTTGAAACTGTAAAAGAAGTTGTAAAAGAAAGTAACCTATGAAATTAATATATTACCCAGACGAGTTTTTAGATAAAAAAGTAAAAAATGTAGACATATCAAATCCAGGATTTGATCCTATAGAACTTAAAAAAGAAATGGTAGACTTTATGTTAGCTAATAAAGGAATCGGATTGAGTGCCAATCAAATAGGTATGGATGCACAAGTTTTTGTTATGGGTGAAAATAAAGACAATGCAATTATTGTTATTAATCCTGAAGTGTTACAGCATACAGAAGAAACTGTACAAGATGTAGAAGGGTGTTTAAGTTTCCCAAAAGTTTATGTAAAAGTTACGAGACCTAAAGAAATACTTGTAAAATATTATGACGAAAACTTGAAAGAGGTAAGTACTAAAGTAATTGGGTATTCAGCTAAATGTTTTTTACATGAATTTGATCACCTGCAAGGAATTACTTTTAAAGATAGAGTATCAAAACTTAGATGGGATATGGCTACAAAAAAGGCTAAGAAAAAAATCTAATGACATTTATATTTAGACATCCTAAATATTATAAAGGACTTAAAAAAGTTTATGAGAGTGAAAAAGTTATTTGTGAAAGATGTAAGGCAAAGGTTACTAGAAAAAACTACGATCTCCATCACGGCAAAAAGTGTAGGGAATACTGATGCCTGATATTGATATAGATTTTGCAGACAGGACAGATATCTTATCAAAGATACAACATCGTGTAGCTAAGTTGGACACAGGTAAAAAACATAATACCGGAGTCTACGCAACAGAGATACCACACAATCCTATTGATAAATTATCAACAATCAACTATAAAGACGCAGAAGATCGAGGATACTTTAAACTAGATTTTCTTAATGTCAGTATATACAAAGACGTTAAAGACGAAAGCCACTTAAATACATTAATGGAAAGGAAACCAATATGGGAACTTTTGGAGCATCAAGACTTCGTAGATCAAGTCTTTCATCTAAGCGGTCACAGCAATCTCTTAAAACAATTGAAACCTACTTCGGTAGAACAATTGGCAGCGACACTAGCAATAATAAGACCAGCAAAGAGACACCTAGCAAACGAGAGTTGGGAAACAATACTAAAGGAAGTATGGATAAAGCCGACCAACGGTGAATACTACTTTAAAAAAGCACATGCAGTAAGTTATGCAATGGCATGTGTAGTACATATGAATTTATTATGCGAGCAATTAGATGAACATAGAAAAGTTTAGAAAATTCTTAGACGAACTTGAAGTTCAACTTTGGAAAGATGAAACAGGTAAGACAGTTGCCGAAGAAGGCTATAAGTACTCTAAAAACTTTTGGAATTACTATAACGAAAAACAATTTTGTATACAACATATGGATCTAGATGGTGTTGAAACTGTTTGTGATATAGGTGCAGGTGTAGGACTGTTAGGCGTACTTTTAAATCAATGGTACAATATAGAAGTAGAAGCTACTGATGTAAAAGCAACCTTTGACGGAGGCATATTTCAGCAAATGTTTGCTAAAATGAAAACTCCTAGACACTTGTTAGAAATAAAAAATAAAGAACCAATAGTGCTTCCTAAACACTATGATATGATTACAATTACAAGATCAGTATTTGATAGAGAAGAACTTCCAAATGGATACAACAACAAATATCCAGATGAATTATTTGATTATGAATATTTCTTAGATGACATATTTAAACATTGCAATAAATTATTTTGGAAAACTAATTGGCAAAGCTGGGCTACTCAAAAAGTATTTCCAGAAAGTGTTCGACCCTTTTTATGGTGGCCTGAAAAGAATAGATCGAGTAAAGACGGTGCAAGAAGTAATGCAATGTCTAAACCATATCGTGCTTGGTACATTATACTTACTAAAGAAGAGTGGGAGAACAGATGAACTATGAGTTTGAAGATTACAGAAAACCAAAAAAATTTAACTTAGGTCCTTGGCTAACATATCGTGTACCTAGTATATTTGCAATGGATTATATTATTAAGATGTTTCTTTGGTTATGGTTACTCCCTTTTTTAATAGGGTTTATGGTAACTCCTTTAGGACTACTGTTAAATACAATAATATTTGATTATATCTATTACAGATATATTAAACATTTTACTTCTTAGATCGCCTAACTAATTGTACTGATTTACGTTTAATTCTTTTTACAGACATGTTACCTAAGTTAACCACTGGTCCTATTGTTACTTTAACATCTTTAGAATTCATTGACATTAAAGCATATTGAAACAGCTCCATCTCTGATCTAAGAAAGATGTTAATAGGAATCATTCTATTAGATTCCCACCACCATATATCACCTAATTCTAAAAAGATTTTTTTGTGTGCATCGTCTATAAGATCGTTGTAGATATACATAGTGGTAACATATTGATCTTGGTTTACTATTATACCAACATATTCTACACCACCATATGTAGCAACACTTATAAACGGGAAGTCATTCTCTATATTTTTTAATAGCATTATTAATTTTATCCGATAAATACTTGCATGTCGCAGCTAATACCTAGATATTTAGTCAATAACAGAATTCAAATCATAGCTAATGACTCTGGATTCGTAACGGAGTATAGACCAGTGTACCAAAGACAAATAAAAATATATAAAAATATAGATAATAAATTACAATTTAGAATTTTAAATGCAGATCAAAAACCTTTATCAATAAGTGGTTATACTGTAAAATTTAATGCGTTTGATGAAAACAAAAGTTTAATTATTTCACACGATGCAACTGCTGTTGTAGGAGACGATAGTGCTGCAACAAGGGGATTATGTACGGTAACAATAACAGAAAACGATTTATTAAACGTTGATGATCAATATTTAAGTTATAATATACATTTAGTAGATTCTAACAGTGACAATACAATAACATATTCAGATAGCTTCTTTGGTAATAACGGAACTATACAAGTAATTTCAGGTGCTTTACCTGGGCCTCGTGATTCGTATAACTTTACGCAATTTCAACAAGAAGGTATAAACAGTACTATATTCTATAGCGAATCTAAAACTGCTGAACCTGCTATAAACGGTAATGAAGCATTGCATTCAGCTGCTATTTACACAAGCTCAGCATATATTGGTGACGTTGTAGTACAAGCTACATTAGATAGTACCGTAACTGAATCAACCCTTTGGGGAGACGTTGCAACTGTAACATTTACCGGATCTGAAACTACGCCAATTCCTGTTAACTTTAATGGTGTTTTTAACCATTTAAGATTTAAAACTACAGCATCACCTACAGATAAAATTTCAAAAATTCTTGTTAGAAATTAGTTGACTTTATCTAACTAAGACGCTATAATATAACTATGAGTATTGTAGCTGAGATAGTTCTGACATACATTCCGCCTAAGCGTAAAAAAACGCCTAGCGGTTGGATCTCCTTCAATGCTCCGTGTTGTCAGCATAATGGCCAGTCCGTAGACACTAGGCAACGAGGCGGCGTCATCCAAGAAGGAGACAACGTTAGCTATCATTGCTTTAACTGCGGGTTTAAGGCTAGCTGGCAACCTGGCAGAAATATATCTCATAAATTGCGTAAGTTATTACAATGGATGAATGTTCCTGATGATGTAATTAACAAACTTGCACTTACAGTAATGCAAGAAAATGAAGGAATACAAGTTAAAAAAAATATAGTAGAATTGCCTAAATTTAATACTGTACCGTTGCCAGATGATGCAATAAAGATTGCAAACATATCTAAATTTAATAAACACAGTATGGCAGTACTTGAATATATGTCTACACGTAATCTTAATTTAGACGATACAAATTATTATTGGTCTCCTAGTTTAGGATATCGAGATCGTTTAATTATTCCGTTCTACTATGAAAAACGTATCGTAGGTTGGACTGCTAGAACAGTACAAGCTGATAAACAACCTAAATATATGAGTGAACAGCAACCAGGCTTTGTGTACGGATTAGACGAGCAAGGACCAAGAAAAGTATTTACTATTGTATGTGAAGGTCCGTTAGATGCAATTCATATTGACGGCACAGCTTTACTTGGAAGCGAGATCAAAGATCAACAAGCTATGCTCATCAATAGATTAAATAAAGATGTAATAGTTGTACCTGATAGGGATGAAGCGGGTTCTAAGTTAATAGAAGAAGCAATAGATCTAGGATGGGGAGTATCACTACCTGACTGGAGTAAAGATATTAACGATATAAGCGAAGCAGTTAGTAAGCATGGACGTTTATATGCACTACATAAGATTGTAAGTGCAGCTGAAACAAGCCCTTTAAAAATTAGACTTAAGGAGAAAAAATGGTTTGGTTAAAAAATTTTTTATTTTCTATAACTTTTCCAATTCGATTTTGGATTGAAAAATATTCAGATTGGAAGGAGGAAAGAAAGTATAAAAAGAAAATAAAAGAAATGAAAAAGAAAGACCCTTACATTTACAAGTAAGAGAAAGGCAGTGAATGAAGACGGAATTTGAAACAGGCATATTTGAGGTTTTAAAAAATTTATTAAAAGGCAATAGTATTATCTTAGCATTAATATATACGCTAGGTCATATTATTATTGCTATGACAGTTGTTAGTACAATGACTGGAGCAAGTCTATGGGAGGCAGGCACAGTAGCATTAGTAGAACCAGCAATTAACGGCGTATGGTTTTATGTACTACATAATTTATGGAAAAAATTTAACAAATAACTTAATACGGATATATAATGAGACATTACTTAGATTTAGATATATGGAAGATTTTTCCAAATGTTAAACGTGTTGGTGTACAAGTTAGTGGCGGCGCAGATAGTGCTTTAGTTCTTTATACTTTAGTCAAATGTATTAAAGACGCTGACATATATGTTATAACTGGATCATTAAATACAGAAAATAATTTTAATGAACAATATGCAAAAGATGTAGTTGCAGAAGTAATAAGGCTTACAGATACAAAAAGTATTAAAGAACACATTTTTAAAAGACAACGTAAGAGAGGTGAGCAAGCTGGTACTGATCCAAATGTAATATATAGAAAAGGTATGTTGCATAATGTTGCTAAAAAATATAATTTAGATCTAATGCTAAATGGTGTTACAATGAATCCTCCAAAGGGAATATTAGACGAAGGTAGAGATGAACGTAGAGATAAACCTATGCCTTTAACAGTAGAAGATGAATGGATAGTTTCTCCTATATTTCGTCCTTTTGCACAAACAGATAAAAGGTCAATAATGAAACAATATAAGATATTAGATATCATGTCATTATTTGAAAAGACATGGAGTTGCGAAGGCACTATAGAATCAACACAAAACTTTACTGTGCCTTGTAGAGAATGTTGGTGGTGTAAAGAAAGACAATGGGCATTAGAGGTAATAGCATGATACATTGGGGTATGGTTGGTAACAGCCACGATGCTAGTTTAGCAGTATTTAATGATAAAGAGTTACTATGGGCAAGTCTTGCAAAAGATTTTTCTAAGGTTCCTAATGACCCTGACTTTAGTCAAATGCAAATTGACATTGCAATACAAAGTTTTGGTCCACCCTCGGCAGTTCAATGGTACGAAAGACCAGGCCTTAAAACACTACGTCAGTGGAGAGCAGGACAGGGTTGGCTTTGGAGAGAAAATAATATACGTAGTTATTTAGAACGTTGGAACATTGATGTACCTATTACATATACCCAACATCATCTATCTCATGCAGCCTATGCTTACTATACACAACCACATGACGACTGTGCTGTAATTTGTTTAGATAGCATTGGAGAATTTGAGACCCTAACAGTATGGCACGGTAAAGACAACAAACTTAAGAAGATACATAGCCAAGGGTACCCACATAGCCTTGGATTATTTTATAGTGCTATGACACAGCGTATAGGCCTAGTACCTAACAGAGACGAATACTTAGTTACTGAATGGGCAAAGAAAGGTCGAGCCCATAAACTTATGCATTTGATGTTAGAAGAAATTATTAAGGTTAATCAAGAATCAAGTAACCCCAGTATACGTATGAGAGAAAATTTACACAGGGGCTGTATGTGGTGGCAACCTAAATTAACATCAAAACAAGATATGTATGATATAGCTGCTGCTACCCAATCTGTATTTGAGTACTGTGTAAAGATATTAAGTAACTACGCTCATTATAAAACTAATCGCGGTTCGGCTATTGCATTTGCAGGAGGTGGGGCTCTAAATAAAAAGGCTATGGACCAAGTGCGACAGGATTGGGAAAACGTATGGGTACCACCTAACCCAGGTGATCCAGGTAGTTGCATTGGTGCAGTACTAGCACAAACAAAAACCAAAATAACACTTGACAAACAATGGTATAAGGCTATATAATAAACACATGGCAACTAGACAGAATACAGACTACGGGTATGATATACAAAAAGTATATTTAGAAATGATGATGACAGATGCAGAGACATTTGTAAGATGTCAGAGTGTGTTTGATCCAACAGCGTTTGATAGACGTTTAGAAAAAACAGCAACATTTTTAAACGACTATGTAAGTGAACATAATGCGTTGCCTACATTTGAAATTATAAATGCGGCTACCCAAGGTAATTTAAAAGACCCTGGGCAATTAGCTGACAATCATTATGACTGGTTGTTATTAGAGTTTGAAACATTTAGCAGACACAAAGCATTAGAGAAGGCAATACTTAAAGGTGCAGACTTACTTGAAAGTGGAGACTATGGCCCTGTTGAAGATCTAGTTAAGAAGGCTGTACAAATTGGTTTACAAAAAGACTTGGGTACAAATTATTTTGATAACCCTAGAAAACGTTTAGAAGCAATCAAAGACAATAACGGACAGGTAAGCACAGGGTGGGCCATACTAGATAAGAAATTATTTGGTGGGTTCAACAGAGGAGAGCTTAATATATTTGCAGGCGGTTCGGGTGCAGGTAAGAGTTTGTTCTTAGCAAACTTGGGTGTGAACTTTGCACAAAAGGGTATGAATGTATTGTACTTGACTTTAGAGCTTTCAGAGAACTTAGTTAGTATGCGTGTTGACAGTATGGTAACAGAAATTAGCACTCGTGATATATTTAAGAACATCGACGATGTTGAAATGAAAGTTAAGATGATAGGTAAAAAGTCAGGCGCATTTCAAGTTAAGTATATGCCAAGTGGTAAGACACCTAATGACATACGTAGTTATATTAAAGAGTATGAAATTAAAACAGGCAAGAAGATTGATGTACTGTTGATTGATTACTTAGACTTGCTTATGCCCAATGGTGCAAAGGTCAGTGCAGAGAACTTGTTTATCAAAGACAAGTACGTATCAGAAGAACTACGTAACCTAGCAATGGAATTACAAACAGTATTTGTAACAGCGGCACAGTTGAACAGAGGTGCTGTTGAAGAAATTGAATTTGATCATTCGCACATCAGTGGCGGACTTAGTAAGATACAAACTGCTGACAACGTGTTTGGTATCTTTACAAGTAGAGCAATGCGTGAGCGTGGACGTTATCAAATACAGTTAATGAAGACACGTTCATCAAGTGGTGTAGGATCAAAGATTGATCTTGGATTTGATATTGATACCCTGCGTATATTTGATCTTGATGAAGATGAAGAAGATAGCTATCAGTCAAGCTCAGGTAGTTCAACTATTATGGACAACTTAAAACGTAGTAGCAATACACCAACAGAACCTAGAGAAGATCCAACAGAAGGAACTAGTGTTGGAAAGGTACGAGCTGAAACAGACAGTACAAAGCTAAGACAGTTTTTAAATAATTTAGGAGATGAATAATTGATTCAACAATTAACTAACCCTTGCACACAAAATTATCAACAGTTTCAAAATATAATATTTGAGCCTGACATGACATGGACTTATCATGATCCTATGAGCTTTCCGGGAGAAGATCGAGATAAAGAATTACCGTACTACAGTCATATGATTATGAAGAGACCTGTACCAGGTCAAGCATATAGTACAATTACTAGTCACTTGTTTGAGTTATCTTATAATGTAATAGAAGAAATACTACAAGCAAACAATATACAATTGAATACAATATATAGAATAAATTTAAATTCAACAACCAACGGAGAATTAAAACAATCAAGTTGGCATAAAGACCTAAGTTTCCCCCACAACAATTTATTAGTGTACATGAATAAGTTTGACAGTGGTGCAACTATGGTTAGGGACAAAGATAATCAAAAAAGTTTTGAACCTAAACCTAATGATGCAATTATATTCGACGGTGATTTAGATCATTGTCATCTAACACCAACATCAGGCAGAAGGATAACCCTAGTGGTTAATTATCTATAATGGCAATAGAATTAAAAAATCATACACCTAGTTTGTACGTGTTTGGTGATAGCTTTAGTGTAGTTGGCCCTACAAAGAATAGAACACCTAATCCTATTATTCCAGACTGGCAGTGGAATGTTAGTTTAGCTAAACGCCTCGGAATGGATCTACAACCAATTGCAGAGTTTGGCACTTCAAACGATTGGATACTGCTTATGGTAACTCAACGATTGCATGAGTTTAAGTCAGGTGACGTTGTGATTGTACAAACAACTGAAGCACAACGCTATTGGTTCTTTGAAGATAATCCTTCTATAAGTAACGTCGGTAGTGGTGATGATATGAGTAATGAAGGCATCAGCACAGAACAACAAACAGCAATTAAAATGTATTGGAAACATCTGCACACCAACGACAAAGACCAACTTAGACACGAAGCAAACTATGCATATCTCAACACACTAAAATGGCTATGCTCTAACATAGGTGTTAAACTAATTATACTGCCTGGCTTTAGTTTGCCTAATCTTTTTCCTATTGCAGGACCAGCCATTAACGGCACACTACAAACAGTAAGTTCAGGAGAGTTTGTTGATAAACGTGCAGGCGAAGAATGGTACTCTAGACCTAACACACCAGATCAAAGACTCAATCATCTAAGTCAACACAATCATAAAATTATCAGTGAACGCTTGTTTGATCACATCAAGCAAGACAAAGACCTAGACTTTACCACAGGTTACCTACAAAAATATTTAAGTGTAGCTACACAGAAAACAGAACAACTTAACCCTGAACCAATTCAGCATACCATGCTAGGAGAATAACAATGGCAATAGAACTACAGAATCATACACCTAGTTTGTATTTGTTTGGAGATAGTTTTAGTGTACCTAGTACAGCAGTAGCAGGCAGTGACAGTTGGGTAGACTGGCAATGGTCAGTACAGCTGAGTGATCTAATGGGACTTGAGCTAAAGGCACTAGCAGAGTTTGGTGTATCAAACGAATGGATCATATCACGGTTCAACTTCTTTTTAGATCAATACAAATCAGGCGATCATATAATTATACAAACCACAGAGAGCAGTCGCTACTGGTACTTTCAAGACAAGCCGTGGGTAAGCAATCCTTTTGGACTTGTTGATGATCTAGTAGGAGAGAAGATACTAACGCCTAAAGAAAACGATGCTATGCGAGCATACATCAACTACATACACACAGATGAAAAAGACTGGCAACGTCAACAGATGATGTACGCATATCTCAACACCATGCGTTGGGCATTAGGTAATCACGGTATACAAGTACACATACTACCTGGCTTTGATCAACCACAACAGTTTCCTATAGCAGTTAACGGTGGAGAAATACAAGGCTGTTTACAACACGTAAGTAAAAATGAATTCATATCACATGAGCACGGCGAAGCATGGTATGCTCAACCTAACACTCCTGATCAAAGACTAAACCATTTGAGTCGAGACAATCATGATCTATTGGCCAAACGTTTGTACGATCACTTCAATGGCGAGTCAATTAACTTTATAAATGAAAAGGAATGGCTGTCAGGTTATCTAAGCATAGAAACACAACGAGCTGATCAACTTAGCATCACACCAATTAAACACAACACAAAGTAAGTAGTAAAGTGTAGACTTTGGTCTACACATTGTATAAACCAATAGGAATGCCTGCGGTTGGTTGTTGTTATATTCCATCGATTTTGTATAACATGTTTAGCATAATCAATATGCCAATGCAATATAAAATCAATACTAGCTAGTATAAAAGCCACATCAAAAGAAAAGAAAACGCAAGCTATTACAAGAGTAGCACCGCCATGTTCTAGGTAGTGCAACCACCCTCCAAAGTATTCACGTTTGTTTAGGGAGTGAAAGCTCTGTAGATAAAGATCTACAAATGCATGTTTGATTGTGAGTAAAAAAAGAATTTCCATACGTATACTTATCTATAAATATACACAGCAGAGTTCAAACAGTTTGAATTACCCTCACAAGATGTAGTGTGTACACAACAAGGACAATGTGGTTGCATGGGCCTAGCCAGAGCCGCAAAGCGGTTAACGCAGAAAAAGCACGAAGTGTTAGCGATAGCTAACAGTTAAGCAAAAATTTTAACACAGTATAGTTGGCGCATGCACACATATACAAACAGTTTCTACTAAACCTATACGACACGCCCCTAGCATAGCCCTACAAATAGTCTGTCGTATTGATTGTTGTTTTAATGGCAGTTTAGATTAGTTTGTTCAACTGTATATTCACTATTACTACTGAGATACAAACATGCATATGTGTAGTCCCTTGAGTTCTCAAACGTAATACGGTTCGCACTACTTTGTGTACAGTATATCCCACGTGCACCTAACTCTAAACAACATGCAAATGTTATGTCATCTTGGTACTGTTCATGTGGATAGTACTCACGGTGATCGCTTGTAGGTGTAAAGTTAAGTTGTAGTGTGTACAGTTGATACATAGTGTCTCTCTTACATATTTAACTGTTATACAGCAAAGTGAACTATTTTTGTTAGAACTGCTCAAAGTCTGTACACACTACTAGCAAATGATTAATGATTCCTCATTGCTATTGTATATAATTATCCATAACCCTGTATATACTGCTTATAATGCACTAAATATGACAATGTTAGAGATAGTGTGGATATTGACGCTTAGTGTATGTGACACTAAAGGCTGTATAAGTCAAACGATAGATGAGTTCCCTACACAAGAAATGTGTTTAATACAGCAATGGGAACATGAAGCTATGCCTGTGGATCCTAATCCACGTTGGAGTCGCATTGAATACAAGTGCGGGGTTAAGAACGGGTTAGGTGTGTGAGAGGCGTGTGTGCATTACTGTGTGTGAGTGTGTTGTATCAATTCTTTATGAGTGAGGAAGAATGGGTACGCAGTCGTGCGAGAGGACGACCAAAGACTGAAGTAACACACGTAGCGGACTAGCCCGAAATGGGTTTTTAGTCCAAAAAAAATGCCGCGTATTTTTTTCTAGGGAAGTACTTACAGAAGTTGGTTGGTGATTCTAACTCACCCCATTTTTTTGACTAAGCACCAAATTATCATTAAGCTTCAAATGCTTATATAGCCCCGAGACCCATATAACCCCGACCCCTCGAGAAATATTTTTTTTTATTTTAGAAAAGAAAAAAGGCAAACATTTCTGCTTGCCTTTGTCTCAGTTTATTATTATTTGATTAGTCTGCTATAGTTTAGCTGACATGTCGTCTACAGCGTTCTCTGTAGCTAGTGTGCTCTTCCATGTACCTACAATACCACGCCATATCATATAGCCGCCCCACGGTACTGTTAGGAACACTAATGCCGGGATAGTAAACAATGCAATGAGTGAACCTAGTATAGCAATGCCTAAGCCAATGCCCATGTTCTCTTCTGCTTGCTTCTTAATGTCTGTCTTAGTTGTTACGTTCATAATAATAACCCTCCTAGGTTGTTGTGTTGTTATTAGTCTGCTCTACTGCCTACGCCTGCAGTAATGCCATAGCTCTGTAGCACACTTGCATAAGCACCACACGCTGCTTCTTTAACGTCCATGCTCTGTCCGTTGTAGCCGCCTGCGTTCCACAGCTGGTAGCTCTTGCCTGTCCAGTCTTTACGGAAGCCCATAGCTTCTAGCACAGCTCTCTCCTGCTTGCCTAGCCTAGTGTTGCCCTTGTGCTCGGGTGTAACCTGTACCCAACCAAAGCCACAGTACATAGGCTCGCCATAAGCATTGCCTCCTGTAGTCTCTTTCCACTTAGCTAGGAACACATCCTTAGCAATGTTAGCGGCGTTGGTAGCCTGTTCAGCTACTGTGTTTGCATCAATGTTTAATAGTGTTGTCATATTGCCCTCGCTTTGTTTAGTTTATAGTAATACTATACAGCAATTAAGGGTTGCTGTCAACCTTTATTTTACCAATTAAGTTGTGTATCGTTCGCCTGTTACGATGTTGACCATGTCTACTCCTGCACCCATAGCCGCTCTAGCTTCCCAACGTTCTTCTCTAATCTGCTCTGCTGATCTATTCAGCTGTGCTGTTCTGTACTCTGCTAGGAATGCTGTGGTGTGGATGTCTCTTGCTACAGCCGTTCTTGTGACAGTAGTTTGATCTACTAGGCCTGCATCCTTGAGCTCTTGCATAGCATCTGCCATAAGCGGACGAAACTCTCCGTCTGCCATTAACCAACCACATGCTCCGTCCTTTGTGTGGACTTCGCCTGCGTTCCATTTGTCTATCATATAACTCATGTATTGCCCTCGCTTTGTTATTATACTTACAGTATACAGTCAAACGTTGTGTAGGTCAACCTTTATTTTACCAAAATGTGAAAATAAAAAAGGGTGGTAGGACGGACCTAAAGGGCATTGGATCCGTCCTACCTTGTGCGAGCCAGCTATGGAGGGCAATCACATAGTAAAAGGCTCTAGCACATACTCAACGGTTAGTGTTTCATAACCGTATTCTCAGCCATAGCTTCCCACTTGGTAGGAAATGCTTTAGCTAAGTCTGCAACTTTTAGTACTGTTCGCAGACTGAGTTCTCTCAAACGTGCCTTGTTGCTTTCGCAGAACTCTACGATCTCATCAACGACACCTTCGCCTAGTGCATACTCGTCTAGCATGCCATCTTTGGTAATCTGTTTGATACGCAACATCTTCTCTCTGTCCGTATCGATAGTCAAGTCAATGTAGTGACAACGACTTTCAAGTGCTTCTAGGTGATCTCTCATCTTCTTGCTCTTAACGTTGTCGAACTTGATGTTGGTAATAAAGATCGCACCACCTTTGAAATCAAAGCTGTCTGGCACGCCTTCGTTACGTAGCTTGAATGAATCAGTGTTCCAGTGAATGGTCCTGTTCTTCTTTGAGTCTAGTGCCGCCTTCAGGATGTTCAATGAAAGCTCGTCGCTGAAGACTGAGTCACAGTCATCAAAGACCAACACATTGTCCTTGTCGGCATAGTTGTAGAGTTTACAGTAGAGTCCAATAGCTGACATAGCACCTTTGACAACCTGATACTTGGGAGGCTTGTCGCCTAGTGTAGCAATCAAGTCATGCTTGCCTAGTACTTTTTCAACACCGTGTGACTTACCAACACCTGGAGGTCCACTAACGATCATAGCTCGTACGTCACCCTTCTTGGTGGCACGTGTCATATCTTCGAGCATCTCAAATCGCTCACGCAATCTTTCAATGGTCTCTTCGTCAGTCTCTTCTCGCTTAGTAGTCTTTGCTGAGCCTGCGTCCTCGTATGAGTCAGCCGCTGTGCATGCAATCTTGATGTTACGTTGAGGAAAGCCAGCAACCGCCGCGCCATCAACTGTTACGTATCCGCCCTTGGCACCTACCTTGAACGGTTCAACTAGTGGAAACACCATACCGGTTAAGTCCACATCATTGCCTCTGATCTTATATGTGCCTTCTAAAATTCTAATCTTCTGTGTCATATTATCGCCCTTCGTTATTTTTATTAATGCCTTATTGTTCTTACAGTATACGATCATTAAATCGTAAAGTCAACCCCTAATTTTAAAAAGTTGTTCTCAAGCACGGACCGCCTTTAACTAGGTTGGATCCTTTGTACTTCTCCCAGTCTTCCATTACCTTGGTCTGGTGTTCAGTAAAGCTCTCTACCTTAGTTCCGAACAAGGCGCCTACCTGAGTAAGCATATAGCCTACATCACTTAGATCGTTGTACGGACGGATCTCTTCGTTCTTGAGACCAGCCATGGAAGCAGTTTCGCTGAAGTCCATCATAGCTCTGCCAATCTCTGCCAGTTGCTTCTGTTCCGCCGTTGCTTCGTATTGGTTGATTAAAGATTTCATATTTGCCCTCGTTTGTTTAATTTATAATAAGAGTATAGCATCTGCTTCTGCAGAAGTCAACCCCTAGTTTGCCAAAATCTTTTCTATCTGGTCTGCCTTCTTCTTCTGGATCTCTTGCATATCATCTGTCAAGTTAGACAGACTCATGAATAGAATCACAGCAGTAATGATGATTCCGCCTATAACGATTATCCTCACAGCTCCCCCTCTGTTATGCCTTCTTTAATCCAAGAACGATCATTCTTGGTCTTGCGTTCCTTTGCCTTGAGAGGTGACACTCTCTTTACCCTGCTAAGGTAGTAGTCCCTGCTGGACTGTACCTCTCCTGCATCGTCAGGCAGTTCGTTTGCCCACTCCGTTACAGTTTGGATATGACATGGGTACTCTTTAAACCCGATGCCGTTCTCCATAACCAGGGCGGCTACGAATGCCATAGCATCCTGCTCCCTGTCCAGGTCCTCGACCAAGTAAGTGTCGCCGCCCTTGAACTTCCAATAGTTCTGGCCATCGCTAAACTTACCGCTCTCAGCGTGTGCACCGTAATTCTCTAAAACTTGTGTTGAAACTATAAACATATTATCGCCCTCTTTCCTAATTGTTATACTTACAGTATACAGTCAAATAATATAAAGGTCAACCCCTAATTTGCCATTATCTAATCTTTTTTCCACAGCCCGAGGAAGTCTTACAGGAGAGGGCAATCAACTTGCTTCCCCGGGCTACCAAATTGGCCCGCTCTGCAGGATTCGAACCTGCGACCCACAGCTTAGAAGGCTGTTGCTCTATCCAGCTGAGCTAAGAGCGGATTGGTGGGCCCGGAGGGATTCGAACCCCCGACAAAACCGTTATGAGCGGTTGGTTCTAACCACTGAACTACAGGCCCTGTAGATGGTGCCTCCACCCAGACTCGAACTGGGAAGCCAATACTGGCGACGGATTTTAAGTCCGTTATGTTTACCAATTTCATCATGGAGGCTATCTCTCTACTTAAGGTAAGGATGGGTGCTAACCGTAGGCACCCGCGGATGTATTAAGGCATCACCCTGGGAAGTTGTTCTAGACTGTTTCTAGTTCAACTTCAATTTTTGCATCAGTCTGAGCCTGGACCTCTTGACTGATAGCTTTACAGTTTCGAACAACGAACTCGCTGATCGCTCCCTGTGCCGCTTCACCTTGGAAGTCTGCATCGCTGAGCAAAGTCTCACATACCTGAGCCTTGGTCATCGCATTGTCGAACTCCTTAAGGATCACATCAGTGTGACCGTTCTTGTCAAGAATCTTAATCCTTGAAACAAAGTCATTTGCAAAACGTACCTTGGTCACTCCGTTTAGAGTGGATACACCTGCGACTGTAAAAGTTTTCATTGTAGCCATATCGTTTAGCCCTCCTTGGACTGTTTGGTTGTTTGTTTAACTATACACATAATAGCACCAGTCGACCCCATTGTCAACCTTTATTTTACCATTTCTGCGATTTCAGTTTGGTGTTGCATTATTGCCACATCGGCGAAGTCGAACACCGGAAACCCGCCGTCATCGTTATTGCTCATCTTGTGGACAAGCCAATTCTCTCCATCCCAAAGGTAAGCCCATTCACACCAGCTACCTTCCATAGCCTCTGTCCATGCTTTGACATCATCGAAGTGCCTAGGCTCTGTGCCTGTCTCACCTCTGTCTCTGCCGTAGGCCATACACCAATCATCGCATAGGCCTAGCTCTGGTTCTGGACCATTTTTGGCATCGAAGTCATGTGCTTCGCCTATCTCTGGTCCTAGGCTGCTCAAATCACCTAACCCAATCAGTTGAGCGATCGTATCCGAATCCGTATAATGATCCTTCAAAATTTGACCGTTGTGTTCAGGATAACCATCCCAGTGACAGTAAATTCCAATAATGCCACCTTCTGGCTTCTTCATTGCTATTGTTGATCTTGTACCCATTTCGCCCTCGCTTTGTTAGTGTGTTTATAATATACTATCGTTTGGATTGAATGTCAACCCCTAATTTTCTTCTTCTTCTCGATTTCCTAGGACGGCTGTCGCTAGGCCGAAGAATAACATTCCTGCCGTAGCCGGAACAAATACGACAGCCCAGGCCCAATCTAATGCCGGGGCGCCTTCAGTTATCCCTGTAGCAACTATCGCACAGAAGATGAACATAAGTGCAGTGAAGGTGCTCATTCGTAGCACTCCCCAAAGTCTTCCCATTCTTGCTCCCAGCTCGGCTGCCCGTCGTCTTCGTCCTCAACAAACCTCTCACTCAGCTCGTTGCAGTCCAGCATATCAGCCACGTCGTCTGTGCTCATATACTTCAGCGCCATTGTTAGCATAGCCTCAGCACTCACAATGCCGTTCTCTACTAAATCCAACGCTTCGTCTCTACTATTAAAATTTGCCATTTTGCCCTCTTTCTGTTTCCTTATTATGCTTATACTATAACACACCTTTTCCGGAATGTCAACCTTTTTCTTGCCAAAT
>Ga0209425_10000920_pt1 | contig 35235 bp, 57 predicted proteins | sample COG_05_FD_184749 | JGI IMG/M metagenome (GOLD analysis project Ga0209425, IMG submission 184749) | Pelagic Microbial community sample from North Sea - COGITO 998_met_05 (SPAdes) (version 2) | ecosystem: Environmental > Aquatic > Marine > Neritic zone/Coastal water | place: Helgoland, sampling...
AAAAGCAATATTATGAAGAACACAATGTATAGCATAACGGAAGAGCATCAGAGAATGATGTTCGAAATAGAACAAGCAGAAGGAGAGTTGACCCCAGAAATGGAAGAGGCTCTCAGAATCAACGAAGGACAACTCCAGAGCAAATCAATAGCGTATTTGTCAGTCATCCGTTCAAAGGAGGCGTTCAATATGACGATAGACGATGAAATTAAACGATTACAACGACTCAAAAAGCAAAACGGTAATCTCATAACCCGATTAAAAGAAACGTTGTTAGGAGCCGTTAGAACGTTTGGAGCGTTCGAAACAGAATTGCATAAATTCGGCACTCGAAAGTCAACAGTAGTTGAGGTAGATGATGTTAAGTTGTTACCAGTCAAACTCAGAGTTATCAAAATCTCGGAATCCGCAGACAAAGTGGCGATAAAATCATTGTTAAAGAACGATGAAGAGATTGACGGTTGTAGATTAGTAGAGAAAACCAATTTAAAAATAGATTAACATGGCGCAAGGCAAAAAGTCATTTTTGTTGTACGCAGACCAGATAGAGATTTTTGAGACCCTCCCAGACGATGTTGCTGGGAGACTCATTAAACACATATTTCAGTATGTTAACGACACCGACCCAAAGAGTAAAGATGTACTCATAAACGTAGCATTTGCATCGATTAAAACTCAATTAAAAAGGGACTTAAAGAAGTACGAATCCATACAAGAACGTAATAAGACAAACGGAAAGTTGGGTGGTAGACCTCCGAAACCCAAAAAACCCAGTGGGTTAATTGGAAACCCAAGAGAACCCAAACAAGCCGATAATGTTAATGTTAATGATAATGAGAATAAAAAGAAAAATGTAAAAAAGAATATCGAGGTACGAAAAGAAGCTTTTCGTCAATCAATCAAGGATTATCGTTTAAAAAACAAAGACCGATATCCCAAGCAATTGTACATAGATTTTGAAGGGTATTGGTCGGAAGAGTCTCCAGCAAAATCCAAGATGAGATTCGAATTAGAGAGAGCGTTTGGTTTGCCACAGAGATTAGCAACGTGGTTCAAGAGAGATTTAAACGGGACGTACGCATCAACCGTTAAAAAGTTAAATACATTCGAATGAAGAAGGGATTTGAGATAGTTAAACCCTCCCAAGTAGTGGAGGATTTAAAGAGACACAGAGACACGTACAACGAACGGGGTAAGTATTTAGGTTTCCCCTCGCTGAATGATTTATACACCATGCAATTAGGCACGTGTACCGACTGGACGGGATTCCCCAGAAGTGGCAAAACGCAAGTATTAATGGAATTGCTTTTAAACACCTCGATTTATTACGGGTGGAAGCATTTAATATATTTCCCAGATGTAGGTTCGACGGTAGAAATTATTGCAGATTTATTGCATAAGAAAACGGCAAAGACATTCAATCCAAAGTATCAAAACGTCATAGACGATAAGACAATTTATAGAGAGACGGAATGGATATTAGAACATTTCAAAGTATTAACGAAAAGAGAAATGAAAGCGAAATTAAGTCCATTCGAATTTTGGGACATGGCAGTAGAGATGAAAAAAGAAAAAGAATTGCATACCGCAAGTATTGATAGTTGGAAAGATATGTCACATCCATACGCAGAGTATGGAGGTTATGCCATGTATCTCGAAGCAGTTTTACCGTATAGAAATAAGATTGCCGAAGATAACAATTTGCACCTCCACACGATAATACACCCAAAGTTAACCGAGAAATCCAAAGACGGGTCTCGGAAGCCACCGACCCCGTACGACCTCAAGGGAGGGTCAGAGTGGTTTAATAGTGGTCGAAACATGATAACGGTACACCGAGAGTTTTTAGACGGGGTATCGGCAGACATAGCCGTTCACAAAATTAAGCCAAGGTCATCAGGAAATGTGGGGATGACAAGTCTCCAGTTTGATATCGAAAGGTTTGTTTATTACACGTTGGAGCAGTCCGTAGGAGGTGTAATTAGACAGTATGCGAAACCCTCAAAACCCACGCCAGAAGAGACTCCGCAAGAAACCCGTAAGAAACCCGTAAACCCGTCAATTAGTTTCGAGAATAATATAAACAACAGAACGGAATCCAAAGCCAGTATAATTAAAACAGATTGGTTAGACGATTTAGATTTCGAAGAAGAATTTAAAATATAGATTATGGAATTAGATTACATATTATCAAAACAAGGATTGGTAATAATGATTGAGAAGGTATTATGCCACCAAGGAGCGTATAAAACGATGCTTACGCAAGATGATGCGTTGACGGGTGTCGTTATATCGGAACCAGCAAAAGAGTCCATTAGACGGCTCAAGGATGCGTTAAGCCAAATTAATAAATTGCACGACCTTTCGATAGAATATTCGAAGGAACTCCAAAACGTTAAGGCAGAGTTGTATAAGCAAGTAGTTGAGAATAGTAAATTGAAGATCAAAAATAATAAGTTAGAAATACAGAATCGAGAGTTAATTAAACATGTAAATTTATAGAGATGTTATTAGATTTAAGTAATCCATTTGAAGTGAATAAATTAAGAACCCAGTTAGAATACCTCATTAGTAAAAAGGCAAAAATTGACATTACGGAAAAGAAACCGCGAAGGAGTTCCAGACAGAACGCTTACCTCCATGCGATTTTTACAGTATTTGCCATGGAGTTAGGAGAACATCCCGAATACGTTAAGCAGTATATCTTTAAACAACTCGTAAACCCAGAAATTTTTAAGAGCGATTTTGTCAATAAGAAAACGGGGGAAGTTCGAACGATGTGGCTAACAACGTCAAAGTTAGATTCGGCTCAAATGACTTTGGCAATCGAGAGGTTTAGAAATTTTGCATCCAGTCATGGGTGTTACATAATGAGTTCAGAAGAATACATAGAAAAACAATTTTATTTTAACCAGTTGGTAGAACAACACAAAGAATTTATATGATGAAAGAATGCCCAGATTGTGAAGAGGGAACGGTGTACCTCAGTAATTACATAGCACAAGTATGTGACACTTGCGAAGGAACTGGACAAATTGAGACTGATGCCACGTTGTAAAATCTGCAAAGACAAATATGAGTCTAAATATTTTCTGCAAAAAACTTGCTTAAACCCCTCTTGCATCTTAGAATGGAAAGACAAGGTTAAAGCGAGAGAATGGAGGGTCGAAAAGAAGAAAATTAAAGAGAGTCTCAAAACACTCAAGGACTATCACAAGGAGTTGCAACCCGTATTCAATAAGTTCATTCGTCTACGAGACTCTAATCAGTCGTGTATCTCGTGTAGCAAACCGTTGACTGGTAAGGTTGATGCTGGTCATTATTTTCCAGTAGGCTCTGTACCTAATTTACGCTACCACGAATGGAATTGCCACTCTCAGTGTGTCTGGTGCAATCAGCATCTGCACGGAAATTTAATAGAATACACAAAAAACCTACCTAAGAGAATCGGGGAAGTAAAATTTAATGTACTACTCCAGAAACGTAATGAAGAGAGGCACTACACTATCCCAGAGGTTAAAGGATTGATAGTTTATTATAAAGAAAAAATAAAAAACTTCTAAAAAATGTATTGCAAATTGAAACATTTATACATATATTCGCGTTATGTTAATATAAACCAATAAAAAACAAAAAAGATGTATAGTTTAAAATGTAGTTATTTCGAAGAACAGTTTGAGTCAATTAATGAATTAATCCAGTATTGTATAGAAATGGGAATGGATGCGAATTATGAGATTACCGAAGACGGTCGTGGAATTGGCGAAAATGCCATAGATTTCATTCAAGCGTAGTAGTGAGCGACCTCAAAATGGGGTCGTTTTTTTATCCAAAAAATCCAAAAAATGAAAGAGTATTTAGTTAAGTCAAAAAAAGAAGCGATAGAGTTTAATGATTTCGTGAAATTAGAAAAGTACATGAATGAGTTGGCGAAAACGGGAATTTCAGAAGTGACAGTTAAGATGTACGAAAATCATTTCCTCAGATGCGAAATCAAGTATATTTGGAATAGCGTAAGTTGGGAAATGATAGACAAGAAAATTAAAACCATGCGCAAAAATGCGTATTAAAATCCAAGAAAATGAGTAACGAAAAGAAATTAGAAGGTTGGGAGTTAGTCCAGTATTTAATGAGACGGTTCAATATGACAGAGCAAGAAGCATTAAATTCGTTAGCCGAAAATATCGGCAATGTAAAACCAATTAAAAATCCAAAAAAATGAAAAGAACAGAATTAGCAAAGTGGCTCAGAGCCACGCGAAAAAAAGTAGAGAAACTCGAATGTAGATTAACCATATTCCCAGAAGATAATGAGCGTATGGTAACGGTGTATTCGACCAAGAATTTAGGTTTACCAGATGAAGCCGAGAACGTTCACATAGGAGCAGTCAACCAGTCGGCAATAGTAGTATTTAGAATTAGTTTAACAGATTAAAAAAGAGAAGTTATGAGAATATCGAAAATCCAGTTATTTGTGTTATTACAAGACACAGTATGTCATATCCAAACGGGTAGACATTTAGCAAGAAATTACCACCACGTCAAGCAAGAAGTGTTAGGAGCATTTGGATATCCAAAGAATACTCCCAGCCTCAAATTATTAGTGGCAATAGGACACGTTTATTGTGAAGTCGTAAATGACAGAGATACATTTGAAGATTACATTCAAAAGAATGAATTAGTGGAAAAGTACAACAAAGAGTTAGACAGAATATTAAGATAAAAAAATAGAAATTATGAGATTAAAGAAAGAAATAGTATTTATGATTCCCCAGCCGATTAGTGGGGAATGGATAACAGAAACAGAATCAATGTTAAGGTCAATGGGAATAGACACGTACATGTGGGATAGAGACTCAGAGAACACTCAAGTGGGCAGTTTTTTCGTTTCCGATACGTGGGAACTCGAGGAACTCCAAGACCTCGTAGAGCAGTTAGATGACATTTTGTTATTCGGTTCAATAGAAGATATGAAATTAGCATTAAAAGAATGGACGTTATGAGAGGTTTAAGGTCACAAAATAAGAAAAACAAGATTGTTATATTCCAGTTAGTGCAAGAAATGGGGTCACATACAGAGTTGATATCGTGGAGCAAAAATAAAGAGGATATAATAGACGACATTAGAAATTACTCCAAGGTATTTCCATGGAGTAATTACGAGATTATCGAGGGGGTAGAGTTTATACAGTGCGGTTGCAAGAGTTGTGACGGCAGATTAACGGAAAGAATATTTTAGAAATGAAAGAGATACAGATAAAAGTAACGTACAATGAGACCAAAAGGTTTCATGAAGTTTTGAGAAGAAGAGAATTTAGGGTGGCATACATTCAGTGGCTGGAGGACTCGGCAATATTTAGTATAGAGTGTCAAGACATAGATGAGATTGAGTCGTTAGAGATGCTCAAGACAGAATTTAAGATAACCGAGATAATATGAATAGTCCATACGAAGAACGAGAGAAGATGTTAAGGCTCATTAGACAAGGTGTTAGCGATGAAGATATCAAGATGATAATGGGTTATAGCATCCAGACGATTAAGCACAATAGACGTTCCGTAGAAATTTATGACAATCGAGAGTTTATTGAGTATAAGCGAAAAAAGAAAATGTCAGAGCAGTGGAGTTCAGACGAAATGGATTACGGCACAGTTAACTCAGTGCATACCAAGTACACGTATTGCGAGTTATCGCAGTTAGAAAAAGCAATGTATAGAAATTTAAAGTCAAAGTTATGAAAGAAGAATATCACAAAATCAGAAGATGTATTATGTCCATAAGCAACCCGTCTCAGTGTGAGGTATGCAATACCCTCATTCGAGGGTTTAGAGCCAAGTGGGGTCACGTAGGATACTCTCAGTCGGATGTGCTGAAAGGATTGTTAATGGGTATTTCCAGTGAAAGATTTAATTAGAAATTTTTTTGGTAATGTTAAAAGCATTACATTTGGAGCGTTCTAAGTTTGGATTACTTCGAATGTTGCTCATAAGGAAAAGGAGTCTCACAAGTTGAGGCTCTTTTTTTTTTACTACATTTGCCTTATGTCAGTTATCGAAACGATATACCGAGACCCGAAGTTCTACGGAGCGTGTAAGAAAATCGCTGGTAGACACGCTGATGATTTGTTTCAGCACGTTAATCTCAAAATTCTGGAAAAGGAAATGAATGGGACGTTTCACTACAATAAGTTACTGCAATACTATTATTCTATTGCAAAGAGGGAGTACACATCCAAGACACATTCTTTTAGAAAAATACATTTTGGTAGAGTGGAAACAACTCCTTTAAATATCGATGTAGAAAATTTTATTGCAACTACATCAGAAAATTTTTATACCTTAGCCGATGAATTTGCGAGAACATCATCTGCCAACAAGAGTGAATGGTTTGTAAAACAAGTGTATTTAGAATGCACTTTACCAAACTTTAAGAGCATAGCAGATTTGAGCAATAGAACAAAAATAACAAAGCCGACATTGTATGGAGCACTTCACAGATTTCGAACTATTTATTACGATTATCTTGATACCGTTTAATGCGTATGCTTTAAGCACCCTATCATTCGTAGTCTTTAATTTACCGACAGTATTCAAGTTCAAACCATTCAACTGTTTCACTTGTTCGGTAACGTGGATAGGAGTCGTTCTAACGGCTCTAATACATACGGGTGTGTTACCAATACAAATACTAACAATAATGTCAACAGTGCTACTAGGATTCATCGTAGGATACATTGTGGACTCAAAATTTTATTAACATGATAAACTTAAAACAATTTAAACAAGTATTACCAGATTGCGAAAACCCAGAAATGCTACATGAAGTATTTCGTATTTACGAAAAGCAAAAAACATTAAGACTGTTACACCCTCAAAAGGTTATATTGGAAAAGGCTCATAAGTATCTTGAGTTAGGTTCAATAAACAAATCGTGTGGTTCTTGTATAGCACATGCAGTTAAAAAAATGTCAAGAATTTTTGCTGAGAGATTTCCTAAAAAGAAAGTTAAACAAATAGATCAACAGTTAAAGAAATCGGTAGAGGACTTTCCAACTAATTACATGGCTCTCAAATCATTTGCAGAAAAAAGGTTGAACAAGAAATATCCTAAGGGAACAAAATCGATTACAATATTAAAAGATTTGAAAGCATGAATATAGAAAAAGTAAAAATATCAACGGTTAAGAATAACCCAGACAACCCAAGGGTAATTAACGATGCGAAATTCAAGAAGTTGGTTAACTCTATTAGGGAGTTTCCAGCGATGCTTGAGATACGTCCTATCGTAGTGGATAAGGACATGACAGTACTCGGAGGTAATCAGAGATTAAAGGCGTGTACGGAAGCTGGATTAAAAGATGTTTTCATTATTAAAGCTGGAGGATTAACTAAAGAGCAACAAGACGAATTTATCTTAAAGGACAATACTAGCTTTGGAGAATGGGACTGGGAGAAATTATCTGTCTGGGACGAAAAGGTTTTACAAGATTGGGGGGTAATAGAAGATTTTTCTGGAGAAGAATACACTGCGATAATTGACCCGAATACTGACTATAAGGAATATTCAGAAGAGGACATGGCAAAAGCGAGAGAAGGAATGAGTGACTTCACGAATGTTACGTCAACTATCACAGTTACTTGCCCTCATTGTGCAGAGGATTTTGAAATTAAAAACCAGTCTAAATAATGCTTGTAGATTTTTACAAAAAAAAGAACATAAAGAAAATGGAGGGATACTCCCAAGAGGTTGCTGGAGAAGTTGATTTCTTAAAGAAGATAGTTAAATCAAGAGGGGTAGTTAATGTAATGGAAATTGGCTTTAACGCTGGGCATTCAGCAGAGATATTCTTATCTTCGAATACCAAATGTAAGCTATGGAGTTTTGACATCGGTAGGTGGAGTTATGTTAATTTAGGTAAGGAGTTTATAGATGAGAATTTTCCTAATAGGCATCGTTTGATATTGGGGAACAGTTTAATTACTATTCCGAAATTTCCAACTCAGAAGTTTGATTTGATTTTTATAGACGGGGGTCACGCTTACAACGTGAGCAAATCTGATATAGAAAACTGCAAGAGACTTTCTCATAAGGAAACTATTATTGTAATGGACGACACAATGAATAAGCCAGAGTGGGAGAAGTCTTGGAACAAAGGAGTAAACAAGGCCTGGAGAGAGTCAATCGATGAAGGTTTAATAGTGCAAAATGGATTTGAAGATTACGGAAAAGGAAGAGGTCTCAGTTGGGGTCGATACAAATAAAAATGAATAACATGACAAAAGAAGAGTTTGAAGAGTTTATGACAAAAAGGGAGTTTAGATTTGCTAAAACAATGAAGGATATTCCACACGCTTACACGCATATTTTTAAAGAAAAAGACCCGTTGGTAAGAAGAAAATTTAAGGAGTCCGCAGTGTTTATTAGAGAGAACGGATATGAAGAAAGATTTTACAATAGAGTCTATACGTATTATGCCTTTAATGGATATAAGTACTGGCAAATGGACGAAGAGCCTATGGACACAGTATTGATTAATCGAGCAGAACTATGAAAGTAATAATCCAAACATGTTCTGGAAGAGAACACTTTGTCAAATACTTATTGAAAAGAATTCCTAACGCCATAGTTAATTTTGATGACTTCCCAGACGGAGGTAAGTTTGAATCGACTGCTTTCTTCAATTTTCAAAGAGGGATGAAGTTGGCTGGGAATGAGTCTCTCCTTTATTTAGAAGATGATATTATTTTAACCGATTCCTTTTTAAACAAAATAGAAAAAGCGAAGTTTGAGAATCCTAATATGGTTATTCAGTTTTTTTCTATGCGAAAGAAAGATATTGAAATAGGAACTAGAGTAGAGAACGGGAGCAACTACATAATGATGCAGTGCACCTATTTCCCTAAAGGAGTGGCAAAAGGAATATACGAACATTCTTTAACGTACTGGGACGAAAACCACACAACAGCTCCTAACGACCCATGTGTAGCATCGTATCTTCAAAAGAACAAAATGAAGTATGTTATTTACGTTCCCAATTTAGTAGACCACCGAAGAGAAAAATCAGTAATTAATCCCAGAAGAAGTTCAAACAGAATCTCTAAAACATTTAAGCATGTATAAGAATTTTTCAAAAGTTAGGATAGTTAATTGTATCGAGAGAGAGAAAGAGGGAATTGTGCAACAGAGACTATTGCAGAGGCAATCTAAAAACGTTGATGTATCGATTGCTTTTGACCCCGAAATGTGGGGTGCATGGAAAACTTATAAAACTGCATTAGACGTATCCGATGAAAGCGACTGGCTTATAATGATGGAAGATGACGTATCGTTTCCAGTAGACATTCTAGCAAGAATGGATTTTATATTGGACTCAGCACCAAAGAATGCTTTTGTTTTCTTTTACGTGCCGACAAACAATAAAATGAAGGATGCTTACGATAGTAACCACAAAATTGTTAAGACAAAATACAACTGGTGGATGCAATGTACGGCTATCCCCAAGAAGCATCGAGAAGGTCTTTTAAAAACAATAGATGAAATATGGCCTTTGGAGTCAGATAGTGGAGACGGCAGAGTAAAAAAATACATTCACGTAAACAACGTAGAAGCGTATAATATTATGCCTAGTCTATATCAGCATTTAGGTACTTTCCGTTCTTCATTAGGACACTCTGGAATAATTAACGGGACTGCTAGGCAATCGTTTTGTTACGAGCCTAATTCAAAGACATTTGAGATTGACTGGGAAAAGGAATTTGCAAACCCATTTTTTGATAAAAGCGCAAAAGGATTAATTGGATTCGAGGGATTAGAAAAAGGAATACCGTTAGAAAAATTCAACATGAAAAATGGCAAGAAAATATGATTAAGCGAAAAGCGTTACTCGTTAAAGAGATTAGTAGTAAGAGACTTGTAATTGAGTACGTCAATCCATTAGACTTGATGCCTAACGAATACAATCCAAATTCTCATAGCACAAAGTCATTTGACTTATTACTAAGGAGTCTGGCTTTATTTGGTTTTACTCAGCCGATTGTAGTTGAAAAAAATACAATGACTATTGTGGACGGGGAACATAGGTGGAGGGCGTCTTGTGTGTTAGATTTAGAAGAAGTTCCAGTTTGCTTTATTGACTTAACTCCCGAGCAAATGAGAGTAGGCACTATCATCCATAACGAAGCGAGAGGTAAGCATTCAAAAGGCGCGATTGCTGACATTGATAATTACTTAGCTGAAAAGGGAATCAATCTGAAAGATGAACTTTTAACTAATCACGAAAACAAACATACAAAAACCGTTAGAGTATGATTATCTCAAGAGTCTTTCACAAAGATATCCCCGAATACTTTATTACTCTTGGCAGTAATGACGGAATGGATTTTCCTAAAGATAGATTCTACTTTGGAGCGTGGAAAAATAAACAGTTGATAGGAATAGTTGGGTGCAAAAGAATTAATGATTTTACGTATAAGTTAACAAGCGACTTTGTTGTGAAAAATTACCGAGGAAACGGGGTTTACAGAAAGTTAAACGACCACCGAACTGGCTACCTACTATCCATAGGAGTCACTCTAATGAAGATTACTTGCACTCTCGACTCCACACCCCTTCATAAAGGAAACGGAGCAGTAGAGACAAGGAAGTTTAAAAAGTGTACGTCATTTGAATATAGATATAAAAAGAGATTATGAAAAGAGAAGAAATAATACACACGTTCGGAGCGAAGAAAATCGCTGAGGTAGGAGTTTTGAGGGGTAGGTTTGCCAGTCACTTATTAAGTACGAATCCAGAAGAATTACATTTAATAGATCCTTGGAGGGTTTTCGGAAAAGCAGTTTATCCAGACCACTCTCAAAAAACACAAGAGGACTGGGACAAAACACATGACTTTGTACAGAATAAATTCTCAAAAGATTACCGAGTAAATGTGCATAGAGGTACTTCGGAAGAGATTGCATCTAAGTTTCCAGACGGATATTTTGATTTAGTATACATAGATGCTAACCACACCTATGAGTTCTGTAAACTCGACATCGAGTTATGGCTTCCTAAAGTTCGTAAAGGAGGGATAATAGGAGGACACGATGCCGTGGAAGCACTGGGAGTTTTAAGAGCATGGACAGAAGCGTTCGGAAAAGATAACGTAAGGTTAACGACTGAGTATAACGAAAACACAACCCATAGAAAATATCCTAAGAGTTGGTTTTATAAGAAAAAATAATGATAGTAACTATTCAAGCAGTACCTAGTCGAATGGATTACGTTACTTCATATTTGAAACCTATGTTTAAGTCGAGTAATTTATTTGTTAATGTAGATTACGATTACACTGGATGCTTAAACAGTTGGAATGTAATGCTGGAGAAGTACACTTGTTTAAACGAGTACCGAGTCCATTTACAAGACGATGCTATTTTATGCCATGATTTAGAGAGGTATCTTCCAGAGTTAATTAAAGAAATGGAATTTAACAAAATGGATTTCGTTTCTCTATTCGGGGTTCGGAAACCAGCTTATAATAAAGCGTTTGTAAAGGGGGAGAAGTACACTGAGATTAAAAATTTTTATGGATTACAAGCATGTGTTATGTCCCCACGCGCTCAGAGATTAATGCTAATGGACAAAGGAAAAAAACCCAAGAGTAATAAAGACGACATGGACGAAATGGACGACATCTTTGTTAGGTGGAGTTTAAGGAATAATAAGATAACTCCTATGTTACACCTTCCAGTACTGGCTTGTCATAATTTAGAAATGGAATCTACAATAGAGCATTCCTTTACGTCCACGAAAAAAATGGTAAGTAATCTATTTGACATGAATTATGTAAGAAAAAAATATGAGGTTAATTCAGAAGCATAATGTATTCGAGTCATCGTTAGATAGAATTAGGTATTTGTTCGATGAATTCCCTAATGTTATCGTTGGATTCTCTGGCGGTAAAGATTCTACTATTTGCTTACAATTATGTTTAAAGGTTGCAGATGAAAAGGGGAGGTTGCCACAGAAGGTTTTGTTTCTCGACCAAGAGGTTGAATGGCAAACCAATATTGACTACATTAGAACGGTAATGAATGACCCCCGAGTAGACCCAATGTGGATGCAAGTGCCTTTAATGATGACTAACGAAACGTCTCATACAGAACACTATTTAGATACTTGGGCAGAGGGCAAGGATAATGAATGGATGCGAACAAAAGAGCCTAACTCCTACAAAGAGGACAAGTACAATTGTTATAAGTTTTCTGATATGTTCGAAAAGATTATAGGTGTCGAATTTCCAGATACACCAACTTGCTACATAGCGGGAATGAGAGCAGAAGAATCCCCTCCCAGAGCCGTTGCGGTTATGCATGGAGCGACCTATAAGCATATTACATACGGTAAGATACTCGACAAAAAGAAATTGCACTACACGTTTTATCCTATTTACGACTGGAGTTACATAGATGTGTGGAAAGCAATTGAAGATAACAACTGGCCTTATTGTGGGATATACGATAGGATGTATCAACTCGGAATAGACATTCGTAATATGAGAATCAGTAACCTAAACCACGCAACTGCGTTAAACTCTCTCATGATGCTTCAAGAGATTGAACCAGAAACGTGGGTAAAGGTATGCGAAAGGCTCCAAGGAGTAAACACAATAAAGCATTTATCCAAAGCATCTAATCAAGTTCCAAAAGAATGCCCTACGATGTTTACTGGTGGGTGGAAGGAATATCGAGATTACTTACTAGAGAATCTCATAACAAATAAAGAACACCGAGAGATGTTTAGAGCGAGAATAGAGAGACAAGATAAATTATTCGATGTAATGTATCACAAGGAAAAATTGTATAAGGTTCAAGTACGCTCAATTATGATAGCTGATAAGGAAATGATACTGATGCACAATTTCGAAAGAGACCCAGCAGTTTATGGATATATCAAATGGAAGACAAAAGGAATAGCGCCAACGCAAAAAAACAAGTATGTACATGGATAAGATTAGAACGGAAATAAACAAGGAACTCTCAATGGCAAAAGACCCCCTCGAGTTAATAGATAAAATTAAGGTGTACCTCAATAGTATATCTCCTATGAAAGAACAACCCGTAAATCTGGTTAGGTGGATTCCCATAGAAGATGTAACTCCGAACGACTACAACCCGAATAGCGTTGCTTCTAAGGAAATGGGTTTATTATACACCTCTATTAAGCATGACGGGTACACCCAACCAATAGTAACGATATACGACAAGAAGAAAAAGAAGTATATTATCGTGGACGGATTCCATAGGTACTTTACATGTAAGAATAATCCCGATATATTAAAACTCAATAGAGGACGTTTGCCGATAGTTGTAATCCAAAAGGATATGAATGACCGCATGGCTTCAACAGTGCGCCACAATCGAGCCAGAGGTACTCACAGTGTAACGGGGATGTCAAGCATGGTATATCAAATGTTAGAAAACGGTTGGGCAGACCATGAAATTTGCAACGAATTAGGAATGGAAGCAGAAGAGGTTTTGAGATTGAAACACATTACTGGGTTCAGCAAATTATTTAAGGATAAAGAGTATGGATTAGCGTACAAAAGTCCAGAACAAGTTAAACTGGAAAAAGAGCATGGAGTTTTGGGTATAGCAAAATAAGTTAACAGAGGACAAAACAGAGAGAAATGGCTAACGAAGAGAATTTGATACCGTTTAAAAAAGGAGTGTCGGGAAACCCGAAAGGGAGACCTATTGGCACAGAGAGAATCCTAAAAGAATTGTTCTTGAATGAGTTTAATTTCAAATTGAATAAACACCAAGCACAAGACATAATAAAAAACATCTTGTCATGCACTCGAAAAGAATTAACAGACATGGCTAACAATGACGAATTGCCTTTCTGGATTTCCATAATAGCAAACAAGGCTCAGAAGGATTTTAAGAAGGGTTCAATGGAAGTCGTGAATATTTTGTTTAACAGAGTATACGGCACACCCACCGAGGAAGTACACCAGACATTTACAGAAGTTCCAATTTTTAAATCAATAGACATAAGTGTTTCAAAAGACAACGGCTCAAGGGAAGATATCGAGACTGCGGAAGAGGTATAGGGTTGTACAAGGAGGGACGTCATCTTCTAAGACCTATACCATAATCCCGTTATTGATTGACTACGCGATAAAGAATCCACGCAAGGAAATTTCCATGGTGGCTGAATCGCATCCTCATTTGCGTAGAGGGGTGGTAAAAGATTTTATCAAAATAATGACTGACATAGGAATATATCAAGACAGTCAATTCAACAGAGGTTCTTACAAATACGTTTTTAAGAATGGAGCGTACATCGAGTTTTTTTCTGCCGACAAGGAATCCAAACTGAGAGGTGCAAGAAGGGATGTGCTTTTTGTTAATGAAGCGAATAACATAAAGTGGGAATCGTTTTACCAACTTGCTATTCGTACGTCTCAATTTATCTATATTGATTACAACCCCGTTGCAGAATTCTGGGCGCACCACGAATTAATAGGGCAACCGAATACAGACCATATTGTATTAACCTACAAGGACAATGAAGCACTCGACCCGAATATCATAAAGGAACTAGAACATGCAGTAGAGAGAGCCAAGACATCTGACTACTGGAAGAACTGGTGCAACGTTTATGTTTACGGAAAAGTTGGACAACTACAAGGGACGGTTTACTCTGATTACAAAATGATTGACAACGTTCCCGAGGATGCTAAGTATTATGGCATAGGACTCGATTTCGGTTATTCTAACGACCCTTCGGCTGGTATCGGTATGTGGGAGTGGAACGGGCAAATAGTGTTCGATGAGGTTCTCTATCAAAAAGAGTTGACGAATAGGCAATTAGCAAAAATGATAGGCGAGTACATGGAGAAACACGAACTTTTCAGAAGACACGAAAATGTCGTTGCAGATTCGTCTGAGCCAAAATCAATTGCCGATATAAAATCTTACGGGGTTGATATTGAAGGATGCGAGAAAGGTGCTGATAGTGTGAATTACGGGATAGGATTAATTCATGAAGGTGGGACGTTCTATGTAACCAAGAGGTCTGTTAATCTCATTAAGGAATTAAGGAACTACATTTGGAAAACAGATAAAACGGGAGCAACTACCAATAAGCCAATAGACTTATGGAATCATGGATGCGATGCTATGAGGTACGTTTATAACCAGAAGTACTCTAACAAATATTCGGGTAAGTATTCCGTATCAACTATTTAACTATATTTGCACTATGGCGTTATTCAAGACTTTATGGGGGTGGGTTAAAATAATCCCTTGGTTCTTTAAATGGGTTTATCAGAACATTATTCGGAAACCAGTAGAGCAAAACACAATTACAAGAGACGAAATATTAGCACACGTAGAAGGAAATACGAGGGTTAGAAATCAAGCACGTAAGCATTTGGCTCGAGAGGAAGAGAGTATCCGAGCAGAGAATAAAGCCAACCGTAAGAAAGTGTTAAAAAAGAAGCGACAAAAGAACGCACGTAAAAAGCAACGGAAATGAAACTGACAATCAAAACCAAACTAAAAGATTACTCGATTCAACAATGGAGTGACCTAATGAACATACTAGACGGCTATAAGGAGAAACCCGATTCAGAGGTTCGAATAGAGGACAAGGTAGCAATCGTATCTATCATGGCGAAAGTGCCGTACAACACGCTCTTACAAGAGCCTATGGCAACGATTGAGAAAGCGTTTAAGTTTTGCGTTTCAACTATTAGTAGCCATACAAAATCTATTCCGCCAAAAGAAATTAAAATCCAAGGAAACACTTATGAGTTGATTGACTACGTAGGAGGGAAGGTTCAAGGTGGTTGGTTCGTGGACGTGGATTGTATGGCAAAGGACTTCAAAATAAACCCCTCTTTAATCCCAGCGTTAAACTATGTCGAAAAAGGCAAACGATATGCCGAAACAGACGATGAAGGAAATATAATAAACTCGGTTAAAGAGAGAGCCGAAATATTCAAAGATCATTTCCCAGCAGATGTCTTTGTTGACCTATGCGTTTTTTTTTTGGAAGTATTCGTAGAATGGAGCAAGATTACTTCGACGCAAAAAATGAGTCAGATAGAGAGTCAACTGGAGAAGATAGCGAAGGAAATACCGTATACAACTGGTTCACTCTAATACACCAATTAGCAAAAGAGGATTACACTAAATGGGACGTAATAACATCATTGCCACTATTTAGATTCTTGTTCATAATATCATTTGAAAAGGAAAAGAATTACGAGAGGTTGCAACAAATAAGAGATAATAGGGTCTAATACATAATGGCAATTAACGAAGGAGATATAGTAAATAGTATTATCGGTGGTTTACCACAAGAGGTTTTTACTAAAACATCAGACGACCCCGTATTATCCACAACAAAAGCGTTCATAGAATTGCTTATAAAAGAGTTGGGGGATACGCTAGACAAAGAGGGGATTTCCGCAACGGGTGGATTAAAAGCCAGTATAAACCCTTCTAAAATTAAAGTGACCTCTAAGGGAATCTCAATTGAGGTATCGGCAGACTCTTACGCAAAGTTTGTGGACGAAGGAGTTACGGGGTTTGTAACAAAGACGATACGTTCAGATTTCTCCTTTAAGAGTTTGAAGGTCGCTCCGAGTATGGCAGAAGCAATTAGAGAATGGATACCAGCCAAAGGGTTATTTGCGAGAAGTGGACAATCTTACGAGAGTATGTCTTACGCAATAGCAACTGGAATCAAAATGCATGGTGTAGAGCCGACTAATTTTATAGAAGAAACATTTAATTCAGATACAATAAAAGCATTCCAAAAGGCACTCTCGGAAGTTGTTGGTGGAAGCATAGCATTTCAATTTAAAGAGTATGGCAATAACAATTAATCAGACACCAGTACTTTATACTCCTACGTATAACGAAATGGTTTACATTCTTTCGTCTACTCAGACGGCTCAACCTAGATTCAAATATTTGGCTGACGTGTATATCAACGGAAGTGTAACTAGAGCAGTACGTTTAAGGGTTGCAATAGAGCCGAATAACGCAAAGGGAATTATTAAACTTCAAGGCGAGATTGAAACTTTCTTGACTCAAGATGTAGGGAATCCAGAGGGACAAGTGGCAACGACTCCGAATAATAATAGCATACTAGATTACCTAGTTGAATTTGGAGAAGAGTACGAAGTGGCTGGAGTATTAACACAATTTCCTAATGATGAAGCAGATACCTCTAGGTATGCTTTTAATGGATGTTTAGAATACTACAATTTTATTGACTGGAATTACATCGATTATCTTTTAGGGAGTAACATAGCACAATACATGACTAATGCACCTACCACAATCGACACGATGTTAACGAACTCTGGGTGGCTATATTTTATTGCAAATCCAACTGCTCCAGTAGATGTATTTCGAATAACTACAAAAGATGCTAACGGTGTAATTATCGGAGTCTGGGAAGTAAACAACACTTTGACGTTTGCAACTACTGGCGAAAACTTTGGTAAGGTAGCATCGCATCCACACAATATAAACGCTCTACCGAACACTGAGTTTAATTTAGGCATCCAACCCGTATTCACTGGAGTAGAGGCTTCTTATGACATCCAAGCAATCGAGTTGCCAACAAAACTAATGAGTGAGGTTAGAACCTTTAACATAATATCTCCTTGTAAATTCGAAAGGTGGAATATGATATTCCTATCTAGGCTTGGTGGTTTCGATTCATTTACATTCTCTCTGTTAAGTAGAGATGAAGATAAAATTACAAAAGAGTTCTATAAAAAAGAGCCGACACGTTTAGTCTCTAGTGGGTTTGCTACTGGGAGTTATACATGGAGTAGAGCCGACAGAGAGAAGGTAACTTTCTTTACAAAATCTAGCAGAACAAGAGAGTTGAACTCTAACTGGGTTGACGAAGAGACTTACACATGGTTATCCGAGTTGGTATCGTCTCCAGTTGCATATTTAGAGGACGGTAGCAACAACTTAATAGCGGTTACCATACTCGACACCTCATTTACTTTTAAGAAACGTGTAAACGACAAATTGTTTAACTTAAAAATAACTGTTGAATTAGCAGATAATTACAGACAACGTGGATAATAGAAAGTTACTTATAGAAGGGATTGAAGTTCCATTATCTGAGGGGGTTAATATTCCAGTAAATAAATCCATTGTAGATATATCTGAGCCAGATAAAAGGACATCGGATTTTACAAAGGAGTTTCTGATACCAGCATCGAAAGAAGCTAATCAAGTGTTCGGGCATATTTGGGACATTAATGTTGACTCTACATTTAACCCTAATTTAAAACTTAACGCAACTTATTTAGAAGGTGGAGAGATAATAGTAGAGGGGTTTGTTAGGTTGCTAGATATTAAAGAAACCGACAGACAAGAGAAATTCTATCAGATACAATTACTCGGTTCATTATCTAATATTTTCAGAGAGTTAGGGGTTAAAGAAATCGATGACGCTGAAATGGAGTGGGAAGACTTTAACCACGTTTATAGAAGGTTATACCAATCTAATAGTTGGGACACTTCTATTCAGTTTCAAGGACTTGGAAGTGGTGGTACTATTCCGTTTGAATTAGGTCGGGGATATGTTTACGGGATGATAGATTATGGAAGACATACATACTCTTCCATTTACGATGTTACGGATATGATTCCGCAAGTTTATGCTAGAGAGATTCTATTAAGGATTTTTCAAAATGCTGGGTACACATGGAATAGTGTATTTTTGGATTCGACTGAGTTTAAGTCTATGGTGGTTACTGCAAACCAAACGGCATCTTTTGGTATTAGTGATGCGGAAGTGATTGCTCGTTCTTTCTCCGCTAATGATGTTCAAATGGAAACGTCTGGTAATAATACGATTTCTGTACAACAAGCACTAAACTCTAATGGAGGTACGACAGATAAAATAATAAACCTTTTTTCAATTTTTAACCCTTCTGGAGCGTATGACTCGGTTACTGGTATTTGGACTTGCCCAACAACGGGATATTACGGTTTTAGACAAGAACTAGATATAACGGCTACATTAACTCCAGGTGCTGGAGGAGACCCTTTAATGACACTAAACGGGTCTGTGGCGGTTGTTGTAGCAGTTGAAAAATATAATTCGACGTTTGGTGCGTGGATTCCTATTTCATCAGAAGGGGTTTATATTGGTTCAAATTTAGTTCCCACTGCTGGATTGACTACAACGGGAACTTCATATCCAGATAGTAATTATCAGACTGCTCCATTTTCTCTTAGTTATTCTGGGTCTAGTATTCTTTGGTCTGGAGGTAATGTTTATAACCATAACCCTCCTAAACAATTAGAGTCCCTATCCTTTTCATTTTCGACTCAAATAATCGCTGGGCAACAAGTTAGGGCGGTGGTGAAAACGTTATGGGAAAGAGAATTATTGAACGATTCTAACGGAGTGCCTTTTGCGGATTCAGACGGGTGGTTTATATCTCCTTTTGACAATACGAAAACAACTGACGGAACAGTAACTCTTACCGTGAGTAACAGTCTTTTTAGGAATCAAGTGCTAAATGCTGGGTTAAATGCTGGGGATGTAATGGAAGTTCAAAACGTTATCCCCAAAAAGATAAAACAGAAAGATTTCTTTAAGGGTATAATTAACATGTTCAATCTCTTTTTGCAACCAGACCCAGACAATCCTAAGATTCTGAATATTGACCCTAGACCAGAGTTTTACAATACTGAGATAGAAGATTTTTCTGAGTTGTGGGCAAAAGATAAACCCATGAAAAGTGAGCCTATGGGAGCGTTAGATGCGAGGACTTACGAGTACACATATCAGCCAGACAAGGATTATTATAATGAAGATTATTTAAAAGTATTTGATAGGGTTTATGGAAATAGGCAATTTGACGTAGACAATGATTTTGAAACGGGAACTAAGAAAACAGAGGTTATTTTTGCACCTACCCCGTCTGCTGGTTACACGAATAACGATAGGGTTGTTCCTATAATAATCAAATTAGACAATGCACAATCAATAGCGCCAATTGACTCTAAGATGAGAATTTTATATTATGGAGGGTTAAAGGCTTGTAACGAAAACTGGTTTCACAGAGTGCATAACCAACAATTTGGCGAGTATGCAAGAAGCACCTACCCGTATGTAGGAATGTGGTCTGACCCCTACAACCCCGTAACAACTTTGGATTTTGGACTTCCCAGAAAGATATATTGGGACAATACATTTCAACCTATTAATGCTACGAATAATAATCTCTTTAATAGATTTTACAAACAGTACATTGAAGAAATCATTGACCCTCAAAGCCGAATAGTTACTGGCTGGTTTTGGCTTTCTAGTAGTCAGATGCGGAAGATCGATTTCAAAAAACTTTATTGGTGGAATAACACTTATTTTAGATTGAATCGAATTATTGATTATAAGAACAATCAGTTAACCAAATGTGAGTTTTTAAAGTTGAATTTTGCAGACCCGTTTGTTTTGAATATAGTTCCTATTGGGGGTGGTAAAGACGAGTCAATAGGAGATGAAGTTGTTCCTATATTCAATGATAATGTTCAGCCAAACGTCAATTCCTTTAAACCAAACAAGGGAAATGTTTTCGGTCAATACAACAATATATCTCCTACGGCTGAAAATATATCTGTTCAAGGAGATAGCAATACGATAGGGGGTAAGTCAACGAACATCTTTATAATTGGGGAAAAGAACACTATCGCTCCTAACTTAAAGAACGTTACTCTAATAAATTCAAATGGAATTACAGTCGTTAAATCGAATACAACGTATGTAAACGACAAGCTAATAAGTACTGGAGGGTTTTCTGATATTTACAGTGGAATAATGAGAGTTCCTTTAGAAGATACGGTAGAGATAATAGATAATAGACAAATGATAAATTACGGGGGTCTTAAAATAGACGGGGTTCTCGATATAAAAGGAATGTTAATTTTAAAGTAAAGACAATGGCTAATATACAAATGGGTACGGCAGACGGAAGTTCAATAGGTAATCCTCCAGTTGGAGACTTTTACATCTTTATTGACAGTAACAACTCGAACTCATATACTCTTAGGGATAGTGCAGGAACGGATACAATACTAGGAAGTGCAAATCCTGCGACTCTATACGGGTTGTATGCGCAAACTTCTCTAAGCGCAACCATTACGGGTACTACGGAAACGTCAATTATAGGGACGGGCGTAGGGAGTTTAACAGTACCAGCTAACTTCTTTTCAGTTGGCGATTCTTTCCATGCAAAGATAGGAGGTCTAATAGGGGACACCAGCAACGGAGATGACATTACGATAAGGATAAAGACTGGAGGGGTCATATTAGCATCTACTGGGTTGTTTACCTTAGACAATACTCAATCTATTGCATCTGGTGGGGAAGGCTGGGAGTGTGAATTAGATTTTACAATTGCCAGTTTAGGAGTTCTAGGCGAAATATGCACAAACGGTAATTTTGCATACACTAAGACTGGAGATAAAAAAGTATCTGGTACGGTTTTCCAAGACGTTCAAAGAATAAACACAACTGTGGCAAATACATTAGATATAACGGTTGAATGGAATCAGACGGGTACAGAAATATACAGTGCAAACTTTGTACTGCACAAAACTTTCTAAGACATGGCAGAAATTAAAGAAGAAGTAATAATTGGTTTAGAGGTAAACACTGGAGATAGTGTTCAAGACGTTCTAGAGGTTCGAGATGCCGTAGAAGAAGTTGGAGAAGAGGTCGAGGAGGTCAAGGTAAAAGGTCAAGGTCTCGATTCGGCATTAACCATATCTTCTGGGGTTGTAGCTGGATACGGTTCTTTTACGGGAGTTACGGCTCTACTCGGAGCCGAAAACGATGCTTTGGTTCAATCGATATCGAACGTTAAGAATGCTATGACCGTAATGAATGCGGTTCAGCAAACGAGAATACTTCTTGAAAAAGAGTCTGCATTTAGAACTGCGGTTAAATCTACGGTTGAAAAGGCTGGAGCGATTGCAACGGGTGTATTGTCTGGCGCTCAGGCAGTCCTAAATGCCGTTATGAGCGCGAATCCAATAGCTATAATAGTTATTGCCGTTACGGGGTTGATTGCTGGATTCGTTGCGTTAGGTGGCTCGATAATGGATTTGATAAAATTTGCCATGAAGCCTTTTCAATTTATTATTGACCTTGTTATTGACGGATTACAAGCGTTAGGCATAATGGCAAGTGACGAAGCCAATGCACAAGTAGAAGCAGACGAAAAAATAATTGCTTCATCTCAAAAAAGAAGAGAAGAGTTAGATAAGTTAATGAGTGCGGAGAAACTTAGGAATGATGAAGTCTTAAAAGCGTTGGATTTTGAACTAAAGAAGCGGAAAATATGGGGAAAGGACACTAAGAAAATAGAAGAAGATACTCTTAACGCTCTGATTAAGTCAGCAAAGGTGCAACGTAGGTTGGCGGACGAAAAGGCAAAAGGTCTACTCGCAGAAATCCAAGCGAGAGTTCGACTAGGAGACGTAACCGAAGAAGAGTTAGAAGATTACAATCAGCAAGTTGAAGCCGTTAAGGAATTAATGCGTAATAATAAACTACTGGTAAAAGATGCTGAAATTAACTTGAAACTTTTCCGAGAGCAAGAAAAAGCCGATAGATTAAACGCCCAGAAAGAAAGAGATGAGCAAGAAGCTGCAGATAGAATGCAATGGAATGCTGATGCTAAACAAGAAGCCGACAAAAGGAGAGCAAATGCTCAAAAATATAGGGAACAAGCACAAAGAGAAAAGGATAAAGCAGATGCTGAAGCACTAAGGAAAGAGAAAGAAGCTAGTGATTTAAAACGTGATTTAGAAGAGGAGATAGAAAATTTAAAAATTCAGAATATAAAGGATGAAAATGCTCGTGCTTTAGAAGAAATGATTTTGTCGCACCAAAGAGAACGTGATGCACTGGTCGAGAAGTACGGTCAAGACACTGAGTTGATAAAAGAACTTGAAACGGCACAAAAAACTGAACTCGATGATTTTTTCGCTGAAGTTGCAGAAGCGGAAGAGGAAGCGAGGTTAATGGAGGTCGAAAGATTACAAGGCATCCTTGACGAAGAAGAAGCATTGAAAGACAAAACACTAGCAGACAACTTAGATAGAATCGCAAAAGAAGACCAAGCGAGACAAGAACAAATAGACAGATATCAAGCTGGTGTAGATTTACTAAACTCCATTAATAATGCTTTTGTAAAAGACGAAAAGAAGAGAGAGAAAATCAGAAAAGCGTTGGCGGTAGTTCAACTCGGTATAGATACTGCAAGGGCAATTTCGGGCGGTGTAGCATCTGCATCCTCTCTGCCATATCCAGCAAATCTTGTGGCTATTTTATCGACTGTTGCAACTGTAATAGCAAATATAGCACAAGCCAAAAAACTCTTGTCAAGTGCTGGAGCGACTGGCGGAGGTACTGCCGTAAGCGGTTCTATTGAGGACGGTGGTGGTGGTAACGTAGCATCCTTCAACAACAGACAAACTGAGTTTGATGACGAAGGAAGTCCGCAAAAAGTATTCGTGCTAAGTGACGATATTTCGAACCAACAGAACCTAGATTCGAAGGTTAAACTTGCATCAACAAATTAGCAAAAAACAAAGAATATATTGCAAAATACTAACATTGTGTTAAGATTTCAACGCTCCACAACCCACGCCACCACTGGTCTCGGCACTTCTCGAGTTTTCAATACCAACGTACCCGAGAGGGGTCTGCGTTCGTTAGAGAGCATTAGAGAGGGGTTAGGACGGTTGTTACAAATAGTTAAAAAACACTCAAAAAACACGCAAAAAAACGTCAGATATTTGACGAAAACTACCCATTAGGGTCTAATAAAAAAATGAACTATGTTACCTTTTTTTAAACTTGAATTATCCGATGACCCAGAGACTGGAGTCGACATGCTTGGGTTAGTTGATTTCCCAGCACACATGAAAGATTTTATTTCTTTTTCAGATGAAGAGAAAAAAGTAAAACATTATTTCAATGAAGACAAAATGATAGTTACTGGAGTCATGATGTCTGCCGACACTCCAATTTATAGAAACGACCCAGACATAGGAGAACACTATGTTCTTTTTGACCGAAGCACAATTGCAAAGGCTCAAATGAGATTCATGCAAAACTCTTATTTAAAGAATGTTAATTTAGACCACGACCCAAAGAAACCTATTGGAGACGGTATTTTTATGTTCGAGTCTTATATCGTTAATTCCGAGGAAGGAGTGAACGCTCCAGCCAAATTGAAACAGATCGTTAGGGACGGCTCATGGGTAGCATCTTATAAAGTGACATCAGTAGAACTTTGGGAAAAAATTAAATTAGGAGTTGTAAATGGTTTCTCAGTAGAGGGTTTCTTCGAGAGAGTCCCAGTTACTGTAAAAGGAGATTTTACAAAATCGATTAAACAAGGTCTAACAACCGAAAGTAAATTACTTAAAAAACTCAAAATGAATTTAAAAGACAAAATCATGGCTATTTTCATGGAAGAGGATGTTGCTGAAACACCTTCTGCGCCTACATCGAATACGGCTACCACCGAGAGTGGAGAAACATTATCTTACAATGGCGAACTAGAAATAGGAACCGCAGTAACAATTGAAGTTGACGGGGTATCTATACCAGCACCAGAAGGTGTACATGTACTAACTGGCGAAATGGCTGGTGTTAGTATTGTTATTGATATTGACGGTATCGTTACAGACATTGTAAAGGCAGAAGAAGAAGCACCAGCAGTTGAAGAAGCACCAGCAGAAACGGTTGCACCAGCAGTTGAAGAGTTGGCAAAGCAAACTGCAAAGAAGTTGTTTTCTCTTGCTAAGTCTAATAAGGCGTTGGCTAAAAGAAACGAAATTTTATCTACTCAAAACGCAGTGTTAAAATCAACTTTCGAATCTCAAATAAAAGGATTGACTGAGAGAGTTTTAAAAATTGAAAGAACCCCAGTGTCACAACCTAAAAAGAAACATAACAGAACAGAGCAGACACATACGGCTCTTTCTCAAAACTCAATAGTAAACGGTCTTTAAACAACCGTAACTAATAACCAAGAAAAACTAAGAAAATGAATCTAGTTAAAAGAATAAAAATGGGTGCAGAGCGATTTAATTTCGACTTTGACACCGCTGGATTGTCTGCTTATGCCGACATGAACTCTGACGAATTATTCAGAAGAGCAGTAACGACTGGTAGAACTTTATCATTAATCCGTATTCAAGACGGAGTAAAGGGAACTGAGAAGATCAAATTACTAAACGATAGTGTAACTTATCAGTTAGCTGATGACTGTGCTATGACGGCTGACGGCAACTCAACTATTTTTACTGATAGAGATTTGACGACATTGAAAATCGGATTTTACAAGCAATTTTGTCAAGATGATTTGGCTGGTTTCTGGACGCGGTTACAGTTAAAAGCTGGAGCAATGGCAGAAAACGAGACTTTAATTTTCGAACAAGAGTTAATGGATTACATCCTAGAGATTCATGCTTTCGAATTAGAGAAAATGGTTTGGCAAGGAGATTCTTCATTGGTGGCTGGAAACTTACAGTTCATTGACGGATTAGCAACTAGAATGTCGGCAGATGCTTCTGTTATTAATGGAAACCCATTAGGTGCTGGAGCAATGACAAGTTCAAATGCTTACACTGCTTTCTTATCGGTTGCTCGAAGCATCCCAAGTACTATTTACGACCAAGCAGACACGAAGATTTTTTGTGGAAGAGAGTATTTCAACTTTTTGAAAGATGATTTATTTGCTCAGAACCTATATCATGTACCAGTAGCAAGTCAAGAAGATAATACAATGGTATTACCAGCGACTGGGTTTACAGTTGAAATGGTGCAAGGTTTATCTGGATATGACGCAATTTTTGCTGGACGTTCTCAAGATTTAATTTGGGGTACTGATTTAGCAACGGATTCTGGTTCAGTTGAATTATGGTACGACAAGGACAGTGATACTATCAAGATTAGAAGTAAATTCTACGGAGGTACACAATATCCGTTTTCTGACCAGTTGGTTAAGTGGATACCTGTACCGTAACAAAATAATTAATCGTAAAGGAGAGGGCGTTAAAAACCCTCTCTGATACACATTACAATAGAATATGAGTTGTGAAATAGATGCTGGTTATTCGAAAGGATGTAGAAATGGTAGAGGTGGAGTAAAATCCGTAATCTTTATTCAGATTGAACATGTAACATCTTTCGCCTTAACCGCAACAAACGAAGTCAGTGCAATAGTAATTGCTTCAACCTTTCAAGGTTGGCAGTTCAATTTGGAAATGAACTTGTCAACGTTTACAGACACTTTAACGGGGTCTCGAGAAAATGGTTCTTTATTTGCTGAACAATCGTTAACTGCGATATTGAATGATAACCTCATTGCTACAAGAAACACATTGATGCTATTAGCACAAAATGACTGTGTTGCAATTGTACAATTAGCAAATGGAGATTACGAGATGTTAGGTGCTACAAACGGTTTATCGGTTGTTACTGACACTAGAGACGTAGGTACTGTGAAAGCAGACAGAAACGGTCACACGATTGTTATGGCTGGACAAGAAGATGAATTAGCTTACAAGGTAGATTCTACTATTATTGCTGGTTTATTGACTCCAGCACCGTAATCGAATAGACAATAAAATTAAACTGAAAGGGGTGGGTTATTTTGCCTTCCCCTTTTTTTTATATCTTTACACTATGAAATTGATTGAAAGTAAAATAGGTGGGAAGGTTTATGTTAAATCATTAAACCGATTTTTGGAGGTAAGTCCAGAAAACATTTCGCTATTGTCAAAGTTAGGTTTAACAGAATATTTCGAGAAAGATGCAGATAATAATAAAGAACCAAGCAAACCAACTGTGCGTAACCGTAAGCGAAAAGACAACTCTTGAATCGCCTAATTATCTTTTTGTTTTTAAACATGAAGAAGAAAACGTAAACTACTCATGTATACTGCCTAACACCAGTATCTGGGAACGTTATGGGTTATTCTCTTTTACAGAGGGAGTCGATGCTACTTTAAGATACACTGGAGATTATGTTCTAAAAGTGTACGAACAGACAAGTCCTTCTAATCTCGACCCGTTGTTGGCTTACGGAATAGTACACGTTGAAGAATCTTTGCTTTTGAATACTCCTTTTGACTACACAGTTAATAACCCTAATGTAATTAGAGATATCAATGAAATCGAATAACTATCCAATACACGTATTTGCTAAAGAAGGTAAATTACCACAACCAGAAGAGAAAACTCTAACGGGGCAACCATGGATATCTTGGGGGGACGACAACTTATACCCACAATGGTTAAATAGACTGTTCTACGAGTCTCCATATCAGTCTGGGATTATCAGACAGAAAGTGTTTTTTATTGCTGGAGGTGGTTATGAGATAGAATTTGAGTCGGAAGAGGATAAAGTCAAGTGGGATGAATTTGAATCGAACATGCCTATGGGTTCTACGATTAAAGACTTAGTTTCCGATAATACTTTGGACTCAGAACTGTATAACGGTTTTGCTATTAAGGGAGCCAGAAACAAAAGTGGAGGTATCTCATATTTGGAGTCTTTGGATTTTGACAAGGTTAGAACAAATAAGAAAGAGACTGCATATTACTATTCAGATGATTGGAGCGTTTCACGACAAGACGATTCTATTAATTTTAAAGAATACAAGCCTTACAATCCGTTAAACATTGTAGACGATTTTATAATTTATTACAAGTATCCTTCAAAAGAATTTCGCAAAGCAAAACGAAGAACGGACATGGGACTATACCCTAAACCGTCATACTCTGGAGGGTTAAAGGATATCTCTACGGATATAGAAATGAGTTCTTACCATTTCCACGAAATACTAAACGGTTTGAAAACGGGTACTATCATCTATTTAGGTAATGGAGAGCCGTCAGACCCTACCGACAAATCAGCAATTGAAGAGCAAATTAAAGAGGGGTCTACTGGAGTAGAAACTACTGGAGGGGTTATCCTAATGTACGGTAAGGGAACAGACCAGAAACCAGAAGTATTACACTTGAACGGAAATGATCTTGACCGAAGATATCTTATGACCGAAGAAGCCGTACAAAAGAAAATATTATTAGCTCATTCAGTCGTAACTCCAACTTTGTTTGGAATCCAGAAGGACGGTCAGTTAGGTAACGCCACGGAATTAGAAAATGGGTACAATATTTTTATTAAAACATACGTAAGAGCCAGACAAGAGGTGCTAGAAGATGCTTATACACACGTATTAAATAAAGTGCTTAAAATCAAAGGCAAATTTATTTTAAAAGAAGGAGAATTATTAGATGAAAAAGAAGATTCTACTCCAGACGAAACCGTTAACCCTCTCGAACAAACAAAGCACTCAAAGGATTCAATACTAGACTCATTAAATGTTGCTGGAGTACCTAGAAAAGAGTTTTTAGTGGTTTCTCGAAAAGAGATGCCGTCAATTTTTAACTCAGAAGATGCTATTGGAGTAGAAATTAAGCATTGGCGAGAGGTAGATAAAGAGACTTATTATTTTGCAGAGTTACTTACGGATTTCCAATTAAAAGTACTAAACTCATTATCACAAGAGGACGAAGAATTTGACAAAACCGCCATTGCAAAACTATTAAAGACTACTGTTTCAAAAGTTGAGGAAGCATACGATGTTTTAAGAGAAAAAAACCTCATTAAGAAAAATAGTGAATTAACTGATAGGGGAGTTAGAGCGTTGGAATCGAGTCCAGCGAACGTGGAGAAATTCGAAGTCCGTTATTCTTATGAGGAAAAGGCGAACGCTCTACCAACGAAGGACGGAAAGTCGAGACCGTTTTGTACTGCTCTTATGGGAAATCCTAGGATGTACACTCGGCAAGAAATTGATTTAATAGCCACTGGAGTAAGGCGAGATGTCTGGGCTTATAGAGGTGGCTGGTATACGAATCCACAGACAAAACAACACACCCCGTTCTGCAGACACGTTTGGGTGCAAAATATAGTATTTAGACCATGAGTGTAAGAGACCAGCAAATATTCGGCAAGGACGTATTCACACAACTGTCATACGTTGATTCTAACGTACAAGCATCTTTGTTACGTGTTGCAATAATACGAACGCAAGATAATACCATAGAACCAATCTTAGGTACTCCTTTGTATAAGAAGATTTTATCAGATATACAAGCGGATACTTTGACGGGGGTTTATGAGATATTGGTAAACGACTACATAGTGAGATACATGGTTCCTTTGGTAGAAATTGAACTAGCACCTCATCTTAATTGGGAACTTAGAAACAAGGCGGTAGGGACATCGAGTGACGAAACCATTACTGCTGGAGACGAAAAGGCAGTTTATTCTCTAATGAAGCAAATTAATTTATCTACACACCGTTACAAGGATAGACTTATAGGATACTTATGCGACCAGTATAAAGCTGGGAATTTACCAGAGTATAAGCAACCGATTGTGGATGCAGAAGAAATTCGTCCAGACGGAGAAGTTGGAAACACATTAGGCTGGAGTTTTTTATGAAAGAGGTAAGTAGCAAAACACTCGCGAAGTGGGATAAGTATAAGAGAAAAGATGTTAAAGACACTAAATCAAATAAAGGACGAGTTTCAGCTAATAGCGGAAAACCACAGACAAATAAATAATTATTACTGGGGGGATTTTTTGTCTGCTATGAAGCGAGAAGATGACAATGGTAGGAGATTGTACAAATACCTTATCGTTACACCTACGTCTACGGCTCATACAATGGACTCTACGGCATTATCTCTATTAATTACGGTTTGTGATAAACAACTCAAAAATAATGACGACAGAGACGATATCCATAGTGATTGTGTTCAGATACTAAATGACATTTTCACGACCTTTTTAGAAGATAGGTGGCAAGAGTTCTGCGATGTATCAACCGCTTCTACAAACCTCTTTGTTGAAAAGAGTTTAGATGCCGTTGCTGGAGCAGTAATGAATGTTACTTTAAGAATATACTCAGAAGATAACGCTTGTGCTATTCCGTACGTTACGGATAGTCCATTAGTACCTAATAATTAATAAGAAAACAAATGACAAATACTGGAGAATTAATAGCAAGTAACGGTGTAATAGTAGTAAACGATACCGTAGAAAAAGTAGTAAACGCTGACTCATATTACGTGGCAGAAGATACTGTAATAGCCAGAATAGAAATCAATGGAGATGACACAACAGACGTGCTATCAAGTTATATTACCACTCCAGCAACGGCAGTAAAAGGAGGGGTTCTGATTACACCTCAGAACGGTGGTTACTTTAGTGCGATAACATTGACAAGCGGTAGCGTTGTAGCAATCTTAAAATAGAGATTATGTACGGCTATGGATACAAATATACAAGCGGTCTAGTATTAGGTGCTGGAGGTGGTGCTCCTTTCGTTAATGCATATTCGTTAGATTTTGACGGAGTGGACGATTATGTAGGCACTAATTCTAAAATAATTGGTTCAGATATTACTTTGTCGGGTTGGGTTAATTTCAATGGTGGAAGTTATACATCTTCTGTGGCACAATTTCCAATGTCCATAACCCCTTCAAATACTAGTGCACCCAATGAAACGATAGGAAGATTTTATAAAGTAGGTGTTAATATGCGTATCAGTATTCAATGCTTTGACCAAAATGGAGCAAATTATTCTACCTATACTGTTCCAGGTTTAAATTTTGAAGGTGCGGGTTGGAATCATGTATGCTGGACATATAATGTAACTACCAGACATATTTATGTCTATATAAATGGAGTGGCTCAAAATTGGCTTAATTTTTCGGGGTCAGTAACTACACCTTATTTAACTGCAATTAGTGGTAGACTCTACGAAAGCGACTTAACTATTGGCAGACAGAAACCTACTACGCCTACGGGAACTTATTTAGGATTAGTAGATGAGGTAAGTACTTATGGTAGAATACTAACCCAAGAAGAAATAACAAGCATTTCAACAACACCTACAGACCTTTCAGACCTTAACCCTATTGCTTGGTACAGAATGGGAGATAACGGTTCTTTCAAGTCTCCACAATGGTTAATACCTAACAATGAGAACAAGGACAAATTTTCTAATTATAGTTTTGAACTAGACGGGATAGGTGATTACGTTGATTTAGGAGATAGCGATGACTTTAGCTTTGGCGATGGTGCAACAGATTCTCCATTTACCATTTCTGCTTGGATAAAAATGGATAGTACTTCGGGTTTTAGAATATTCAATAAATCTTTAGGAGCAACATCAGAGTATCAATTTGGTACTGGTGGTGGTGGCACTTTACAATTATACTTATTTGATAACACAAGTAATTTTATCTATAGAGCAAGAGTCTACACTACGGTATTAAGTACGGGACAATGGTATCACGTAGCTACTACATATAGTGGAGTAGGTGGAACAAATGCTCAAGACGGTATAAAAATATATGTAGACGGTGTAAGGGTTGATGACTCATCTGTAAGCGGTGGAACTTATGTGGCTATGGGCAACAAAACAACTCCCCTTTACATAGGGAAATTAGATTCAAGCTACGCTAATGGAAGCGTCGATGAGGTAAGTGTTTTTGATTCTGAACTTTCTGCAAGTGAAGTAATGGACATTTACAACGGTGGTACTTCAAGCGGAGCAATAGCACACTATAAAATGGGAGAAGAGGCTACATTTAGCGGAGGAGTTTGGACTGTTCCAGATGCAGTAGGGAGCAATGACGGGACATCTAATGCAATGACAATAGAAGATAGAATAGGAGAAGCATCAAGTTCAGAAAACAACGCTTTGAGTTATAATATGGACTTAGTGGATAGAGTAACAGACACACCTTAAAATAAAAAAATGAATAAGAAAATTTACGCAATAATTGAAATAGCAGACATAGGCTTAATAGACTTTGGTCAAGTGGCTCAAAGTTCCGCATCCACAGTTCGCAAGAGTTTAGATAATACGAAATTTGTAGTTAAGTGGCAAGACGGATATGAACCTACTTTCGTGACAGACGGAACAGTTGTTCCTTTGCAAGTTTTAACTCATTCAGAAGCGTTGGATTTAATGTCTACCCCAGCATGGAGTGAAGAGATAGAGTAGTTGTGTTATGAATGGAATGGAGCAGACTTTTATTTTAAAAGACGTAATCTACATTGTAGTAGGCGTTGCTTCGGCACTTGGATTTTACTGGAAAATGGTAATGTCTAACAAGAGTCAAGATGATAAAATACGACAGATGAAAAAAGACATCGATAAGAACGAAAGTGTTATGTTCAAGAAATTCTCTGGCATCCATACACGTATGGACAAGAATGAAGAAAAAAACAAGACTGAACTTGACGCTATTAACAAGGAAATAAACGAGGTAAAAGTTGGCATTTCTAAAATCAATGGAAAGCTAGATATTTTAATAAACAAGTAATGTATAGATTTAGTAGTAGAAGCATCGATAGACTGAAATATGTAGACCCTATTTTAATAACCATATTAGAGGAAGGGATAAAGCATTCTCCTTTCGATTTCGGCATACCCAGAGACGGGGGGTTTAGAACGGCTCATAGACAACAAGAGTTATATGCGAGGGGTCGGACTACCGAAGAGTTAATTGACAAGGGTATTATTGGAGTAGAGGGTAGACCAGACAAGAGTCGAATCACATGGACTCTAAAAAGCTATCACATGACGGGTAAAGCCTTCGACATCTACGCCTATGTAGAGGGTAGAGCGTCTTGGGACATGGACTACTTAGAGCCTATCGCAAGACACTTAATAAAAATAGCATCCGATTATGGCATTATCCTTCACTGGGGTTATGACCTCTGGAAGAAAGACGGAGCGCATTTTCAAATAAACTAAAACAAAAAAAAATGGAACGATTATTTAAGACTGGAATAGTAACGACACTAATGGGATTAACTATCATAAGCATAGCCATAGCGTTGTACATTAGCAAAGAGCATAACGAAACAGAGGCTGGAGCAGTTGGCGCTTTGGGTATTTTGTTACTCAGAAGTAACGATTCTCTAATAGGTTTAAAAAAGAAATGAGATTCATTGTCATTATATCAATGGCTTTTTTATTTGCTTGTAGTCCTCAGAAGAGATTAAACCGACTGGTAAGAAACCACCCCGAATTAGTTCGTACAGATACTATCGTTATAAAAGACACGATTAGAGACACGATAATAACTAATACGGAACTGGTACACCTCGATACGGTTATCTCTGTTAAGGAGTTATCTGACACGGTTACAATCGTGAAAGAGAACCTCACAATCAGATATTATTACGATACAATTCACGACAAGGTTTATCTGGAAGGTCAATGCGACACTATCTGGATTGAAGTGCCTTTCGAGAAGATCGTTGAATACAAAGTTCCATGCGACTCTGTTACTGCCGTAACCTCTCCTAAATGGGTCTTATGGATTATTATGACGGCAATAATACTTGCCCTCATTTGGTACGTGAAGATGACTCTAATGCGACCTAAATAGGTTAGTTCTACATATATCTAAAGAGACTCCATTCGTGGGGTCTTTTTTGTTTTATGCAAATTTTATTTTGCAGATATGAAAACATTTCATATATTTACCGAAATCAAAATAAATTATATGAATATAAAGACAACAGTTACGGCAGTTGCATCGATGCGTGGGTTATCAATATCCGCGCTTTCCAGAGCAACGACAAAATCAAGAGCAAACATAGAGGGTACTCTCAGACATGGAAACCCCTCGTTAAAGTTTCTCAAAGAAATGGCAGAAGCATTGAATGTAGATATTGCATTCATAGACAAAGAGTCGGGAAATCAATTTAAACTTTAAAAAATAGCAACATGAGAAGTAAACCAATGTGGATGCAAGTCCAAAGTTGTAAATACAACAGTAATAAATCGTTCGGAGCGTATGAAGATTGCAGATTAATTTCAAGTACGGGGTCGAGTAGTTCAAACAGTCATCAACTCGCAGACATCGAATGGAGTAAAAAGACGTATGACGAATTAATATGTTTCAATTTATACGTAGACGAAAAGTTAATTAAGCAAAACATCCATTATAATATTAAGGGTAAGGCTGGAGAATTAATCAAAACGAAGTCAAACAGATTCGTAAATTCAAATAATATATCAACTTTTAAATTCAAAAAACAATGAAAAAAATGTATCAGAAAATAGCCGAGATAAAAAAGCACATAGGTAAAATCTCAAAGGATTCAGAGAATCCATTTCACAAGTCAAAGTATTTTGACATCAACAAATTATTAGAACACGTAGAGCCGTTGTTACAAGAGCATGGGTTGTTATTACTCCAACCGATAGAATGTAATTGCGTAGTGACTCGCATAATAGATTTAGAGACTCAAGATTTTATAGTGTCATCAATAGAATTACCAAAGATAGATGACCCTCAGAAAATTGGTTCAGCCATAAGTTATTATCGTCGTTACTCATTGACCAGTTTAATCTCGATTCAGTCAGAGGACGATGATGCTCAGAAAACGATGCAACCAGAAAAACCATGGTTAAACGAGGGTAAGCCAGAATGGACGGAAGCGTTAAAATTTATAGCAAACGGTGGGTCGGTAGCCGATATTAAGAAAAAATACCGAGTAAGTAAAAAATCAGAAGTAAAATTAGTTTAGTTATGAGAAAGCAAAGAGCGACAAAAAAAGAAATGTTAGCGAGGTACAAAGAGTTTTTAAATGAGTTAATGTTTCAGATTGAAAAGTACGAAAAAGTAAATGTGCCAGACATGATTAGAGCGCATCAGTTGAAACGTCAAGTCATAGAGGTTTTAGTTGGGTACAAGGTAATCCAAAACAACGGTAGAAATCGTTGGTCATGGAATCAGCAAATAACAAGTATCAGCGACACGATGTCAGAACGGTTGTGGTTAAAGACAAATAAGTTGATATTGAAAAGAACAAATGAGTCCAAGGAGAAAAGAAGGGAAATACAAGAAAATACAAGAAAATACAAGAAGGAAAATCCCGTTATTCAGCCAGAGTTACCACTCGATGAAGTTCAAAAAAATGTAGAGCCGAATCAGTTCGAAAAGGATTTGATTGAATCCAGAAGAGAGCCGAAACCATGCCCAGTAAAAGAGTCCCAGCCGAGAATGTCATTAAGCATATTTTGGGGATTAATCAGAATTAATTAAATTTATAGAAAAGCAATATTATGAA
>Ga0209425_10000922_pt1 | contig 35206 bp, 30 predicted proteins | sample COG_05_FD_184749 | JGI IMG/M metagenome (GOLD analysis project Ga0209425, IMG submission 184749) | Pelagic Microbial community sample from North Sea - COGITO 998_met_05 (SPAdes) (version 2) | ecosystem: Environmental > Aquatic > Marine > Neritic zone/Coastal water | place: Helgoland, sampling...
CTGGCTTCATTGAATTCTATTGCATTAAGGTTTCCACTTTCGTATGCCTTTTCAGCTGCACGGAATGTCTCTCTAGATTCTTTGGTTTCTTTTAGATATGCAGCTTGTTTGTTCTTTTCTATTTTATTAACAGTTTCTTGTGTTTTGTTAAATGACTGTTGTGCAATTCTCATTCCAGTAAAGTTGAAACCAGTTTTAACTCCGTCAACTTCCGTTGCAAAGTTCTTTTGCATCATTTCAGCTTCTTTTGCAGAGAGTTCTACACCACTCATGTATTTGTCAACTATACCACTAAGACCTTTTAACTTCTTAGTTGCTAATGCACCTTTAAAGGTATCTTTACTAGACGCTCTAAAGTCTGCAGTAATCTTTGCAATCTGAGGGGAAGCCTCTTCTAGACTCTTAATAATTTTTTGAAATCCAGGCTTTAACTCGGAGTTAACGTCCTTTATTTCTTTTGCAAATTCCTTTCTCTGTTGCTCTATAGTTTTGTCATCAGCCATTTATGTTATGTCCTATTTACCACCAAATGCTTTACCAGCTTCACTGATACCAAATGCACCAAGTGTCACTACAACAAATGATGTGTAGATTGTTTCTGAAACTTTTAAATCCATATCAAATAATAATGCAGTTAGTAGGTCTGTTATACCAAACACTACCATTAAAAAGAAAGAGATAAATCCTATAATAGATTTCTCATTTATGTCATTGTCATCTAAAAACAAATCCATTACTTTTCTTTTAGGGGGTTCTAATCCAGCACGTGCTTTCTTAGCTTCCTCTTGCATTTCTTTAATGTTGTCTTCTTGTTCATCGAGTTTATCGATAAGTGCCATGTATTTCTCTAAGGAAATCTCTACTTCATTAGTTGACTTATCTTTTTCTTTGTCACTCATAATACTATCCTTCTTGATTATCTACGAGACTTTGCGTTCTCCGCCTGTTGTCTCTGTTTTTCTTCTTCAAGATGTTGCATGAGAAGTTTAATGTAAATTTCTCTTTCCCAAGGAATCATATTATCTAATTCAGTTAATGAATACTTGTGGTGTTGCATTAACTGAAAGTTAGTGTTATAATGATTGAACACACTTTCATGAGAAAGAGCTATTAAAAAAAATTCTGTATTCCTTCTAGCTTCGTCTTGTTCTCTTCACTACAAGTTTTGCAATTCCACTCTACTGTTGCATTAAGTTTTGGTAGTTTATCATACCAATCACCTAACACTTCTAGTTGAGGGAAAGTCAATGATTCTACAAATTCATTTATCTCAACACGAGTTAAATCTGCACCTTCATAAACCTGTTCTTCATCAAATATGTTTACTATAGATTCTTTAATTAGTTCTACCGACTGGTTGGACTCGTCAAGGTCTTGTATCTTCTCGACATGTTCAACTGTTGGGACACTAAGTGTTAAACCCACTTTATCAGTAATCATGACTTCTTTTGCTTCGGGAACTTCACCATCTACTTGTATCTTGTCGAGATGTAGGACATAATCCTCTGTCTCTGAACATTCAGGATTTCCACAAGGGAACATTAATTTTGATGTTTCCCCTACAGAGACTTTCCTAACTTGAATGAATAACCATTCTAAGTCTGTAGTTGGTAAGTTCTCAATAACAATTTTGTCATTGGTCACTGCTTGCAATAATTTTTTAACGGATTGCATAGTCCGTTTTGCATCTTCACCTTCCTTAGCTTGAACTAAGATATTCTGTTCTTTAACTAGAAATGGTCTGTATTCTATTGTTTGACCACTTATAGGAAGAACTGTCGTATATGTCGGTGTTGCCTGTATAGGTAATGCCATTATATTTTCCTCACTTAATAATAATTACTAACCACCCCCACCAAAACCACGGATTGTTCGTCCTAGGTTCCCAGCACGGGTAAGTTGTGTTTCTGCAGAACTTAACTTAGTTAAGTATTCTCCAGCCTTTGGACTAAACCTTGAAGCAACTTTGAGAGTATCAAGTGTTGCATCTAATAGTCCACGTCCTGTATTTATACCACTAGAACTACTTGCATCATTAGTCATTGGTTCTATAACTCGTGGTTCGTCTGTATTTTCAGGATACGAGATAACAAAATCTGAATATGCCATATCTACTGAAAATTTTAATAGGGGTTCTTGACTGTCTGCATCTAATGACATTTCTGCATAACTCAAAGGATATGCATTAAAGAATTCATATCTCATAGCAGGAGAACCACTTATTCTTAATTGTTCTATTTGTATTTGTCCAGCATATTCTTCGTAATATTTCATAACTGGTTGACGTAGTGTTCCTTGTGTTCTTCCGTCTGCAGATTTAGATAATTCTGCTTCATATATTGATTGTTGCCATTGTTCAAAAACGATTCTATCTAAGAAACCACTGGTGCATACAAACTCTAAAGTAATAGAATCTCCATAGTCTATTGTCCCATCAGGGATTTCTCTACTACCCGACCAACCTGTATCTTCAGAGTTTGTTCCTAATGATATTCCAGGCAAGGTTGCAGACACACACCTAAAACTATGACCCTTGTCTAGTTTACCAAATGGTGAGTTTGTAATTTCTACATTGAATCTGTTAGCTCTTGCACCTTGGTCAAAGTGTGATAGTAATTGATTTATTTCTGTCATGTAAATTTCCTTCTACTTTCTGAATACACTGTATTGGCATTCACTGTAAATTTTTGCATCGGCAACATTGCAACCAGTTCCCAATATTGAGAGGGAACTAAACTGAATTGACTTCTGATTTGACTGTAGAGATACTCTTTTAAACAAGGTCTAAAGTATTTCAATCGAGATACAGATTTTAACAAATCGTAAGTCATTCTAAACCTCGTAGATTCGTCCATGTTTGTGTTGTTTAAATACTCAAACATTTCGTTTAATAGAATCATTCTATAACGAGGTGCAATGTAATGTAAGTTAAGACCTATGAACCCTGTTGCATATTTTCTAATAGGAACCACTAAGGGAAACTTATCAAAATATGGTAGAGTGTCCTTATGTAATGCATCGTAATAATACATATACATTTTACCTAACTCTAAAGTGGTGACTACTTCACCTTCTCTTAGTGCTTGGTCTTGTCTAATTCTAATGTCTCTTACATTATTTCTAAACCAATCAAGACTGTCTAGACTTCTCCTTTGCAATTCAGCGGGAGATTCATTATCAAGTTTTTCAAATAGACTAGTCATTGTCTATTATTTATGTTTTTAGAAAGTTTTTATCACTTTAAATTTGTCACATTCCCATATCTTTTCTTCAAAGGGTATGTTGAAGATATGTTTAAAGTCTGTATATTCAAATATCTCATTGTTTTTCATATGAATGTTCAAACATTCTGTATTATCCATAGAGAAAGCCTCTTCAATCTTATTAGTTTCTGCAACACCAAATAGTCTAGGTTTTTTGAAGTTAAAGATTTCAGATTGAATACGTATTGCCATACCATAAAAATGTGGTCTATCCTCGTCTACATGCCATTCTAAGAGGGGTTTTTCTGTAAAACCACCTTTCAATGAACCATGTTCAGGCATGCCTTTTATATCAATCCATTGTGGTCTATCAACTTTGAATTTACTCTTCCATGTTTCATAATCAATTATTTCATGTTCGGGAAATACTTCGGTCTCTTCACAATCCCATAAGAAAATTTCTTGTTCTCTCATATCACCCAAGAGCATTGCATATTGTCTAATAGAGCCTGGGTGAAAGAAGATATCTCCAGTGGGTCTTACCACACCTTGGGGACAAGAATACCAACCCCCTTCTCTCCAAGTTTCTACAAGATATCTACATTTACTTGCATGAAAAAATGCATTGTCTCCAGTCCCTTCTAATCTTTTCATGTTCTCTTCATGAGAGTCAATCTTCCATGGTTCTAAGTCTGCATATTGACACAATCCCTTTCCATAAATGTTTAAATTCATAGCAATACTATTCCAATATTTCTTAGGTGCATCTAAGACATCTCCAAACGTCATTAGTTTAGGTTTAGATTTCAATCTGATTTCATTGAATATAGTTTCAATCTTATCGTAATCACTTTGTTTTTCTAAATGTATTAATGGGGTCATTGTGTATTTCTCCTAATTATTTCTTCAACTCGTTTTAAGTCTTCAGGTGTGTCTACCGAGTATCCCTTGTCTTCAACTTTTACCATTCTAACTTTATATCCATTCTCTATAAATCTAAACATTTCTACCGATTCACTTTTCTCTAAATCTCCAACTGGAAGTGTGGGGAAGATTTCTAAGAACTCTCTGTTAAATGCATAGAGACCTAATTGTTGTTTAACAATTGTCTCTTCCTTTTGCACGTATGGTATACTTAGTCGTGAATAATATAGTGCATTATCATATGTGTCCGTCACTACTTTGACTACATTGTTATCATGTCGTTTTTCAGAATAGAAATTAAGTTCAACATATGCATTAGATACACTACCTAGTGTATGAGACTCTACTAATTTGTCAATAGCTTCAGGGTCAATCAGGGGTTCGTCTCCTTGTATATTAACAAAAATATCTCCTTCAATATCCTTAATTGCCTTTGCACATCTATCTGTTCCAGTAAAACAATCACCATCAACAATCAAGCACTTCATGCGCATGGATAAACAGAAGTCATAAATATCACTATTATCAGTTAACACTATAACACTAGCAAGTGATTTTGACTGCATAGATTGATTGTATACTCGTTGAATCATGGGAATTCCTGAAATCATGGCCAGTGGTTTCCCTTCAAACCTACTTGAATGATATCTTGCTGGAATTAATCCAACAACTTTAGTAGTTCTATCGGATTCTGTATACTCTTTTCGCATTTTACATTACCATATCCATAACTTGCATGGACAAAATCTATCCCAGCTCTCTCAGCTGCTTGTCTATCAACGTCCATATCACCAACATAAAGTGTATCACTTGGGTCAACATTGCAGAATGCACAAGTGTAAAGTAGTTGGTCAGGTGAAGGTTTACCTCTCAGTCCATGTTTAGGAGAACAGACATAATCAAACTTTGCAATTTTTTCTAGTATTTTGTTTGTTCTATCTATATCTTTAGAGGTGCAGATTGCAATCTTATGTCGTTTTACGACTGTAAGTGCAACAAGTAGTTCATGGACACCTTCAAATATCTTAATTTGGTCTAATAGTTCAATAGAACTGGTGTCATATGTCTTTTTTATCGTAGAAGTGTATTCTATACCCAAATCTTCTATGATATCCTTAAAAGGACGACCAATTCTCTTCTCATATTCCTCAAATGGAACACTTATATCGTGTATTTGACACGTTTTTTCCCACGACAGTCTCATATTTGATATAGAATCTATCAAAACTCCGTCTAAATCGAACATTATTAACTTTTTCATTTTACTAAATGGTCTTCCGTCAATATTCTGAAACCATATTTTCTATCTTTGCAGTATTCACTTGCAGCCTTGAACTTTGCTTGGTTGACAACATAGGTTGCAACTTCATTTAAGTATCTTTTGGTTCTTCTTATGGGTTCCTTTGGTGGTTTTAGTTGTTTCTTTGGTTTAACTTCTATGATTTCTCGTATAGATTGACCTTTTGCATTCACATACTTTATATAGAAGTCGGGAAAGTATCTATGAACCTTTTTATCTACAGGTGAACGATAAGGAATGATTATTTCTTCACTTCCCCACTCAATGATACTAGGATTATTGTCACAATAAACCATAAATCGTCTTTCCCATAAGGAACGATAGATAATCTTTGTTGGGTCGCCTCTATATTTTTTATAGTTCTTTGGTTTAAACTTACCACTATAACTTTTTCTAGACATAAATAACACTAGTAATCATAATTTTAAGTATTTAGGTTTAAAAATCAATGGCATCTATCAACAAACTATTAGACAAAGTAAATCAAGCAACCAGTGCAGTTAAATCTCTAAAGGGGATTAAATCTAAACTCGAAGGTAAATCATATAAAGGAACATATGATAAAGACATGCTTGAATCAGAAAAAGCAAAGGCAGAAAAATTATTAGATGACAGACGTTCATCATTACAAGCAAATCTAGATGCATCTAATCAAGCTAGACAATCTGCAAGAAAAGTTCCTCTTACAAAAACTAGAGATTTACAATATCCTCTTGAAGCATTAGACTCATATATTATCTTTACAACTAGACCAAGAAAGAAACGAGAAGGAACAAAAAGTAATGAAGGTAATAATAAAAACTTATTGTCAAGTGAGAATGTTGCAATCGCATTATATGCACCCGAAAGTATAGACCAAGATGCAGACGTTAGTTGGTCAACAATGGAAATTAGTGCAAACAAAAGAAATCTAATTAATTCCTTTAAAGGTGAAACAGGTTTTGGTCAAGCATTTGAAGAACTAGTTCAAAGTGGATTAAATAAAATAGCTGATACTGCAACTGGTGGAATATCAAATTTCATGGGAGGTAAAGCAAAAAACCCTATGGAAGAACAAGTGTTCGAAGGTGTTTCCTTTAGAGACCATTCTTTTGATTATGAGTTCTATCCTAAAAGTAAAGATGAAGCAGTAATGGTAGAAGACATATGTTGGACATTTAAAACTGCAATGTTGCCAGACACTTATGGTGCAGCTGAATCAGACGGAGCTGCAGAATCTTATTTCAACTATCCTAATATTTTTGATATCACTTATGAAGGACTTATCAACGAACACTTTGAAGACTATTTACCTTGTGTATTGACAAGTGTAAGTGTCAATAACTCAACAAAAATGTTTGCAGATGGTTATCCTGTAGCAACTGAGTTGTCTTTATCATTTACAGAAATCAAACTTCTCACACAGGAAACATATCAGAAAATATCTAAGTCAGGTAAAGCAAAAGATATTGGTGAGGGTTCTGCTTCACTACTAGACCAACGAACAGGTGGATAATAATGGCTACTAAATTTTTCAAAAACTTTCCCGACATACAATACACTTTAGATAGTGGACGGGTTATCAATATTAAAGACTTCTTTAGAAAGTCTAAAGTAGACCAATCTGCAGTTAACAGTGTAATAGAATATGAATACTTTGAACTACAGGAAGGAGATAGACCTGATGTAGTTGCAACCAATCTTTATGGTGATTCAGATTTACACTGGACGTTCTTTCTAGTTAATGATTGGAACAACTACTATGAGTGGTGGAAAGACAATAGAAGTTTTGACCAATATATTAAGACCAACTATGGTGGTAAGTTTCTAACTGCACATCAGAAATCAGATATCGTAAGTGCAACAGGTAAGTTTCTTCTAGGGGAATCTGTATCTTGTTTAAGAGATAGTGTTCTTCATAAAGGAACAATAACAAGTGTAGAACCTCAGTGGTCAAGAATAGGTATAGAGAGTGGTGACTTTAGACAAGATGATGTTATCACGGGTAATATCAGTGGTCACACTATGACCATTAAAAATTCTATTAATCAAACAGACGGAACTGCATACTATTATGATGTAAATGGAAACAAATCAAATACCTTTGTTAATGGTATGTATGAAAAAACAATATATGATAGTGAATGGGAAAAGAACGAAAAGAATAGAAGTATCAAAATTATTAAACCACAATATATCAGAAGGGTAGTATCAGAGTTCGGTAAAGTAATGTCATCATGAGCAACTTAAAAGCAGGTGAGTTTTCGGTTGAGGCACTAGCGATTGTTAACCAAGAAGGTGATTCAATTGATGTGACCGACCTAACATTGGGAGTAGAACTCTTTGAGTCTATCTATAATAAATTCTGCACGGGTAATATAACTCTTTTAGACGGACTTAATCTTTTAACTAACTATCGTTTTACTGGACAAGAATACATTCGTGTTTCAATCAAACAGAAAGAAGGTCTTAATCAAGAACCCGAAAAGAAATTCACTATCGACAAAACATTTAGAATCTATAAAGTATCAGATGTCAAAAGAGCAAGAGAGGGAACTCAAGTATATAAATTAAGTTTTTGTGACCCAAGAATGTTCTTTGTAAGAAGAAAAAGAATGAGTAAGGTTATGAGAGGTTCTTATGACAGAATGTTGCAGAATGCATTGATAGAAGAAGCCAACCTTAAACCTTCAGAGTTCGATTGGTTTGAGGAAACTGAACCTAAGAATCTACAATTCATATGTCCCAATTGGACAGTTGGAAGTTTTGTTGATTACGTTGTTGCAGAATCTAATATAGGTGAAAATGCAGAATGGAAGAATGGTATGTTTTTCTTCCAAACACTAAATGGTGGTTTTAGATTTAGTTCTATTGACACTATGTTTAGTAGAGAATTTCCAATAGAGTTTTCATACAAACCAAGAAGTGGTGATTTAGGAACCGAAGACATTGATTTAAATGCAGCTGGTGGTTTAAACTCTATGATTAAATCGTATTACAAACCACAACAGTTTGATACACTTAGAGGAACAGTCGGAGGTGCATATGCATCTTTACAAAAAACATACGACCCAGTTAAGAAACAAGAATTAGATTTTGTGTATGACTTAGACGAAACAATGAAACGTGGTAAACACCTATCAGGATTTCCTTTAATTAGAACTGGTGATTATGAAAAAACACTTACAACCGAGAACATGATTGAAAGAACTAAATCACCTTCCGTGACAGAGATTGATATTGATTTATCACCAAATAAAGAATACGAAAGTCTTGTCATTTATGATAACACTACAACACACCAATTCGATAATGAGACAACTGTTAGTTCACCTGAATCATTTTCAGGTTTAAAATATGTTGATAATGCAAAATTAGAAAGACGTGCATTACTTGAGATATTACAACAACATAAAATTATTGTCACCATACCTATGAGAACAGACTTAACTGTAGGGAATGTAATTAAACTTTTAATCCCTCAACCCGAATCGGGAACTGGTAAAGACGATGAAGTAAATGACAATAGATATCTAATTACTGATTTATCTCTTATACTAGATATAGCAGGTAAAGAGGGTGAAATGAATTTAGAGTGTGTCAAAGAAAGTTTTGCAAAACAGATATCAGAAGCAAAACCACTAGAAGAGATTGAACCTGCGAGAGAAATATAATGAAACATTTTTTTGGAATAGTAGAAGACCGACATGACCCTTTGAAGATTGGACGTGTTCGTGTTCGTATACATGGGATTCATACCGACAACAAATTAAAGATTGCAACACCCGACTTACCATGGGCTCAAGTTATATTACCAACAACCTCTGCTGGTCTTTCGGGAATGGGAATGCAACATGGTCTAGTAGAAGGTTCAACAGTCTTTGGATATTTTAGAGATGGTGAAACATGTCAAGACCCAGTTGTCTTAGGTGTATCTACAGGTGTTCCACAATCAGGATATAGAGTTGATGCATTAGGTAATCAACAAACAAGAACTGTAGATAAAGGATTTAACGACCCACGTAGATTAACACTAGCAGACTATGACGGAACACCTGATGTTGCAAATCCTGAACAGGATTCTCGTAGACCACATGGTTTAACAAGTGCAATTGATTCACAACCAAAGTCACCAAAAGAAATAACAATCAATTATGATGCAACGGGTTCAACAATTACAGAGGTTGAAGCAACAGAAGATATGCTACCATGGTATCCATTATACACTGAAGAATCAGATGTGTCAAGTATTGCACGTGGTGATTCTGTATTAGATAAGAAGATTGAGATAGAAGGACACACTTTCCCCGACTCAGTTGCAGAACCAGTATATCCATATAACAAAGTGTATCAATCAGAGTCGGGTCATGTTATTGAAGTGGACGATACACTTGGTAAAGAAAGACTTTCAACTTATCATAGGTCAGGAACGTTTCAGGAGGTTCACCCTGATGGAAGTGTAGTGCAACGAATCGTAAATGATAATTATCAGATAGTTGCAAAGGACGATAAAATTTATATAGCTGGTAATGCAGACTTAACAGTAGAGAAAGGAAACGTGACAATCAATGTCAACACTGGTAATGTAGATATGAAAGTGTTAAAAGGTAATGTCACCTCAGAGATTACAGAAGGAAATCTAAAAGCAGATATCCTCAAAGGAACAACAGACGTATTATCAGAAGGTAAGATTACAATCACTGGTAATAACACAACAGAAATTATATCAGACACAACAATTACTGGAACACTAACAGTGTCAGACGCAACCACATTACAATCGACATTAGATGTCACTGGTAAACAGACAAATTCAAGTAGTATTACTGCAAGTGGAGAGGTCAAAGGTAAGGGTGTCAAACTTTCAACTCATAAACATACAATTGCTTCAGGTTCTTCTGCTGGAAAGACAAAGAAACCTGATTAGTTTGTATAAATAGATATATGGTAGATTTAGTAAATAACGGAAAAACAGTTGCAACGAAGGATATCTATTCCGATTTAGATATCTTCTTTCGTAAACACCCTATTACAGGTGACGTTGTAAGAAAAACCGATACAGATGCAATCAAAAGGTCAGTTAGGAATATTGTCTTAACTAATAAATTTGAAAGACCTTTTAAACCAAACTTTGGTGGTTCAATCAGAAACTTATTATTCGAATTGAATACTGATAGACAAATAAACAGAATGAAAATAACACTTGCAAAGGAAATAGAGATTTTAGAACCTCGTGTCAATAATGTTCAAGTTGCATTATCAAATCAAGATAATAACAAACTGGACATGACTATCTTTTACAACATAACTAATGGTTCTCCTAATCAAGAGATAGAAATAAACGTTTCAAGGACACGATAATGGCAGTAAAAAGTTCACAATTAAACATAACCGATTTAGACTTTGAGAATATATCAGATAACTTAAAGAACTATCTTAAAGGACAAGACCAATTTAAAGATTATAACTTTGAAGGTTCAAGTATGTCAGTTCTTATTGACTTACTTGCATACTCATCACACATTGGTGCAATCAACACCAACATTGCAGCCTCAGAACTCTTTTTAGATTCTGCTCAAATCAGAAAGAACGTTGTATCACGTGCAAAGGATTTAGGATTTGTTCCTTCTTCCGAAGCCTGTTCAACTGCAATAATAAACCTTGAAATGAAACAAGTAAGAAATGCAGACGGAACTTCCCCGACAACTACTGAAATGCAACTTCCACGTGGAACTACTTTTGTGACAGTGTATGACGGAAGTTCATATAACTTTGTAGTCACAACAACAAAGAGACCAACTCAAAACGGAACTTCATATAATTATAATGACGTAAGTATTGTTCAAGGGACTTATGCAACTGATTCATTTATCTTTGATAATCAACTTGCAAACCCTAAATTCGTTTTATCAAATGAAAGAGTAGACAAAGGTAAGATGATTGTTTCAGTCACCAGTGGTGGTGCAACAGAAACATACACACTTTCTACAGGTATTTCAAATATCACTACAACCTCTACTGTATATTATGCACAAGAGAATGAAGAAGGTTATATTGAAATATACTTTGGTGACGGGACATTAGGTAAGTCATTATTAGACGGAGACGTTATAGATGTGACTTATATTATAGTTGACCAAGACCATGCAAATGGTGCTAGTCAATTTGCACTTAACGGAGTTGTAAACGGATTCACAAACCATGCAGTGACTAACGTTTCACCAGCAAGTGGTGGTGCAGAAAAAGAAAGTATAGAATCAATTAAGTTTAAAGCAACAAAATTCTATACATCACAAAACAGATTAGTCACATTAAACGACTATAAAGCAAAGGTGCAAGAGTATTATCCAAATGCAGATGCCGTTGCAGTATGGGGTGGAGAAGATAATGACCCACCCGAATATGGTAAAGTGTTCGTTGCACTTAAACCACAAAATTCAGATTATCTATCAGATACAGAAAAATCATTGGTCACAAAAAAGTTAAACGATTTAAATATGTTAACTGTTAGACCTAAGATAATTGATGCAGAGATTGTTAAGATTCTAATTACATGTGTATTCAAATACAATGAGAGTGCAACGGACTTATCATTAGGTGAATTGGAAGCAATCGTAAACACTGCAATTCAAAAGTTTGATACAGATAATCTACAAAACTTCGATTCTATTTTTAGACATTCTAATCTACTTAAATCAGTAGACGACTCTAACACTGCAGTTCTATCTAATACATGTAATATTAGATTAAGAAAAAATAATGCAATTAAAGTAGGGGAAACAAAAGGATATAATGTTCTTTTTGGTAATCAACTTTATAATCCACATACTGGTCACAACATGGACTCGGGTGGAATTACAACAACAACAGGTTTTTATGTCCAAGGTGACTCAGTCAATATCAATTATTTTGATGATGACGGAAAAGGTAATTTAAGAAGATATTACCTATCAGGGTCAACTAGACTTTATCAGGATAGTGCAGCTGGAACAGTTGACTATTCTACAGGAAAGATTACAATCAATGCCATTAATATTACCTCAACAGTTAATACTAATTCATCGATTGACTTCACAGTTATCCCTTCGGGAAATGATGTCGTTGCAACTAGAGGTAATCTAGTAGACATTTCTTCTGAAGATATTAAGGTGACAGGTGAAGTAGACACCATTAGTAGTGGTGAAAGCAGTGCTGGTGTAGGGTATACTTCTACCTCAACCAGTTCATATTAATAACACATGAAACAAGTGGTCGGGAGTCCCCCGAGTAGTTTCCCATTTAATTGGATTATAGGAGGAAAATTAAAATGGCAGATAAGAAGATAAGTGCATTAACACAGGTATCTGATACAGATATAGGTGCTGATGATTTACTACACATAGTAGATAACCCAGGCGGAACACCCGTCAACAAAAAAATGACCATAGGTCAGTTATTCGAAAATATCCCAACTCATTTAGCAGTTGACGATATAACAGCTTTAACTGCAACTGCGTCTAACCTTGCATCATCTTTTGCAAGTGAAATCACACTGACTGGTTCTTCAGCAGTTGAGTTTACTTTAGATGACGGAACAGACGTTGGTCAGATTAAAGTAATCTACAAGACAGATAGTTCTTCTGCAAATGCAGAAGTCACTGTTTCATCTTGGGGTTATTCAACAGATACAACAGACCAAATCATTCTTAATGGACAAGGTGATGCAGTTATTTGTATTTGGAATGGTTCAAATTGGTTCCCAATTTCAAACCTAGGTGCTACATTAAGCTAAGATTATGTCAAACTCTGATTTTAAGATAGAAAAACTAAGTGATAGACTAGTAGGTCTTTTGCCTGATTACATTCAGCAAGAAGCTCCAGTTTTTGAACTATTCTTAAAATCATACTTCGAGTATCTAGAAAGTGAGATTATAACACTTTCTTCAGAGAGTGAACTAGACGGAATCTTGATGGAAGACAGTTTGGGGTCTGTATTAGTAGAACCCCAAACTGTTCGACCATCTCCTGATGCAGAGTCATCAAAATTAATTTATGAGTCAACTGGTGCAAACCCAACTGCTACTGCAGACCCATGGAAGGTCGGTGAGTATGTTGTGGGTTCACAATCAAAATCAGTTGCAAAAATAACTTCCTTAAATGGATTACAGGTATATGTCAATACCATACATGGAAGAGGTTTCTCAACAGGAGAAACAATTACAGGTAGAGAATCAAAACAGACTGGTGTAGTTGGTGGTTATAAAGAAAATACTATCATTGCAAACAACAAGATTTTAGACTACTCAGATATAGACAGAACGTCTGAAGATTTTTTACAACACTTCCAAACAGATTTCTTACCTTCGTTAGACCTTAAACAAACACAAAACAAAAGGTTAACAATAAAAGGTATATCAGATTTATACAAAGAAAAGGGAACTGCAGAATCATTAAAATTCTTAATGAGAATTCTTTATAACGAAGATGCAGAGATTAGATATCCCGATAACGAAACAATTTATGCATCAGAATCAGATTACTCTCAGAAGAGAAGAGTGAATATTGAAATGAGTGACTTGAGAGTTGCACCAAGTTCAACAGACAAGATAACTCAATATACTGCTACAAATAGAATACAAGCAGAGTCAATCATAGAAAATGTATTCCCAATCAATGCAGAAACAGGAGAATACTCTTTAGAGATTACTGATAACCATCAAGGAACTTTCTTAAGAGACCAACAGGTCACATTAGTAGATAGAGATGGTGTCACAACAACAACAGGGGTATTAAAAGGTATCGTTTCAGATATCGGTAGTGATTCTTCTTCTACTTATATTCAACATGACGATGACGGAGACATATTATTTGAGTCAGGTCTACCAGCACAATTTTCTAGTGCATCACTAGTCGCAACTGGTGGAGTGTATGACGGAAGTCAAGTAAATATAGAAACTACTCATGGTGGTGGTATATTATTAGAACAATCGAATGTGGGTTCTCTATATTCTTTAAATGATTCAATAGAATTTTCAGGTGGAAAACTCAATCCTAATGCAACCATTTCTAAAACAGTTATCAATGGTCTTTTAGAAGGACAAGTTGATGAGATATTTATTGAAGATGGTGGAACAGGATATAAAGGTGGAGACCTAGTAGTATTTGAATCTAATAGTAGAGGAAGTGGTGCAGAAGCTGTGATTGGTTCCATTGGGGACGAAATCATATTAGAGGGTGCAACTGTTTGGGGTCAATATGAAATTACTGCAATAGCTGGACAAACACTATTCACAGGAAAAGATAATAATGGTAATTCAATTATTTTCAATGACGAGTCTGTTGAAGTTTATATAGACGGGGTTCTTAAAACACATATCACTGATTATGAACACAAGAACGATAGAGTTATTTTCGGGGTTCCATTAGGTGGTGGTGAGTTAGTTGAAATTTATACTAAGAAAATGAGATTACTTAGTGAAGACGGACAACCAGTTCAACAAGAAACCACAAACTCTGAAATAAGAAGTGTCTTTATCAAATCAGGTGGTATCGGTTATACAGAAGTTCCTAAAGTATTTGCTGGTGGATACCTTTACTTTACAGAAACAACAGGTTTCATAGAAGGTGAAGTTGTCACTGGAACAAATTCAAATGCAACGGGAACTGTTTTAAAGGTTGAACAAGATAACAAACGATTAGTTATAAAAAGATTACCAACTGATACGGGTGCATTTGTAAGTGGTGAAGAAATCACTGGTGGAACTTCTCTAACAGTAAGACTAAACACACAATCAACAGTATCTAGTGGTGAAGGTGCAAAATTATTTGCATATTCTGATACCATTGGAGGAGTTGGTTCACTTAATATTACAGAACAAGGACATAAGTTTACGGAAGATGCAGTTTTAAATTCAACTTCAGACTTCCCTATGTTGATTACTACACCTAGTGCAAATCTAAACAAAGATTTAGTATTAACAGGAAGAATATCAGGAACAACTGCAAAGGTTGTATCATATGATGCAGACCGACACATTTTAACATATACAGATTTAGACGGACTATTCCTTTCTAACGAATTAGTAGACTTCAATTCAGTTGATACATTTAAGATTTTAAAATCAAATCCATATCAAGCTAGAGGTTTGGTTTCAGGTGAAGGTGTAATACAAGAACAATTACTTGGAGATAAATCTACACTTGATGCAAGTGCATCTAATATACAAGACAGTTTATACTACCAAACACATTCATATGTTATTAAGGTTGGAGAAAGTATAAACAAATATAGGTCAGTTGTCAAGGATTTATTACACCCTGCTGGACACGTATTCTTTGGTGAAGTTGCAATCAAACAAACAGTTGATACAACTGTAGAAGAACAAATTAAATTTAGACCTACAATTGTAATGAATGGAGACCCAGTCTTAACTAATCCAACTGCATTTGCAAACTCAATGAGACAAATACTTCTTTGGACTACTGATGCAGAAATGAATGACCCATTGGTTATTTTACAAAACGAATCTATTCCTTCACCTAATACAGACCCAAGAACTGGTGGTGCAATAACAGAACCGAACACTGAGTATGGTGATTCGGAAATGAGAAGTAGACATTTAAATATTTTTAGAATTAAATCAGTTGCACTTGCAAGTTCATATCAAACAAGAAGAACAGAACAACGAAATGATATACAAACAAAAAATGTGTCCGTTGTTAATAATGGTTCTCAAAACGTATACTCTATTGATTCAGTTAACAATGCACCTTTGACTTTAAAGAATGGACACATATATCACTTCATACACTCTACTGGACACCCATTCAAGTTTTCAACAACAACAGACGGAACACATAACAGTGGTTCAGAGTATACAACAGGTGTCAGAGTTATTGGTAATAACATAGTTGAAATAAGAATTACTGAAACTACACCAACAAATTTATATTACTACTGTCAGTTCCATAGTGGAATGGGTGGAAGTATTACAAAAGACAGTTCAGATGCAATGCAAACAGTTATTGCATTAGATTCTGCAGACCACGATTACGTAGTAAGAAGTAATGAAAGAAGACCTTCCGATAAAGGTAAAGTAGTATCAGTCGGAAGTTCACAAGAAGAACTACTGATATTAGAAGATGGTGGTAAAATTGAGAATGAAGAAATCGTTTACACTTTTGCACTTGAACCAACAGATGCAGAGATGCAATCAGGTAATATCGTAGGTGATTCATTCTTACTAGAAGATAATAGTAAGGTGATTATGGAAGACGAGACTTTTGATGACACTTATATAGAGAGATTCTTTACAGAAAGAGCTCATACATTGGTATCATCTGCACCATTAGGTAGTTCTTTAAGAAGTCTAAATACCATAACAGGACAACAAGTTTATAATATATCTTACTATCTAAAAGACGAAACAGATAGTGATGATTTTACATTAGAAGATGGAACAGGTAATATAATGAGTGAAGAATCTAAACCCGAAGGTATTAGTATTTCAGACCTTGACACCTATTTCCCTAAACATACAGTTAACTATTATTCAGATGTTCCAAATTTAAGGACTAATATTGCATTTAGTTCTTACATTAAGTCTGCATAGTGTTATAAATAGTATTAATATAGTCTGAGGAGATTAAAAAAATGGCAGCAATAATAACGGAAAAGTTTCGAATCCATAATGCGAAACAATTTAAGGAAGACTTTGGTGAGAGTGCCTCATCAAGTTATATATTCATAGGACGTTCATTCGATTGGACTGATGAGAACAACCCACCAGCACCTGCGAATGCAGTTGGTGAGGAAATAGATTCATATGCAGACATGATTGCAATGAAAAAGGTTTCTACATCAGACGTATCACATGGTCTAACAAGACATGATTGGACTTCAGGAACTTCATATGATGAGTATTCACACGATTATAGTGCAACGAATACTTCACCAGCTTCTGCAAGTAATAACTTATATGATTCAAGATTCTTTGTAATTACAGATGAATACCATGTGTATAAGTGTATTAGAACTGGAAGAGATTCATCAGGTGCAGTCGTTGTATCAGATGTAAAACCAACAGGAACAAGTGCAACTACTTTGATAACAACTGCTGATTCGAACGCTGCCTCAGGTCGTGGTTATGTATGGAAGTATATGTATACTATTTCTGCCTCAGAAACAATTAAATTCGTGACTAACGACTTTATACCAGTTAAAACAATTGGTGCAGTTGCCTCAGTAGACGGAACAGGTTCGGGTGGTGCAATTGGTTCAACTGCAACAGATGACGGAACAGGACAATGGGACGTAGAAAACTCTGCAGTAAATGGAGGTATTCACCACGTATCAATCACAGCAGGTGGTTCAGGTTATACAGACGGAACATATGCTAGTGTTCCATTAGCAGGAGATGGTTCAGGTGCAACATGTAGTGTTATCGTATCATCAGGTGCAGTGGTTCACGTAGATATCACAGCAGTTGGTTCAGGTTATAAACGTGCTTCAATTAATGTTGATGGTATTTCAGGAATCGGTGGTGGTTCAGGTGGAATCTTAAAACCAATTATTTCACCATTCTATGGACATGGTGCAGACCCAGTTCAAGAACTTGGTGGAAACTTTGTTTGTGTTAATGCAAGATTAGAGTTTGCAGAAGGTGCTGGAGATTTCCCAATTGACAACGACTTCAGAAGGATTGGATTAATACAAGACCCATTCACTGTAGGAACAACAACAGTTGCAACTGCAACTTCACTAGCTGCATATTCACAAATGACACTTTCAAGTGTGACGGGTCTTTCAGTAGACAACCTAATACTATCTGCAACTTCAGACGGAGCTGGTGTTGCAGTATCAAGAGTTGTATCAATCAGTGGTTTAGTCGTTTCACATGTCCCAGTTGCAAATAGTGCTGGTGGTTATGTAGACTTCACTAGTTCTGATTCAGTTTATGTTAGTGGTTCTTCAGTAGGAAATGTAAATTCAGTAAACGCAACATTTCCCGAAGTAGAAAGATATTCAGGTCAAATCATGTATGTTGAAAACAGAGGTGCAGTGACAAGAGCTGCAGACCAAATCGAAGATATCAAACTGATAATCGAAATGTAATTTAATGGGGACACAAAGTCCCCTACAAGAGAGTTAAAATGGCAGAGAAAACTGATTTAAATATATCACCCTATTATGACGACTACAGTGAGAGTAATAACTTTCAAAAAGTTTTATTCCGTGCAAGTAGACCACTACAAGCAAGAGAGTTAACTCAATCACAATCAATCCTTCAAAATCAAATCGAAAGATTTGGTAATCATATATTTGAAGAAGGTTCAATTGTCACTGGTGCTCAAACTGATATTGATATGGAACTTTACTATGTTAAAGTAAAGTCTTCCAACCCAAATGTTAATGGTGATACTTCAGTTGAAACATATAGAAAATCTTTCCACGGGAAAATAATACAAGGTAAAACAACAGGTGTTGTTGGTAAAGTAGTCACAACAACTGCAGAAACAACAGACGACAAACTTACATTGTTTGTCAGATATCAATCACAAGGAACCAACTCAAGTAATTCATTTACTTTCTCAGCAGGAGAAGAACTACAAGAAGTCACTGTAGACGAAAATGGTGCAATTTCAGTTAATTCATCAAACAATAATGAATTTACAGTAGATGCATTAACAGTTAGTTCAAATCCAACTGGAAGAGGTTCAATTGCAAATATCTCTGAAGGTGTTCTCTTTATTAGAGGATTCTTCGTAAAGGTTCCAGCACAAGAACTTATCTTAGAAAAATATTCAGGTGCTCCTTCATACAGAGTTGGTATAACAGTCACAGAAAATTTAATATCTTCTTCTGAAGACTCAAGTTTATTAGATAACTCACAAGGAACAACAAACGAAAATGCAGCTGGTGCTGATAGACTTAAATTCAATTTAGTCTTAAGTAAGTATACTCTTACTACAACTACTGATACAGATTTCGTAGAGTTAGTTAGAGTTAATAAAGGTTTAATCGAACTCAAAGTAGATAAACCAATATACAATGAAATAGAACATACAATGGCACGAAGAACTTTCGATGCAAATGGTGATTTCGTTGTAAGACAATTCGTTCCAACTTTAAAAGAACATTTAGACGACTCAACTAATGGTGGTGTCTATACAAAGACAAATGGTGGAGTCGAGAGTAATTTTGTTATGCAAGTATCGCCAGGTAAAGCATATGTTAAAGGATACGAAATTGATAAAATAGGAACAACATCAGTTCCATTGAAAAAAGCAAGAACAGCAATATCATTAGATAATGCAAACACTCCAATAAGATTGGGGAACAAATTAAGAGTCACAAATATTCATTCATTACCCGAGTTTGGTAATGAGGGTGGTATAGATACATTAGACCCATATCAATTAACAGAATTGTGGGATACTGCACCAGCAGTCGCAGGAGTAAAAGGAACTGGAAATCTTATAGGATATTCTAGAATTAGAAACATTGACGAACACACAACAGGTGTTTACAATTTATATCTATTTGATATTAAAATGTTTACTAAGGTCACATTTTCTTCACTATCTAGTGGACAAGTTGCAATTAGTGATAAGTTAACAGACCTCACAACAGGTGCAACAGGTATTATTGCAGAGATTGATTTACCAAATAGTTGTGTATTATTACATGACGTAGTAGGAACATTTCAAGTTTCTAGTGGTATTGCAAGTGAAGGTATCACTGCAACAACAATAGTCAATGGAATTACTGCAGTTAGAACATATAATATAGATAGAGTTAGAGGTGTTTCTCAAGATTCAAATAACTCAAACAGAGAAGTGTTTACTGCACATACAGTTTTAGATTCCGCATTTAATTTAACTGGAACAGCAATATTCGGTAATACTACAAGTCTTACAGGTTTCGGAACTAAATTTACTACAGAACTTAAAGAAGGAGACGTTGTTCATAACCCTGCTTCAGGTCAAGATTTAGTTATTAGTTCAATTACAAGTGATATACTTGCAACACTTACAGTTGCTTCAACTGGTGAGTATCAAGGTGGTTGTTCAAGATTACGTGCAACACTTTATGACCAAAACCAAACTGCAAACATATTTGCATGGCCAAGGAACTGGGTTAAGACACATACTGGTGAATCAATTCAAATACGAAGACAATTTACAGCTCAGTTAAGTGGTGGTTCATTCTCAGTAGATTCAGGTTCAAACGGAACCTTTGCACCAGTGAACAAAGATAACTTTACAATTGCAGTGATTGAAGCTGCTGGTGGTGGAAGTTTATCAGCAGGAGATTTAATTGACCCTGATTCAATCTCAAATTCAGTGACTTCTTCAGGTTCAGGTCAACAAATAACATTCAGTGGTATTAATGCAAATAACGATACTGCAGTTGTAAGAGTATCTTATACAATTACAATAACAGACCCCGTTAACAGAGATAAGACATTAAGAGCTGGAAGAATGTTAAAGGTCACAGGTTCAAAAACATCTTCCTACATGTATGGAACTGCATACGACCACAAAGAAATTACATTGGGTGTTCCTGATGCATATAAAATTCGTGGAATTTATGAAGGAGTTAGTGGTGATGCATTACCACCTTCATTTATTACAACAACTACAACTGGAACCTTCGTTGTTAATGAAGAAGTTGTAGGACAAACTTCAGATGCACGTGCAAATATTGTCACCTTTAGTGGAGACTCAAACGTATCATATTTTTATTACACAAACAACAATGTATTTACAGATAGTGAAAATATTATTGGTCAGACTTCAGGTGCAGTAGGAACAATTGCAAGTATTACAACAGGTTCACCAAACATTACTTCAAGATATTTCTTTGACAATGGTCAGAGAGATGGTTTCTATGATTTATCAAAATTAGTTCTAAAGCCAGGTGAACCTACACCAAACAATAAAATCATAATAATATTTGATTACTTTCAATCTTCAGGTGGTGGAGACTACTTTGATGTTGAATCATATTCTTCAATACCTTACAAAGATATACCAGTCTATTCACCAAATAAAATAGACTTGGGTGGATTAGAACCCGATGGAACTTTTGAATTATCAGATTCAGTTGATTTCAGACCACAAGTTGGTCAGATAATAGGGTCTACTACCTTTGCAACAAATGTGAGTCAAGACCCAACTGATGCAAGTAGTGTTGTAGACTTATCAGATGCATCAGGTGTGGGTGCAAAATACGCACCTTTTGCCTATGCAACTGGACGTTCTTTTGAAAGTAGTAGAACAGGTATTGCAACCACTTTTGCAAGTGCAACAGACACACCAGTATCAGGTTCAAGTGTTGTAGGTGACATATCTTTTTATGTTGGTAGAATAGATAAAATATTCTTACATAAATCAGGAATGTTCCAAGTATCAACTGGAAATCCTTCAATATCACCAACTAAACCTAAAGCTATTGATGAAGCAATCGAAATGTTTGAATTGTCAATACCACCTTATACTAATAAGTTAAGCCAAATCAGAGTAAGGTCACAAGACCATAGACGATATACTATGAAAGATATCGGAAAGATTAACAACAGGGTCACTAACTTAGAAAGAATCACTTCACTATCATTACTTGAGAAAGATACTCAGTCAAAACAGATTTTAGATGCAGACGGATTCGACAGATATAAGTCAGGTTTCTTAGTAGATAACTTCAGAGGTCATAAGATTGGTGACGTAAATCACCCCGACTATAAGTGTTCTATCGATACAAAAATGGGAATGTTAAGACCACAATCTTATCAACAGTTCTTCGACATATCTTTAAATGAAGCTGCTTCAGGAAACTATCAAAAAACTGGAGACTTAATAACACTTCCATATAGTGAAATTGCATACGTAGACCAAAGTAAAGCATCTCGTTCAATCAATGTTAACCCATACCATGTATTTGCATTCGTAGGTAATGTCAAGTTGACACCCGAAACAGACATATGGCAAGATACAGAACAACTACCCGAAGTTAGAATTAACAGAGAGGGTAATTTTGATGCAGTATTATCAGATAACACAAATGCACTTGGAACAGTGTGGAACTCATGGCAGACCACATGGGCAGGAGAACCTTCTACAGTGTCTTCAGAAGTTCAAGCAACTTCAAATGGTTCATGGTCAGGAGACCCAGCACAAGGTGGTGAATGGGTTGCTGGTTTAGAAATCACTAGAGAAATTACAGAGACACCTGAAATTCAAACAAGAACAGGTGTGACAACAAGTGTAGTAGAAGATTTCGTAGAAACAAGAAACGATAGAGTCGTATCAGTATCAATTGTTCCTTTCATACGTGCAAGAACAATTGAGATTGATGCAACTAACTTAAAGCCTGGTTCAAACCATTATTTCTATTTTGATAATCTAGACGTAAACAAATTTGTTAGACCTCAAAGTGGAAGCTACTCACAAGACGGAGGAACAACAGTTTCTTCAGGTTGTAAAACAGATGGAAACGGAAGATTACGTGCATTCTTTGAATTACCAAATAATTCAATTCATAAATTCCCAACAGGACAAAGAGAATTAAGAATAACATCTTCTGCATATAACTTAAGTAATCCTGCCTCAAATGGTAGTGCAGTTTATCAAGCACAAGGATTATTACAAGCTTCACAAACTGAAGTTGTCTCTACAAGAAATGGTAGAGTGGTTATGGAAAGATTACAAGGTTCAAGGTCAATGTCAAGAAGGGGGGAGAATTTAAACTCTGCACCTATAGATACAAATGCACCAGCATTGCCTGATGCACCAGCAGATATCGTAAGAGTTAATGACCCACCAACAGACCAAGTGCCAGACCCAGCACCCGACCCAACACCAGCAGTTCCCGACCCATTACCTCCTATTCCAGTTGAGTCACCAGTATTTTTTGACCCACCAGTAGTGTCGTGGCCAGACCCACCAAGAGAACTTCCAATCATTATTAATGATGCAAGAGACAGGTTTGGAGGTGATAGATTTGGAAGAGGTTCAAGATTAGACAGAGGTTGGGGAGACCCACTTGCACAATCATTCTTATGTGAAGCAGACGGAGGTATGTTCTTATCTTCAGTAGATACATTCTTTGAAACTAAAGACACTTCTATGCCTGTTTCAGTAGAAGTTAGAACTATGGTTAATGGATATCCTGGCCAAACAGTATTACCATTCTCTACAGTCACACATAACCCTTCTGCAGTTAACACTTCTTCAGACGGGTCAGTTGCAACAACATTTACTTTTGATTCACCAGTATACGTAGAAGAAAACGTAGAGTATGCATTGGTTGTATACTCAAACTCAAATGAATACAATATGTTCATTTCAAGAATGGGTGAGAAAGACCTTGCATCAGGACAAACAATCGCAGGTCAACCATACGCTGGTTCACTATTCTTATCACAAAATGCTTCTACATGGACTGCAGAACAAACTGATGATATGAAAATCAAAATCAAAACTTGTAAATTTGATACTTCAAAAATATCAAACTTAAAATTTGAAAACGATGCATTACCTTCATCAAAATTACAAACAAATCCAATAGAAACATATAGTGGACAAAATTATGTTAAAGTATATAACTACTTACATGGAATGTATGATTCAGTAAGTAATAAAGATAATGTTGTAATGTCAGGTTTAACTGGTGATAAGACTGGAAGTGTTTTAACTTTAGGTAGTAATACAGTCAATCAGACTCCAACAGACGGAACATATCTCAATAAATCGATTAGTTCAGGTTCACTTTCAGGGGTTGATGCAACACTTGACATAGTAGTTTCAAGTGGTGCAGTGTCTAGTGTATTAATTAGCAATCCAGGCGGTGGATATCTTTCAACAGAAACCCTCGTCATATCAAGTTTTGATGGACAAGGAACAAATATATCAGTAGAAGTTGGAACAGTTGGAGACACAATAGGTGGTATTCCAGTTGGGTCACTGAATGCGACATTCACACAAATTGCAAATAGAGGGATTGATTCATATACAGTAATACCCGATATATCTGCATACGATTTAAAAGCGGGATATACTGCATTAGTAGATACAGTTGGTGGTGGAAGTGTTGCAATGTCAACAAGAAACTATTATTTTGATGCAATCCACACAATGATTCCTTCTACTTCAGTTAAAAACACTCAGATTCTTTCAAGTGTTTTAACAACTCCAATGAGTTCACCCGAAGGATATGTAAACGGAACTTCATATATAAGAAGCACAACAAGTGACTTTATAACATTGAATGATAATGCATTCTTTAGTTCACCAAGTGTGGTTGCAAGTTCGATAAATGAGACAAGTGAAATGTCTTCTTCAAAATCATTTCAGTGTCAATTACAACTTGCATCATTTAACCAAAATATTTCACCAGTAATTGATGTGGGAACAGTTGGTTGTATTGGTATTGCAAACAGATTAAATGACATTGACAGTAGTTCAGATGTCCCTACAGGAACCACATATATCGATTCTAACGAACCCGAAGGGGATTCTAATGCAATGGTATACGTGACACGTAAAGTGAACCTTAAAACACCTGCTACAAGTCTTAAAGTAATTGCAGACTTCTTTAGACCACCTACTACAGATTTAAAAGTCATGTATAAGATAATTAAAAATGACGAAGACATACCATTAGACGATATTGGATTTGAATATTTCAATACTAGTGGTGTTCCCGATATTTCTGTTGAGAACGATGGTAGAAACTTTAAAGAATACGAATTTACTGCAAACGACTTACCCGAATTCAGTGCCTTTGCAGTGAAGATTGTGGGTCAAGGAACAAACACTTCCGTAGTCCCATTGGTGACTGCACTTAGGTGTATGGCACTTGCATAATGAAAGATATTGAGTATATAAAAGTTGAAGGTCACTCACATTTAGTAAGAGACGATAGTTCACATGGAATTGTTAATACGGATATAGAAAACTACAAATTAACAATGAAACGTAGAGAACTTATGAAAACAACTCGTGAAGAGATAAATACATTAAAGGGTGATATGGACGAAATTAAATCCTTATTAACCAAACTTATAGAGAGATAGAATGGCAAAAACAGTAGACCAATTTAGCACTATTGAAAACTTTAGGACGAAGTATAATGAACTTGCAGTTGATGTTGGTGAGTTATCGGGTTTAAGAACTGAATCAACTACAAATGTGGTTGATGCACTTAATAGCCTTGAAGATAAGTCATTCTTTTTTCAAGAATTCCAATACGTTGCAACAGCAAGTCAAACAGTATTCTCGGGTAATGATTCAGACAACAACTCACTTGTTTTTAGAAGTGGAAGAATTCAAGTATTTAAAAACACAAACCTCTTAATACTAGGAACAGATTATTCAATCGGTGGTGCAGACGGAAACAAACATACAGAGATTACACTTAACACAGGTGCAAGTGTTGGTGATGTTGTATCAATTTTTGCATACACTGGTTCATATATTGGTAGTTCTATTGGTGCTGGTGGTGGAGAAGCTGGTCAGTTCACTGAAACAGCAATAAACACAATTTACAATAAAAATGCAAATGGTGTTATCCTAAATGGTTCTTCAACTGGTAGAACTACTTCTTTATCAACAAGTGCAAAAATAGAATTTGATTCTAATGGAACTGGTGTATATTCACAAGAAGATATTACACTTGCAAATGGTAAGAATTTTGTTGGGAATCTAACTGGAAATGTCACTGGAAATGTCACTGGAAACGTTTCGGGGACTTCAGGTAGTTCAGGAACAGTTTCAAGTATATCTTCACATAGTGCAAGTGGACTATCAGACATTAATTATACCACAACCCCAACAAATGGTCAAATTTTAGTATGGGATAATGCAAATGGATATTGGGAACCAGCAACTAACCAAGATATGTCATCATTAAGTGGTGATTCAGACGATATCACTGAAGGAACAACAAACCTATTTTCAACTACAGAAAGAATTCAAGACGCAGCTGCTTCAATGATTACAAGTGCAACACACAGTAATATATCAGTTGCATATGATGATGGATTGGGGACACTTACCTTTACTGCTGGTGCAACATATTCAGATACAGATGCAAGAGGTGCCCTTCAAGGTGGTGCTGGACTTAATTACAACTCAACAACTGGTGAGTTCGGTGCAAATACCTCTAATGGAATTGAGATAAATAGTGATAGTATAGAATTAGATTACGAAATAGTTAATTCAGCACCTTCAACTGCAAGTGGAACCTCAGTAGGACACTTGTGGTTTGTTATATAATGAGATGAAATGTCAGACGAAATATACATTAATATAGGAACAACCTTACAGCAACCATACCAAGGTCAAGTGCCTGCAAATGCTCAAAGTAATGAAGTAAAACAAGCAGTTAGACAGGTATCAGTAAATGCTCAGACAACATATAGAAGTCCGAGTCAAACACCTACTACATACAGAAATCCAGTTAATGGTCAGTTATTGGTGCAAGATGCACGACAACCTAGTCCGTTCACTTATCAGAACCAACAACAGAATCCATTTCAAAGTCCATTTACATACCAACAACCTGCGATTTATCAACATCAAAATCAAAGAAGTAGTCCGTTTATTGACCAAGGGAGACAACCTAGAGATGCATTTCAACAACCAGTGGCTGCATATAGAAGTCCTATAGCTGCCTCTCGACAACCAGTGGCTGCTGTTCAACAACCAATAGCTGCTGTTCAAACACCTATTGCTGAAAGTAGACAACCAGTTCAAGTAGCTGCATCTAGACAACCAGTTCAAGTAGCTGAAGACCAGTCACCATATATAGCTCGAACTCCTTATCAAAGTCCATTTACATTTCAAAATGTCGGCCCGATTGGAGTTTCAGCTCAATCAGCTAGTTTATCTCCTGCCCGACAACCAGCAATTTATTATTATCAGGTATATCAAGCAAACGTTGAACCAAAAGAATTCCCTAGACCCCCTTCAGGCATGCCTGGTGAGGCAGCAGGAGTCATGCAAATAGTTGGCCCTGTTGAAAGAACTCCAGTTATAAATCAGGTTCAAGGTGCATATGCGAATGTGCAAAACCCTGTTGCAGCTTATCCAGCAAACAGACAGACCACAAGCTTTTACTTTAATCCATATAATGGTGAAGACTACCCGTATCAATTGCCTGCGACATATCAAGCTGGTGCATATCAGTCTCCATCGATTGCATTGGTCTATCAAAATCCAGTCAATGGTCAGGCTAATGCACAACAACCAAACCCAGCAAGACAACCACAAGCTGCATTTACGTATCAGAGTCCTATAAATGCATTTACGTATCAGAGTCCTATAGCTGCATATAGACAACCAACAAATGCATATCGAAATCCTATAGCTGCATATCAAAGTCCTATAGCTGCCTCTCAACAACCAGTAGCAGCCTTTACGACACCTATAGGTGCATTCCAGTCACCATTTACGTTTCAGAATCAACAACAGGTAAACGACCCTGTTAGTGCAAGTCGACAAACAACGATTCAAGCAAGGGGAGACGGACAAGCGTCAAGTCCTTATATTGCAGATGCACAACAACAACTTACAATTCAGTATAGGTCTCCATTTACATATCAAAATCCTGTAAATAAACAAGTTGCAACACAAAATATTGTTCAACAACCTTCAATATATCAAGCACCTTATCAGGTTTCCTATCAACATAGGTCTCCTTTCATTTATCAGACACCATACACAACAACTAGAAGTATCGGCCCTATTGCAAAGGTGAAAGCAGTATATGTGAATAAAGATGGTGCTCAAGCAACACCCGAAAAACTAGAGGAAATGTATGTTAATAACCAAAATACTGCAGAGAAAATACACCAAACAGTTCCAACTGCAAGATTCTCTAAAAACCCTTCAAACACTCAACAATAATTTTGTATAAATAGTTATATGGCTATTATTGCAAATATATTTATCGACCAAGGAACAGATTTCAGTATCACTGTAGATGTCACGGACACTAGTGGTGGTGCATTGAATATGAGTGGTTATTCTGCAGCTGCACAAATAAGAAAAACTTATGGTTCTTCAAGTGTAAGTTCAACTTTTACAACGTCTATTGCAGAAGCAACAGGTCAAGTCACCTTATCACTTACTGATACTCAAACAACTGCTTTGGAATCGGGTAGATATGTTTATGATTTAAATGTGACAAGTGGTGGTGGACAGACTACTCGTGTGGTAGAAGGTCAAGCTATTGTCACACCAGGCGTCACGAGGTAATGATATGACAATTAAAGGAACATTAAGTAGAGTTGCAACCATTGGTGGTAAAGTCCAAGGACAAGGTAATATCCGTGCAAAACAAGTTGCAATCGGTAATTCATCTTCAAATGTAAATCTATCTGCAAAATCAATCAACGAATTATCAGATGTAGATGCAAGTGAAACAGATGACGGACTTTTATCTTATGATGCAACAACAGATAAATGGACTACTACAACGATTTTAGATGGTGGAACGTTCTAAGTTAGACGTTTCAATGTTATAAATAAAATACACGAACACACAAAGACCGACACACCAATCAAGGATACCAACCAGTGAGGTATCGACCCTCATAGTGAGAGGATAGTTTTATATATAATGTATCTCTCGGGATAGTGAACGAGAATTAATATTAACAATTTTAATTTTTTTAAAAAACTAGGAAATAAAAATGGCAACAGTTATTCAAATCAAAAGAAGCACTGGCTTATCAGCTCCAACAGTCTCAGACTTATCGGAAGGTGAATTAGCGTATGTGCAAGATAGGGCTAACTCAGGAAATAGTGCAAAACTTTTTATTGAATCCGTAGACTCAGACAACTCAACTCCATTAATACAAGCCATCGGTGGTAAGTATTACACGGACATGTTGGCTGGTTCAAGTGCAACCCCTGCTAACTTAAAAGTTGGTAATGGTTCTACTTCAGGTGGTTCATTAAAGTTAATGGAAGATTCAGACAACGGAACAAACTCTGTTGCTCTTAAATCACCCGATACACTAGCTTCTGATTTATCCTTTACATTACCTTCAGCAGATGGTAGTGCAAACCAAGTTATGGCAACAGATGGTTCAGGAAACCTTTCTTTTGTCTCAACAACATCTTCACTAGAAGGTGCGTCTGATACAGATATTTCATCTCCAACAACAGGACAAATACTTGTTCATGACGGAAGTGATTCATTTGACAACGTATCAATGAGTGGTGATATAACAATGAATTCAGCAGGTGTCACTGTAATAGGTGCTGGAACTGTAGAATTCACAATGTTAGATGGTGCGGTAGTCCAAACTTCAGGGGAATCATTCTCTGATGATGACGTATCATTAATGACATCTGCAGCTATCTTGGACAAAATCCAAGCAACTGCAACTTTAGAAGACTTAGACTTCGCAGGTGGTTCAGGAACAGGGTCAGTAGACCTAGATTCACAATCATTAACGATTGCTGGAACAGCTAACGAAATCGAAACTTCTGCTTCAGGACAAACTTTAACAGTAGGTTTACCTAATAACGTGACAGTTGGAAACGACTTAACAGTCACAAATGACTTGACAGTTTCAGGTGTCTTAAACTCAGATGACATCACTGCAACAACAATGACTGCTTCAGGAAACGTTGTTGTGACAGGAAACTTAACAGTTAACGGAACTACTACAACTGTAAATTCAACTACTACTTCAGTAGCTGACCCAGTATTTGAAATCGGTGACGACGCTTCAGATGATAACTTAGATAGAGGTATTAAATTTAAGTATAATTCAGGTGGTGCTAAAATTGGTTTCTTCGGTATGGACGATACAGATGGTAAATTCACATTCTTTGCAGACGCAACTGATTCTTCATCAACTTTCTCAGGAACAGCTGGTGACGTTAAATTCGGTGGTATTGCAGCTAGTGGATTAGCATTAAGTGGTTCAATCACTTCAGTAGACGGAGCTGCTCCAACAGCAGGTCAAGTCTTAATTGGTAATGGTTCTAATGGAGACATGGAACTTGCAACAATTACTGCTGGTGAAGGACTTGATATAACAAATGCAGACGGAAGTATTACACTTTCTGCAGAAGACGCAACAGATGCCAACAAAGGTATTGCTTCTTTTGGTGCAAGTTATTTCACAGTGACTTCAGGTGATGTAGCAATCAATGATGCAACAACATCATCTAAAGGTATAGCTTCATTCGACTCAAGTAATTTCACACTCACTTCAGGTGATGTTGCAATTACAGCTATTGACGGCGGGACATTTTAATTAATAATTCGTTTAATCAATAACTTTAGGAGAGTCAAATGGCAACTGTAATTACATTTAAAAAGAGTTCTACTCAGAACGCAGTCCCGACTACTAGTGATATAGTAGTAGGAGAACTCGCGTTAAACACCTACCATGGTAGGGTTTACACAGAGAAGAATGATGGTTCAGCTGCTATTGTTGAGGTCGGGTCAGTCCCAGCCTCTTTGACAATTAATGATGCTATTACTTTCCCAACTAGTGATGGGACATCAGGACAAGTATTACAAACAGACGGAAGTGGTTCACTTTCTTTTGCAGACTCAGCGTCAGCATCAGATAGTTTATTTACTTTTACTGTTTCTTCAAACACCACAGCTTTCTCAGGAAACGATGATGACGGACAAACATTGTCCTACTCAATTGGTGACGAACAGGTATACTTAAATGGTGTTTTATTAGTAGATGGTGGTGCCGACTATACAACGACAAGCACATCAGTTATTACTCTATCTGCAAATGCAGTAAGTGGTGATACACTGGTAGTTAGAACACCTAGTTCTGCAGCTTCTTCTGCTTCCACAGGAAGTAGTAGTTTCTCAACAACTACAGCTAACCAGTCATTGATAGTGGTGCCAACAAGCACGAAAGCAATTAAAGTAAATTTAGTTGCAACTCATGCTTCAGCAGGTAATCACTTTGCAGAAGTAGTCCTTGTTAATGATGGTTCTGATTCATTCATATCTCAATTTGCAGACACATTTACGAATGCAAGTTTGTTTAGTTTGTCCACTGATATCAGTGGTTCAGACATGAGATTATTAATCACACCAGTTAATACAGACACATCAGTAAGTAGTTCATATATCTCACTTCCTGCTCAAGGAAATTCTACAACATTCTCTGCTACTACAGCAGACCAAGTGTTGTCTAGTGTTTCAACAGGAGTTAAAGGTATTAAATATGAACTCGTAGCAACACATGCTAGTGCTGGTTCACATTATGCAGAGGTGACTTTAACAAACGATGGTTCGGACGCATACTTTGTCCAATTCGGTGATGTATTCACCAATGCATCGTTGTTTACATTAAGTGCAGATGTTTCAGGAAGTTCACAGAGACTTCTAATAACACCTGTTAATACTAACACAACTGTTTCTGTAAAGAAAACAACATTGTAAGGAGATAAGAAATGGCTAAAACAAATGCTTTTAAAATTGCTGAGTTAATCCGTGCTATCACTTTTGATGTTGCGAATGATGAAATAGTCACAACTAAAGCCATACAGTCTAAGAATAAACAGACTGGTGGAACAACATATACAGCAACAACAGAAGTTGCACTCGATACATTTGCCCATGCATCGTATAGAGCTGCAAGGTATGTTATTGCAATGGACGAAGGAACAAACTTCCATTCAACCGAAATTATGTTAGTTCACGATGGTTCTGCAGTGACAATGACTTCATATGGAACATTGAAAGATACTAATCTTGCAACTTTTGATGCAGATATTAGTGGAAATGACGTTAGATTACTTATTACACCTGCGAGTGCTAATAGCACAATCGTCAAATTTGATAGAACAGTGGTAGACGCTTAACATCAACTTTATAAAAAATTCTTTTTAGGGGAACTTTGGTTCCCCTTTTTTTTGACTTGAAAAAAACCATAAATAGATTTAGACAAATATAAATGGTAATTTATGGCAACTAATTCAAAATTCAGTGCAGATTTAGGTATAAAAACTGATGCAGACTTACAAGTAGACGGAAACGTCACTGTATCGGGAAACCTAACAGTCAATGGAACCCAAACAACAGTAAACTCTTCCACGACTTCGGTGGAAGATTCAATGTTAGAGCTTGCAAATGCAAACTTATCTTCTGATACACTTGATATAGGTATTTACGGAAACTATGATGACGGATTGGGTGACGGAGTATCAGAATACACTGGATTTTTCAGAGATGCAAGTGATTCTACATGGAAATTGTTTGACGGATTAGAGGCAGAACCTACAACTACAGTCAATACTAGTGGAACAGGTTATACACTTGCAGACTTACAGGTGGGTGACTTAACTGCAACCACTTTAACTGCAACCAACGCCCTTACAGGGTCTTCTATCACCTATCCTACTTCAGACGGAACAAACGGACAAGTTTTAAAAACAAATGGAAGTGGTGTTTTATCATTCGGTGATATCCCAGCAGGATATACTGATTCAGACGCTAGAAGTGCAATAAGTGTTAGTGGTGATTTATCTTATGATTCTTCAACTGGTGTAATATCATATTCAGATTCAGATACAACATATACTGATTCAGACGCTAGAAGTGCAATAAGTGTTAGTGGTAATCTTGCATACGATAGTTCAACTGGTGTCATTTCGTATACTGAACCAACCATGTATGCAGACTCAGACGCTAGAAGTGCAATAAGTGCTGGAACTGGAATATCATACGATAGTTCAACTGGAGTAATAACAAATACAGTTTCAAATACAGATACAACATATTCTCTTGCAACTAGTTCAACATTAGGACTTGTAAAAGTTGGATATACAGAAAACAGTCAGAACTATCCAGTTGAATTAGACAATGGTCAAATGTATGTCAATGTTCCGTGGGTTGACACTAATACTGATACAAACACAACATATAGTGCTGGAACTGGATTAACTTTATCGGGAACAACATTCAGTAGTAATATAACTCAATATACTGATGCAAACGCTAGAAGTGCAATAAGTGGTGGAACTGGAATATCATATAACTCCTCAACTGGTGTTATTACAAATTCTTCAACTGCAGACGGAATAACTACAAGTGGTTCAAACACAATTATTCAATCACCTGATGATACAAATGTTATTCATGTAAACAACTCTGCAAATATTGGTATTGGAACAAGTAATGCAAACCATAAAGTAAATATTCATACAGACGATGATGATGATTATGCATTAAGAATTGAAGGAAGCACAAATAACTCTGCAGTTTGGACTGGTATAGGTCTTGCTGGAGAGGAATCTAATACTAAAGCTGCAATCATTTTTAAAGACATAGCACAAAGTTATTCAAGAGGACATTTAATATTTGCTGTTAACAATGACACAGACCAAACAAATGCATCTCCGTCTGATGCAAAAATGACAATTACTAACGAAGGATATATCACTGCACCGAATCAAGTTGCATTTAGTGTTGCAAAAAACAATGGATATCAAACTGATGATGCAGTTTTTATTTGTGATACATCAAGTGGTAGTAGAAACCATAACGATGGAAGTCATTACAATACTTCAAATGGAAGATTCACTGCACCAGTTGCTGGTAGATATTGGTTCTCCTTTAGTGTGCAAACACATGACTCAGGTGGTGTTGTTCAATCATGGGTAGCACTTAGAAAGAATGGTTCAATAGTGCAATACAATTTACAACATAAAACTGGTGGATATCATACTAGATTTGACATGTCAATATCATTAAAATTAGCTGCAAATGATTACATTGAAGCATATGTTGGAGAATCAGGAACAAGTTCAGGTTGGCAAGGTTCTGCATCTGAATACAATAACTTCAGTGGATTTTTAATAGGATAAATAGAATTATGGATTATACAATTACATTAACTGCAACAGAAAAGAAAGTTATGGATACAATCACTACAGATATAGATGATTGGATTACTAACGCTGCACAAAATAGAGCAAGAATTGCCAAAGAAGAGATTCTCTCTGCATTGATTATACACTGCAATGCAAATGGTGTCACTCTTGCGACAGGTGAAGAAGCACAAATTGACCAAGCATATACATTAGGTGTATGTGAAGTGGCTGCAGATGCACCAACACCTTAATAAATTTTAAATTTTTTTCATTTATTAACCATATACCTCTCTTTTAGGGAGACATAGTTTATAAATATTCAGGTAAATATCAAATGAAGGGGATTCAACTCAATGGCAACACAAAATACATTCGTAATTGAGTATGGTTTAACAGTAGGAACTACTGAAATCATATCTAGTGCTGGTAAATTGGCAGCTAGTGCATTATCATTACTAGACACTGATAATCTTGCAGAAGGTTCAGTGAATCAATACTTTTCAAACTCTCTTGCAAGGGGTGCTATAAGTCTTGCAAGTGGGGAAACAAATTTAAACTACAACTCATCAAATGGTGAGTTATCATTACCACAATTAGATGGAGGAACATTCTAATGACAGCAAAGAATTTTAATATCAAAAATGGATTATCCATTGGTGGTGTAGAGGTAATCGACTCCAGTGGTAATATTGCCGCAGGTGGAGTAGGTGCAGCGGTTCAAGAAGCAATCGCAGATAAAATCGGTGGAATAATTCAAGGGTCAGGTTCAACGACTGTGACTTATGATGACGATGCAGATACTATCACAATTTCATCGACAGGAAAAACTGAAGAAGAAATACAAGATATCATTGGTGGTGCTTTAGTCACTAATGGGACACATACAGGTTTATCAGTAGCATACGATGATGCTGGTGATGGTGCAATAGACATAACTGTAAGTCTTTCTTCT
>Ga0209425_10000923_pt1 | contig 35192 bp, 31 predicted proteins | sample COG_05_FD_184749 | JGI IMG/M metagenome (GOLD analysis project Ga0209425, IMG submission 184749) | Pelagic Microbial community sample from North Sea - COGITO 998_met_05 (SPAdes) (version 2) | ecosystem: Environmental > Aquatic > Marine > Neritic zone/Coastal water | place: Helgoland, sampling...
AACTGAAATAGCCTCGCAATTAATTCAAACTGATGTTGTTATCGCCGTAGATACTGGATTGGCCCACTTAGCTGCTGCATTAGACCGGCCAACTATAGCGCTTTATGGCGCTAGTGATGCTGAGAAAACCGGGACTTATGGCAAAAATCAGGTTCATCTAAGTGCTGTGTTCCAATGCAGCCCTTGTTTGCATAAAAAATGCAATTATCAGTCTAAAGATTTAAATCAGAGAGAGAAACAACAAGTTTTTACTATTAATCCTCCCTGCTTTTCAACCTTGACACCTAGCTTGGTTTGGCAAAATATTGTTGAACTGGCTAATGTTTAGCATTAAGGAAAATATGAAATTTGCCATCGTTTTATATTCTTATTTTCCTTATGGGGGGCTTCAGCAAGATTTGCTCAAAATATTACAAGCATGTCGGCGCAAGCAAATTACTGTTACTGTTTTTTGTATGGAATGGGAAGGTGAAAAGCCAATAAACACAGATATTGTTATTTTGCCCAGCCAAGGCTATACCAAGACCGCTAAACGTGATTATTTTGTCGAAAAAATGCTAGAAGCGACTTTAGATAAATACGATTTAGTGCTTGGCTTTAATAAAATGCCTGGGCTAGATTATTATTATGCAGCAGATTATTGTTTTGCCGAAAAAGCCCGTAATGAAAGATCATTTTTATATCGGCTAACTTCCAGAGCAAAGCAGTACATGGATTTTGAAGAAGCAGTTTTTGGTAAAGATCAACAAACAGTAAGTTTATTATTAACGCCTCAACAAAAAGAAGAATTTACTAGGCACTACCAGACTGAGGATAATCGCTTGATACTCTTACCGCCAGGTATAAAGAAAGACAGAATGGCCGGCAAAGATGCTCCAATAAAGCGTAGGCAGATGCGTCATGAATTGTCAGTTGCTCCTGGTGACCTTCTGATTTTGCAAATTGGTTCATCTTTCAAAACCAAAGGGGTAAACAGGTCACTATTAGCTTTTGCCGCATTGCCTAAAGAATTGCGGAGGCGAACTTGGTTTTTTGTTATTGGAGAAGATGCTCCTGAAAAATATTTAAAAGAAGCGCAACGTTTAGGTGTTGAGAAACATTTCAAAATTGTTAACGGCAGCAACCAAGTGCCGGAGCTTTTATTGGCGGCTGATTTATTAATTCATCCATCACTCAAAGAAAGTGCGGGCATGGTCATATTAGAAGCAATAGTTGCGGGTTTGCCTGTACTAACCACATCAAGCTGTGGGTATGCTTTTCATGTTGAAAAAGCACAAGCAGGAGTAGTTTGCCCTATGCCCTTCCAGCAAGATTATTTAAATAAGCAACTTGAAGCAATGTTACTAAGTGATAATAGAAGCACTTGGAAAGCTAATGGTATCGCTTATGGGAAAGATCAGGATCTTTATTCAATGCCACAAACCGTTGTTAATCTTTTAGTACAAGCTGCTCAATCTTACTCATAGTAAGTTTTGTAATTTCTCTAAGACTTGCCAAGGTTTAATTGATTTCAAGCAACGATTATTATAAATACATCCAATTTTAGTGCATTCCGGAGCGCAGGCTTGTTCACTTTTCAATACGATAGAATCTTTTGAAAGCGGCCGCCATAGTGCGACATCGGTAGGTCCAAAAATCACGCAGCCTTTAACACCTAGGGCTGCTGCTAGATGAAATGGACCGCTATCATTTCCGATCATAGCTTTTACTTGTGTGAGTAAACTGGCTAACTCAAAAAGTGAAAGTTGGTTACACAAGTCAGTACATTCTATATCTATATCTATATCTGTATTTGAATTACTATAATTATCTTTTATGCACTCAAGTATATTTTTATTAGCTTGTTGATCAGCATCACCGGCACCAATTAATACTGTTTTATACCCCTGTTTATTTAACAAGAAAATTAATTCAGCAAAATTTGTTGCAGGCCATTTTTTGTAATCTTTTGCTGCGCTTGCATGAATAGCGATTAGTGGTGCTTCGAGATCCACATCTAGATGACTAAATTTTTCTAGTAAAGGATCAGATATATTTTGTACAGTTAAGCGTAAATAAGAAGGTTGCAATGTTTGTAGACCAAGTTTGTTAAAGACTTCAGCAAATCCATACCAGCGATGTTTATGTGCCGGATCTCTATTAAAATAATTAATATCCAGCACATGGTCATAACCATGTTTATTTCTTGCAAGATTACTGCCTAGTTTAAACTTCGCTGCAGAAAGTTGAGTTAATCGGTGAGAGACACTGTCTTCTTCAATGTTAAAGGCAATATCAGCATTAAAGCGACGAATCGCAAGTAAGCACTTGAAATAAAGTAATATTTTCTTAAAAGAAGAAGCCTGTTTAATTTGTGTGCGAGGATAAAATAATAAAGTTTCGGTAGGGAAAGAATCTTGCAATAGTTCCTGGTATGCGGCATCAACGACTAAGAGAAAGCGGATGTTATTCTTTTGGCAATATTTCAGGAATTGTTGAATGATGCCTCCTGCGATCATCAGGTTTCCTAAATATCTGGTGGGATTGAGTAAGACTATCCGCTGATAGTCTTTAGGAATGTTTGATGCAGGGGATCCAGTCAAAATCATAAGTCCAGTTTATAATTCTGACTGGAATTCTACCTGAGTGAACAGACAAGTCCATGTATAATGGCAGAAGGCTAATTTTAGGTTGTCTAGATGACTGAACAAAAACAGATTCCAGTAAGCGTTTATGTAATCACAAAGAATGAAGAAGAGAATATTGCCAGCTTGCTGAGCAATCTTCAGGATTTTGCAGAGATTATAATTGTAGACAGCGGTAGCACTGATCGTACTTTAGATTTAGCTGCATCCTATTCGAATACCAAAATAAGTTTTAATCAATGGCCTGGTTTTAGTGAGCAAAAGGCACATGCCTTATCTTTATGTACTTATCCATGGGTACTTAATTTGGATGCTGACGAAACGTTAAGTGATTCTTTTATAGAAGAGCTAATCAGTTTTATTAAACAAGATCATTATGTCGCTCTACGCTCTACCAGAATTTTACTGCGTTGGGGGCGCACGCCCCGTAGTTTTGGGAAACCAGAAAAACTAATTCGATTGTTCAAGAAAGAATGTGGATATTATGAAAGTAGACAAGTACATGAAAGTATAAGTATTAAAGGCGCAATTCAGGAATCAAATGCAACAATATTGCACCATGAAAACCTGAGTTATTCGCAGCGTATTGAAAAAACAGTGTTCTATGCAAAACTCAAAGCACAGGATAAATTTAATAAAGGAGATACAACCAATATGTTAATTGTTTTGTTAATTTTCCCTCTTACTTTTATCCGTACCTACCTGTTTAAAGGGCATTTTTTAGATGGCTTCGGGGGGGTGCTCACAAGTGTAAATGTTGCTTTTTACAATTATATGAAATATGCAAATCTGTGGGATATGAATAAAAGAGCGCAGCGTTAAAGCAGTAAGTTTGGAAATAAATGAGTAAAGGCTGCGATATCTTCCAGCTTCGCGGTAGTTGCATATAGTTTTATAAATCGAGTTCTTTGGCTTTGTGACAGTTCAAGTTTGTTCAAGAGGCTCTGAATATTTAAAAAACGACTTTTGTAGCTGATTGGTTTTGAGAAGACTTTGATTTCTTCTGGATTCGCAATCGAGAAATTTTTATCTGCATAATAAATTTTATTTGGTTTTACTTCATGTAAGAAAAAGCCTTGTTGATGTAAATTAGCAAAAAATTTAGCAAGTCCATCGATAGGTTGATCATCCTGAGAAATTTTATTTAAGGTTACGCCTAGTAGAGCAAAATAAGTTGCGGCAATGAAGTTCGCCCCTTTAATCTTAAAGATATTATCAATTGTGATGGAATTTATGCCCGCCAATTTAAGTAAACGAGCGTTAGTATCAAACAACTGCATTGGTGGTTTTTCAAAAAAATTAGTGCTAGATGTCGGCAATATTCGAAATAGAGCGCCATTATTTAATATCCGAGTTAAATTTTTTGAATGCTGTTCCTCAATAATCTTTGAGCCTTCAGTCATGGTGTTAAAATGTTGCATATCGATTTTGTTCACAGGCGTTTTGATAGCAATATAGGGGCTGGCTGGTTTGCCATCAACTTGAGTTTTGAATCGTTTATGGGTCCACATATATTGAGCAGGATATAAGCGAATGACTTTTTCAAGCTGCTGGTTCATATAAGTTGCATCAGCAACATCATCATTCCCTGGGTAATCTTCAGGGAAAGGATAAAACTCAACCTCATAAGTCTTAGCGTTGTCATTGCGGTGATGACGGGCTAACAAAACTGGGGAATTATTAAACTTGGCTAAGCGGCTAGCAGCCGTTATGGTTGCCGCTTGTTTACCAAAGAAAGGGGCATAAACTGCATGGTTTTCACCATAATCCTGATCTGGCGCATACCAAATAATATTATTCTTTCTTAAATGACGAACGGTTCCTCGGATGTCGTAACGATCAAACACCCCATTAGTATTTTTCAATCGTCCACGAAACATAAAAGCATCAAACAGTGCATTTTTGTGCGGACGATAAGTAACCGCAAAAGGAATTTGTAAAGAAACTAGATTGGCAGAAAAATCCAGGGTGGTGTAATGAGCGCCTAAAAGTGTCACTCCTTTGCCTTTAGCCAGTGCGTTATCAAGAACTTCAACATTTTTAATGTCTAACAGATATTGAAAATGCTTCGGATTTCTAAACCATCCAACTAGTGTGTCTATAAGCCCTCTGCCATTTTCAATAAAGCAATCTTTTACCAACTGGTCTTGTTCTGTTTTGTTTAATTCCGGAAAGCAAAGTTGGATATTTGTGGCAACTATATAACGCCGTTCTATAGCGAAAAGATAAAGTATTTTTCCTAGCATCGATCCAAAAAATAGGCGTAAGCGCCTAGGCAAAAAAGCGATTAGGGCCAATAGACTTATGCCTACCCAAGTAGGCCAATATTTGGGGGCTATAAAAGAGCTTAATGAGGGGGCGTTTTGTTGAGACACAGTGCTAGTTTACCAAGGATTTGGCTCATTCTATCAGAAGCGGTATGGTATCATGGAGCTCTTTCAATGAAATCGAAAGTAAGTAATATAGGCAGACAATGAAGCTCGATATTCCTAGATTTGATGCAACCCGGGTTCTGGTAGTTGGCGATGTAATGCTGGATAGGTATTGGCATGGTGATACATCAAGAATTTCACCAGAGGCGCCGGTGCCTGTTGTTAAAATAAATAATATCGAAGATAGCCCTGGCGGCGCGGCAAATGTTGCCTTAAATATTGCAGCACTTGGTGCGGCGTGCAATCTTACTGGGGTTGTTGGAGATGATGCTGCGGGACAATCTTTAATAAAAGCATTGTCATCTGCAGGCATTGAATGCGACTTTCATATTTCAGGCAGTATGCCAACAATTACTAAGCTGCGTGTATTAAGCCATCATCAGCAATTAATAAGGCTGGACTTCGAAGAAACGTTTAGCGGTGATGATTCCGAGAGTTTAAATAGTAAAATTAGCGCTTTGTTAAAGGATGTGGATCTCGTCGTATTTTCTGACTACAAAAAAGGCTCTTTAAGCGATATTGAAAATTTTGTAAGCCTGGTGAAGTCTGCGGGGGTTCCCATTTTAGTTGATCCTAAGGGCGACGATTTTGCGAAATATAAAGGTGTTACATTGCTAACACCGAATTTGCATGAATTTGAGGTTGTCGTTGGCTCATGTGCAACAGAGCAAGAATTAGTAAGCAAAGCTCAGCAGCTGATAAAACAGCTAGATTTGCAAGCTTTGCTGGTTACTCAAGGAGAGCATGGGATGAGCCTCATCCGCGCCGGTGATGAGGCATTACATTTTCCAGCCAGAAGTAGAGATGTATTTGATGTGACTGGAGCAGGCGACACAGTCATTTCAGTATTAGCCGCATCGCTTGGCGCAGGCAAGCCCTTGCCAGAAGCTGTGGCATTGGCAAATATTGCTGCTGGCATTGCAGTTTCAAAAGTCGGAACTGTTGCCGTAAGTGGGCCAGAGCTACGACGTGAAGTGCAAAAAGATAGTGATTCCGGGCGAGGTATTATGAGTAGAGAACAGCTCGCACTAGTGGTTGCTGATGCCAAAGCTAATGGTGAGAAAGTTGTATTTACTAATGGTTGTTTCGATATTATCCATGCCGGGCATGTTGGCTATTTACAGGATGCCAGAGCGCTGGGTGATCGCTTAATTGTTGCCTTAAATGACGACTCATCAGTCACACGCTTAAAGGGAGAAGGGCGTCCAATCAATCCTATTGAACGTCGTATGGCGGTAGTTGCAGGTCTTGAAGCGGTTGATTGGGTAGTGAGCTTTGATGAAGATACACCATTTTCACTTCTACAAGAGTGTATACCTGACGTCTTAGTTAAAGGTGGAGATTATGCTATCTCTGAAGTAGTGGGAGCAGACCTTATGAAAGCTAGTGGAGGAGAAACTAAAGTGTTGGCTTTTCTAGATAACTGTTCGACGACGGGAATAGTAGAAAAAATTCAAAAGAAAAAGTAGTAGAGTTTTCTATAATCTAACGATAGCCAATTAGCGGTTCACTTGCTAACGCTCCTCACCCCTAATTGACTCTCTTTTAATGGCTCGAGGTTTTATTTAAAACTTTTTTGTAGGATATCTTTAGTAATTTTTACATTTTGACTAAGATGATCAGGGTTAATGGTCCCCACAATCATGCTGCTTATAGCCGCTTGAGAAAAAATTAAACTCATACTTTCACGCAGTAAATCTTTTCCGCTCTTGTTAACATGACCACTCATTAAGCCTTTTTTGACCAACACCCCTTTGTTTTTTTGCTGAGCATAGTCGACCACTTCTTGATCTTGTTGTTCCAAATTATAGGTAAGCATTACAATATCTAATAAGTCGCTGGCGAGCTTACCGCCGCTTATAGTTTTTGTCGACATCCCGATAGCACGGATCAGCCCTGCTTCCTTACATTTTTTAAGTGCTTCCACACAACTACTTTCTAATAATATTTTTTCATCTTGGCCATCAGAATGAATTAAAACGATATCGAGATAATCAGTATTCAGGCGTTGCAGACTACGTTCAACGCTGACTTGAGTATGCTTGGCACTAAAGTCAAACAGAGATTTCCCATCAACAAATTCTTCACCAACTTTGGTAGAAATTATCCAGTCCTGGCGTTGCGGCAATAAATCCCCAATTCTTTCTTCACTGTTACCATAGGCAGGAGCAGTATCAATAAAATTTATACCGAGTTCTTTAGCTTGATTTAATAAAGCCAAAACAGCATTGTCATCAGGAATTTTAAAAGAGCTGGGATATTTCACGCCAGTATCTCGCCCAAATTTTACGCTGCCTAAGCCTAATGCCGAAACGCTAAGGCCAGTATCTCCTAATGGTCGTAAAAAGCTCATGGCAAAGTATCCCAAGGAGCGTCAGCGATGCCAGGGAAATTTATTTTACTTAAATCAGGGTTGTCATAAATTCCAGGTTTAATGTTATTTTCATGAAACAAGTTAAGTATTTGTTGGCCTAAATTTGGTGCCAGGGTTAATTTGCTAGGCCAGCATAAAGAGATATTTTTATATTGATGAATGCTGGCAGTTTCGGGACGCTTACTATCTATGGTCAGGGCTTCGGCACGATTAATAAAAAAACTGTGCCATTGTGCATTAGTGAGATCGCACCAGGGGAAGAGCTCAGCAATCTTTTTTTGTGCTTCTTTGATTTGCTCTTCTTGAGTTCTGTGTGTACCACTTTCAGCCAGCTCGCCACCTAGATACCAAGCAGTTTTACCATCTTTGCATTTGTGAGTGGTGATAGTGACTTCCGGAGTAGCAGTTAATTGATCAGCAACACAATGTACATGAATCGGGTGGCGGTGTTCATGCTTAACAATCACCATTTGTAAGGGGCGTAGCTGCATTTGCATATTGCTTGGCAAGCCTTCGTCGGGAATGAACGCTTTTAAAAAATCTTTGCTGCCTTCACCGCTGCTAATGATTAATTGTTTCGCTTTAATATTAAAAATCTTGTTGCCTTGTTGCATTAACAGACTTTTAAACTCTCCTGCAGAGTTTTTTTCTATAGACCACCCGCTATCATGACTAAAAAGTTTAATATCAGACTGGTAATTCTTGCTTAAACAACTTAGTAAGGAAGGGACATCTAAAACAATATCCTTAAGCTCATATAAAGGGCCATTTATGTGAGTTTGAAAAAAATCAGGATAATTGTTTTTATCTACACTACTCACCTTTCCCCTTAAGGCTTTGCTACCAAGAAAGGCATTAAAGCGTGAGCGTAAACTGTTACGAGGCCACATGTAATAATGTTCTGATAGGATGTTGGTGCTAGTTAAATCAACATCCCCGGTGCCGGCTAAACAAGATTTCCAGTGATTGGGCATATCAGCAATAGCTTCACTGGCGGAATTTAAATTACCATTTAGCGCATATTTAATGCCGCCATGAATCATTCCTTGCGAGGCAATGGTTTGCCCGGTGCCAAGCTTGTTTTTCTCTAACAGCATGACATCGTAACCTTCGGCGCGTAAGCGGTTCAACATCCATAATCCAGCAATTCCGCCGCCGATTATTAAGGCATCTTTTTCTATAACACTAGGCATTTATAATGAGCAGTTTAAATTAGTGAATTTTGCGCAAGTATAACAGTTAATTTCAGCAGCATGGACAAGGGCAGAGGGCTTCCGTAATATTCCGCTCTGTGAATCGTACTATATATAGTCTCATTTATTACTTGGCGCTGCCGTTAATATTCTTTCGGATGTGGTGGCGTTCCTTAAAGGATTCGAGATACCGCCAACGCTGGTTTGAGCGTCTGGCTTTTTATCCTAAAGAAAAGTTCAGCCTAAACAAACCTGTCATCGTATTTCATGCTGTTTCAGTTGGGGAGTTGCATGCAGCTGTTCCCTTAATTCGTGCTTGTCGGGTCTTGCTGCCTGAGTGGACGTTTACCTTAACAACTACGACAGTGACCGGTTCAGCCAGAGTGAAGGCAATATTTGGGGATTCAGTTCAACATTGTTACATGCCTTATGATACTCCTGGATCAATAAAGCGATTTTTAAAGAAAGTTAATCCCAGAATACTGGTGATATTAGAAACTGAACTTTGGCCAAATTTATTGTTTTATAGCGAGCAACAAGATTGTAGATTGTTATTACTCAATGCTCGCCTTTCTGAAAAATCATTTTTAAATTATCGTAAGCACGCCAAACTGACTTTAAACATGCTTTCAAGTTTTGATAGTGTGGCTGCGCAGTTTGAGCAGGATGCAGAACATTTTCGCCAACTTGGCTTGCCAGAAGAAGCATTGCACGTCACTGGCACTATGAAATTTGATCAAGAAATAAATCAAGAGCAGTATCAAGCGGGCGGGGCAATGAAACAAGAGTTACAGCGCCCAATTTTTGTTGCGGGTAGTACGCGTGAAGGCGAAGAAGAAAAAGTTCTACTGGCGTTTAAGGCCTTATTAAAAACTTTACCAGAATTATTGTTAATTTTAGTGCCGCGCCATCCCGACAGGTTTGATGAAGTTGCCAAGTTATTAAATAGACTGGATTATAGCTATGTTCTTCGCAGCGGCGGAGAAAGAGTTTCCAGCGATAAGCAAATATTACTTGGAGATAGTTTAGGAGAAATGCAATTTTATTACGCCAGTGCTGATGTGGCATTTGTTGGCGGCTCATTAGTTGATACTGGCTGTCAAAATATTATTGAACCAGCAGCCTTGGGCTTACCAGTTGTAACCGGGCCTTCATTGTTCAATTTTCAGGCGGTAAGTGAATTGATGCTTGAATCCGGCGCCATGCTGGTTGTTGCCGATGCCAATGAGTTAGCTGAGAAAGTGTTGTTATTGTTGCAAGATAAAGTTCTGCGCCAGAGCATGGCTGATGCTGCCAGCGCCACGGTAAAATCTAATCGTGGCGCTATTGAAAAACAAAAGCAGCTTATTCTACAAGCCATTCATTTAGATCAATAATATCTTGTGGGCTTAAAAGGCCTGCAGCCTGTTTAAGGGTTAAGGTATTAACCACATAGGTGTAACGTGCATTGGCATAATCACGTATTGACTGAAACAATAAGCGTTGCGCTGTGACGACATCTACAATGTTTCTGGTGCCCGCTTCCATGCCCGCTTCAGTAGCGTCTAATTGGCCTCTGGCGGATAAAACTGCCTGTGCTCTGGCTGATATCGTTAATACATCGTTTTGCACATTACGATAAGAATTCCGGGCAGCTTGCGTGCTGGTGCGTTGAGTGTTCAACAGTAATTCTTCACTGGCATCGAGATTGTAAAAAGCTTGGCGTTCCCGAGCTTTGTTCAAACCCCCTGCAAAAATTGGAATGCTAAGGTTTAGCGTGATATTGCTGTTTACATTGACTACATCACCGCTGCCGCCGCCAAGATTGAAAAAAGATATCCCCCCAGCTTCATTCCAGTTATACCCTGCCGAGAGATTTATAGTTGGGTACATGGCCGCCTTGGCAGCATCGGCATCATATTCGCGGGACTCAGTAGTTAAACGCGCGGCTCTAACATCGAGATTATTCTGATTGGCTAACATTACCCATTCTTCAATAGAGGTTGGTGCGAGGGGTTCAATCGGAAAATTTTCACTAAGATTAGAAACATCATCATGGTTGCGGCCAGTAATTGCTTCTAAAGCTTCATAGCGTTGATCAAGGGTGTTCTCTTCGACTAACAAATTTACTCGAGCCAAGTCATAAGCGGCCTGACTGTCATAGACATCAGTGATTGGCACCAGTCCCACAGCAAAACGCTCTTCTTGTTGTTCCAGAATTCGAGCACTGGCTTCTAACTCAGCTTCAAAAGTTTCGAGATTGTCTTCACTGCGCAGAACGCCAAAATATGCTGTGGCAACACGCTGAATGAGCTCCTGTTCAGAGCGTGCAAGATTAGTCGCTGCTGCTTCATCTGACTTTAAAATCGATTGATATGAATACCAGGCTTCAAAATTTAGCAAGTTCTGTTGAATATTTAAGCCATAGCCTTTTGAGTTAAAACCATTTGCAAATGAGTGTGCAGGCTGGAACCCAGGTATGGCATCACCAGGACCCTGAGTTTGACGAGCAGTATTTGCCGTAAGGTTAACAGAGGGTAATAGTTGGGAGCGACCTTGAGAGACATTTGTATGGGTAGCATTAAATTCTGCGCGTGCCTGACGGATTTGAGGATCACCAGTTACCGCCAGGTTAAAAATATCCAAAAGATCTTCCGCTGCAAGTGCTGGCGAGCAGATTAAAAAGGCACTAAGAACTCCCAGGCCAGTTTTTCTAAGGAATTTATTAAGATAAAAGTTGGAGCTAGGCATTTTCTTTATATCTCCGAGGTGTATTTTTTATAAGTTAAGTATGATCAAAATATAGCCGGCAAGAGGCTCGCGCTTGTTAAGGTGCTTTTTAGAATACTTGCTAGATAGATGAATATTCTATTGGAACACTATTCTTTCCACATCAACCATTTGATTATAGCTTGAAGTGATAACCTTTTCTCCCTCTTGAAGTCCTTCTTGTATTTCTAAAAATTGATTGTTACGTCGCCCAGCACGTATTTCTCTTCTAGTAGCATATTCTCCACTGTTATCTAATACGAAAACCCAACTACCCGCGGTGTCCTGTATATAGCCGCCTAGTGGTAACAACAGACTTTGAGAAGAGTTACCTAAAGTCAGATTCATTTGAAGTGTTTGCCCTCGACGAATAGCAGTAGGAAAATCACTACCAAAAATTAAATCTACCTCAAAGGTTCCTCCGGTTATCTCGGGATAAATTTTATCAACTCTTGCTGTGTAGCTTATATTTGAGATAGAGAACTGGGCTTCTTGACCGGCTGAGATTCGAGTGACATAAAATTCATCGATTTGAGCAACAATTTTATATTGGTCTTCGACATCTACCTGCCCAAGCCTCTGTCCTTTAGTTTTATTTTCACCTACTTCAATGGGAAATGATGTAAGTTGCCCTGAAATTGGAGCTCGAACTAGTAAGTTCTCGAAGCTGTTTTGAGAAACGGCTAAATTCTCTTCCAGTTTGCTTATTTGTGTTTGAATCTGGATTTGACGTTCTTCACGAATATTATTTTCAAGTTCTTGTCTTGCCAGAATGTTTTCCAGAACCTTGTGTTGGTAGTCGAGTTCATCAGTTGTTTTTAAAGGTGTAGTCGTAACTTCTTAATTGCTTAAGACGCTCGTTTAATGAAAAAAGTTTGTAAGTGTCGCTAAACTCGCAAAACAACAATGCTAGGCTTGCTAAGAGATATTTGAAAAAGACTTATCTGATTGAAAGGTTTTTTAGGGGCAAAGCATAAGTCAGAGAGTTTCAGACTTGTGTAATAGAGCGGTTTTGGATATGGTTTCAGGGTAATTTAGTTTTGAGACTGCAAAGAATGGAACTGGCACTCACTATTTGCTTGAAAGGAACTTGAATAAGTTGACGCCCATGTATGTAAAAAGACCTTATTCCATAGATTTAAGTGCTCAAATGGCGGTATGTGATGCTAACTTCATTCGCATCCTTCAACTTTTACCTAGTTTGGAGTTTGGCGCTAAGCGTGAAATTAGCTTTAATAATCAACTTAATTTAAAGTCGCAGCTTAACGATAGCCTAGCCACCACTGTAGAAGTTATTGAAAGTTTCAAATACACCAGCACTATAAGAATTGTTAATTTATCTAATCTATCAATCAGCAAGACCAGTTCTTATTATCAATCTCCCGAAATGCTGATCAGAATGTATCATGACGCCAAGACTGCTGAAGTTATTTCATATCAACAAGCCCGCCATTTTAAGGCTAAATACTCTTTGCCAAATAAAAGCATGCACCAAGCTGATGAAAAAGAGCAGATAAATTATTTCTTAAGTGAATGGTTAAGTTTTTGCCAAAAAGAAGGCTTGTGTTCAAGTGCTACTTTAGCGGAGAATTTACCAACGAAAACGGCGGCTTGAAATAAGTTTGCTAATTTGGATAAGCAATTGCCAAATAAAAATAAAACAGAACCTTATAGAGTCATTCAGATAACAGATCCCCATCTGTTTGCTGATGAATCAATGAAACTTGTTGGCATGAATTGTCAGGAAGGCCTGCAAGATGTCATTGAGCTGGTTAAAGAACATGAAAAGTCTATTGATTGCGTCCTTTGTACGGGGGATATTGCACAAGATGCCAGTCAAGAAGCATATACCCGCTTTGCTGCTCAAATTAATGCACTAAATGCGCCGCAGCTTTGGATCCCTGGAAATCATGACATTATTGCAAGTATGCAAAAGGCTCTTAGCAAAAAGAAAGAGGCTTTAGAGAAAACGCTTAGACTGGGCAATTGGGGCATTATTATGCTCAACTCATGTGTTGAGGGGCATATTTATGGCAAGCTCTCTGGCCAAGAATTGGAATATCTAAGGGCAGAGCTTGAAGTAATGCAGAGTGAAGGCAGGCATGTTTTGATTGCTGTCCACCACAACCCTGTGCCAGTTAATGCTGAATGGCTGCAAAACCACTCTTTGCAAAGCACGGAAGATTTTTTTGACATTGTTGATGCCTATAAAAATATTAAGGCTGTTGTTTTTGGTCATATTCATCAGGACTTTAAAACATCCAGGAAAAAAGTGTTAATGCTTGGATCTCCGTCAACCAGTATTCAATTCCACCCGGAGCATGATTACTTCTCTCTTGATAAAGAAAACCCGGGGTATCGATGGCTCAGCTTACATGATAACGGGACTGTTGGGACTGGTGTGCGCCGAGTGGTCGGCAAGAAATATAAGCTGGACCTCAGCAGCCCGGGGTATTGAGATTAATTTCCATTGAAGAGTGATGATTCAAGGCAAAGCACTCGTCTGATATATCTTCATGGCTTCCTTAGTTCTCCTAAATCGGAAAAAGCGATTTCTTTAATTGATTATGCTCAAAATGAGCTGATCGAACTGATAGATCAGGGTAAACTTGAGGTATTGGTTCCGGCACTGCCTCACAAGCCAAAACAGGCTATTGCATACATAGAAAAATTAATTAGTGGTTCTACTAATACAGTGTTAATTGGTAGTTCTTTGGGCGGTTTTTATAGTATTTATTTTGCAGAAAAATTTCGTTGTAAGGCGGTTTTGGTAAACCCATTAGTGACTTTGCAAGAGAGTTTAGCAGATAGTTTTCTAGGGCATCATGTCAACCCTTATAGCGGCGAAGATTTTGAAATTGAAATGTCAGATGCAGAATATTTGTTATCTCTAGAGCATGCAGATATTAAAGATCATGAGAAATATTTAGTTCTGTTGGAAGAAGGTGATGAGGTGTTGGACTACAAGCTGACTTTAGAAAAATTTCATAATTCTTCACAGCATGTCTTACCTGGCGGCAACCATAGATTTGAAAATTTTGAAAAATATATTCCAGAAATTATAAAGTTTGCTGAGCTAAAAGCTTGAGCATAGAAACATAGTTCAATGCTGGTAAACATAAGCTCGAGCGTTTAGAAACAAGAATTAAGAAAAAAGGGGATCCTTTAGGAATAAGATGAGTAAAGATTATAACTCCGAGTCAATTGAAGTATTAAGTGGCCTAGATCCAGTTAGGAGAAGGCCTGGTATGTATACAGATACGTCTCGTCCAAATCACTTGATCCAAGAGGTATTAGATAATAGCGTTGACGAGGCGCTAGCCGGTTCAGCCCGCGAGATTACGGTAACTTTGAACAAGGATGGCAGTATCGAGGTCAACGACGATGGGCGAGGTATGCCAGTTGATATTCATCCTGAAGAAAAAATACCAGGTGTTGAATTAATCTTAACCAGATTACATGCAGGTGGTAAATTTTCAAATGAAAATTATAAATACTCAGGTGGCTTACACGGTGTAGGTGTTTCAGTTGTGAATGCCCTCTCAACGTCGTTAGAAGTGTTCGTAAAACGTGATGGGAATTTATATCACATGCTTTTCAAAGATGGAGACAAAGCCAGCGAATTGAAAGTCATTGATAGCGTAGGGCAACGTAATACCGGCACCATTATAAAGTTTTACCCCAACCCAAAATATTTTGACTCGCCAAATGTTTCAATCACTAAATTAATTCATTTATTGCGCGCTAAGGCGGTACTTTGCCCGGGGCTTCGCATAGTTTTTGAAGACAATACTGTTAGCGCCGAGAAGTCACAAAGTAATGAATGGTATTTCGAAGATGGCTTGGCTGACTACTTGAAACAGGCAACAACCGGTTTTGAAACATTGCCGGCAGAGCCTTTTACCGGAACAATGGAAGGTAACGATGAGGCTGTTGATTGGGCAGTGCAGTGGTTACCTGAAGGTGGCGAATTAATTACTGAAAGCTATGTTAATTTAATTCCAACGGCTATGGGCGGCACACATGTCAATGGTTTCCGAACAGGATTGCTGGAAGCGATTCGTGAATTTTGTGAGTTCAGAAATCTTATTCCTCGTGGTTTAAAACTGAGCTCTGAAGATGTCTGGGATAAGTGCAGCTATATTCTTTCTACTAAAATGCTAGATCCTCAATTTTCAGGTCAGACCAAAGAAAAACTATCTTCTAGACAATGCGCAGTTTTCATTTCTGGCATCGCTAAAGATAAATTAAGTCTCTGGTTAAACCAGCATACTAATGAAGCTGAGCTCATTGCCGAGATGTGCATTCAAAATGCACAAAGCAGATTAAAAGCTAGCAAGAAAGTTGTTCGCAAAAAAATTACACAGGGGCCTGCGCTGCCGGGTAAATTAGCCGACTGCTCTACCCAGGATGTGCTGGCAGGAGAGTTATTTCTGGTTGAAGGCGATTCAGCCGGAGGCTCAGCAAAGCAAGCCAGAGATAGACAAACTCAAGCGATAATGCCCTTGCGAGGTAAGATTTTAAATACTTGGGAAGTTGATTCGAGTGAAATTTTGGCATCACAGGAAGTTCATGATATTGCTGTTGCCATTGGAGTAGATCCAGCCTCAACTGATTTATCAGGTTTGCGTTATGGCAAGATTTGCGTATTAGCTGATGCGGATTCAGATGGATTACATATCGCGACACTTCTTTGCGCGCTATTTGTCCAGCATTTCAGAGTGTTAGTAGAAGCGGGTCATGTTTACGTTGCCATGCCGCCACTTTACCGAATTGATATTGGTAAAGATGTTTTTTACGCTTTAGACGATGATGAAAAACAAGGAATTCTCGATAGGCTGGTAGCTGAAAAGAAAAAAGGCAAAGTAAATGTTCAGCGTTTTAAAGGCTTAGGGGAAATGAACCCTTTACAGCTTCGAGAAACCACTATGGATAAAGATACTCGGCGTTTGGTGCAATTAAACATTGATGAATTTAGCAAAACTCAAGAAATGTTAGATATGTTGTTAGCCAAAAAACGTGCTGCTGATAGGAAGAGCTGGTTAGAGAAAAATGGCAACCAAGCGGACTTTTAAAATATCCATAAAACTTAAATTGAATCGAGAAAAGACTAGGTAAGAGCACAGATATGACCGATATGATCACCTTAAATGAAGAAGGGATGGAACAAGTCGCACTCCGTGATTTTGTGGAACAGTCCTATTTGAACTATTCCATGTATGTCATTAATGACAGGGCTTTGCCGCATATTGGTGATGGCTTAAAGCCGGTACAGCGAAGAATTGTTTATGCGATGTCGGAATTAGGCTTAAAAGCCAGTGCAAAATTTAAAAAATCAGCACGAACAATTGGCGATGTCATTGGTAAATTTCATCCACATGGCGACTCTGCTTGTTATGAAGCTATGGTGCTGATGGCACAGCCTTTTGCTTATCGCTATCCAATCGTAGATGGACAGGGGAACTGGGGTTCAGCAGATGATCCGAAATCATTTGCTGCTATGCGATATACCGAATCTCGTTTACAGCGCTATGCGGAAGTATTGCTGGCTGAACTCGGCCAGGACACCGTTGATTGGAAATTAAATTTTGATGGTGAGTTGGAAGAGCCGGTAATACTGCCAGCACGCTTGCCTAACGTATTATTAAATGGCGGCAGTGGTATAGCCGTGGGCATGGCTACTGATATACCTCCACATAATCTTAAAGAGGTTGCCGAAGCCTGTATCCATATGTTGGATAACCCGAAGGCGAGTACTGCAGAGCTTTGCAAAATAATTCAGGGACCGGACTTCCCGACTAGTGCTGAAATTATTACTCCAAAGGCAGATATTCAAGAATTATACGAGACTGGCAAAGGCATGGTTAAGTGCCGTGCGGTATATCAGAAAGAAAATGGGGACATTGTTATCACTGCTATTCCTTATCAGGTTTCTGGTAGCAAAGTGCTTGAGCAAATTGCTGCACAAATGCAAAAGAAAAAATTGCCGATGATTGTCGATTTGCGCGATGAATCAGATCACGAGAATCCAACCAGAATAGTTATTGAGCCCCGTTCAAACCGTGTGGATGTAGATAGCGTAATGGCACATTTATTTTCTACAACAGACTTGGAAAAAAGTTATCGGGTAAATTTCAATATGATTGGTATTGATGGCCGCCCACAAGTAAAAGCATTAAATATTTTGATAAAAGAGTGGCTAGCTTTTCGTATTGCCACAGTTACTCGCAGATTAAGATATCGTCTTGAAAAAATCACAGCGAGGATGCATATCCTAGATGCTTTACTTATTGCTTTTCTAAATATTGATGAAGTTATAGAAATTATTCGTACTGAAGATAAACCGAAACCAGTACTAATGAAGCGATTTAAAATAAGTGATATCCAAGCTGAAGCTATCCTCGAACTTAAGCTACGAAACCTAGCCAAGCTTGAGGAAATGAAAATTAAGACCGAGCAAAAAGAATTGGCTGATGAAAGACAAGGCTTGGAACTCACTTTGGATTCCAAGGCAAGATTAAAAACATTAGTAAAAAATGAAATTAAAGAAGATGCTGAAAATTTTGGGGATGAGCGCCGCTCAGAGCTAGTAATAAGAGAAGAGGCGCAGGCCTTTAGCGAAACTGAATTAATTGGTGCCGACCCGATAACAATAGTGCTTTCCGAAGCGGGCTGGGTAAGAGCGGCCAAGGGACATGATTTAGATCCTGCAAGCCTCACTTTTAAATCAGGCGATAAATTAAAACTTGCTGCTAAAGGCAAGAGTAATCAAAGTGCAGTATTTCTAGATTCAACAGGGCGGTCATACACTGTTCCAGTCCACACCTTGCCTTCTGCTCGTGGGCAGGGTGAGCCTTTAACAGGTAGAGTTAATCCTCCCTCAGGCGCAACCTTTGAAGGGCTAATGATTGGCGATACCTCCGTCCATTATTTAATAGCAAGTGATGCTGGCTATGGGTTTATTACAAAAATGGAGAATTTTTTAAGTAAAAATCGTGCTGGCAAAGCAGTTTTAAAAGTTCCTAAAGGAGGTAAAGTGTTAGCCCCGGCACCAATCCAAGATATTGGTGAAAGTGAAGTTGTAAGTATCAGCAATGAAGGCCGGATGCTGATGTTTAAACTGAAAGATTTACCGGAGTTATCCAAAGGTAAAGGCAATAAAATAATTAATATTCCTTCAGCCAGAGTAGCTGAAAGAATAGAATTTGTTGTTGCGATTGCTGTTATAGTGCAAGGTCAGCGCCTTGTGATATATTCTGGTAAGCGCCATATAAGCTTAGGGATGAATGACCTTGAGCATTACCGCGGAGAAAGAGGTCGGCGCGGTAATAAACTACCTAGAGGTTTCCAAAAAGTAGATAAGGTCCAAATACAGGATTAGTTAATTTTTTTTGGAAAGGAGCAGACCTAAAAAAGTTGAGTCGGTGTATAGGTTTATTTAACTAATAAACAACTAGTGGTGACTGCAAGAGGTTGTGGTGGTAAAGACTTAAAATACAAGACTTAATTTAAAATGGCTATTGCTGTTTCTATATTTTCTTTTATGTCAGGTCTTTCATGGCTTAAAATCAACGCATCAAATTGTATCCAAGAGGGTATAGTAATAGCACAAAAAAAAGAGGAGCATATTTTCGTCTTTATGCTTTGCTTATGTAATTACAAAAAATGACTGCATAAATGTTGCCAACATTATAAATAATAAAATGTTATAACTTCTATAATTATTATCACTAGCTATTTAATTGCTTTCAATTATCTAGATATCAATTAATGCTTTCTTTTAATTACTGCAATTTCTAATTTATTAAAACTCTGTATTAAATTCGCTTAGTTTAAAAAAGTGATATCGTTATTTCTCTCGACTTAGGGAGAGTTGAAGTTGAAAAAAAATTCTATGGTAAATATAATCTAATTTACTATAGAAATAGCTGCAAAGGAGAGATTAAGAGGTAATTGATAAAATATTTAACGGTTTCTATTCTGCTAATGAAAGAAAAACCGATGCTGGCTTTAACTGATGTAAGCGAACAATAAAAAGCTTTGATGAAAAAATTAAAAATGAATCTATAGTAGGCGAGTACAGTGAATTTCAAATTAACCCGCCAGAAATAAAATTAGTTTTTTAGTAAACTAAGTTGTATCTTTTATTAGTTAGTAGATTAATTCTATATCTTTAATATTAGTGCAATATTTCACTTTTTGTTAAGTTGTCCTCTAAAAAATCTGAGTATGTAGTGATTAATTTAGTTTCCGAATTTGCTAATTGATCTGCCGGCGTCAGTGTCAAAAAATAATTAAAGTTATTCCTGAAATGAATGGCTGGGTGATAGTGAGTTCCCCAGTCATTAATTTTATCTTGGTTTTTTATAAGGTTCTCTTTAGCTAAAGAATCATCTAAAGAAAAACCAGGCAGTAATTCTTTAGCGGTTACGCTCTGAATTAATGCACTTGGAGCATTAAGTTCTTTAAGAGTGGCAATATGCGCAGACAAAACTTCTTCAGTATAGATTAGCAAATTGCTGGCCTTGCCTTTATCGTCAATAACTAAAAATCCAGTTGTTGGAGTGTCAATCATATAATATTCAACATAATTGTATTTTTTTCTAAAGCTAGAAAAAAAGTCTTGAAACGGCTTGTCCACCAAAAAGCCATCTCGATTGTTAGCGATAATAGGGTCGCTTATTAACTTAAAACTGCTTTTGAAATACTGATCTTGAAATGACTCAATAACACTATTTAATTTCAATCGTAATTTAGGATCATGTTTGTCTATAAATTGATCAATTAGCTGATTGTTAAAAGCTTTAATAACAAGCTCCTTATCTACCTGGCCAGCTAATAATACTTTTTTGATAAAAGGATTGTTCAGCTGCAATAAAAATTCAAGGCCGTTCATTTCAGGCATGGAATAATCAACAATCACAGTAGAGGCAGTTTGGAAACGAGATCCGTTAAGAACCTCTAAGTGTAATTTATCTATATCTATATGAGTTAATGAGTCTGATTCTAATGGACCAGTTTTATAATTTGAATAACATCTTTCCTGGATATGTACATTTTTATGAGCATTATTTACATATTCTAGAGCTTGTTGAGCAGATTGAAAAATTTTGAAGCTTAAACATTTATTAAGCATTAGGCTCACGCCTTCTAAAAAGTCTGGGTCATCATCAAGTAAAATTACTTGAGTTGGGAAATAAAACGGGTGACCTACGCTGAAAGTGTCATCTGTCATTGTTGAGATACATCGTCATTAATATTTCGGAGTATGTGTTGAGACTGCTTCTGTATCAACTCTGAATATGAACCCATTTCTGGATTTAGTAGATAAGCCATAAATGACATGTTATCAGTGGGCATCGTAATTTCAAAACTGCCAGAGGAATGAAGCCGTTCTGCAGCACCTGCCTGTGTATAAGTGGCCTCACTGATCAAAAGTTGGCCAGGCTGGCTTTGTTTGCAAAGAAAGAAACTAGTTTCAAGTGATTTTCCTAATAGTGCTTGGCTGTTATTGTTATTAGTATCAACTGATATAAAAATTTCGCCACTATGGATAGCTAACTTAAACTGTAATGCCTGAGCCTTTTTAGCATGATGCGAGTGACTAATTTTGCTCATAAGCTTTAAAAACAATTGCGCACAGCAAACGGCATTAAAGCTATGTTGGTCACTACAACTGATTGAATCAAAAGACACCAAAGCGGAATCACCGGTAAAGCGCTGTAGTGATCCGCCATATAGCTTAGCCGCCTGTTTAAGATAGAAATTATATTCATTTAATAATTTTGATAGAGTACTAGGGTGTAATAACTCTATGGCAGTATTGACATTAACAACTTTCACAACAAGTAAGCTTGCCATAATTTTGCTGGATGGTTTAGTGGCTGTGTCAGCGTTGCTCAAGCCAGATAAACTTAATTGATGGGAACGACTTTCCTGATATTTTTCTAGTAATTCTTTACAGGCTTTTTGTATTTCTGTGATTTCATCTTGTCTGTTTTCATCAACTCCTATTGAGCTTTCATCAGGATCTTTTAACGCTTTTATTAAGCCCTCTAAAGGTTGAGTAATATGAGAGGAAAGGCCTAAAGCGGTTGTGATTGTCAACATGAGACCAAAGGCTAATGTTCCCCAAAAGTAGATAGAAATATTATCAATATTGTCGCTCAGGCTGCTTGAATTCAACTCTAACATTACGGAACCAGCAATCGCATTCTGAAGTGCAATATCTGCACTGTAATTGGAGTTGAAAAGACTGTTTGTCGAGCTGTCTCCAGAACGCGCTATAATATTATTATCGACATCAAATACAGTTACCTGGTTGATACTATTGTTGGTTGTTAATTGACTAATAACAACATTTAAACCTAGTAAATCATTTGCTAAGACTAACTCTATTACAGAGTCTGCTGTTTGTTCTGCCAGAGTTGCACCCAACTCATCTGCTTGCAGCTGTAGATTAGACTTAATGTTATTCTCAGTAAGCAGCCATAGTGTGCTTAAAGCCAGAATGAGAATGCCGCAAAAACATAAAGCAACTTTATATTTAAGGGCCAATTGTTGTAATAATGGTAAAGGCATAGAAAATCAATTTCGTAGCTATTGATTGTGTATTTGAGCACCTAAGGTGATTTCATAATTTTGAATAAACTTATAATCCATGGTCTGTCGTGGTCTTTCTAAGTAATACCCTTGTATAAAATCTGCATCAAGTTTCCATAAAAGAGGCAAGACTGAAGAATCTTCAACTTGCGGTACTGCTACTTTAAAATGTTTGTTATGCAAATCGGCAAATAAGTTTTTCAAGTCATTATGTTGATAATAGCTAATGCCAATATCGCGCACCAAGCTTTTATCTAGTTTAACGTATACTGGCTTAATATCATCAAGATAATTTTCCGGTTGCACTACGCATCCATAATGAAAAACTATGCAGCATAGACCTAGCGCACGCAGCCCATCGCTAAATTTAGTACAGTATTCTAGATTATTACAAATTTGAGTTTCACTAATCTGAAATAATATGCTATCGGCCGAAATAGTAGCGGATAGCAAAGTTTCACGTAACCATGGCAAGAAGGTTTTGCTATGCAAAGTATTGCTAGTAAGACTAATAGCAATGCGTATGTTTTCATTAGCAGCTTTCTCTAGCGCAATAAGAGCCAGATCAACGATGGCCTTGTCTAATTCCTCTCCTGAGCCGCTGAGATCCGCCAAAGGAAGAAACTCAGAAGGCAGCATGTCATTCCCTTCACTATCGAGCATACGGCTTAATACTTCATAGTCTTGGAAACTTTCACCTTTCAAACCAAGAATAGGTTGGAAAAGTAATTTAAAGCGTTTTACTTTAATTGCTAGATTGATATAAGCGGTCAAGGCATCAAAATCTTGATTTTGTACGTCCCCAGCTCGAATGCTATTTATATCTGGCAATTTTTTATGCAGGTTAACCCGCGCTTTAGCAACGAGATCTTTTGCATCAAGCGCATTCTCATTTATAACAGCCACTCCAATTGAGCAGCTTAATTGCATACTTGGTAAAGCTGCGGTGGTTATGTGATTGTTTATTTTACTTTTTATAAAGCTTGCAAGTTCAATTGACTCGGCAAGCTTACAATTATCTATCAATAAGCCAAACTCATAATCATCAAGGCGAGCTGCAGTAAACATCTTTTGAATGGATTTTTTCAGAAATTCGGCAACGTCATTTAACACTTGATTAGCTTTGTTAAGCCCAATAGTTGATTTGATATCAAGAAACTCATTTAGTTGAATTATCAAAAGAGATGAATATTGCTGCTGTTTGATCGCTTTGCTAACTGCCAATTCAATTTTTTCATTGAAAAAGTTTTTATTATAAAGTCGCGTTAATAAATCTTGAGTATTGGCGGTATTAACTTGATCGGAGTATGCAGGATTTCCGTTTGCCGGTTTTGTAATTAATTGTAAACAAGCTTGTCCATTAAAGCTTACGGGGGTGAAACTGAGAACCAGCTCTCGCTGGGCTTGAACAGCTTCTTGCTGCTTATTGTTCGACTTTACAATCAGTTTAAATTCGCTTTCGATATTTTTACTTAGAGCTTTTTTTAATTGTTCTCTGCTTTCTCCTTCAAAAAGATCAAGTAAAGGGCTCTGTATCATTGTATGAGGGCTGGAGGTAGAAAATATCTGAGCATAACTTTCATTGCAATATAGATGCATTCCTTCTTGTATGTAGGCAAGAGGGAAAATTGAAGCATCCATAATCGCTTGATGGCGTTTTTCTAGTTCTTTAAACTCAAATTTTAGTAGCCGATAACTTAGTTTAAGTCGTTGAAATCCAATTTCTCGCTTAATTGAAGTGACTATTTTACTTTTCTCGTTGACAGGTAGGCAGTCATTTATACCAATACTAAATAGTTCTGCTGTTTTAAATTGTGAATTTATATCTGCAAGAAAAATTATTGGCAGCTCTATTCCTTGATTTTTTAATGTTTCTGCTAAGATATCGATTGATAGTGGAGAGTCTTCACAGTAAAGGATTCAATCCCAGTTTTGAAATTTAATTTGTGTATTGAGTTCAATATTATTACTCGCGACCTGAGCCTTTAGCTCAACACCTTCATTACGTAAAATGCTGAGTAATTTATTAATTGCATGAATTTGGTTTGAAAGAATTAATATTCTTACGAGTTCTAGGCTATCCATAGCTCACGACAAGTTTTTTAGCATCTAAATTTAATTCATTGTAGTTCAGTATGGGGGTTTTAGACGATTTTTATTTATAGAACTGGTGTTTTATTAGTTGCTGCTACTTGCTCTTGAACTAATGTTGGAACTAAATAGCCAGGGAGAAGTGCCCTAAGCTCAGTCATTAAGTTTTTTGCAATCGGCATACCAACATTGAAGTGACCGCTGCCTTTAACCTTATCTAGTAGGTGTAAATAGTAAGGGGTAACTCCGCAAGTAAATAAACGTTCACTTAAATCAACCAGCGCTTGAGCATTGTCATTAATATCCTTTAGCAAAACACTTTGGTTGAATAAATCAACGCCAGATTCTTTTAGTATCTTGCAAGCATTCTTGACTTCATCATTCAGTTCTTGGGCGTGATTAGCATGAAGGACCACAACGAATCTAAGTTGATAGTGAGCTAAGAGGTCGCAGAAGTTTTGGTTTATGCGCTGAGGAATAACTACAGGAAATCTAGTATGAATTCTGACCCGTTGTAGATGGGGAATTGCCGCCAAATGCTCCAATAGCCATTCTAGATGTTTATCAGAAATTGCCAGCGGGTCGCCGCCGCTCAAGATGACCTCAGTAATTGAAGGGTCTGCAAGGATGTACTGAAGACTTTCTAGCCATTGTTTTTTGTTGGGCCGATTTTCTGAATAAGGAAAATGCCGACGAAAACAATAGCGACAATGAATTGCACAACTGCTCGTTGGCATAAGCAGCACTCTACCGGCATATTTATGCAATATGCCTGGTTTGGGATTAAATTGTTGTTCTGCTAAGGGATCAGAGATAAAGCCAGGATAATTCGTTAATTCTTTTTTCTGTGGTAGAACCTGCAATAAAAGAGGATCTTGTGGATTCCCCTGCTGCATACGATTAACAAAACTTCGAGGCACCCTGAGCGGGAATTCTCGTAAAACATCCATACTTAAATCTAATTGCTCGGGTTGGATGCCTACTAATTCAAGCAGTTCCAATGGATCAGTAATAAGATCGGATAAACAATCTTGCCAACTGCTTTGATTGTGGAGGGGAATAGGTTTTAGCATTTATTAATAATAGCTGATAAATGACCTTCGGTTTACCTCTATTCTACGCCACAGCTGGAATTTTTTTAGTTAAATACATATCATGCCTGCCTGAATGAGAGTCTCAACGAGGTAAGACATGGCAAACTTCTCAACTAATGAATTTAAATCGGGCCTAAAAGTATTGCTGGACGGTGATCCTTGTTCTATTTTAGAAAATGAATTCGTTAAACCAGGCAAAGGCCAAGCATTTAACCGCGTGAAGCTTCGCAACTTGCTAAACGGACGCGTTTGGGAGCGGACGTTTAAATCAGGCGAATCGCTTGAAGGGGCAGATGTTATGGAGACAGATATGGAATATCTCTATAACGATGGGGAGTTTTGGCATTTTATGAAAACAGATGGCAGTTTTGAGCAAGTGGCTGCCGATAAGAACGCTATCACTGAAGCTCAAGATTGGCTTAAAGAGCAGGATGTATATACCGTGATCGTATGGAATGATGCTCCGATTTCGGTCAGCCCGCCAAACTTTGTTGAGTTAGAAGTAGCCGATACTGACCCCGGCCTAAAAGGCGATACAGCTCAGGGCGGCACCAAACCAGCTACCTTAAGTTCAGGAGCGATGGTTAAAGTACCATTATTTATAGAAATCGGTGATGTTCTGCGAGTGGATACTCGTAATGGAGAGTATCAGAATCGCGTTAAGCAATAGCTTAAAAACAGGTTAAACAATAGTAAGCATGATGCCTTATGAGTAATAAGCACTGGCGGCCAGTTGCAAGTAAAGATCGGCTATTTGCCAGAGCAGACTTACTCAAAAGTATTCGTTCCTTTTTTGAGCAAAGAGGGGTGCTTGAAGTTGAAACGCCAATTTTGTCTCATGCGGCAGGTACTGACCCTAATCTTGAATCCATTCCTGCCACCTATCGAGCTGACCCCCAGCAGCAAGAACAAACTCTTTTCTTACAGACATCACCTGAATTTGCTATGAAGCGTTTACTGGCCAGCGGTAGCGGTGCAATTTTTCAAATATGTAAGTCATTTCGAAATTCAGAGCAGGGCGTGCGGCATAATCCTGAATTTACCTTATTAGAGTGGTACCAACCAGGGTTTGATGAATGCCAACTAATGGATGAGGTCATGGCTTTAGTGCAATTTCTGGCGCAAGTGCTTAATCCTCAGGCTTTATACTCTCAAGAAAAATGGCAAAGGCTTAGCTACCAAAGTTTATTTGAGCAACATTTAGGCATTAACCCTCATACTGTTAGTGAGGAAGATCTTGCCAAGAGAGCATTGGCAGCTTTCGATATTGAGTTAGAGGAAGCCAGTAAAGATACTTGGCTGGACTTATTATTCAGCCATCTAATTGAGCCGCATTTAACAGAGCCGGTTTTTATTTACGATTACCCCGCGACACAAGCGGCATTAGCAAAAATAGATAAGAACTCTGATGGAATCGAAATAGGCAGACGATTTGAATTAGTCATCAGCGGCATGGAGATAGCTAATGGTTATTATGAACTTACTGATGAAGCTGAACAACGCAGGCGTTTTTTATGTGATCAGGAAGTCAGGCGTAAACAGCGGCTAATGAGTAATCCTTTAGACGAAAACCTTCTTGCTGCAATACAAAGTGGATTGCCTAGTTGTTCAGGAGTTGCCATGGGTCTTGATCGTTTGCTGATGCTGATTTGTGATGCTAGCTCAATAGATGAAGTGCTTACTTTTCCACTAGATCGGGCCTGACGCTAACTAATTTTGACTCTCATTTACCTGAACACTTTCACCAATTTTTTGCCCCAGCTGAATACTATTAGCTGCTTGTAGAGATGCATCCCAACTCATGATATTGGCAGGCAATAAAACAATGGCAGTAGAGCCTAGTTTAAATCGACCCATTTCTTCTCCACGGCGGATCGTAATAGGGGCATGTTCATGATAGTGCTCAACATGTTTCTTTAATTTACTGGGAGCGACCTGGCCAGCCCAAACTGTTTCAATACTTGCCACGATCATTGCGCCAACTAAGATGACAGCCATTGGACCGATGTCAGTATTAAAAATACATACTACGCGTTCATTCTTAGCGAATAGTTCATCAATATTTTCGGTGGTTGTCTGGTTAACAGAAAATAATTTTCCCGGGATATAAATCATTTCTTCTAAGGTTCCAGTGAGCGGCATATGAATACGATGATAATCGCGCGGAGAAAGATATAAAGTTGCAAATTTTCCGCCATGAAATTTATCGCTAAGTTTTTGATCTCCACCTAACAATGCACTTAAAGAAAATGATTTTCCTTTTGCCTGAAAAATTTGCTCAATCTCGATGTCCCCAATTGCACTTACTGTTCCATCGACTGGGCAAATTATAGCGTTGGCTTGAGAGTTAATTGGGCGAGCATCAGCTTCAAGCTTGCGTGTAAAAAAATCGTTAAAACAAGAAAATTCTTCAGCAGATTTAATTTCTGCTTCTGCCAAATTTACTTGATATTTTTTAATAAAAAGTCGAATTAATAAGTTTTTAAGAAAAGCAATTTTGCTAGCGGCTAACATTCCGACACAACGAGATAAAAAATGGTGCGGTACGATATGTTGAAAAAAAATAAACAGTGTTTTCATTCAAAGTAGTTTATTCAGTATAGGAAGTTTCAATGGGCGTATCAGGGTGATTTCCCCATTCAGACCAAGAGCCATCATAAGCCTGGACATCATAACCTAGTGCTTTGGCTATTAAGTAGGTCAGCCCAGAACGATGATGAGTTTGGCAATGCGTAATTATTTTATTACCAGCTTCAATGCCCAATGAGCTCAATTGCTTTTGCAATTCCTGCAAAGGCAGCAGACGAAGATTTTTATCTTTATCCATAGTATGCAGCCAGTCAAGGTTAACTGCCCCAGGGATATGGCCATTGCGTTGAGCCGTTACTTTGCTACCAGCATATTCTTCAGCAGAGCGAGCATCCCAAATTTTAATATTGCCATCATCCAGTGAATTGAGAACTTCATCCATGGAAGCAATGACCGCACTATTTATTGTTAATTTAGGTTCGGAAGAACTAGATTGGGGTACTTCAGTACTTATCGGATGACCTTCTTTTAGCCATGCGTGTATACCACCATTAAGATAGGAATAAGCAGAGTGGCCAATAACATCGAGTGTCCAGATGAAGCGACCAGCCCAACCACCGCCTTCATCATCGTAAACAATAATATGCTTGTCTGGACTATAGCCTATACGTGCAAACAGCTCGTTTAGTTGTTCTAGGCTTGGCAGTTTGCCAGGCGCTGGAGGAATCCCGCATACTAATTCCGAAGGATTGACATGAATGGCTCCGGGAACATGCACCTGAGCATAAGTTTGCGCTTGGCTTATGTCGATAATTAACAGTTCTGGGTTATTCAGGCAGGCTTCAAGTTGTTCGGGTTCTATAATCAGATCAAGGGTCATGGCTTTAGATTGTTAGCAAAATGTGGAAAATCAAAAGGTATGTCATTCATTCAAAGAATGCAAAATCTGTTGGTAGCTCTGCATCCTCTGTAAAAGTATTTTACCATCAGCCACTGCAGTTTTGAGGGCGCATTCAGGTTCTTGGTTGTGCTGACAATCTCGGAATTTGCAATGCCCAATAAATTCTCGGAACTCAATAAAACCGTTTAATACTTCTTCAGGGCTCATATGCCACATCCCAAATTCACGAATGCCTGGTGAGTCAATCAAGTCTCCACCGGCAGGAAAATGAAAAAGTCTGGCAGAGGTAGTGGTATGTTTACCTTTATCTCTAGCTTTACTTAAACTGCCTTCCAGCGTATTTACGCCAGGCAATAATGCGTTTATTAAGGCTGATTTGCCGACGCCAGATTGGCCTACAAATATACTGGTTAGCCCCTCTAAATAATTCTGTAATTCATTGATTCCCTTGCCTGATTTACTTGAAACCTTAAGAGTTTCATAAGTGATACTTGAGTAACGGCTTAAGAGCTTTTCTAGTTCATCTTGCTTCTCTCCCTCAAGCAAATCAATTTTGTTTAGCAGTATTAGAGGAGTAAGTTGGCTATTTTCTGCGGCAACTAAATATCGATCAATTAAATTTGCGTGAGCCTGTGGCTCTGGTGCAATAACAATAACTATTCTGTCAATGTTGGCAGCGACGGGCTTCAGCTCGCCAAAATTATTTGGGCGTTGCAGGAGCGAACTGCGTTGTAGATTAGCAATTACGATACCTGTGGGCTCGCCACGACGCCAGATGACATGGTCACCTGTTACGAGCGGTTCCAAATTGCTACGTTGGTGGCAACGAAAGATTTTACCAGCAAATTCACCTTCGAGTGCTTCAATATCTAGTTGTTGGCCGAAGTGAGAGATAACTAGGCCTTTTTCTTCAGGCCCCAAATCATCAGGATGATGTTCGCCATCAGATGGCTCATGTTTACGTTCAGCACGGGCCGCATAATCATCCTGAATTTTTTGGATGCGCCAAAGTTGACGTCGATTTAGATGTTTTTTCTTCATGCCCGGGTGATCGTGTGTTTTGCAATCAGCATACTAAGTAAGTAAATGCTTTGCTACAATGCCACATGGATAAAAAACAACATTTAATCTGGATAGATCTGGAAATGACTGGCCTGATCCCAGAATCAGATCGCATCATTGAGATTGCCACCATAATTACTAATACTGATTTGCAAGTTGTTGCAGAAGGGCCGGTATTGGCAATTAATCAAACGGATGAAACCTTGGCAGGCATGGATGACTGGAATCAAAGACATCATGGCAGCTCCGGGTTAATTCAACGTGTCAAAGTTAGCCCGACTAATGAAAGCCAAGCTGAGCAGCTTACGATTCAATTTCTTTCACAATATTGCGATAAAGGGTTCTCTCCAATGTGTGGTAATAGCATTTGCCAAGATCGACGTTTCCTGGCTCGCTATATGCCATCGTTAGAATCTTTCTTCCATTATCGTAATCTTGACGTTAGCTCACTTAAGGAGCTAGCTAAGCGTTGGCGGCCAGATTTACTGAAAGGCTTGACAAAGCAAAGCGCACATGTGGCACTAGAAGATATCCGTGATTCAATTGATGAGCTGCGTTATTACCGCGAACACTTCATTAAGACTGAAAAAGGCTCAATTAAGCCGGACTAGACAGTCAAAAAAAAGCCCTACGTGGGGTAGGGCTTAAAAGGTCTGAAATTTCTTCCAGTAGCGTACTCAGAAAGGGGGAAGTTGAATGCGCTAACTTAGGTAGTGCAAGTCCGATGCCAATTTTTATAATAAGCAAAATAAATATATAACACCTTGTATTTATTGATGAATATTTATTTTTTCAAATTTCAGCAAAGCCATTTCATGTAAGTAAATGTTCCATTTAAGAACATGATGCCCAACAACAGCGCATTGTGGTTATATCGTGCATGGAACAGACCATAGATTGAAGTAAGTAGAATAAGCGTTTTATACTGCTTGCTGGTTAAATTTTGGAGGCACCTCTGATGTTCAGACTTCGTACAGCTATTTTAGTTATTGCATTTATATTGAGCGCTTGTTCACAGCAGGAAGCGACGGCACCTGATCAGCCGTCCAATCAGGCTCAAATTCAGGTGCAAGATCCTACTGACCTTGTTCTTCGATCAGGTATTGATTTGGAATATATGGATACTTCTATTGCGCCAGGGGATGATTTTTATCGTTATATTAATGGTACGTGGTTAGTGAATACAGAAATCCCTGCTGACCAGTCTAACTATGGTGCGTTCAGTGTATTGGCCGATGCCGCGGAAGAAAATTTACTGACACTGATTGAAGCAGCCGCAGCTACAGATGCCCCGATAGGGTCTGATTCTCAAAAAGTTGGAGATTTTTATGAAAGTTTTATGAATGAAAACTTGATTGAGAATCTTGGTAGCAACCCTTTGGCTGCCAACCTGGCTGAAATTTCTGCTGTAACAGATAAAGCGGCAATGATGCAGGTCATGACGGCGATGAATTATATCGGCGTGCAAATGCCCTTTGGTTTTTATATTGATGTAGATGAAAGGCAGACTGATCAGTATGTTCCCAATGTCTTCCAATCTGGCTTAGGCTTACCCGATCGAGACTGGTACCTGTTAAGTGACAATGAAACATACTTGGACGCTCGACAAGCGTATTCAAATTATATCGACCTACTTATGTCTTTAGCAGGTTTCCCGAATGGTGCGGAGGTTGCTAACTCCGTATTGCAAATTGAAAATCGTATTGCTCTGGCTCATTGGGATAGAGTGCAAAATAGGCAGCGTGAGCTCACGTATAACAAACTTAGTATCGCCGACTTACAAAATCTGGCACCAGCGATTGATTGGGCTGCGACTATGCAAGGGCTTGGCATGTTTACAGATGAATTTATTATCAGCCAACCCAGTTATTTTGAAGAGCTCGGGAACATCTGGTCTGAAGTAGGGCTGACTCAATGGAAGAATTACACCAGTTTTAAATTAATAAATGCCTTCGCTGCTTTTTTAAGTCAAGATTTTGTTGATGCTGAGTTTGATTTTGAAGGTGGCGTGTTAAGTGGTCTGGAAGAAAATCGTCCGCGTTGGAAGCGCGGAGTTGACGCAGTTGATAGCGCTCTGGGCGAAATAGTAGGCAAGCTTTATGTTGAAGGTTATTTTCAGGAAGAAGCTAAAGTAAGAATGGACGAGCTAATTGAAAATTTACGCAATGGTTTTCGAGTCGGCATTGATGAGCTTGAGTGGATGACTGATGCAACCAAGGCAGAGGCACAGGATAAATTAGAAAAATTTACCACCAAAATTGGTTATCCGGACGAATGGAAAGACTATGCAGGTGTGGAAGTCCTGGGAAATGATTTGGTTGGCAATGTCATGCGATCCAGACGTTTCGAACATAACCGCGAAGTTGGTAAATTAGGCCAGCCTATTGATCGCGGCGAGTGGTACATGACGCCGCATACGGTTAATGCCTATTACAATCCCAACATGAATGAAATTGTCTTTCCAGCAGCTATTCTACAGCCGCCATTTTTTAATGTTGAAGCCGATGATGCCGTCAATTATGGTGCAATAGGCGCGGTTATCGGGCATGAATTTAGCCACGGCTTTGATGACCAGGGGCGCAAATCTGATGGTGATGGCATGCTCAGAGATTGGTGGACTGAAGAAGATGCAAGCGCTTTTTCAGAACGCGCAGATGCCTTAGTTGCACAATATGACCAGTTTGAAGTCTTGCCCGGTAAGTTTTTAAATGGCGCATTTACACTTGGAGAAAATATTGGTGATTTGAGCGGGCTGGCAGTTGCCTATAAAGCTTACCAGCTATCATTAAATGGTGAAGAAGCGCCAATCATTGACGGCTTTACTGGAAACCAAAGATTTTTTATGGGCTGGGGTCAGGTTTGGCGTAGACTTTATCGAGATGAAAATTTGGAAGTGCGTATCACCAGTGATCCGCATTCCCATAGTGAAGCGAGAGCAAATGGCGTACTGAGAAATATAGACATTTGGTATGATGCTTTTGATGTTAAAGAGAATGAGGCACTTTATCTGCCGCCTTCGCAGAGAGTAAAAATTTGGTAATGCGCTAATCGAAAAATCAATTATTTGAATTAATTATTAATAGAGGAAACACACTATGAGTGATCCAGTAAGAGCAGCAGATACTCCTTATGCCACTGATGTAGAAGAAGGCAAAACTTATTATTGGTGTTCCTGTGGTAAAAGCAGCAAGCAGCCTTTATGTGATGGTTCGCACCAGGGAACAGACTTCACTCCGGTAGCTTATCAAGCAGAAGCAAGCAAAAAAGTATTTTTTTGCGGTTGTAAAATTTCCAATAACAAGCCTATGTGTGATGGCAGTCACCAGTAATACTAAGAATAAAGAAAAAAGTACAAATGCTTAAAAAAATAGGTAATACAGAGATTCTTCCACAGCATAAAGCCAGCTGTCACTGTGGTTCAGTAGAATTGCTAATTAATTTACCTGACGGCATAGTCAACCCCATGCGCTGCAATTGTAGTTTTTGTAGTCGCAGAGGGGCCATCATGGCAGCAACTAAATTTGCAGATATAAAAATCCTGAAGGGTGAAGAGTTAATTGAAAAGTATCAATTCTACACCCACAAGGCAGAGCATTATTTTTGTAAAAAATGCGGAATTTATACACACCATAGACGTAGATCAAACCCAGATGAATATGGCTATAACGTAGCCAACCTTGAAGACGTAAACCTTTTCCTAATAGATGACATAATGATCTTCGATGGTCTCAATCATCCTAATGATCAATAGAGTTAATTAAAATCTAGAAAATATAAAAGATTGAAAGGAGATGAATGACATGAGTGACACCATTGATGCGAAAGGGCAGTGTCTATGTGGCGCTGTAGAAATTGAAGCGAAATCTCTGCAAAAAAACATAGGAGCTTGCCATTGTGGTATGTGTCGACATTGGGGTGGCGGTCCTTTTTTAGCGCTTCAGTGTGAAGGAGAAGTAGAAATAATCGGCACTAATCAGGTGTCGGTGTTTGATTCATCCGAATGGGCAGAGCGAGGATTTTGTAATCAATGCGGCACTCACCTGTTTTATCGCTTAAAGCAAAATCAACAATATTATTTGCCAGCAGGCTTGTTTGATTTAGATGAAGAGCTGCATTTTGACCATCAAGTATTTATTGATAAAAAACCAATCTATTATCATTTTGCTAATGAAACAAAAAACATGACTGAAGAAGAAGTCTTTGCAATGTTTTCTGGCGCGTGAGGATAGTCTAAGGGGCTAGGTTCTGCCGATAGCCATTTCAATACGCAAAAATAAAAAAATGAACTTTGTCTTGGTAAATGTTCTGATATTTTTGTCCAAGAATGGCCTGGTTCGAGCTCTGCAAACAACCACGGGCGCCCAATGTTTTTCCGAAGTCTAAATCCAAAATCAAAATTTTGAATATAGTTAGGGTCTGTTTGTGCGTTGATTCTTGTGAAAAAAAGTAAGGCCGTTTGGTCAGATACTTGGCGAGAATAACTCAGCTGACTACCCCAATTCGTACCGGCAATATCGTCTTCTACTCGTAAATCATTACTCCATCGTAATAAAGATGTTTGAGACAGGGCCCTATCAAGCTCATAACGTGAAAGGGAACCAAAACCGTCGCCATCAATAAAATATAATGTTTGCGCAAAACGATGCTGAATATTGTCTCCACTAGGTAATTCATAATGATAACGAATACTTGTCTTCGCTTTTAGAGAAGAGCGTAGGCCAATTCGAAAATCTAAACGATTTCTTACTCTATCAATAATATTAAATTGTAAATTTGCATTAATAGATTCTGTTTCTGGGTTATCTAAATTATTTTGCTCATAAAAATCTCCGCCTTCACCTTCATCTTCTGAAAATATAAGGCCTACTCTTTCATTGATTCTTGGTAAATGTATTTTTCCGCGCAGACGCAGATTCGTATCCGAACTATTATTTTCATGCCAAAACTGTTCAACGCTTATGCGCAAGGATGAATAAGCTGCTTCTAGATCACTACGTGGGACACCAAAGAATCGGTCTACTTTATCTGCAAAATTGTTGGCAGTATTGGAAGCAAGCACTTGTGTTTGATCAAGCCAGCCTAAGCCAAAAGAACCATCATCTGGGATAGTGTTTTCTTCAGCAGCTTGCGAATAGCCAGCAGCGCTTATGCTGATTAAAAATATGAAATATTATTAAAAGGCATAGTTTGTTTGCATATAAGGTCTATATAAATATAAAAGTGATTCTTTTTACAAAAATATAGACTATTTACTGATAATGAAAGTGATTTGGCTCAAACATAGCATTAATAACAATGGTCTCTAAATCTGAAATAACGACGTACTCTTAATTAATTTTATATGGCTCATTGATGTCGTTATGCCCAACTCTGGGTATATCTTCATATCAGAGTCGTCTTAGAATCAAATTTAATCAAGAGCGGTAATTGGGCTTAATATCTATTTTCTAAAAAGGTTTGAATGTTAGATTAAATAAAGTTGCAAAAAACAGAGGCCAACGAATTGGTGATATTAATTATTTAATAAATTGGCAGGGGAGTA